>Ga0070684_100004434_pt1 | contig 10685 bp, 10 predicted proteins | sample KBSC723LmetaG_FD_65653 | JGI IMG/M metagenome (GOLD analysis project Ga0070684, IMG submission 65653) | Corn rhizosphere microbial communities from Kellogg Biological Station, Michigan, USA - KBS C7.2-3L metaG | ecosystem: Host-associated > Plants > Roots > Rhizosphere ...
CCCGATCTCGGCGGCGCGGCAAAGCTGCGCGCGATGGACGTGCCAGTGCGCACGCTGATGGCGTTCGAGGGACATTGAAGCGGGACGCCCGGGGAACGCCCCGCCGGTCCCTTACGCTTTCGCCAGCGCCTGCTCGAGATCGCCGAGGATGTCGTCGGGATGTTCGATCCCGATCGACAGCCTGACATAGCCTTCGGTGACGCCGGTCCTGAGCTGCTCCTCCGCCGTTAGTTGCGAGTGGGTGGTGGTGGCCGGGTGGATCGCGAGCGAGCGCGCATCGCCGATATTGGCGACATGGTAGAACATCTTCAGCGCGTCGATGAATTTGCGGCCCGAGTCGCGGCCGCCCTTCAATTCGAACCCGAGCAGGCTGCCGTAACCGCCCTTGAGGTAGGCGTTGGCGCGGCGCTTCGCTTCGCCGCTCATCTTGGACGGGAAGATCACCTTTGCGATCTTCGGGTGTCCGGACAGATAGTCCGCCACCGCGATCGCATTGGCGCAATGCTGGCGCATGCGCAGCGCGAGCGTTTCCAGGCCCTGGATGAACATGAAGGCGTTGAACGGCGACATCGCCGCCCCCAGGTCGCGCAGCAAGGTCACTCGGGCTTTCAGGATATAGGCGATCGGGCCGAGCGGCTTCACGGCTTGCGTCCATACCGCGCCGTGGTAGCTCGGATCGGGCTTGTTCAGCATGGGAAAGCGACCGGCATGCTTCTCCCAGTCGAACTTGCCGCTGTCGACGATGATGCCGCCGATCGAGGTGCCGTGGCCGCCGATATATTTGGTGGTGGAATGCATGGTGATTGCCGCGCCATGCTGGATCGGCCGGCACAGCACCGGGCAGGCGGTGTTGTCCATGATCAAGGGCACGCCGAGCTCTTCGCCGATTTTCGCCACCTCGGCGATCGGGAAGACGGCCAGTTTCGGGTTCGGCAGCGTCTCGCCGTAGTAGCATCGAGTCTTCGCGTCGGTGGCGCGCCGAAAATTCTCGGGGTCGGCGGGATCGACGAACCGGCATTCGATGCCCATCGTGCCGAGCGTGTTCTGGAACAGGTTCCAGGTACCGCCATAAATGTCGGTCGAGCAGACGAAATTATCGCCGGCATGGCAGATGTTCTGGACCGCAAACAGCGAGGCGGCTTGCCCCGACGCCAGCGCAAGCGCTGCGACCCCGCCTTCCAGCGCCGCGACGCGCTCTTCCAGCACCGCCTGCGTCGGATTCATGATGCGGGTGTAGATGTTGCCGAGCTCCTTCAGCGCGAACAAATTGCTCGCATGTTCGGCCGAATTGAACTGGTACGACGTCGTCTGATAAATCGGCACCGCTACCGCATTGGTGGCCGGGTCGGCGCGATAGCTTCCGGCGTGCAGCACGATGGTTTCGGCGTTGTGGCTCTCGGTCGGCATGGCTTCTCCGCATCGTTGGATGATCGGGTGGGGTACAATCGGATGGTTTTTGAGGTTCGGGTCTGCGCTATTTCGGCGCAGGCCCGAATTCCGGATCGGCGACCCAGTTGCTCGCTTCAAGCCCGGACGCCAACGGTATCATGGCAAGGTCATCGGCGCGCCGGATGTGCGCTGCAATCAGCGGGTTGACGAGCCTCGCATGCGTTAGTGGCAGCATGTGGCCCGCCGGAGGGAAATGATGCGCGTCGGCGCCCGCAACGAGCGAGGCGAGCCGGCCGACGATACGCTGCGTGAGATAGGGGGAGAGGCCGCCCGACAGCAGCAGTGTCGGCACGTCGATCGCGGTCGCGGCTGACGTGACGTTCTCTTCCGAGAGCGCCGCGGTGAAATCGTAGGCGATCTTCTCGACGCGTTCGATCATGCGCAGCCGCGCCTCGGCGGAGAGCTGCTCGCCGGGGCCCGATCCGTTCCAATAGGATATGAAGCGGTCGAGCGCCTCCAGATGCATGCCGTTCCAGAGATCTGCGGAGACGTTGCGCGCCAGTTGCGCGAACAGGTCGTGCAGCCGCCGGTCCGCGGGGTTTTCCTTGAGCAGCGTCGGCAGCACCGGCTCGATCAGGGTGAGGCTGCGCACGCGGGGCGCGAACCGGGACGCGGTTGCGATCTTGAACGCGATGGCGCCGCCATAGGAATGGCCGACGAGGTGGATCGGTCCTTCCGCGCGGTCGATGGGTTCGGCCAGATGCGCGACCTCCTCGGCGAGCGTTATCGGTAGGTCCGTCCAGCCGAGTCGGCTGCCATAGCCGGAGATGTCGGGCGCAAGCACAGAATAGGAGGGGCCGAGCTCTTCGGTCAGCCTGGCCCATTGGCGTCCCGTGCCAAGCGAGCAATGCAGCGCTACGACACAGCTCTTCCGGTGCGGAAAATGTGAAATCGTCATCGAATCATCCCTAATTGAGCTTCGGCGTTCGCAAAATGCAGGTGACGGCTCGGTGCGTCGGCGCACGCAAGCCCGATGTCTTGCAATTGACGTCGTTCCATCCCTTCGAGGGTGCGGTAGGAGTTGATTCGGCTGTGTCGCAAGCGAACGAGACGGATCGTTCGCGCCGCGAGCCACGCAAGCATGATGAACATCAGGCGCTCCCTCCCTGCTGAAGCAGCTGGGTTCCGGGCTTCCCGTCGCGCGTGACGATCGTATGGATCATGCAGGCGACGACGCCGGCGACCAGCATGGCGGCCGAGACGTTGAGTGCATAGGACAGGCTGCCGAATGCGTCGGTGATCGCGCCCGTCGCAATCGGACCAAGGGTCTGGCCGATGCTGAAGGCGAGAGTCACCAGCGCGATCGAGCTGGGCCAGGCGTTCGGCGGATAGTTGAGGCGGGCAAAGGCGGTGGCCGACGACACCACCGCGAAGAAGGCATTGCCGAACACGGCGGCCGAAATCGCCAAAACCAGCGAAGTGTTGCCGAGCAGGGGGATCAGGGCGCCGACCGCCGTGATGGCAAGCAGCAACGCCGTGAGGCGGCCGCTGGCCGCCTTTGCCATGGCGCTGCCCCACACCCAAGGCTGCACGATCGCGCCGACGCCGATGCAGGTCCAGAACGCGCTCTGTGCCACAGCGCCCGCTCCGGCGTTGCGCACATAGGCGATCATGAAGGTCATGTAGGCGATGTAGCCCGCGCCGAACAACGTGTAGCCGATCAGGTAGAAGATGATCGAGCCGCTCCGGATCGTGGCCCTGGCGGCCGCCGCAGCGGGCGCCGGCTCGGACAGGCGCACGGCCGGCAGCGCCAGCGCCATCACGGCCGAGATCGCGGCCAGTACCGACCATACGATCCACCAGCTTCCCGCGCCGAACCATTCGAGCAGGAATGGCGCGGTGAAACCGGAAATCAGGATGCCAACCGCGGGTCCGATATAGAACAGGCTGAGATAATAGGCCTGGCGGGTCGGCTGCGCCTGCGCGATGTGGCTCGCAAGCGCGCTTCCGGAAATCATGGCAAAGGCCCCGGCGATCCCGGAGATCAGGCGCGACGCACCGAACAAGAGGACGTTGTCCGTGACCGCGGACTGCGCAAGCGTCACAACGCAGATGACGGTGCAATATTTGACGGTCGCCAGCATTCCGAAGCGCCGGATCACTCGGCTCGCGGCGAGCGCGCCGATCAGATAGCCCGCCGAGTTGACCGTGTTCATCAGGCCGGCCATGGACCAGGACCATCCCAGGCTCTCGCGCATGTCGGGCAGCACGAGCGCATAGGCAAAGCGGCAGATGCCGAGTCCGATCGCGGGCGCAATGGCAAGGACAATGATCAGCCAGGCGGGTCGCGCGTAAATTTGCCGGGAGTCGTCAGACATTTTTTCTTCTCAATGCTGGTTATCTTCGCAATGTCGGTGGTCCGGGCTCCTTTTCGGAGTCCGGACCGCGCTCGCTGAACCTCTCGAGAGACGGCATCACCGCCGGGTGACGACCACCTCGAGATATTCGCTGGGCACCACCATGGTGGCGTCGCCGGACTTGTTCATGCGCACGATCAGCGCGTACAGGTCGTTGTGGAGGTCCTGTTGCGGGCCCGCATCGAGTGCGGCGAACGCCTTCAGCACCGGTCCGTAGAAGGTCTTGAAGACGTCGAGGAAATGCTCGGGCGAGCGGTAGCGGAAATTGAACATGCGCGGCTCGGCCTTGATCGAGCTCGCCTGGCTGCCGAACATTTCCTCGAGTGCTGTGCGCGTACCCCAGAGTGCGGGCGATTTGGCGCCCGCCGGCGGCGGCAGGTACTTTCCGAGCGTCTTGAAGACCTGCCCGATGAAGCCCTCCGGAGTCCAGTTGGCGAGGCCGATCTTGCCACCCGCCTTGCAGACGCGCGCGAGTTCGGAGGCTGCTTGCGCCTGATTCGGCGTGAACATGACGCCGAACGTGGAGAGCACCACATCGAAGGCGCCATCGTCGAACGGAAGGGATTCGGCGTCCGCCTCCCTGAATTCGATCGGGAAGCCGTCGGCGGATGCGCGGGCCCGCCCGCATTCGAGCAGGGCCGGGACGTAGTCGGTGGACGTCACGTCGCACCAGCGGCGCGCGGCCGCGAGGCTGACCATGCCGTTGCCGGCGGCCACATCCAGGACTTTCGAGCCCGAGCGAAGATCAAGCGTCTCGCAAAGCTCTTCGCCCACGATCTGCAGCGTGCTGCCGACGACGGCGTAATTTCCAGACGACCACGCCGCCTGTTGCCTGGTCTTGAGAGCTGTGAGATCTGGTGTGGCCGTTTGTCGCGCCGCGGTCATGGTCGCCATGTTTCTCTCCTGTGCGGATTTGCAACGCGGTCATGCCGCGATGAACCGAACATGGCGCTGCTTGGACCTAAAGACTCTGAGGCGAGCTTGAGTTTGCCTTCAGGCGGTCTTGATTTTCTCGTGAGGTGGCTGCCGGATGAGGTTTGTCGAGTGAGATTTATCTTTGAAAATCAGGTACTTGACGCCGAACGGCGCGAATTGGCCTGCGCCGGTGAAAGCGTGCCGCTGGAGCCCCAGGTTTTCGACGTGCTGCTGTATTTGCTCGAGCATCGGGATCGCGTCGTCGGCAAGGATGAGCTGTTCGACAAGGTGTGGGACGGCCGCATCGTCTCGGAATCCACGCTGACGAGCCGGATCAATGCCGTGCGCCGGGCCATCAGGGACAGCGGCAAGGATCAGCGTCTGTTGCGTACCGTCGCGCGCAAGGGATTTCGTTTTATCGGCGACGTGCATGTGGATCGGCCGGCGGCGGCGCCCGCGCCGTCTCCTCGCTCTGCCGGGCAGGACGGCGAGCTGTCGCGCCTGGCCCTTCCCGCGCTCGACCGCGCCGCGATCGCAGTGCTGCCCTTCACCAATCTTAGCGGTGAAGCCGAGCAGGAGTATTTTTCCGACGGCATCAGCGAAGACATCATCACGGCGCTTTCGAAGCTGCGCTGGTTCTATGTGATCGCGCGCAATTCGTCCTTTGTCTACAAGGACAAGTCGGTTCACTTGAAGCAGATCGCCGATGAGCTCGGCGTTGCCTATGTCGTCGAAGGCAGCGTGCGGAAGGAGGGCGACCGCGTGCGCATCACGGCGCAGCTCAATGATGTAGCGACAGGAAGCCACGTCTGGGCCGAACGCTACGACCGCTGCCTGGCCGACGTTTTCGCCGTTCAGGACGAGATCACGCAGTCCATCGTCGCCGCGATCGAACCACAGCTTTATGCCGCCGAGAATTTCCGGGCCCAGCGCAAGGCGCCGGACAGCATGGATGCCTGGGACCTCGTGATGCGCGCGCTGTCGCATTACTGGCGTGTGACGCGCCAGGACAACGTAGTCGCCCAGGCGCTGCTGGAGAAAGCCATCAAGATCGACCCGCAATACGGGCAAGCGCTCGGCGTGTTGGCCGCCAGCCACATCTTCGGCGTCCACATGGGATGGGAAGACAGGGGGAAAGCGGTGCCGGCCGCCGAGCGCGCGGCGCTCGCGGCCATTCACGCCGACAGCGAAGACGCCTGGGCGCATCATGCGCTCGGAAGCGTCTATCTGTTCACGCGCCGCTTCGACGATTGTCTCGCCGAATTCGAACTCGCGCTTGAGCTCAATCCCAGTTTTTCACCTGCACGCGGCTATTATGGCGTCGCGCTCGCCTATTGCGGCCGGTGGGAGGAAGGCGATCGCGTCGCGCGCCAGGCATTGCGGCTCTCTCCGCGCGACCCGTTTGCTGCGGTTTATTACGGCGTGACCTCTTATTGCCAGTTCGTCGGCGGCAACTATGAGGTGGCGATCGGCCTCGCGCGCGAGGCTTTGCGGCTGCGCCCCGATTTCGTCGGCGCCCACCGCGTCCTCACCGCCGCGGCCGCGATGACCGAACAACGGGAATTGGCGACCGAAGCCCTCAAGGCGCTGCTCCGCGTCCAGCCGAGCCTGTCGCTGGCCTGGCTCGCAGATGAGATGCCCTTCAGATGCGAGGCCGAACGCGAGCATTACCTGGCAGCGTTCCGCTGGGCCGGGCTTGAGTAGCCGAGCCCGATCGGGCGCGCACAAGTCAGGCCATTGTCGAAATTTTGTGGAAGCCGCAGGCAAACAGGCCGCCTGCGTTACTACTTGCCCCATCCGAACGCATCACGGATCTCATTTTCGCCTTTGCCTTATTTTGTCCGTTGTAAGCGGCACGGCGAGCTTGTCCTTCAATTCGGTGCAGGTCCTGCGAGCCTCCGCGACCATCAGCGAACAGGTTTCGATGTGATCGAAGGCGCGCTTGGCCTCTTCGCGGTAGCGTTCCGCGATTTCCTTCAGCTCCTTGGTCACGGTCAGGGCATCCCGGGTCATCGCCTCGCATTGCTTGGCGCGTTCGACCAGATCGACGCCGATCGACTCGATCTCTTTTGCCGTAGCTTCGTATTCGCGGACCACGGCTTCTGCCGACAGCTTGCCGATTTCGGTGGCTCCATCGCGGTGCTCGACGTAATCGGGCATGGCCATGCGTGGTGCATCGGCCGTCGGTGAAACGAGAGAAGACCGCGAATCATGCAGGTTTCGGGCTTCCGAAAGGATTTCACGCTCGATGTTACTCGGCGGGCGTCCGGTTGTTGATTGAACCATTATTAGTACTCCCTTCGTCAAAGGGTTGATGGAACTGCTTAATGCTTGATTACTCAATTGCCGCGCGGGTCCGCGCAACACAATGCGTCGGTTAAGCTTATTAGTTTTGATTAATGCCGGAGCTGAGGGTTAATTCTGGAACCGCGAAAATGGAGATTTGCCCCCGCTTGCGAGGGTTTCGGCTCCGGAGATGCGTGCCCCTACGACCCCTGCAGGATCAATTTCAGCTCGAGATCGCGGAACGCATAATAATTCCTGCGGATCCATTGATGCAACTCGGTCGAGGAGTCCTTTTCCTGCCGCAGATAGCCGGTGAAGGAGAAGGTCAGCCGGTCGATATAGGTCTTGAGGAAGGTCGGCAGCGCCGCGATACGCAGGATGCGGCCGTGCAACATCGACGGCAGCAATTCGCCGCGCACCACAAACTCGTTGTCCACGGTGATCAGGAGAGACGAGGGAATCTGCTGCCGCAGCATCTCGTGCGCGCGCGACGAGACGCGGTCGGTGTCGGCCACGAACAGGACGATCGGCGCCACGTTGCGCCGGACCGCTTCCTTCAGGAACCCGATCTCCTCCGTCATCTTGAAGAACTCATCGAAGGCATGGAAGCCGAGGTCGATCACCTTCGAAAGCCCGTCGTCGAGGATGATGCGGTCCATCAGCTGCATCTTGCCGTGGGTGCCCATCACATCGGCGGTTTCGGTGATGCCGGGCAGGTAGTCGAGCAGCGACGGCTCTTTCAGGTTGATGTCGAACGCCGTCACCCTGCCGTTCTTCAACAGCAGGAATTCGCCGAGCAGCCGCGCCAGCAGCGTCTTGCCGACCTGCGGGCGGGGCGAGCAGATGATGTAGACGGGCGTCGCGGGCATCACCCGCTATATCAGGAGATTTTTTCCGCTAATCCAGCCGGAATTTTCCTGGCGCGCCAATTATTTTTCGCTGCTGCGCACCGACGGCTTGGACGAGCCGACGATATCGGTCAGCTTGATCCGGTCGAACTCGCTCCAGACGTTGGCGAGCCAGTGCCGGACATAGCCGCGCAGCACGAAGGAATAGCTCGAGGTTTCGTCGTGGGGGCCCTTGTTGGCGACGAATTTCAGGAACGGGACCGAAGCGACCTCGACCTGCTCATAGGCCATTTCGTTGAGCTTGGGGATGGTGAGGTCGGTGGCGTCCTTGATCCGGTTGAAATAGGAATTGTAGGTCGCCTGGTCCCACTGGAAGAACGGGGTGTCGTTGATGAAGTTCTTCACCAGGAAATACTTGGCCCCGGACATGAAGTTCGCGGTTTCGGCGATCTCGTCCAGCGAGGCGATCGAGGGGCCGAGGATATGGAACACGGCGAAGGTGATCTGGCCGCCCTTGGCGGCGTCAAGGAAGCCGATATCGCGCAGCGACGTCAGGGCCCGCGAGAGCAGGCCGGCGCGGACGTCGATCACGGTGACCGAGGGCGATACCGCATTGAGCGTATCGAAGATCTTCATCTGGTCGGCCGTCGCCGTCATGTCGACGATCTCGGTGACGTCGGGGTGGAAGCGCTTCAGGGTGCCGCGCGGGGATTCGGTATCGAATGCCCGGGTCGGCACGTTGTTTGCGCTGAAATAGTCGAGAAGCGTGCGTGAAACCGTGGTCTTGCCGACCCCGCCCTTGTCCGCGCCCACCACAATCACTGCCGGCTTTGTTGCCATGTCGGTCCCTTCAACGCCCCCCGACCATGAGCGGCCGGTTCATCTCATTCCTTGTTTGGGCGCGAAGATGGCAGAAACAAGGGAGAATTCAAACCATTGGGCGCATGGGCGATTAATCCCGCCCTCGTTGGCGGATTGGGGCCTAATGCCGTCCCCACGGACCTGAGGAATTGTCCCACGGGCCGGGCAGCGGGGGCGGGGACACAGTCGGGGCGCCGGCCGGATTGGCAGCATCGTTCCACGGCCCGTGCGGCGCGGGGAGCGGCGGCGCCTGGTCGGCGGTTGACTGGTCGCCCTGGTCGTCCGGTTCCTCGGTGGGGTGCATCGGCAGCGCCAGCGGGCCCTCGTAATGGCCGCCGGCATATTTCACCAGCGCCTGCACGCGGGATTCGACCGAAGGATGGGTCGCAAACAGGTCGGCAAAGCCCTCGCGCGGGTTGTCGACGCAGAGTTCCATCACCGCGGAAGTTGCACCGGGCAGCTCGCCGCGGCCCTCGATCTTGCGCAGCGCCGAGATCATGGCGTCCGGGTTCTTGGTCAGTTCGACCGAGCCGGCATCCGCCAATAGTTCGCGCGAGCGCGACAGCGCCAGTTTCACGAGCTGCGACAGGGCCCAGGCCAGCGCGATCAGCACCGCCGCGACAATGATGATGATAACCGCCGCGCCACCGCCGCCGCGCTTCCGGTCGCTGCTGCCGCCGCTGTCCGACGAGGAGGACGACGACGAGGAGGACGACCGGGACGATCCGCCGCTGCCCCAGCCGCCGCCGTAATAGCCGAAATTGGAAAAGCCGCGGAACAACAGCTCGGCGAAGAAGCCGACCACGCCCGCGATGACCACCGCGACCACCATCATCTGCACGTCGCCGTTGCGGATATGGGTCAGCTCGTGGCCGAGCACGGCCTCCATTTCCTGGTCGTTGAGCGTGTTCAGAAGGCCCGTGGTGACGGTGATGGCGTATTGCCGCGGGTTCAGGCCGGTCGCGAAGGCGTTGAGCGCGTCGCTCTCCATGATCTTCAGCTTCGGCATCGGGATGCCGCGCGAGATGCAGAGGTTTTCCAGGAGATTATAGAGCCGCGGCTGCTGCTGCCGCGTGACGCTCTCGCCGCCGGTGACGGCATCGATGATCGACTGGTGGAAGAAATAGGCGATGACGATCCAGAGGATCGCCGCGCCCGTCGACCAGGGCAGCGTCCGGATCACGTCGGACAGCGCCGCCTTCAGGTAATAGGGGACGGTCGCATCGCCGTTGTTCAACACCTCGAAAATCAGCCCGCCGGCATAGACGATCACATAGACCAGCAGGAACAGGCCCGCGAGCAGGATCAGCGAACGCGTCTTGTTCGCGGCGATATGGGTATAGAGACCGTACGCGGCCATGGCTAAGCACCGTCATTCCGGGGCGTCGCGAAGGGGCGAACCCGGAATCTCGAGATTCCGGGTTCGGTCCTGTGGACCGCCCCGGAATGACGGATGGGTTGGAACATGCTGATGATCCAGATTCTCAGAACTTCACGCTCGGCGCGGTCTCGACTTCGGCGCGGCTGGCGCCGAGGTCGAAGAAGTCCTTTTTGGTGAAACCGAACATGCCGGCGAACAGGGCCGCCGGCATCTGCTGGATGCCGGTGTTGTATTCCTGGACCGCGTTGTTGAAGAAGCGGCGGCTCGCGGCGATCTTGTTCTCAAGATCGGACAGCTCGCTGGCGAGCTGCTGGAAGTTCGCGTTGGCTTTCAGGTCCGGATAGGCTTCCGACAGCGCGATCAGCCGGCCGAGCGCGCCGGAAAGCTGATTTTCCGCCGCCGATACCTGCGCCGGCCCCTGCGCCGACATCGCGGAGTTCCGCGCCTTGATCACGTCGTCGAGCGTGCCGCGCTCATGCGCCGCATAGCCCTTCACCGTCTCGACCAGGTTCGGGATCAGGTCGTGACGCTGCTTGAGCTGCACGTCGATGTCGGCAAAGGACTGGTTGACGCGCTGGCTGAGCGCGA
>Ga0070684_100004435_pt1 | contig 10684 bp, 7 predicted proteins | sample KBSC723LmetaG_FD_65653 | JGI IMG/M metagenome (GOLD analysis project Ga0070684, IMG submission 65653) | Corn rhizosphere microbial communities from Kellogg Biological Station, Michigan, USA - KBS C7.2-3L metaG | ecosystem: Host-associated > Plants > Roots > Rhizosphere ...
TCGCTGTGGTGGCCGGTCGTGGCCCGCAACAAGAAGTCGGTCACGTGTGACCTGCGCACCGCGGACGGGCAAGAACTGGTGCGCCAATTGGTAAAGCGCAGCGACGTCCTGCTGGAGAACTTCCGGCCGGGCACCCTGGAGCGCTGGAACCTGGCCCCCGAGCAGCTCTGGGAGATCAATCCACGGTTGGTCGTCACCCGGGTCACCGGGTTCGGCCAGACCGGCCCCTACGCCTCGCGGGCCGGCTTCGGCTCGATCGGGGAGGCGATGGGCGGGATCCGCTACGTGACCGGCTCGGCCGACGAGCCGCCGTCGCGGGCCGGCATCTCGCTCGGCGATTCGCTCGCCGCCCTGCACGCCGCGATCGGCACGCTCGTCGCTCTGCACGAGCGCGAGTTGTCCGGGCACGGGCAGGTCGTCGACGCCGCCATCTACGAGTCGGTGCTGGCGATGATGGAGTCGATGCTGCCCGAGTGGCAGCAGACCGGCTACCAGCGCGAGCGCACCGGCCCGGTCCTGCCCAACGTGGCGCCGAGCAACGTGTACCCGACCCGCGAGGGCGACACCGTGCTCATCGCGGCCAACCAGGACAGCGTGTTCGCCCGGTTGGCGACCGTGATGCAGCGTCCGGACCTGGTCACCGATGAGCGGTTCGCCACGCACAGCGCGCGTGGTGAATACATGGAAGAGCTCGACGCGCTGATCTCCGACTGGACGGCCGGGTTCGCCGCCGACGAACTGCTCGAGGCTCTGCACCGGGCGGGCGTGCCGGCCGGCCGGATCTACCGGGCCAAGGACATGTTCGACGACCCGCACTTCGCCGCCCGGGACGCGATCGTGCGGCTCGCCGACCCCGGGCTCGGCGAGATCGCCATGCAGAACGTGTTCCCCAAGCTGTCCGCCACCCCCGGCCGCGTCCGCGCGGTCGGACCGCAACTCGGCGCGAGCAACGACGACATCTACCGGGGCCTCCTCGGCCTCGACGACGACGAGCTGCGCCGGCTGACCGCCGCCGGCGTGATCTGAGAGGAGACTCGGGATGCGCTTCCGGTTGGGCGTGGACGTCGGCGGGACCTTCACCGACATCCTTCTCATCGACGAGGACAGCGGCGCGTCATACCGCGCCAAGACCCAGTCGACCCCGCAGGACCAGTCGATCGGCGTGCTGACCGGCATCGAGAAGGTCTGTGCGGCCGCCTCGACCCCGGTCGACGCGATCGGCCAGGTGCTGCACGGCACGACGGTGGCGACCAACGCGATCCTCGAAGGCAAGGGCGCCCGGGTCGGCCTGGTGACCACCGCCGGGTTCCGGCAGGTCCTGCAGATCGCCCGCTCGTTCGTGCCGGGTGGCCTGGCCGGCTGGATCATCTGGCCGAAGCCCTCGCCGCTGGCCGCGCTGGAGCACACGGTCGAGGCCGTCGAGCGGATCGGCGCCGATGGCGAGATCATCACCCCGCTCGACGAGGACGACATCCGCGCGAAGCTGCGGGGACTCGGTGGCCAGGGCATCCAGGCGCTCGCCGTCGCCCTCATCAACTCCTACGTGGACGGACGTCACGAGGACCGGGTGGCGGCAATCGCGGCCGAGGAATTGCCGGGCATTCCGGTGTCGGTTTCTTCCCGTGTACTGCCGGAGCTGCGCGAGTACGAGCGGACGATCACGACCGTCGCCAACGGATACGTGCAGCCGCAGGTCGCCCGCTACCTCGAGACGATGCTCACGAAGATCGACAAGAAGCTCTACATCCTCCGCAGCGACGGCGGCCTGGCCAGCGCCTCGGCGGCCGCCGCCAACCCGGTCTCGATGCTGCTGTCCGGCCCGGCCGGCGGCGTCAGCGGCGCCGTCTGGGCGGCCAACCAGGCCGGCTACACCGATCTGCTGACGTTCGACATGGGTGGCACCTCCACCGACGTGGCACTCGTCCAGGACGGCGTCCCGCGGGTCGGCCGGGAGACCCGGGTCGGCGACCTCACCGTTCGCTCGGCCTCGGTCGACGTCCGGACGATCGGCGCCGGTGGCGGCTCGATCGCGCACGTCCCGCCGCTGACCCGGGCGCTGCGCGTCGGTCCCCAGTCGGCCGGCGCCGATCCCGGACCGGCCGCCTACGCCCGCGGCGGCACCGAGCCGACGGTCACCGACGCCAACGTCGTGCTCGGCTACCTGCCGACCGAGCTGGCCGGCGGCGAAATCTCCCTCGACCGCGAGAAGGCCCGGACGGCGGTCGAAACGATCGCGACCGCGATGGGCCTGCCGAGCGTGGAGGCCGCGGCGGCGGGCATCGTCGACATCGTCAACGAGAACATGTTCGGTGCGCTGCGGCTGGTCTCCGTGCAGCAGGGCTACGACCCGCGCGAGTTCGCGCTCGTCGCGTTCGGCGGCGCCGGTCCGTTGCACGCCAACGCGCTGGGCCGGCTCACCGGGGCCTGGCCGGTCATCATCCCGCCGTCGCCCGGCGTGCTCTGCGCCTACGGCGACGCGACCACGAGCCTGCGCGACGAGGCCGCCCGTACCTATATCCGGCGCTTCTCCGAATTGACCGACGACGAGCTGCGGACCATCTTCCTCGACCTGGCCGAGGCGGCATCGTCCACGGTGGAGGCCGAGGGCGTGGCCCGCGGCGAGCAGACGGTCACCTACCAGGTCGACATCCGCTACCACGGCCAGGGCTTCGAGATCACCGTGCCGGCCTCGCTGGCCGACTTCGACGGCGAGGGCGGCGGCCTCAAGGCGCTCGGCGGCGCGTTCGACGCCGAGCACGAGCGGCTCTTCTCGTTCCTGCTGCGCAACGAGCACGAGCTGGTGAGCGTACGGGCGACCGTCTCCGGTCCGCGCCCGCATGTGCAGGCGACCACGCTGCCCGAGGGCGGCGCCGACCCGTCCGCGGCCTTCCGCACCACCACGACCATCCACGTCGACGGCGCGCCGGCCGAGGCCACCGTGTACGACCGGGCCAAGCTGCAAGCCGGCAACGTCGTCACCGGTCCGGCCATCGTGACCGAAATGGACTCCACGACCCTCGTCCTGCCCGGCCACGCGGCCACCGTGCATCCGAGCGGGTGCCTGCTGATCCGTCCGGAAGGAGCCTGATCATGGCCGAGATCATCGAGACCGCGACCGGTGAACTGCAGAAGGTCGCCGTCGACCCGGTGACCCTCGACATCATCGAGAACGCGCTGCGCAACGCGCGGTACGAGATGGACGAGGTCCTCTTCCGGACCGCGCTCTCGCCCGGCATCCGCGAGCAGCACGACGAGTTTCCGCTGATCGGCGACCCGCAGGGGCGCATGGTGGTCGGCCAGTTCGGGCTGTCGATCCCGGCGCTGCTGGACCGCTACGAGGGCTCCATCGCCGAGGGTGACGTGCTGCTGACCTCCGACCCGTACGCGTGCGATGCGGCGATCAGCCACGCCAACGACTGGCTCGTCGTGATGCCGATCTATGTAGACGGCCGCGTGGTCGGCTGGGCGTCGATGTTCGGCCACATGTCCGACGTCGGCGGCAAGACGGTCTGCTCGATGCCGGCCGACTCCCGCACGATCTACGAAGAGGGCGTCCTCATCCCGCCGTTCAAGCTGTACGACGGCGGAAAGCTCAACGAGGACGCGCTGCGCATCATCCTCAACCAGGTGCGGCGGCCGGACTGGAACCGGGCCGACCTCAACGGGATCGTCGCGGCCTGCCGCACGGCTTCACGACGGATCCAGGAACTGTGCGCGCGCTTCGGCGTCGACACCTACGTGTCGGCGCTCGACGACCTGCTCGACCGCAACTACCAGGCGATGAAGACCCTGCTCACGATGGTCTTCGAGGACGGCGAGACGCTCACGTTCTCCGACTACATTTGCGACGACGGGGTCGGCTACGGGCCTTACAAGCTGACGCTGTCGCTGACCCGCACGGGCGAGAAGGTGCTGCTCGACTTCAGCGGCAGCGCGCCGCAGGCCAAGGGCCCGGTCAACTACTACCTCAACGAAAACCTGGCGCGGATGTTCTTCGGGATCTACATGATCACCGTCGCCGATCCGCAGATCCTCTGGAACGACGGGTTTTACCCGCTGGTGGACGTACACATTCCCGAAAAGTCATTCTGGAAGCCCGATTTTCCGGCCGCCCTCAACGCCCGCAACCATGGTGTCGGCCGGATCTTCGACCTCTTCGGCGGGCTGCTCGGGCAGAAGAACCCGGACCTGCTCAACGCGGCCGGCTTCTCGTCCTCGCCGCACTTCATGTACTCCGGTCACTACGCCGACGGCGAGCGGGCCGGGGAGTGGTTCCAGCTCTACTCGATCGGCTTCGGCGGCATCCCCGGCCGGCCGATCGGCGACGGGCCGGACGGGCACTCGCTGTGGCCGTCGTTCGTCAACATCCCGTGCGAATATCTCGAGTCCTACTACCCGCTGCGGGTCGAGCGCTGGGAGACCGTCGCCGACACCGGCGGGGCCGGCCGGCACCGCGGCGGCAACGGCGTCGACGTGGCGTACCGGTTCCTGCAGCCAGGCACGATCGCGATCCACGACGACCGATGGCTGACCTACCCGTGGGGAGTCAACGGCGGCGACCCGGGCGCCCGCGGTCGCAAGTGGATCGACCGGGCCGACGGCAACCACGAGGTCCTGCCCAGCAAGGTGCACGACGTCGCGGTCGCCAAGGGCGACGTCCTGCACTTCGTCACCTGGGGTGGCGGCGGCTGGGGCGACCCGCTGGTGCGCGACCCGTCGCTGGTGGCGCTGGAGGTCCGCCGCGGCCTGGTCACCGTCGAGGGTGCGCAGCGCTACGGCGTGGTCCTCGCCGACGACGGCACGGTCGACGCAGCCGCGACCGACGAGCTGCGCTCGCGTCTGCGCGCCGAACGTCCGGAGAAGGCGCCGGTCTTCAACATGGGTCCGCCGCTCGAGGAGATCCTGGCCAACTGCGAGGCCGAGACGGGCCTGCCGGCCCCGACGGTGCCCTCATGAGCTCCCTCGAGGCGGACTATGAGGGGGCTGGATTTGGCCGTCCGCTGGAATGGGGTTCGGCGCCGGCCGTGCTCGTCATCGACATGGTCCGGGCCTACTTCGAGCCGGGCGCCGAGCTCTACATGGGCAGCCGCGACTGCCTGGACTCCACCGTGCGCGTGCTGGCCGCGGCGCGCGCGGGTGGGGTGCCGATCATCTACACGCGGGTCGAATACAGCCCCGGCGGCATCGACGGCGGGCTGTTCTTCAAGAAGGTCGGCGCCTTGCGGCACTTCGTGGCCGGGGCCGGCAACACGCTCGGCGAGATCATGCCGGAGGTCGCCCCGCATCCGACCGACCTGGTCATCACCAAGCAGTACGCGAGCGCGTTCTTCGGCACGTCACTCGCCCCCACGCTGGCCGCCGGCCGGATCGACACGCTCGTCGTGTGCGGGGTCAGCACCAGCGGCTGTGTCCGGGCGACCGCCGTCGACGCGATCTCCTACGGCTACCTGCCGGTGATCGTCCGCCAGGCGGTCGGCGACCGGGACCCGCGACCGCACGAGGCGAACCTGTTCGACCTCGCGGCCAAGTACGCGGAGGTGTGGGACGAGTCGGCCGTCGTGAAACGGCTCGCCGGATGAGAGTCGTCGAGCGGTACGCCGTCCTCGTGGTCTGGGCCCTCACCGTGGCCTTCTTCTCGTTGCGCTCGGATGCGTTCGCCTCGACGTCGACGATCAAGCTGATCCTCAGCACCCAGACGGTCATTCTCATCGCCTCGCTCGGGGTGATGGTGTCGCTCGCGGTCCAGGAGTTCGACCTGTCGATCGGCTCGGTGGTCGGCTTCGGCGGCTGCCTGGTGGCCGTGCTCGACGGCGTCCACGGCTGGGCACCCGGCCCGGCCATCGTGCTGACGCTCATCGTCTGCGCCCTGGTCGGCGCGGTCAACGCCGCCGTCTCCGTGTTCATCGGCGTCCCCTCGATCATCGTGACCCTCGGCACCGGCACGCTCCTGGCCGGGATCACGCTCGGCATCTCCGACTCCAAAGTCGTCACCGGCATCTCCGCCAAGACCGTGCGGTTCATGACCGACCCGTTCCTGTTCGGGATCTCGGCGCCCTTCTACTGCGGGCTGCTGCTCTGCCTCATCGCCTGGTTCGTCCTCCAGCACACCCCGCTGGGGCGGCGCATGATCTTCATCGCCGAGAGCCGGGAGGTGGCCCGCCTGGCCGGTCTGCGGGTGACTCTCATCCGCGCCGGCGCACTCGTCGCCACCGCCACCCTCGGCGGCCTGGCCGGCATCGTGCTCGCCGGCACCAACAGCGCGGCCAACCCGCAGGCCGGTGCCTACTACCTCTTGCCCGCGTTCGCGGCGGCGTTCCTCGGCTCGACCACGATCGTCCCCGGTCGCTTCAACGCCTGGGGCACGTTCGTCGCGGTGTACTTCCTGACCACCGGCATCACCGGCCTGCAGTACCTGGGCTACGCCGGCTGGCCGGAGCAGGTGTTCTACGGCGGCTCGCTGGTGGCCGCCGTGACGCTGAGCCATCTCGCCGGTCACAGCCGGCTCCCGCGCTTTGCCTGACTTCCTTGGAGTTGAACCCATGGCACGCTTCAGAACAGGTGTCGTGCTGCCCGTCCTCACCGTTCTCGCGGCTTTTTCGGTGACCGGCTGCAGCGACGAGCAGACCCCGACCACCGCCGCCACCCAGAGCGCCGGGCCGGCCGTGAGCAACGCGGCGGACGGCGTCGCCGAGGCCCAGAAGATCGTCGACCAGTACCGCCAGCCGCCCGTCTGGCAGGGCCCCGACGCGCCGGTCAACATCGGCTCGCTGGCCGGCAAGAAGGTGACCTACATCAGCGTCTCCAACTCGATCCCGGTGCTCAAGTACTGGTCCGACGCGGTCACGCGACTGCTGCAGCAGTACGGCGGCGTACAGCTCAACGTGGTCGACGCCAAGGGCTCGGTCGACGAGGCCAACAAGGGCTTCGACCAGGCAATCGCGCAGAAGGCCGACGCGATCGTCTTCCTGGCCCTGCCGCCGCAGCTGTTCCAGGCCCAGATCAACCGGGCCAAGGCGGCCGGCATCAAGGTGATCAGCGCGCAGACCGGAATCCCCGGCAAGCGCGACGCCGGCCAGGACGCCGAGGTCAGCTTCGACTACGTCAAGGTTGGGCAGATCATCGGCGACTGGGTGGTGGCCGACGCCAAGGGCCAGGCCAAGGGCCTCGTGGTCAGCTCCGACGACGTGCCCGCCTCCCAGCCCCAGGCCCAGGGCACGCTCAACGAGGTCAAGCGGCTGTGCCCGGCCTGCGACATGACGATGAAGGACGTGCAGATCCCGCAGTGGCAGACGTCGATCCCGACGCTCTTCCAGACCACGATCAACAGCGACCCGACCCGCACCTACCTGCTGCCGCTCTACGACGGGCAGTCGCTGCCCGGCCTTGGCGCGATCCGCACCGCCGGGGCCGGCTCGAAGGTGAAGGTCGGCGCGTTCAACGCCACCCCGGGCATCGTCGAACAGCTGAAGGATCCGGCCAGCGGCCTGAAACTCGAGGTGGGCGGGCACAACGAGTGGTGGGCCTACGCCTGCACCGACACAATTTTCCGCGTACTGGCCGGAGCCACGCCGATCGACAACTACAACGTCGGCCTGCGGATCTTCGACTCGACCAACTCGAACATCATCCAGGGCAACGACGAGTTCGCCTGGTACGGCTCGACCGACTACCGCACGAAGTTCCCGGCCCTGTGGACCAAGTAACCCTCTCGGGGGTGTCGAAGACGTTCGACGGCATCCGGGTGCTGCACGACGTCTCGCTCACCGTGAGGTCGGGGGAGATCCTCGGCCTCATCGGTGAGAACGGCAGCGGCAAGTCGACGCTGATCAAGATCCTTTCCGGGTACCACTCGGCCGACCCCGGCGGCCGGGTGGTGCTCGGCCGGGGCGCGTTCATCCACCAGGACCTCGCGCTCATCCCGTCGATGACGGTCCTGGAAAACCTGCGCATCGCCCGGTTCGACACCGGCTTCGCCTGGCGGATCCGGTGGGCGCGGGAGCGTGCGCACGTCCGCCAGTACCTGGCCCAGGTCGGCCTCGACGTCCACCCGGACACGCGGGTCGGCCAGCTGTCGGTCACCGAGCAGGCGCTCGTCGCCGTCGCGCGCGGGCTGGCCGACCTCGACGCGTCCGACTCCCATCGCCTGCTGGTTCTCGACGAGCCGACCGCGTACCTGCCGAACGACGGCGTCCAGCGGCTCTTCAAGGTGCTGCGGGCACTGACCGCCGACGGGGCGGCCGTCGTGTTCGTCTCGCACCGGCTCGACGAGGTCCGCGAGCTGTGTGACCGGGTCGCCGTCCTGCGTGGCGGTGACCTCGTCGACGTGGTCGACGCGGCCGGTGCGACCGAGCGGGACCTGCTGCGGCTTATGCTCGGGCGGCCGATCGACGAGATGTACCCCGATACCCCGGATCCCGAGGGTTCGCCATTGCTCGACGTGTCCGGGCTTTCCGGTCGCTCGCTCGTTGACCTGTCGTTCACGGCGCGGCCGGGCGAGATCGTCGGCTTCGCGGGGCTGCCCGGCTCCGGGTACGACGAGGTCCCGTACTTGTTGACCGGCGCTCGGCGGGCTGTGTCGGGGACGATGCTGTTGGACGATGTTGCGTACTCTCTGCCGTCCGTGCGTCCGCGCATCGCCATCGGGCTCGGGATGGCGCTCCTGCCGGCCGACCGGGCGCGGACCGGCTGCGCGCCGGCGTTGACCGTCCGGGAAAACATGACGCTGCCGTTCCTGTCCACGTTCACCTGGCTGCGCTCGATCGTGCTGCGCGGCAAGGAACGGCGGGCCGCGCTCGCGCAGGCTTCGCGGTTTGGGGTCACCCCCCAACGGCCCGAGTCCGTGCTGCGGTATCTGTCCGGCGGCAATCAGCAGAAGGTCATGCTGGCCAAGTGGATGCTCGGCGCTCCGCGCGTCCTATTACTGCACGAGCCCACCCAGGGCGTCGACGTGGGGGCGAAGCAGGAGATCTTCGCCCACCTGTCCTCGGCGGCCGCGGCCGGCGCTGTCGTTCTCCTGTCCACAGTGGAGCATGAGGACCTGGCCCGGCTGTGCAGCCGCGTGTATGTCATGCACGGCGGTCGCTGCCGGCGGGTGATCCAGCAGGAGGACCTGACCCCGCACCGGCTCGCCGAGGCGGTGTATTCGGCGTGACTGCTCCAGCTGTTTTGGCGCATCGGATCTGGTCTTCGCACCTGGTGCGTTCGGCTGCGGCTTCGCCTGCATTTCGGTCTGCGGTTTCGTCCGCGGTTTCGCCTGCGGGTGAACCCGACCTGCTCTACATCGACCTGCACCTGATCCACGAGGTGTCCTCGCCGCAGGCGTTCGACGGGCTGCGCGCCGCTGGGCGCCGGGTTCGCCGGCCCGACCTGACGCTCGCCATGGAGGACCACGCCGTTCCCACCGCCGGTTTCACCCTGCCCTTCGCCGACGCCCAGCTGGATGCGTTGCGGCGCAACTGCGCCGAGTTCGGCATCCGGCACTTCCCTCTTGGCGATCCCGATCAGGGGATCGTTCACGTGGTGGCGCCGCAGCTCGGCCTGACCCAGCCCGGCATGACGATCGTCTGCGGCGATTCGCATACCTCCACCCACGGCGCCTTCGGCGCGCTGGCGTTCGGCATCGGTACCAGCGAAGTCGAACACGTCCTGGCCACCCAGACGTTGCCGCAGCACCTTCCGCGCACGATGGCGGTACGCGTGGATGGTCTTCTGGCTTATGATGTGACTGCCAAGGACTTGATCCTTTCGTTGATCGCCCAGGTCGGAGTCGGCGGCGGGGCCGGCCACATCGTCGAATACCAGGGAAGCGCCATCCGGGCGCTGTCCATGGAGTCGCGGATGACGCTGTGCAACATGTCGATCGAGTTCGGCGCGCGGGCCGGCCTGATCGCCCCGGATGCCACGACGTTCTCCTATCTATCCGGCCGCCCCTATGCCCCAACTGGGCGGCAGTGGTCCCGGGCCCTGGACCACTGGCAGTCGTTGCCGAGCTCTCCGGACGCGGTGTTCGACCGGGTTGTGTCGCTCGACGGCTCAGCGGTGCGCCCGTTCGTCACGTGGGGCACGAACCCGGCCCAGGCGGTACCGATCACCGGCGCCGTTCCATCGCCCGACGACTTCCCCGACCCCCTCGCGTCTTCGGCCGCCGAGCAGGCACTGCGGTACATGGACCTGACACCCGGCACCCCGATCCGCGACATTGCGGTCGACACCGTCTTTGTAGGCTCGTGCACCAACGGCCGGATCGAAGACCTCCGCGCGGTAGCCACAATTCTGCGTGGCCGCCACATCGCACGAGGCGTCACCATGCTGGTGGTCCCCGGCTCAATGCGGGTGCGCGAACAAGCCGAACGCGAGGGCCTAGACGAGGTCTTCCGCCAGGCCGGCGCCGAATGGCGCGCCGCGGGCTGCTCGATGTGCCTGGGCATGAACCCAGACCGGATGCCCCCAGGCGCCCGCAGCGCCTCAACCTCCAACCGCAACTTCGAGGGCCGCCAAGGCCCTGGCGCCCGAACCCACCTGGTGTCACCGCCCGTCGCCGCGTCGACCGCCGTGCTCGGCCACCTGGCCGCCCCCAGCGACCTGTCCTAACCGCCACCGCCCGCCCCGATGACCGCGATGCCCGGGCATCAACCATCGACCGTGATGCCGGCTGCCCACCCGCCTGACGATCCACTGACGCTAC
>Ga0070684_100004437_pt1 | contig 10683 bp, 5 predicted proteins | sample KBSC723LmetaG_FD_65653 | JGI IMG/M metagenome (GOLD analysis project Ga0070684, IMG submission 65653) | Corn rhizosphere microbial communities from Kellogg Biological Station, Michigan, USA - KBS C7.2-3L metaG | ecosystem: Host-associated > Plants > Roots > Rhizosphere ...
GATGGAGAAGGTCGGCAAGGACGGCGTCATCACCGTCGAGGAAGCCAAGTCGATGGAGACCTCGCTCGAGGTCGTCGAGGGCATGCAGTTCGACCGCGGCTACCTCTCGCCCTACTTCGTCACCGATCCCGAGCGCATGGAAGTGGTGCTCGAGAACCCGGTCATCCTGATCCACGAAAAGAAGATCAGCTCGATGAAGGACCTGCTGCCGCTGCTCGAGCAGGTGGCGCGCGCCGGCCGTCCGCTGGTCATCATCGCGGAAGACGTCGACGGCGAGGCGCTGGCGACGCTGGTCGTCAACAAGCTGCGCGGCACGCTGTCGGCCGCCGCGGTGAAGGCGCCCGGCTTCGGTGACCGCCGCAAGGCCATGCTCGAGGACATCGCCATCCTGACGGGCGGCCGCGCCATCACGGAAGACCTCGGCATCAAGCTCGAGAACATCAAGCTGGATGATCTGGGCAAAGCAAAGAAGGTCACCATCGACAAGGACAACACCACGATCGTCGAAGGCTCGGGCAGCCAGAGCGCGATCGAGGGCCGGGTCAAGCAGATCCGCACCCAGGTCGAGGAGACCACCTCGGACTACGACCGCGAGAAGCTGCAGGAGCGGCTGGCCAAGCTGGTCGGCGGCGTCGCGGTCATCAAGGTCGGCGCGGCCACCGAGACCGAGATGAAGGAGAAGAAGGCGCGCGTCGAGGACGCGATGCACGCCACCAAGGCGGCCGTCGAAGAGGGCATCGTCCCCGGCGGCGGCGTGGCGCTCATCCGCGCCGGCAAGGCGCTCGAGGGCCTCAAGCTCGATCACGACCAGAAGGTCGGCGTCGACATCATCCGCAAGGCCATCGAGGAGCCGTGCCGCTGGATCGCGACCAACGCGGGCCAGGAAGGCTCGATCGTCGTCTCGAAGGTGAAAGAGGGCAAGGGCAACGAGGGCTACAACGCCGGCGCCGACAAGTACGAGGACCTCGTCGCGGCGGGCGTCATCGACCCGGTCAAGGTCGTCCGCACGGCGCTGCAGAACGCCTCGTCGATCGCGTCGCTGCTCCTGACCACGGAAGCGCTCGTCAGCGAGATTCCGGAGGAGAAGAAGGAACCGGCCGGCGGCGGCATGCCGGGCGGCGGCGGCATGGGCGGCATGTACTAAGCTCGCTGTTCGGCGACTCGCCTGTAAATGGCGAATGCCGAATGACGAATGCCGAATGGCGCAAAGGGGCCGGCTGGAGTCATCCAGCCGGCCTTTTCTTTTTACGCTATCCTCGCGCGATGATCGAGGCGCTCTTCCGCGACCTGCGCTACGCGGCACGAGGACTTGCCCGGACGCCCTCGTTCTTCGCCGCCGCCGTCCTCACCATTGCCATCGGCGTCGGCGCAACGACGGCGGTATTCAGCGTCGTCTACGGCGTCCTGCTCCGCCGGCTGCCCTTCCCCACGGCCGATCGCCTGGTCAGCGTCGTCCAGCTGCTGCCGGCGCCGGACGGCGGCGAGCCGGGACGCGCCGGCCTCACGCCCGGCCAGATCGCCGAGTGGGGCGCGACCAGCCGTTCGTTCGTCGCGATCGGATCGTATGGGCACTCGGCGCATTCCCTGACCGGCATCGCGACACCGGTGCGGCTCAACGGCGCCGGCATCTCCGTCGCGCTGTTCCGCGCGACGGGCATCGCTCCCGCGCTCGGACGGACGTTCACCGACGATGACGAGCTGCCGGGGAACGAACGCGTCGTCGTGCTCGAACATGGCACGTGGCTGCGGCGGTTCGGTGGCTCGCCGGACATCGTCGAGAAGACGGTCTTCTTCGACGGCAAGCCCTATCGCGTCATCGGGGTGATGCCGGCCGGATTCGGGTTCCCGTCGCTCGCCTATCCGGGCATGAGCCTGAGCGCGGACGGCGAGCTGAGGGACGCCCCCGAGTTCTGGACGCCGATGCTCCGGCTCGCGCGTCCGGCCGGACCGGAGCGCGGCGGGTTGACGCTGCTCCCCGCGTTCGCGCTGCTCCGGCCTGGCGTCAGCCTGGCGCAGGCCGCCGCCGAAGCCAACACCCTGATGCCGGCCCGCGTCTCGGGCCGCTGGCGCATCGAGCTGGTGAGCGCGCACGTGGAACAGACACGCGACGTGCGCCGCGTCCTGTTGATCTTTCAGGCCGCCGTCTTGTTCGTGCTGTTCATCGCCTGCGCCAACGTCACGAACCTGCTCCTGGCGCGGGCGGCGGCACGGCAGCGTGAGCTCCTGGTGCGGATCGCGCTCGGCGCGTCGCGCGGCGACATCGCGCGCTACACGATCATCGAGTCGGGCATCATCGGCCTCTGCGGCGGGCTCGCCGGGTCGGCCGGCGCGGCGCTCGCCGTCGGGCTCGTTCGCCGTCTGCCGCCATATCTGCTGCCGCGGCTGCGGGAAATCCGCGTCGACGGGACCGTCCTGGCGGTCGCGCTGGCCCTCGCCGTTGGTGCGGGACTCCTGGTCGGGCTGTGGAGCGCGATGCGCATGTGGCGGAGCCACTCGTCCGACGACACCGCGTGGCGGGGCGCGGGCGGCAGTGCCGGGAAGCTGCAGCGCCCCTCGCGGGTGCTCGTGATCGCAGAGACGGCCGCGGGCGTGACGCTGCTGGCCGGCGCGGCGCTGCTGCTCGGCACCTTCGTGCGCATGACGAACGTCGACCGCGGCTTCGACGCGCGCCACGTCTACTCCTTCCGCACCGCCCTGCCGCCGCGCATTCAGGCCCCGCTGGCCCAGTACGCGTTTCACGACGCCCTCGTCGAGCGGGTGCGCGCGATTGCCGGCGTCTCGTCAGCCGCGATTGTCGAACGGTCCCTCGGCGCGGCGTCGCTCGGCTTCGATCTGACGGTCGAGGGCAGGAAGCAGCCCGCCAAGATCGCCTTCCAGTCGATCTCGCCCGGATTCTTCGCCACGCTGCGGGTGCCGCTTCGCGGCCGCGATTTCACGGATGCCGATCGAACGACGAGGGCCACGACGGCCATCGTCAGCGAGGCATTCGTGCGCCGCTATTTCCCGCAGGGGAATGCGCTCGGACAGCAGATTGCGTTCAACGTCTGGCCCGGCGTGACGATCGTCGGCATCGCCGGCGACACACAGCCGAACGATCTCGACCGCGCTGTGTACCCGATGATCTACCTGCCCGCCGAAACCGGTCACGGCTTCGGCTCGCCGACCTATCTCGTTCGCGGCGGCGACAGTCGGCTCGCGGCGGAGGTCCGCGCCGCGGCGGCAGCCGTCGACGGCGAGGCCGTCGTCTTCGACGCGACGCCGCTCGACGAACTCATCGCCCGTCAGGTGGCGACGCCAAAGTTCTACGGCCTGACGGCGACGATGTTTGCGCTGATCGCGCTGGTGCTGGCCGCGCTCGGCCTCTACGGCGTGCTCTCGTATTCGGTGAGCACGCGCACGCGGGAGTTCGGCATCCGGATCGCGATCGGCGCGACGTCGCGCCGCGTGGTCGCGGGGGTCATGCGCGAAACGGCCGGTACGGTGCTCACGGGCGTCGCCGCGGGGCTCGCCGGCGCCTACTATTCGTCGCGCTTCCTCGAGTCGCTCCTGTTCGGCGTGCGCCCGCACGATCCGGCGACGCTCGCCGGCGTCACCGTGCTGTTCCTCGCCGTCGCCGCGCTTGCCTGCTACGTACCGGCGCGGCGGGCGACGTCGATCGACCCGATCGCAGCCCTCCGCGCGGAATAACTCGCGTCAGCGTGCGGGGATCACTCCAGCCGCAGCACTACCGGCGCAGGTCTGCCCGCCTCGGTCGCGGCGACCTCGAGGTAGACGCGGCGGGGCGTGTCGAAGGTGTAGCGGCGGTGCGCGCTGCCGGCGAACGTGAACGCGTCGGCTGTCTTGCCGTCGACGCGCACGGTGACGGCGATCGGCGCCGCACCGGCCGACTGCAGCGAGATCACCAGGGCCGTCCCTTTCGAGTCCACGTAGGCGCCCATGGCGCCGGTAAACGGTGTGTCGCTCTCGGGTGATGGCGCGGCCGAGACGCCGTAGCCGGCGCGCGGGATGATGACCGACGGCACGCTCACGGCGATGAGGCCCGCCACCACCAGGCTGGCGCCGGCCGCGAGGGTCAACGCCACGCGGCCAGGACGTCGCCACTCACCCGCGAGCACGACGGCCATCAGCGCCAGCAGAACCGGCTCGGCCGGCGCGCGGAACCGCGTTCCCGCCCACAGGACCAGCGCCACCATCGCCATGAGAATCGGCGGCCAGAGCATCAATACGGCGGCAAGCCGCCGGCGGCGCGCCAGCGCGGCCCCGAAGGGCGCCAGGACGAGCGCCAGCACGAAGGGCACGTCGAGGGCGGCGTGCACGGCCACGCGCAGCATCGACGCCTCCCCCGCCGTGGCGACGAAGCGCCCGGCCAGATAAGAGCCGCCGCCCGGCTTGAGCAGCAGGCGCACGAAGTCGAGGCGTCGCAGCACAAACGCGCCAGGCGAGGCGGCGAAGTCCCGGCCGAGGAACCGCAGCACCTCGCCGGTGGTCGGCGGCCCCGCCGGGTCGTGCAGCATCGTCAGCAGGTTGATGCGCGGATCCGCCGGGCTCACCGAGTCGAAGTGCTTCAGCGAAAAGTAGCCGATGCTCTCGACGAACGTGAGGCGCCCGGTCACGGTCGAGATGTAGACGACGTAGGGAAGCGCGAGCAGCGCGAAACCGCCGGCGAGGAGCGCCGCCTCGCGCATCGCCTGGGCGCGGGGCCGCGCCGACAGCGCCACCACGCACGCCGCCGGGATGACGAAGTAGGTGATCGACGAACGCGTCAGCGCGGCGACGGCGAACAGCGCGCCCGCCGTCACCCAGTGCCGCGGCCGGCGCGTCTCCATGGCGACCGCCGTCCCCGCCATCGCCCAGCACACCGCCGGGATGAAGAGCTGCTCCTGCCAGAACGTCGCCGTGGGCATGACGTTCGGCAGCCACAGGGCGTAGACCACCGCGGCGATGAGCCCGGACCGGCGCGTATGCAGGCGCGAGCCGATCACGAACATCGCCGCGCAGCTCGACGCGTTGAGCAGCGCGTGCGCGGCGAGCGCGCCGTTGGTGAACGGGACCGCCGCGTCGAACCGCCAGAAGACCGACAGCAGCACCTGATAGAGCGGCGCTTTGGTGAACTCGGCGAATTGCACGGCGCGGGGCGTCCACCGCCAGCCGTGATTGCCGACGAGGAGCCGCGACATCTCGCGGTAGCCGTCGGGATCGGACCAGGCCGGGTTGTGTGAGAGCGCATCCGCCCACCAGATCCGCAGGACCGCGGCCGCGGCCACGATCAGGACGAGGGTGATCCGGTCGCGGCGGGACGTCGGCGGCATCATCAGAATGGCGGAGGCCCCTATGCTACCTGCATTCGCGCGCGAAACGGCGTAAGCTCTGGGGAGATGCGCTTCCTGCTGCGACTGGTCGTCAACGCCGTGGCGGTCTTCCTGGCGGCGAATCTGGTGCCGGGCATTCGCGTCAGCGGTCCCGGCGTGGCCCTGCTCGCCGGGCTGATCCTCGGGTTCGTCAACGCGATCATCAAACCCGTGCTGTTCGTGCTGACCCTGCCCTTCACGATCGTCACGCTCGGCCTGTTCATCTTCGTCGTCAACGCGATCTGCCTGGCGCTCGTGGCCTGGCTGGTGCCGGGTCTGACGATCAGCGGCTTCGGCGCCGCCTTCGTCGGCGCGCTCGTGATCAGCGCCGTCAGCTGGCTGCTGCACGCGATGCTCAACGACACGCGGCGGCGCTGACGTGGCTCACTCGAGGCGCACTGACTCAGCGCACCGCCGGCTTGGTCACGCGCACGTACCACACCCGGAAGCCGGGCGCGCCGTCGGCCGTCAGCGTCAAGCGGTTCCAGCCCGGGCGCACCGCGTCCGCCGGCAGGGTCGCGCGGCAGAGGCCGATTCGATCGGGCGCCGATCCCGAGTCACACACGCCGAGCAGCCGGCCGTTGAGCAGCAGCTGGACCGGCGGGACGGCCGCGCCGGCCCTGACGGGAGCGGTCGAAGGATCGGCTCGCAGCAGCAGGTCGTAGGCCGCCGCTGCGCGAAGCGGCACCATGATGGTCGCGCGCGGCGCGGTCGCGATCCGCGTTTCGATGGCGCCCGAGCGCGCCAGAGCCGGCCAGTCGGCGGTGAAGAACGCCCCGTCCCGCTCGCCCGCCATGATCGTGGCCGGCTCTCCCGCGTCGAGCGATTCCTCGAACACGCGGCGCGGCATGACACGGGTGACGAGCAGCAGCGCCGCGATGACGGCGGCCGCCGCCACCGCCGACAGCGCCAGCGCGGCGCGTACGCGGCCACGATCGCCAAGCAGTGCCTCGCGCCGCACGATCCCGTCCGCGACGATCCACGGCGCCGCGCACGCGGCGATCAGGAAGAACGGATAGGCGTGCTCGGTGAACCGCCAGTCGGCGATCAGCCGCCACGTGGGCGCATACGGCAGCAGTGACGCGGCCAGTGTCAGCAGCAGGAGACGCCCCGCCGGAAACAAGACGAAGAGAAACAGCCCGGCGAGCGACACACCCGCAAGCACGCGGCCGAGCCCCGGCACCCACACGTCGAAGCCCTGCCACTTGTTGGCGAACGGATAGCTGGTCAAGCCGAGCGCGACGGTATCGATCGTCGCCATGGGACGCGCGCGCAGATGCCCCCCGAGGTACTCCCGCGCCGAGATCGCGTCCGTCGAGGCAGCGCCCGCCCCTTCCGTGGCGCGGTAGACACCGGCGTGCACGTTGATCGAGTACAGCGGATCGCCGAAGACCCGCCAGCAGTTGAGGAGATAGGGGCCCGCCACGACGAGCGCGGCGGCGGCCGCGATGCCGATGTGGCGCGCACGCGGGCGCCACGCTCGCCCGCCCGCGGCCATCAGCCAGACCAGCACGGGCACGACGAACGACAGCGACGTGATGCGGACGAGGCACGCCAGGCCGCCGGCGGCGCCCAGCGCGACCGCGCGGCGGACCGTCGCCTGGCGATCGAATCGCAGCGCCAGCCACGCCGTCAGCAGCACCGCGCAGGTGAACGCATCGTCCCGCCAGCCGGACGAGGCCGACGTGACCACGTCGAACTCGAGGGCCCACAGCAGCGCGGCGCCGAGGCCGACCGCATACGAGAAGGCGTCGCGCCCGAGCAGGAACGTCAAATAGATGGCCAGCACCGAGAACGAGGCGGAGGCGAAGCTGACCGCGCTGTCGTCGTCATGCAGCAGCCGCAGCCAGACTTTGGTGGCGAACGGAAACAGCGGCTCGCGCCGGTGCGCGGCGTAGAACGATCGCATTTCGCGCGCGTACTGCAAATAGGTATAGGGATCGCTGCTGTACTGGCTCGGCGCGCCGTCCTTGTGCAGATACGTCCGCTCGGCCGGCCAGGCCATTGCGCCAGGACGCAGCCGCGAAGGGCCGTTGCGGGAGAGCTCGAGCCGGTGCAGCCAGTGCGGCGCGGCGACCGGAGCGAACCGCTGCGAGATCGCGTCAAGGCGGAGCAGTGCGCCGTAGACGACCGCGACGAGGACGGCGGCGAGGCGCACGGATCGAGCCAATCGCGGATTGAGACGCATCAGAGAAGCGTTGATATGGTAAACGTTCCCGATGCTGGCCGTTCGACCCGCGATCGCCGCCGATCTGGCACCGCTCACCGCGATCTACAACTACTACGTCCTGCACACGCCGATCACGTTCGACGTCACGCCGTTCGAGCCGGAGCAGCGGCGCGCGTGGTTCGACGAGCACACGGCCGGCGGGCGCTATCGCCTGCTGGTCGCGGCGTCGGATGACGATGAGATCGTGGGCTACGCCACCACGAGCCGGTGGCGGCCCAAGCCCGCCTACGACACGACGGTGGAGTCGACCGTGTACGTCCGCCACGACGTGGTCGGCCGTGGCATCGGGCGGCAGCTCTACAGGGCCCTGTTCGATGCGATCGCCGGCGAGGACGTCCACGCCGTCGTCGCCGGGATCGCACTGCCCAACGAGGCCTCGGCCGCGCTGCACGCGCGCTGCGGGTTCCAGCAGGTCGGCGTCTTCCGCGAGGTGGGGCGCAAGTTCGATCGGCTATGGGACGTCGCCTGGTGGCAGCGTGCCGTTCACCTGCGGCGCACCGCGGCGTAGCCGACCGCCAGGCCCGCCGCGATCGCCGCTCCCGTCAGCAGCTTCGACCGCGCCGCGGGCTTCGTCAACGCGGCGTAGTCCGGCACGTACTCCCGCTCCGGCAGATCGCCGGCCGGACCGCGCCATCCTTCGCGGTTCGCCATCTCGAGCACGTCGGCGAGGTGCAGCGCTCGACGTCCGGTCCCCTGCGCGATCTGCGTGCGGCAGCTGAAGCCGTCGGCGAGGATGAGCGTGTCCCGCGGCGCCGACCGGACGGCGGGCAGCAGCACGCGCTCCCCCGCTTTCATCGACACGTCGTAGTGCCCGCGCTCGAAGCCGAACGACCCGGCCATGCCGCAGCAGCCCGAGTCCAGTACCTTGGCGTCGACGCCCATGCCGCGCAGGACATCCTGCTCCTTGTCGAACCCGAGCACCGCCTTGTGATGGCAGTGGCCGTGCACCAGGGCGGCGCGCTGCAGCCGCGGCAGCGGGGTGCCGCGGTCGGCGAGAAACTCGCTCAGCGCGAACGTCTGCTGCGCGAGCCGCTTCGCCTGCTCGTCGCCCGGCATCAGCTCTCCCATCTCGTCCCGGAACACCGCCACGCAGCTCGGCTCGAGCCCGACGACGGGCGTGCCGGCGGCGATGTCGCCCGACAGCGTGTCGAGAATCTGCCGCAGCCACAGCTTCGCCGTGTCGAGCATGCCGTAGTCGTAGAGCGGGCGGCCGCAGCAGAGCGGCGCCTGCGGCACGACGACGTGAAAGCCGGCGCGCTCGAGGGCGCCGACGGCGTTGATCGCGGTCTGCGGATGGAAGTGGTTGTTGAAGGTGTCGGCCCACAGGATCACGCGCGGCCCCGACGGGCCGGGCGCAGGCCGGCGCCGCGCGAACCACTGCTTGAACGTGAACGGCGCGAAGGGCGGAATGCGGCGCTCGAACGCCATGCCGGATCCGAGCTTCGCCAGCACGTCCAGCACCGGCGTCTGCGTGACCAGGTTGACGAGATCGGGCGCGATCGATCCGAGACGCGCCCAATAGGCGATCAGACCGAAGGCGTAGGCGCTCAGCGGCCGCCGGTGCCCCTCGTAGTAGTGCGAGAGGAACTCGGCCTTGTAGGTGGCCATGTCGACGTTGACCGGGCAGTCCCCCTTGCAGCCCTTGCAGGCGAAGCACAGGTCGAGTGCGTCTTTCACCGCCTCGTTCTGCCAGCCGCCGCGCAGCGGGTTGCCTTCGAGCATCTCGAACAGCAGCCGCGCGCGGCCGCGCGTCGAGTGCTCCTCCTCTCGCGTGACCATGAAGCTCGGGCACATCGTCCCGCCGTCGAGACGGCGGCAATTGCCGACGCCGACGCAGCGCAGCGTCGCCTTGGCGAAGGAGCCGAGGTCGTGGGGATACTGAAAGTGCGTCTTCAGCTCGGGCGGGTCGTAACTCGTTCCGAGCCGGAGGTTCTCGTCGAGGCGATACGGATTGAGCACCTTGCCCGGGTTCATCTTCCAGGCAGGATCCCAGATCGACTTGAACTCGTGGAAGGCCTCCATCAGCTGCGGGCTGTACATCTTCGGCAGCAGTTCGCCGCGCGACTGGCCGTCGCCGTGCTCTCCCGACAGCGAGCCGCCGAAGCTGACGACGAGATCCGCCGCCGCCTCGACGAAGCTCCGGTATTGCGCGATGCCCGCGGCCGTCTCGAGATCGAAATCGATGCGCGTGTGGACGCAGCCCTGGCCGAAGTGGCCGTAGAGGTCGCCGTGCAGGCCATGCCGGTCGAGGAGATCCCGGAAGGCGCGGAGATACTCGCCCAGCCGCTCGGGCGGCACGCCGGCGTCCTCCCATCCTTCCCAGGTCGGGCGCCGGCGATCGACGTGCGCGGTCGCGCCAAGGCCGGCTTCGCGGACCTTCCAGACTTTGTGCTCCTCGCCCGGATCGTCGAACAGCTTGCTGGTCGGCGGCGCCGGTTTCCGCGCCAGCGCCGACAGCATCGCGCGCGCCTGGTCGTCGGCGTCCTCCTTCGAATCGCCGCCGAACTCCACGAGCAGGAAGCCCTGCCCGTCGGGCAGGATCTTGCGGACCTCGGACTCGTAGCCGACCGCTTCGATGTCCTTGACGAGCAGCTCGTCCATCCCTTCCAGGCCGATCGGCCGGAACGAGAGGATCTCCGACACGTGGTCGCCGGCCTCGAACACGCTGGGATAGCCGAGGACGACCAGCGTGCGCGCTTTCGGATCGGGAATCAGGCGGACCATGGCCTCGAGCACGAGCACGCAGGTGCTTTCCGAGCCGACCACGGCATGCGCGATGTTGAACCCGTTTTCGGGCAGCAGCGCGTCGAGGTTGTAGCCGGAGACGCGCCGGGGAATATGCGGCATGCCGGTGCGGAGCGCGTCCTGGTGCCTGTCGCGCAGCGCGCGCAGACGTTCGTAGATCTCTCCCTGCCGCCCGCCTTCGCCAACGACGCGATCGCACGCCTCGTCGGTGGTCGCGCCGACACGCAGGCGCGTGCCGTCGTAGGTGAGGACGTCCAGCCACTCCACTTGATCGGAGGTCCGCGGCCCGGTGCCGGCAAACTGCGCCATCACCGAGTGCACGCCGCACGAGTTGTTGCCGATCATCCCGCCCAGCGTGCA
>Ga0070684_100004438_pt1 | contig 10682 bp, 8 predicted proteins | sample KBSC723LmetaG_FD_65653 | JGI IMG/M metagenome (GOLD analysis project Ga0070684, IMG submission 65653) | Corn rhizosphere microbial communities from Kellogg Biological Station, Michigan, USA - KBS C7.2-3L metaG | ecosystem: Host-associated > Plants > Roots > Rhizosphere ...
GAGCACCGTCGTCGGTTGCGTGGGATCGAGCGTAAAACCTCCTGGACGGTTCACATCGCCGACCACGTAGACCAGTCCCGCGCGGCTTACCCGCACGGTGTCGCCCGGAAGCAGCTCCGGGTTCTGCTGCAACCCGCCGGCCTGGCCGAAGTCCAGCGTGACCATCTGCGGGGTGCCGGGCTCATCCCGGTGGACCACGTCGACCAACCCACCCGCCGAAACATTCAGGCCCGAAGCCGCCGAGATCACGTCGAGAAGCCGATGATGCGCTCCATAGGGATAGACCCCCGGCCGCACCACTTCTCCGAGTACCGTCACATCCTGGCCCACAGGCGCCGTGACCAGAACCGTCACGACTGGATGCAGCAGCATGCCCTTGGCCAGCAACGCAGCCGTGATCGCCTTTGCCGCTTCAGTCTCATCCAGGCGTTCTACTGCGATATCGCCGATCATCGGCAGGGTCACAGTTCCCGCGGCCGAAACCCGCACGATCGAGCGAAACTCCGGCGTGTGAGACTCGGCGATTTCCAGAATCTCCCCAGGCACAATCGGTCCGGGATCGGACCCGGACACGGAACCAGGCGTGCCGACGCCGGCTGTGGCAGCGGAATTCCAGACGCGAGGCGCTTCCCGCGGGTTTGGCACATTCTTTGTGTCAGGCGTGGGAGGCAGGCGGACCACGCCGGTAGGGAGCCCCGACGTGCTTGGCGTGGGAGCCTGCCCGCGAAGCATCCATGGCGCCGTCAGCAACACCAGAAACGCGGTCAGTTGTTTCAGGCGCGCCGCGCGAATCGATTCCGACGCGAACACCACTCCGGCCGCTATCCACGCACCCACAAAGAGCGTCACTGCCAAAACCAGCGGAACATCGGGGGACGCCGGTTTTGCCGGCGTGTGTGCCGGATCCACAACCCACAAATCGCCGGATCGCACTCCCGCGGCTAGGCCCGCCTCCTGCACCTTGGTCTGCATGCGCACATAGAGCTCGCGGCTGGCAACCGCCTCGCGGCGCATGGCTTCGTATTGCGTCTCGACAGTGGCAACATTTCGTCCCTCGCCGGTGCGTTGCTCAAGCCCTTTGCGAATCATCTGCTCACGATCCGCGGCTGTCTGCCACGCTGTGCGAAATCGATCGCGCAGAAGAATATCTTGCTTCTGGAGTTGCTTATCGAGATCGTCCAATTGCCCTCGAATCTCGACCACCCTGGGGAAGTTTGGCCCGTGCTCGGCCGCGAGCTGCGCCTGTTCCTGTTCGAGCTCGCTGTGGCGCTGGTGAATCTGGCGAAACGCCGACACCGAAAGACCGCCGCTCAAGTCCTGTAGCCGCGGATCTGAAGCTAGAACCAGTTCCGGGTCCCCATTCGAAGCCGCGCGATACTCAGCCTCCCGCAGAATGCGCTCTGAGCTGGCGGTCACCGCCTGGCGGCTCAGTTCGTCCACTTCCAGCAAAACGGGAGCGTGCTGCGCTGCCCCCTGGCCTCCGTTGGCGAGGGTGTCAGGAGCGATCAGGAGTCCGTGCCGGATCTGAAAGTCCGCCAGCCGCTGGTCGTCGCTGTCCGCCTTCGCCTTGAGGTCGTTGAGCTGCCCCCCGAGAAACGTCGCCGCTTGCGCCGTGGCCAGAACCCGCGATTCGGCTTCCTGCTGCTGATAGGCACCCACCAGATGATTGAGTACCTCTGCGGAAAGCCCCGGGTCTCGCGAGCGGAAGCGCATTTCCAGCAGCAAGGTGCGCGGAACCGTCCGAACCTGCAGCGCATCCTGAAAGCGCTCGAGCAGATAAGCCCGCGCCGCGGGTGTGGGAGAGTCCGGCTGGAAGTACTCAAAATGAGCAGCAAAGCGGGGAGAGAAGCCGGGCGCCTGGTAGAGCTTTTTGTCGAGAATCACCCGCCACGCAAGCTGATCGCTGCGCAGCACATTTGCCAGCGTCTCCAGTTGCATTTCTCCCGAAGCAAAGGACCCCGACGGCGCAGCACCGGTGCTATCCAGGTTCAGGGCGCTGATCGGAGCCGCGCGCAGCGCGAGTTGCTCCCGCGCCTCATATTGCGACGGTGCCGCGAGGCAGTAGATGAGAGCTAAGAGCAGCAGCGAGCCCAGGACGGATACGAACGGCCTCCATTGGGCAAGCAGTATGTGACCGGAGGATCGTAGAGACTGAGGGGCGGAAGCGGGCCTGATCGCGGGCGCGGCCACTGCGGCTGCGTGAAGGTCAGAAACAGAATGGACTGCAGGTGCGTCGGCCAACGCGGACACCTCGGGCTACAGTTCTCCGGCAAGGCGCGTTCCGGCCTGGGGTTCCGCAATTGCGCCGCCGAGAGTTCGCAAGCAGTTTCGACCCGGATGTGCACGATTGTTCGTGAGGTACATCACACCTGTGCGGTTATTCGAGTCACCAAGCCTTTTCTCGCAACGACATGGCCCTCAAGCCCTTCCCAGTCCACGACGCACCGCCGCCTCATCGTGTATCTTGGGTGGGTTTGGATATGATCCCCCTGCACGCTACGCTGGCCGAGCCACAGCACTTCTCGATCGCCGAGAAGCTCATCTTCGCCCTTCTCATCGTGGTTTCCCTGGCGCTGTTCTGGCGCCGCTTCGGGCCCATTGTGCGCAGGATTCTCGCCTCTCGAAAGGACCCCGGGTTTCACCTGGACCACATCGCACGCCGCGCATGGGACTTCTTCGCCGAGGTCATCTGCCAGGCCAAGGTCATCCGGCAAAGGCCTCTCCCGGGCCTGGCGCATGCGCTTGTGTTCTGGGGATTCTGCGCCTTCGCCCTGGTCACACTCAACCACTGCGCGGTCGGCTTTGGCGGAGGCTTTCTTGACCCCGCGGGCTTCTTCGGCCGCTTCTACTTCTATTTCGCCGCGCTCTTCGCCGCGGCCTGCGCGGTGGGCATCTTTGGCCTCTTCGTGCGCCGGTTCTTTGTCCGGCCGCGCTGGCTGGGAAAGAAAGTCTCTTACGAGTCGGGCGTAATCGCGGGACTCATCTTCCTGCTGATGGTCACCTACCTCGCCGCCTTCTTCACCACCGGCAATACGGTCACAGCGCAAGCGCTTTGGTGGGTCCACACTCTCACCCTGCTCGTCTTCCTGCCCATCATTCCCCACACCAAGCACCTGCACCTGGTGCTGAGCCCGGCAACCATATTTCTATCGCGCGGCGGGTTCAGCAAGATCCCTCCGCTCGAGGGAGACGAGGACTTCGGCCTGGTTGCCGGCAAGGACATCACGCAACTCGTCAGCCTGCAGGCCTACTCCTGCGTGGAGTGCGGCCGATGCAGCGAGCACTGCCCTGCCACCAACACGGGCAAGGAGTTGAATCCGAAGGAAGTCATCCTGGGCATGCGCGGGTATCTCAATCACTCCGGCCCCCGATCGGAAGACCCCATACTGAATGGTGAGATTCAGGACGGGAGCTACGGCAATCACGTCTCGCAAAAGGCGGTCTTCCAGTGCACCACCTGCGGCGCGTGCGAATTCCAGTGCCCGGTCGGAATCGAGCACCTGCCCATCATCATCGGCCTGCGCCGCGGCGCCGTGAATACCGGCACGTGGGAAGACGACTACGGCGCGAAGCTCTTCAACCAACTCGAACGTGGGTCGAATGCGCTGGGCATGAGCGCGCTCGAACGCGACAAGTTCATTCAGAAACAGGCATTCCCTGTCTTCGATGGGACGCAGGAATACTGTTTATGGCTGGGCTGCATGGGCGCCTACGACCCCAAGGGCCGCGAAATCATCACTGCCTTCGCGCAGGTAATGAACTACCTCGGTACCAGCTACGGTGTGCTGAAGAAAGAAAAATGCACGGGCGACCCGGTGCGCCGCCTCGGCAACGATCTCCTGTTTCAAACCCTGGCCGAGGAGAACCTGAAGAACCTGGCGCAGAACAAGGTGAAGAAGATCGTGGCCATCTGCCCGCACTGCGTGCGCACCATCCAGGAGGACTGGAAGGCGTACGGCACCCCTCCGGAGATCGAGCATCATACGGAATTCATGGCTCGTTTCGCCGACCGCCTTCCCAAACTCAATGACGTTCGGGTGCCCGAGGTCTCGAGGTTGAGTTCCGGGGATGAAGCCCACGGGAAAACAGGCTCTGTAACAGGCTCAGTGTCAGGGCACGACTTGAGTCGTGCCGAAAACGCCGCAATAAATGACGGGGCTTTAGCCCCTGCGGCTGAAACCATCGTCTTCCACGACCCGTGCTACCTGGGCCGCTATCGCGACGTCTACGATCAGCCGCGCCAGCTCGTCCAACTCGCCGGCCAACTCGTGGAGGCTCCGCGGCACAAAGAACGCAGCTTCTGTTGCGGCGCCGGCGGCGGCCTGGTATTTCTCGGCGAAGAAACGGGCGATCGCGTCAGCCACACCCGCGCCAAAGAACTCGTCGCCACCGGCGCGCAAACCATCGGCACCGCCTGCCCATTCTGCAACAGCATGTTCCGCGATGCACTGGGCGAAATGGATGGCACCGCGCCGCAGTTGCTCGATGTAGCGCAACTCATTGCGCGCAACCTGCCCGACGCGGAGAAAACCGCGCCGTAGGCGCAGAGTTTATTAGCCCCGCGCTTCAGCGTGGGGAGCGCTGAACTCTATGATGCTCCAGTCCCGTAGGGACGAAGGAAAAGGATCGCCAGAAGTGAACTACGAACGAGTTGATCCACAAGACGCGCTGACTCAGTCCCCGACTTCAAACTAAGATCGCACTTCCGGAGAAACTCGTCATGAAAATCATCGTAGCCATCAAACAAGTGCGGGAGCGTGATGCACTGGGCGAGCTGGATGGGACGGCGCCGGAGCTGATGGATGTGGCGCAGCTCATAGCCCGCAACCTGCCTGCGCCGTCTAACTAACTGTCATCCTGAGCGGAGCGAAGGATCTGCAGTTGCTATCTTGACCCCGTCGCGACGGTTGGGTGTGGGAGCTTGAAATGTTTCGATCGATTGCAATGCTTCTGATCGCTTCAGCCCTCCTTGCGGGTTCCGTTTCATCTGCCGCGGATTTCTCGAAGTACAAGAAGGTTGAGGCTTACGAGATACGTCCTGGAATCCTTATAATGCCTGTCTACAACTCGCAGGGCGAGCTTTGCGAAATCGGACTGCAACCGCGCAGCTACTCGCCCGAGCTGATTCGTGTTGGCGAGGGACTGTCAAGGGATGCGATCATGCAGATATTTGACGAACTTGTCCCAGCTGAAGAACGCGGACCCCAGCCCGAAAACCTGCTCGAACGCGGCATGATCTTGATGTCAGGGCAGACTGCTCAAGAATATGAAACGTACGAGAACGTCACCTTGAATTTCTTTTGGAGTATTTCCGGCCAGAGTATCGGCGCTCGTTCCAAACATGCGAAGGTGAAAGCGCCTCCGGAGAATTCCTCCGCTACGTACGATTCGGCGTCCATCGACTTCAAAGACCATCCGTGCAAATGATTCATCTCCTCAACGTTTCCTGAAGGACCCACCCTATGAAAATCATCGTAGCCATCAAGCAAGTCCCCGAGCGCGATGCCCAAGTCCGCATCGACTCCTCCGGCAAATGGATTGAAGAGTCCGACATCCAGTACGCCATGAACGAGTCGGACGCCTACGCCCTCGAAGAAGCCCTTCAGCTCAAAGAGAAATCCGGCGGCGGCGAAGTCATCGTGCTCTCCGCAGGCCCCGAGCGCGTGGGCACAACTATCCGCGAGGCCCTCGCCAAGGGCGCCGACCGCGCCATTCACGTGGACGCGAACGACCTGAGCCAGCGCGATGCCCTCGGTGTGGCCCGGCTGCTCGCCGAGGCCATCAAGCCCGAGAGCCCCGATCTTGTCCTCACCGGCCTCCAGTCCGACGACCTCGGCTACGGACAGACGGGCGTCATCCTTGCCGAACTGCTAGGCGTACCGCATGCGTCGCTCATCCTCACCGTGGAAAAGACAGACGGCGGCCTGAAGGTAAAGCGCGAGCTCGAGGCCGGTTGGTTCCAGGAGATCGAGCTGCCGCTGCCTGCCGTGCTCACCATTCAGTCCGGCGGCAACAAGCTCCGCTATGCCACGCTGATGGGCATCAAGAAGGCCAAGACGAAGGAGATGCGCGTGCTCCCCTCGGCTGACCTTGGCGGCCTGACGCCGCCGCTGGCGGTGCTCGAAAGCATATCCATGCCGCAGAAGCAGAAGTCGACGCAAATGATTGACGGAGACGCCAAACAAGCCGCCGCAACGCTGGTGGAAAAACTGAAGTTCGAGGCAAGGGTGCTATGAGCGGAATCTGGGTGGTTCTTGAAGAACGCGACGGACGCGTGAGCCGCGCAAGCTGGGAAGCGCTGGCCGCTGGGCAGAAGCTCTCCGAGACAACCGGTCAGCCGTTGCAGGCAGCGGTCATCGGCGCATCGACCGAAGCGCTCGCCGCAGAAGCGAAATCGAAAGCCGTCACCAGGGTCGCGCGCATCGAGCATCCGCTGCTCGCGCCTTACACGCCCGATGGATACATTCTCGCGCTGCAACAATTTATCGAACAGGAAAAGCCCGAGTACCTGGTATTCCCGCACACCTACCAGGTGCGCGACTTCGCCCCGGCGCTGGCCGCGCGGATGGGCCAGGTGCTCATCAGTGACGTGGTATCCATTTCCGACGGGCCCACGTTCACACGGCAATTGCTGCAGGGCCGGCTGGCGGGTGCCTATCGCCATCCCGGCGGCGGCACGTGCTTCGTCTCAGTGCAGGCCGGCGCGTTCCGCGCGGGTGAAACCGGCAGCGGCACCGCCGAAGTGACGACGTTCACCCCGACGATCGACGCGGCGCAGATCCGCACCAAGCCCAGCGAGCCGTTCCGTGGCTCCGCGCAGACCGTGGACTTGGCTTCTGCTCCGCTGATCGTCAGCGTGGGCCGCGGCATCAAGGAAGCCGATAACCTGCCGCTGGTGCAGGAACTCGCCGACGCGTTAGGCGCCGAACTCGCCGCCTCTCGCCCCATCTGCGATAGTGGCTGGCTCCCGATGGAGCGCCAGGTGGGCAGCTCGGGCCAGACCGTCGCGCCCAAACTGTACCTCGCCGTCGGCATCTCGGGAGCCATCCAGCACCTCGTCGGCATGAAGGGCTCGCAGTGCATCGTGGCCATCAACAAGGATCCAGAGGCGCCCATCTTCGAAGTAGCGGACTATGGCATCGTCGGCGATCTCTTCGAAGTGGTCCCCGCGCTGACTGAAGCAGTCAAGCACGCGAAAACGTAGATTCCGCGAAAGCACTGCGATGCCGTCCGCGCGAGGCATCGCGGTTGCTATTTCGCAAGGAGCTCATAAGCTTCCTCGTTGGAAATTGCAATGCGGCGGCCAGCCGGCCGGATCAACGGCTTGTCCAGCTTCAGCCTGCGGCGAGGACGAGCAGGGACTTCTTCCTGGATTGCACGCTCGATCCCGGATAGGATGAGCTTCCGCGCCGAACATCCCTTTCGCGCGGCGGCCTCGTGAAGCCGGCGGTGCATCTCACGCGGGAGATCGATCGACGTGTGAACAGGATCAGTTCCCATTCAGAGATGATTAGACGCGCGGCCTAAATGAGTCAATTTGGGCGCGCGACGTCTCAGCCGCGTTGATTTGGCCCGTCAGCCGCTGGCCTGTTCCAGCGTAGGCACGAAGCCAAGGCGGCGCCAGAACGATTCCACGCACGCGGCCGCTTCGGGAGCGGTACGCGCAATCGTAACCAGGCGAATTGCCGAGCCCGGCTTCTGTCCGGAGAGCGCGCGGGGATCGGCGGCGATAGCGATGCACCTGTCGGGGCGGTACGTGCAGGCGGCCAGGTCGGCAATCGACAGGGCCGCCGTCGGCGTGGCAATGATAGTTCTCGGCGGGGCCATGCGGTCGAGAAGCCACAGGATTTCGAGTTTCGATTCGAGTTCGTCGGGAACGCAGTCGATGACCAGGTCGGCCTCGCGAACGGCATCTTCTACGGTCGAGACGAATGTGACCCGATCATGAGCGCTGGCCGTTTGCGGCGGGCTGAGTTGCCGGCGAAGGTATTCCTGGGCGTGGTGCAGGTTCGAGGGCATCACATCTTCGAGAAATACGCTGAAGCCGGCCCGCGCGGCCGCAAGGGCCAGCCAGCGGCCCAGCGGACCGGCTCCGATAATCGCGATGGTGGTCAAGAGACAGCCCTCGGGTTTCGCTGAAGCCCTCAGCCTTCAGCCGTCAGGCATCAGCCCGTTCGCTTGCCCTCTTCGGCGGATGGCTAATGGCTAATGGCTTACGGCTGTCTTATTCCGCTTCGAGAGCGTTGACGATGTCATCGACGCTCGGCTTGGAGTGGCGCAGGTGCTCGTTTACACGCGCCCGTTCCTCGGGGGTCAGGGTGGGGATGTACGCCAGCATCCGGCGCAGGGTGACAGAAACATCGTCGATGTAATTCATGAGGCGAATGGCTTCACCGGATAGCGGCATAAGAGACCTCTCCTAAAAGACTCAAAGGATATTGTAGGGCGTCGGCGCGGGCTGCAAGGTCGCCATGCGCATGGGGATGCCCCGGAGTGGCGGATCAAATTGCCGGGGCCGCCTATCCTGCTGAATTGGTTATGGCGCCCCCAATTCAATTGCAGGCGAGAAACGGATTGGAACGCAAATCCAGAGCGCCCGGCAACTCAAAACATATATCCCCGCCTCCATCTCTCTGCACGCCCAGATTCTCGCAAGATGCTCGCGAAATCGATCTTCAGGAGTGTCCAGTGTTAAGCAGCAGAATGATTACAGCTTGCTTGTGTGCGATCGTGGCCACCGCCACGTGCTTCGCCCAAACCAAAACCAGTTTTTCTACCGTAAATACCAGTGACAATGCCGGTTCAAACGCCTTTTGGGACCCGGTCAACATCTATACCGTCGACGTGAACAATGACGGCATCCCCGATCTCATCCAGGACATGAAACGGTCGGGATCCAACAACAGCGTGGGCGTGTTTGGCGTCAGTATCGCCAATGGCGATGGCACGTTCAAGCCCGCGGTTGCCTACCATTACCCGTCGGGCGTGCTCCAGGCACCCTTCGCCTTCGGCGACTTCAACGGCGATGGCCACGTCGACATTGCCCTCACTGCCCCCGGCAAAAACTACCTCGCCGTCTATCTCGGCAACGGCAACGGTACCTTCCAGGCGCCGAAACTCTCCAACATCCCAATGAGCGCGGGACAGAGCATGGCCGCCTCGCCGCTGGTGGCCGCCGACTTCAATCACGACGGCAAGCTCGATCTTGGAATTGTTGGAGCTGACAACACCAACACCACCGTCTACATTTTGCCCGGAAACAACACAGGAACCTTTTCAACCGCGCACTCGGTCTTCACCGCTCCAACAGCAGAAAGCGTATGGGGCTCGGCCGTACACAACTTCGTGCTCGGCGACTTCGATGCAGACGGCAATGGGGACATCGCGCTCACAACCACTACCTCAAACCAGGCGACCGGCGACGTCTCAAGCACCACCATTCATGTGCTCTATGGGGAAGGCAATTTTCTCTTTACCAACACGGCCCCATTCCACATCGACTCTCAAATTGAGATGAACTCCGGCGACCTCAACAGCGACGGGCGCACGGACCTGTTCGCTTATGACATGAACAACTTCCGCCTTGACACGTTCTACGCGCAGACAGGGCGAACGTTCGCTACCTACACCCAATCCATTCCGCGCGTCAGCTACGACTTCTCGCAATACACGCCCGGGCTCTCCATGGCCGACTTCAACGACGACGGACGCATGGACCTGGTCACCACCAACCCCATGTCGGGAAAAATCAATATGATGTTCTTCCTCGCCACCACTTCGCCGGGACAGTTCACAGCGCAGACGTGGAGCGTGGTAACCACCGCGACGAACTACAACAACACCCAGGCGGTGATCGGCGATTTCAATCGCGACAACAAGCCGGACTTCGCCTTCGTGCAGTCGTGGGCCGGAGCAGTCATCCATACAGGGCTGAACAAGACGGTGAACGGAAGCTGGGGAAGCTGCGCCTATCCCCACGCTGGACAGGGCATCCGACTCTGCTCCCCGGCGAGTTCGACCTCCACTACGACGGTGAACTTCAGCGCCGCAGCGCGTTCCTTTGGCGAGTTGCGCAAGCTGGAAGTATGGGTAGACGGCAAAAAGCTGGTGGAACAGCACCATGCATGGGACGGCTACGCGTACCTGAACTTCAAGTCCACGCTCGCCGCGGGTACGCACAAAGGTGCGATCTTTGCGGCCGATGTTGACAACAGGCTGCAGAAGCTGCCGTTCACTTTGACGGTCAAGTAAAGCCTGCAATTGAAACCGGGTGGACTCGATCATGAGTCCACCCGCCCCACCACAAAACGAGCTGCCCCAGCACCTGCCCTTGTGCGCAGTCGAAGGGTCTCGACTCTCAGACCTGGGAATCCCCGGCGTCCCGTAGGGACGCAACGACAATAGCCCAGGCCAAGCCCCGAAGGGGCGCAGTCCTGGGACCCGATGCCACCCACCCCCCGGGCGTCCCGTAGGGACGCAACGCCAATAGCCCAGGCCAAGCCCGAAGGGGCGCAGTCCTGGGACCGCGATGCCACCCACCCCCGGCGTCCCGTAGGGACGCGACGACAATAGCCCAAGCCAAGCCCCGAAGGGGCGCAGTCCTGGGACCGCGATGCCACCCACCCCCGGCGTCCCGTAGGGACGCAACGACAATAGCCCAGGCCAAGCCCCGAAGGGGCGCA
>Ga0070684_100004439_pt1 | contig 10681 bp, 8 predicted proteins | sample KBSC723LmetaG_FD_65653 | JGI IMG/M metagenome (GOLD analysis project Ga0070684, IMG submission 65653) | Corn rhizosphere microbial communities from Kellogg Biological Station, Michigan, USA - KBS C7.2-3L metaG | ecosystem: Host-associated > Plants > Roots > Rhizosphere ...
AACCCGCTGTTCCAGTGCCGCTTCCGCTGGACCGAGAACGCGATCGCGTTCTGGGACAACCGCTGCGCCCAGCACCGCGCGATGTGGGATTACTGGCCGCACACCCGCGCCGGCACGCGGGTCACGGTCAAGGGTGAGCGGCCGGTGTGAACTGCGGAGGGCAGATTAGCAAAGCGCAATCCGCCATGTTCCCGCGGTAGCTCGCCGGTCGTCGGTTACGCTTTCCTTGCTGCTGGAAGGGGGGTGACTCTTCTTCGAACCGTCATCCCGTTCTAGCCTTTTGTTTGAGCATGATCTTTTCGGAAAACCGCTACGCCCTTTTCCGGATCATGCTCTAGACCACCGGCGATCGGCCGCCATCGACGTTGATGGCGGTGCCGGTGATGTAGGAGCCCTGCTCGGAGGCGAGGAAGCAGGCGAGGTTGGCAAACTCTTCCGCCGTGCCGATGCGCCCCAGCGGCGTGCCCTTGGCAAGACCCCTGGCGAACTCGTCGAAATCCATGTTCGGCGCCTGGGCGGCGTGGCGCTTCACCCACTGATCGCTCATGATCAGGCCGACCAGCATCGCATTCACCAGGATGTTGTGCTCGCCGCCCTCGTGGGCCATCACCTTCGTCAGCGCCATGCCGGCGGCGCGCGACACCGAGGTCGGCGCGGAATTGCCGGCCGGCGCCTTCGCATAGGTGTTGAGCACGTTGATGATCCGGCCCCATTTGCGCTGCTTCATCCCTGCCCAGACCAGCCGGCTGAAGCGGATCGCGGCGAACAGTTTCAGGTCGAGGTCGTCCTGCCAGGCTTCGTCGCTGATGTTCTCGAAGGCCAGCGTGCGCGCCGTTCCGGCGTTGTTGACGAGCACGTCGATCTTGCCGAAATCGGCGACGATCCGGTCGTGAGACCCGGCGATCTCGGCGGCCTTCGATACGTCGCAGACATAATCGCGCACCGCGAGCCCGTCCCTGGCGAGCGTCTCGCGCGCCGCCTTCAGGTCGGCAGCTCCGCGCGCGAGGATCGCGACCTTGGCGCCGGACTCGGCAAACCGGCGCGCCACCGCGATCCCGATGCCCTTGCTGCCCCCGGTCACGACGGCGACGCGGTCTTTCATCGACAGGTTCATTGTTGCTTCTCCCTGGAGCATGATCCGGAAAAGTGTGTAGCGGTTTTCCGAAAGATCATGCTCAAACAATGAGCCATGACCCAGGATCAACCTATCAAAGCGAAAAGGCGATCAACAAGACCGTGCAGGTCGGCGTTGCCGGGCTGCGTTGCGGCAGATGTGCGCCCCAAACGCCGGGATCAAGTTCGCGTTTTCGCTGACACCATCCAGCCGACCTGCAGCATCCCAATCAGTCGAACAGGTCTTTGGGAAGAGTTCAGAAAAACGAGCGCCTTCCGGTCTTCCCGGAAGGCGCCCTTGGCTTTAGCGGTTCGCAAGCCACCGACCAAAGAACAAGCCGCCCACGAAACCTACGCTATAGACGGCAAAAGCGCCCACGATCAAAGGCAAGATTCCAGCCGAGACGTCATCCAGCTCGTTGAGCGCCAGCTCGCGCGGCTCCATGTTCAACTCTTCCACTTTCATTGCCATTTCCATTTCAGTTACTCCTGTTTGCGGTGGCCGAACCATTCGCGCCATCCGAAGCGTCAGGAGAAGACCGGATTGCCCTCGGCTCTGTGTTGGTCATCACTGTTTCGATTTGCCTCTTGAGGATAGCCCGTAGTCTGGACCTGGCGTACGCAATTGGGAGTAGACCGGAAATGACTGGCGCGTAGCTGGACCGACGCGGTGACGCAGACTTGCGACTTGCCCTGATTCGTGCCGCGCGGTGGCGGGCCTCACCCGTCGAAGGGGAATATCTCCCTGACGCGCGCCCAAAGGCCGATTTCGTGTGGCCCTTCAGGAACGGGATGCGATGGACGCGTCGGTGTCGCGAGGCGGAGCGCCAGCGACGAAGCAATCCAGATTGGTTGCGCGGCGAGATTCTGGATTGCTTCGCGGAGCCTGTCATCTGGCGACCCGTTGGCTCTCAATGACGGTTTTCCGCACTGGCGATGCCAGATTCGCGCACCTTCCGCGTTGACGCCTTGCATTGGCTGCGCGAAGCTTGCCCAAGTCAGACGAATCCCCGGGAGGTCCGCCATGCTCCGCGCAGAGGACAACAAGTACCTGACCGAAAGCGGCCAGGGCACCGGCATGGGCGAATTGCTGCGCCGGTTCTGGATTCCCGTGCTGCTCTCGGAGGAATTGCCGGAAGCCGACGGCGAGCCGAAGAAGATCGTGGTGATGGGCGAGGAATTGCTCGCCTTCCGTGACTCCCGCGGCGTGGTCGGTGTCATCGACCAGTACTGCCCGCATCGCGGCGCCAATCTCTGGCTCGGCCGCAACGAGGAATGCGGCATTCGCTGCGTCTATCACGGCTGGAAGTTCGACACCGACGGCGCTTGCGTCGACATGCCCACTTCCTATCCCGACCTCAATGCCAGGGACAAGATCCGCATCAAGTCCTATCCGGTGCGCGAGCGGGGCGACATGATCTGGGCCTATATGGGCCCGGCCGACGCGATGCCGGACCTGCCCGATCTGGAAATGGCGCTGGTGCCGCCATCGCACCGCTACGTCACCAAGAAATGGCAGGACTGCAACTGGGTGCAGGCGCTGGAAGGCGCGATCGACACCGCGCATTTCACCTTCGCCCATCTCTCCTTCGAAAAGGAGGAGAACGAGATCCTCGACATCAAGAAGCACTTCGTGAATCCGCTGACGCGGGTCGCGACCGACCACATGCGATGGATCGCCGAGGATCCGCGTCCAGTGATCAAGGTCCATCCGCACGAGGCCGGTCTCACCGTCGCCGGCGGCAGGCTGACCGGCACCGACAACATCTATTGGCGCATCGCGCAGTTCCTGATGCCGTTCCACGCCTATGCCCCGAGCTCGATGCCGGGCGAGAACATCTTTGGCCAGACCTTCGTGCCTGTCACCGACACCAATTGCTGGATCTATACCTATGCGTGGAATCCGGATCGGCCGCTGACGCAAGCCGAGCGCGACGGCTACGCTCGCGGCAACGGCGTGATGTCGGTGGTCGACGAGAATTACATTCCGCTCCGCAACAAGGGCAACGACTACCTGATCGACCGCAAGCTGCAGAAGACCCATAGCTATACCGGCATCAAGGGCGTGTCCGAGCAGGACGCCGCGGTGCAGGACAGCCAGGGCCCGATCGCCGATCGCACCCGCGAGCATCTCGGCCCGACCGATCTCGGCATCATGCATTTCCGCAAACTCGTGCTGGATCTGGCGCGCGCGCTCGAGCGCGGCGAGGCGCCGCCGCACGTGAATCACCAGGACCGTTATGCCGTGCGCTCCGGCGCCTGCGTCACCAGCAAGGCAAAGGATCTGCCGGCCGTGATGGTCGAGCGCTTCGGCGACGCCGCGGGCTTTGTCGGCCGGCCGCGCACCGTGGCGGCGGAGTAGGAATCGTTGCCCGTTTCCCGCACACGCGCCGCATCGCGCTTCGGCATGCGTCTGCCCGGCTGCACCGTCATCGCGTCAGCGGTCGCCCTCGCGTTGCTGCCCATGCAAGCGAGCCATGCCGGCTTTTTCGACTTCCTCAGGGGCAAAAAGAGCGACGCGTCAAAATCCACGGGTCCATCAAGGCGCGCGGCACCGGCAAGGCACGCCGCTCCTGCAAGACACCTCACGCCAAAGAACGCAGCGTCGTCGCTGCACGCCGCCGTGACGAAGCTGCGTTCTGTCAAACCTCATCAAGCTGCCGGGGAGCCGCCACCGTCAAGGCTGGTGGCGAGGAAATGCGAGCCGGCGAAATTCCTGCTCGTCGTCGATGTCGGACATACGCGCAAATCCGACGGTGCGCTCAGCGCGCGCAACGTTCCCGAATATGACTTCAACCTGCGCCTTGCCACGAGGCTGGTCGAAAAACTCAAATCGGAAGGGTTCGTGCGGACCCGCCTGATGATAACGGAAGGCAAGGCGAGACCCAGCCTGTTCGAGCGCGTCTCCCGGGCAAACAAGTCGAATGCCGATCTGTTCCTGTCGATCCATCATGATTCCGTGCCCGACAAGTTCATGGAGAACTGGGAGTTCGAAGGCAAGAAAAGCAAGTTCAGCGACCGCTTCAGCGGCTGGGGATTGTTTGTCTCGCGCGACAATGCGGACTTCGAGGCAAGTTTCGCGTTCGCCAGGATGATCGGCAAGCGGATGAAGGCGAATGGTTTCAAATTCGCCGACCAGTATGCGATGCCCGTCATGGGCAAATACCGGCGCGATCTCCTCGACAGACCGGCCGGTGTCTATCGCTATGACGACCTCGTGGTGCTGATGAGGACGCACATGCCGGCGGTACTGCTCGAGGCCGGTTCGATCATCAACCGCGACGAGGAGCTCGAGGTTGCTTCCGTCGAACGTCAGGACAAGACCATTGGCGCGGTCACGGACGCAATGAAGGAATATTGCGGTCCGTCCGAGCCTCCGCTGCAGGCAGCGGCCGATCGCAAATAAGGGGGCGGCGCTCACAGCGGCGTCGCGCGGTATTCCCGGTTGGCGAGGCTTGCCTCTTCCAGATCGAGGTCGCGCTCGATCCGGCGGCGGGTTTCGTCGGTGATCCTGCCGTTGCGCAGCATCGTGTGGATGAATTTTCGCTCGGCGGCGATCAGCTCTCGCGTCAATCCCGTTCCGGCCGCCGACACGTCGTGGGCCTCCGGATCGAGCGAGGCGGGCAGCTGATTGGCGCGGATTTCGTGCCGTGCGCGCAACAGGTTGACGACCTCGTCGGACAGATCGCGCTTCTCGATGATGGCATCGAGCGAGCGCAGCGCCGCGTCCAGCGCCTCGCGCCGTGCGGCGATTTCCGATTGATGCTCGGCAATGTGCTCGTTGCGGCCGGCATCGGCCACGCCGAGCCAGCGCACCACCACCGGCAGGCTGAAGCCGAGGCCGACCAGCGTCACGAAGATGACGCCGAACGCGATGAACAGCACGAGATCGCGATTGGGAAACGCATCGCCGTTCGCAAGAGCCAACGGCAGCGCCAGCGCGGCGGCAAGCGACACCGCGCCGCGGATGCCGGCAAAGGAGAGAATGAACACCCATTGCCAGGGCGGCGACGGATCGCGCTGGCGCAATGCGGGGCTCATCACCCGCGGCAGATAGGTCGCGGGATAGACCCAGACGAAGCGCGCGACGATGACGATGCCTGCGACCAGCGCGGTTGCGAGCAGGATGTCGTCAAGCGGAAACGCCTTCGATTTCTCGTAGAGCAGCCGCATCTGGAAGCCCGTCAGCAGGAACAGCAGGCCCTCGGTCAAATAGATCACCAAATCCCAGAAGAAGATGCCCTGCAGCCGCGTGGCGGAGGAAATCCACAAGGGGCCGTTCCAGCTCACATAGAGCCCGCAGGCGACGGTCGCGATCACGCCGGAGCCGCCGAGATGTTCGGGCACCCAGTAGGCGAGATAAGGTGTGATCAAGGACAGCGTGATCTCGACCTGCGGATCGCGCGCATAATGGCGTGCGCGCAAGGAGAGCCAGCCGACCGCGATGCCGAACAGCGCTTCGCCGGCGACGATGGCGAAGAAGTCGCCGGTGGCCTTCGACAGCGAGAACGAACCGGTCGTGATCGCGATCACCGCGAAGCGATAGAGGATCAGCGCGGTAGCGTCGTTGGCAAGGCCCTCACCCTCGAGCACGACCAGGATGCGGCGGGGAATGCCGAGTCGGCGCACGATGGCGAGCGGCGCCACGGCGTCGGGCGGCGCCACGATCGCCCCCAGCAGGAAACCGACGTTCCAGGGCAGCCCGATCAGGTAATGCGTCGCGATGGCGACGGCAGAGGCCGTGAAGATCACGCAGCCGACGGCAAGCAGCGTAATGGGACGCAAATTCTGCTTGAACTCGCGCCAGCTCATCGCGACGCTCGCCGAATAGATCAGGGGCGGCAGCACCAGAAGCAGCACCACATCCGGCGGCAATTCGACCGCCGGCATGCCCGGCACGAAGGCAAGCGCGATCCCGGCAAGCATCAACAGGATCGCGGGCGCGATATTGACCCGCCGCGCGAACAGGGCGGTGCCGGCGAGAACCGCGAGCAGGAACAGAAAGATCTGAAATTTAGCTTCCACGGGCTCCGGTTTTGCAGGGAAGCCCGCCTTCCGTCAATCCGGCCGATGTCCCGCACGGATCGAGCCCATCCTGGTTTCAGGCCGCGCCTGACGATTTTGTGAACGCCGCGCGAATGCCGCAAAACCGGGTTCCGATCCCGCTCCGTAACAACTGCAACCTTTCAGTGTATCGGAAGACTAATAGGACAGGCGCATAGGGCAGGAGCATTTTCAAAGCCAGGAGCATTTTCATGAAGCAGATTTGTGAGCATGCCATTGTGATCGGCGCCAGCATGGGCGGCCTGTTGGCCGCAAGGGCGCTGTCGGAATTTTTCGCAAATGTCACGGTTCTGGATCGCGATGCCTTTCCGGCCGCCGACATTCCGCGCAAGGGCGTGCCACAGGGCCGTCATGCGCATGGCCTGCTGGCGCGCGGCGGCGAGGTGATCGAGGCGTTCTTTCCCGGCTGGACCGACGAGGTCGTCGCTTCCGGCGGCGGGCGGGGCGACATCGTCGGCGACGTCGCCTGGGTCGGCCATGGCATCACGCTGAAATCGGGGCCGAGCGACCTGATCGGCGTCCTGGCCTCGCGGCCCGTGCTGGAGGGCCATGTGCGCCGGCGGCTGCTGGCGCTGCCCAATGTTCGTGCGATCGAAAACTGTGCCGTGCAGGGCCTCGTCGCGACGGCTGACCATGCCGCGGTCCAGGGGGTTCGCGTCAAAATGGGCAACGGCGAAGAACAGGTGGTGCTAGCCGATCTCGTCGTCGATGCCTCGGGGCGCGGCTCGTCGAGCCCGGCCTGGCTCGAGGGTTTGGGTTATGCCCGGCCTGAGGAAGAGCGGATCGAGATCGGCATCGGCTACACCACGCGCGTCTATCGTCGCCATCCGACCGATCTCGGCGGCAAGACCGCCCTCGTCATTGCCGGCAGCAGCCCGAATTGGCGCAATGGCGCGGTCCTGTTCCAGACCGAAGATCGATGGATCGTGTCGATCGGCGGCTATCTCGGCGACCACGCGCCCGAGGACGAGCAGATGTTCGCGGCCTACGCCCGCTCGCTGCCGACATCCGGCGTCTACGACATCGTCTCGCGCAACGAGCCGCTCACTGATTTCACCATCTATCGATTCAACGCGAATTTGCGGCGGCGCTATGAGCGGCTGGCGCGCTTTCCGAAAAACTACCTGGTGTTCGGTGATGCCGTCTGCAGCTTCAATCCGGTCTTTGGCCAGGGCATGACGGTCGCGGCGCAGGAGGCTTCGGTGCTGCGCGAACGCCTCGCGGGTGGGGGCAACGCCGATCTCGCGCAGCGCTTCTTCAACGCCGTGCAGCCGGCGATCGACATCCCCTGGGATATCGCTGTCGGCAACGATCTCCGCCATCCAGAAGTCGCGGGCCCGCGCTCCGCCAAGGTCAGGTTCATCAATTGGTATATCGGCAAACTGCACAGGGCCGCGCGCCATGACGCCAGGCTCACCACCGCCTTCGTGCAGGTCGCCAATCTCAAGGCGCCGCCCGAGCGGCTGCTGCACCCCTCGGTCATCTCGCGGGTGATCTGGGGTAATTTCCGGCGCGGGGAGGGCGATGCGGCCGCCGCGCGCGTGGGCGCGCAGGCGTGATCAGTCGCGCAGATCGTAGCGGTAGGATTTCGACACGATCTGCCAGCCGTCCTTCAGCTTCATCGCCACCAGATAATCCGTGAAATAGCGCGGCGGCAGCTGGCAGCGCACCTTGATGAAGGCGGTGTTGTCGTCGGAGCGGTCGATGGTGACGATGAAATCCTCGCGCGGCTTGCCTTCGGCCTTGGCCGAGGCCCGCTTCCTGATCAGGCCCAGCCAGTCGGGCACGGTAAGAACTTTCAGCTCGCCCTTTTCCACCCAGCGCAGGTCGGCAGAAGGATGAAAGATGGTGCCCATCTTGTCGGCATCGCCTTCGTAAAGGGCGTCGAAATAGTGGTTGACCACGGCTTGGACGGAGGAACGGTCATGACTCACGATTGCATCTCCCACATTTGATCACATCAAAAACACGCCCTTGCCGTCGACCTGCTTGTCGAACAGCTTATAGGCCTCCTCGGCCTGGTCGAGCTTCCAGCGATGGGTGAAGAGCTGGTCGACATCGATGCCGCGCTCGACCGAGAACCGGGCGCATTCGGCCTGGATGATATTCGAGAACGTCCAGGATGCGACCAGCGTCAATTGCCGGCGGAGCAGATGCGGGCTGACGTCGATATGCACATTGCCGCCTTCGCCGACGAAGCACATGGTGCCCCACACCTTGGTGGCGCGGATCGCGTTCAGCCGCGCATCCGGATTGCTCGACGTATCCAGCGTCAAATCGGCGTAGCGGCCATGGGTCAGATCCTTGATCGCCGCCACCGGATCGTTGGAGCCGGGATTGACGGTCGCATCCGCGCCAAAGGCTTTGGCGCGATCGAGCCGCTGCTGGCTGATGTCGAGCGCGATCACGCGCGCACCCATCGCGCTGGCGTATTGGGTGGCGGCCAGTCCCACCGGCCCCTGGCCGAAGATCGCAATGGTGTCGTTGCCGGACAGGTTCATGCGGCGCAGCGCGCTATAGGCGGTGCCGGAGCCGCAGGCGATGGCCGCGCCGGCCGAGAACGACAGTTCATCCGGCAAGGGGACCAGCGTGTTCGCCGGCACCTTCAGGTAGTTCGCGTGCCCGCCATGGGCGTTGTTGCCGTAGACCTTGACCGGCACCTCCTGGCAGAGCTGCTGCCAGCCGGAGCGGCAATGGTTGCACTGCGTGCAGCCCTGATAATGGTGCACCATCACGCGCTGGCCGACGCGCGCCTCCTGGGGACCCACGGCGGAGCCGACCGCCACCACCACGCCGCAGGGCTCATGGCCTGCAATCACCGGTCCGTCCCGCATCGGGATTCCGCTGGCCTGGGCCTGGTTCCTGTCGCGGCGATATTGGTGCAGATCGCTGCCGCACATGCCCGACGCCTTCATTTCGATCACGACATCGTGGGCATCGGGGCTGGGATCGGGGAACTGCATCAGCTCCAGCTCGCGGTCGCCGTGAAACACCACCCCACGCATCGCTTCCTCCGGAATTCTCTTTATTTCCCCCTAATCTTGGACGGAAAATGCGGCTTCGCAAAGGGCGAACCTTTGAGCCCTCCGGCGAGACCTATGATCAAGGCGTGCCTCGGAAAAACCCGAGGTTCCACCGGGGCTTACTTCGTGATCTGGCTCACAACGCGCCAGCGGCGGGTTTTGCTAGGTCATGAGGGACGGGGATATTGTTGACGAAAGGCACCATTATGCGAGTGCGTGGATTGATTGGATCGTTGAAATTCTGGCTTGCCGCGGCGCTGATCCTGGTCTGTCAGCCGGCGCTGGCCGAAAAGCGCGTGGCGCTGGTGCTCGGCAATTCGGCCTATCAAAACGTGCCGCCGCTGTCGAACCCGGTGAACGACGCGGCGCTGATGGCCGATACGCTGAAGCGCGCCGGCTTTGACATCGTCGATTCCCGCCAGAATCTGTCGGCGCTGGAGACGCGGCGGGTGCTCCGCGAATTCGCCGACAAGGCCACCGGCGCCGACATCGCCGTGATTTATTATGCCGGTCACGGTATCGAGGTCGACGGCAACAATTATCTGATTCCCGTCGACGCCAGGCTCGAGCGCGACAACGACGTCTATGACGAGGCGTTCTCGCTGGACCGTGTCCTGGTGTCGGTCGAGTCCGCCAAGAAGCTCAGGCTGGTCATTCTCGATGCCTGCCGCGACAATCCCTTTGCCCAGACCATGAAGAAGACGGTGGCGACGCGCGCGATCGGCCGCGGCCTTGCCAAGGTCGAGCCGGCCAGCCCCAACACCCTGATCGCCTATTCCGCCAAGGCCGGCTCCACGGCCGCGGACGGCAACGGGAAGAACAGCCCGTTCACCACGGCACTTTCAAGGCATCTGATAACGCCGGGCCTCGATGTGCGCCGGGCGTTCGGCTTTGTCCGCGACGATGTGCTCAAGACCACCAACAGCCGGCAGGAGCCCTATGTCTACGGCTCGCTCGGCGGCGACGACGTGCCGCTGGTGCCGGCTCCGGCGGTTGCTGCGGCCCCGGCGGCAGCGCCGGCGACGGCGCCGAATCCGCAGGCCGACATCCGCCGCGATTATGAACTGGCGTTGCAGGTCGGCAACCGCGCCGCGTTCACCGCGTTTCTCACCCAGCACCCCGACGGTTTCTATTCGAGCCTCGCGAAACTTCAGCTCGACAAGATCGTGGCCGACGAAGCCCACACGGCGGCGGTCGAGAAGGCCAAGCAGACCGAGCAGGAGCGGGCGCGGCTCGTTGCCTCGGGCGCGCAGAAGGATGCGCAGGCCAGGGCCGATGCCGACGCCAGGGCCGCCGAGCAGGCGCGCCTCGATGCCGAGAAGGCTCAACAGGCCGCGCAGCAGCAGGCCGCCGATGCCGAGCGCAATCGGGTCGCCGCCGTGGCGATTTCGCCTGCGCCGCAGCCGGCCGCGCCCGCGCCCGCGCCCGACAAGAACGTGAATCTGGCCGCGCTCAATCCGGCGCCGGCACAGAGCGAGATC
>Ga0070684_100004449_pt1 | contig 10675 bp, 9 predicted proteins | sample KBSC723LmetaG_FD_65653 | JGI IMG/M metagenome (GOLD analysis project Ga0070684, IMG submission 65653) | Corn rhizosphere microbial communities from Kellogg Biological Station, Michigan, USA - KBS C7.2-3L metaG | ecosystem: Host-associated > Plants > Roots > Rhizosphere ...
ATGAACGCCCGCCCGGCGAGGGTCGCGTCGACCGTCAGCGGCTCCGGCCCGTCCTTACCCGGCAGTGGCACCGGATGCAGCCGGCGCTGTTCCTGGTCAACCACGTACATCGTGGCCTCGACCGCCAGCGGCGCCACCGCCGCGTTCACCACCGCCGGGAACTCGTCCGGCTGGGCCAGCCGATCGCCGGCCACCAAATCCACCAACGCGTCGCGCCACCGTGCCGTCACCTCGGACCCAGCCACACCGTCCCCCTGGCTGTCGGGGCGCCCGCCCGGTTTCATCATTCCTCTCCTACTGCCCCGCCGCCGGCTTGGCAACCGTACAGGCGAGCAACATCCCGATGATCCTCGTGCTCGCTGTCCTTGCCGTACTGGTTGATCGGTGTTCTACTTAACTAGTACAATCGGCTCGCTCGGGACGGCAGGCGCGAGGGGAAACCGAACGTGATCACCTTTCATGTGGACCGGACTGACAGCGTCCCGGCATACGCACAGCTGATCAGGCAGGTGCGCGAGGCGCTGCGGATGGGGCTGTTGCATCCCGGCGACCAGTTGCCCACCGTGCGCAGCGTGGTGACCTCGTGCACCGTCAACCCGAGCACGGTGCTGAAGGCCTACCGCGAGCTGGAGTTGGCCGGCCTGGTGGAGGCGAGGCAGGGGTCGGGCACCTTCGTCAGCGGGACGCTGGGCGATGCCGACCCCCACGTCATGGCGCGGTTGCGCAGCGGCCTGGCCCGGTGGCTCGGTCAGGCCCGCGAGGCCGGGCTTGAGGCCGAGGACGTCCAGGCGCTGATCGCCTCGGTGATCGCCGAGGACTCGCTGCGCCAGGCGCAGGCCGACAACGGGCCGCAGACGGAACCGGTGGCGCGCGCCGCGCCCGGCACGAAGGAAGACGCCGCATGAACGAGCAGGCCGTCGCTGTGGAGGCCGGAGACGTGAGCAAGCGCTACGGCAAGGTGTGGGCGCTGCGGGAGTGCAGTTTCCAGCTGCCCGCCAACCGCATCATCGCGCTCGTCGGCGCCAACGGTGCCGGCAAGTCGACGCTGATGAGCATCATCAGCGGCATACTGCCGGCCACCTCCGGCTCCCTGCTCGTCAACGGACAGGCCGTGGTGAAAGGCGGCGGCGGGAGCCGGGTCGCGATCCTGGCCCAGGACAAGCCCCTCTACCGGGACTTCACCGTGGCCGACATGCTGCGCTTCGGGCGCTCCACCAACCGCGTGTGGGACCAGCGGCGGGCGCTGTCCTGGCTGGAGCGCTTCGACGTGCCGTTGGACCGCCGCTGCGGCAAGCTGTCCGGAGGCCAGAAGGCACAGGTCGCACTCGCCGTGGCCCTGGGATCCCGGCCCACCGTGCTGCTGCTGGACGAACCACTGGCCAACCTCGACCCGGTCGCCCGCACCGAGGTAACCGCCGAACTGCTGGCCGAGACGGCCGACAGCGACATGACGGTGATGCTCTCGACCCATATCGTGGCCGAGCTCAGTGGCGTCGGCGACCACCTGCTGCTGCTCGACGCGGGCCGTCCCGTGCTGACCGGCGACGTCGAGCAGCTGCTCGCTCGCCACCTGCGGTTCACCGGACCCCGGGCGGACCGGCCGCCGGTCCCCGGCACGATCCTGCAGGCGCAGCACGCCGCCCGGCAATCGACGTTCGTGGTCCAGCTCGCCGACGCAGCAGTCGCGCCCGCGATCGTCGCACCCGGATGGACCGCCCAACCGGTCTCCCTGGACGAGCTGATCGTCACCCACCTCAAGGCGTCACACCGGGCGCGGAAGGATCTGGAGGCAGCAGCATGAGCGCGCTCACCCATCATCCGCTCGCCGCGAACCGCCCGGACAGCCGCGAATCCAACACCGGGCGCGCCGGCGGCGTCGCCGGGATGGTCTGGCTGACCTGGCGCCAGCACCGCTGGGCCGTGCTCGGCTCCCTCGTCCTGACGGCCATATTCGTTGGCTGGATGCTCTACCTCTCCATCGACATGACGAACCTCTACCACCAGTGCCACGACACGCAATGCCCGCCGTTCTCGGCGCAGCACGCGAGGCTCTTCGCCGCCGACGGCCCGATCCTGCAAGCCGAGATCCTCACGCTCGTGGTGCAATACACCCCGCTGCTGATCGGCCTGTTCATCGGCGTGCCCGTCCTCGCCCGCGAGCACGAGCAGCGCACCCTGCTCCTGGCCTGGAGCCAGGATGTCTCCCCGGTGCGCTGGCTGTGGACCAAGCTGGCCCTGCTCGGCCTCTTCGTGGCGATCCTGACCGCCGTGCTCTCCGCCGCCACCGACCACCTGGCGCACGTGTACTCCAACATCACCGGCGCCAGCCTGTTCGGCAACAGGATTTTCCCGGTCACCGGAATGCTCCCGCTCGCCGGTAGCGTCTGCTGGTTTGCGGTCGGCGTCGCACTCGGCGCCGCCATCCGGCGAACACTTCCCGCCATGTTCGCCATCATCGCGGCGTTCATCGGCACGATACTCGGCATCCAGTGGCGCTACCCCACCCTGATCGAGCCACAGTTCACCTACCTGCGACCCGACCAGCCGAGCCCCCTCGCCGCGGACCGCAACGGCCTGATCGTCAACGGCCTCATCGAGATCCGACCCGACGCGGCATCAAACCTGTACGACGCTCCCGGACACGAAGTCACGTATACCGACCTGGTCCGGATGTGCCCCGAGCTCAAGAACCCATCGGGAACCATGATTCCCGACTGCGTGACCCGCAACCATCTCCTCACCTACGTCACCTACCAGCCCAGCAGCCGGATCCCCGAATTCCACCTCATCATCGCCAGCGGCTATCTGGCCCTTGCCGCAGTCGCTCTCGCCGCCGTCTGGCTCATCGTCCGCCGCACCAACCTCAGTGCCGGCTGACGTCCGCTTATTGATTGTCGCAATGGGGTCTCAGACCCGCTTCGGTCGACGAGACCCGACCGGATGCAGACCAGCCGGTCGGGTGGCGCCGAAGGAACCGAGAGGCGGCTGTTCGGGCCAGCCAATCCCGGGTTGCGTCCCGGATTTACCCTTCGGCCGTGTCCATTGACGTGACTTCGGCGGGGCTCGCGCGCTGAGGAACGCGCGCGGGAACGCGTCGCGCATTCTCCACATGCCAGCGTCGATGACGAAGTGCGCCATGAGCAGTCCCAGATACACCCCGAACACACCTCGTGCCACCGGTCCGCCGCCGTGCCGGTGGGAGGCGAGGTTCAGCCCGAGCCCGCCGAGTAGGGCGACGGCGGCGTTGACGACGGGATGGTTCTGTGGATGTACACTCCGGACGTGCAAGAGCTGGACGGGCCTCGTGTCATCCTCTTCCTCGCCTTGGTCCTGTTGTTCACGATCGGGACGGGTCCGCTCGTATTCCTCGCGCTGTGGAAGGCTCGCCGCTCCGCCCAAGCCGGCCGGCGACACCGCGACGATGGAGCCGGACAAATCTGGTAAGCCACGGCGGCAAGGTCGACCGGCCCCTGCGAACGGCACCAGCGTCGCCATCCCGGTCGCCCTGACCCTCGACAAGCCAGCCACAGGCATGCTGTCCGTCGGCCGTTCCGGTGCCGGGCCACGTCCGGCAAATGTCTGCCGAGTGTCCGCTCAACGTCCTGTCGCCTCGGCAATGGTTGGAGGAGAGTCGGCGCGGGAGGTCACGGGGGCGACATGAAGCGAGTGTCCGGGGTGACAGCACCGGTGGCGCGACGAGCACCCATCCCCCGTCGCACCACCGGTTGATCGCAAGGCGGATCTGTGGTTGGCGACGGTGTCGCCTACTGCGTGCTGGAAAACGGGAGCAGGCTGACCGCCAATGGCGCTAGGGTGTCGTCCATCCTTACGCGGGGTCGGTCGCGGCGTGCCCAGTCAACGACTCCGCCTCTGGCGGCTATCTCCAGACCGGCTGACGTCCGCGACTGCTCGTTGACCGCACAACCTCAATAGCGTGCAATCGGGCGCCGCGGTTGGTTGAGCCGAGCCCGACGGACACGGCCGCCGGCCATTCATCGAGAGTTCTCACAGCCTCGATGAATGGCCGGCGGCCGTGGTGCTAGATTCGGATGTCCGTGATGGTCAGCGCGGGACCGTCGTCGTCGCCGACGTCGGCAATGTCCTCTGGGTCGTCGACGGGCGACTTGACCTCGGCCCGGAGGTATGTCAACCGGTCGAGCGCCGGGTCGGTCTGGCTGGCTCTGGATTGCTGGTTCATGGCGAAGTCTCCCCGCTGGTGTGTGCCGTCAATGTGACGTACCAATATTCTCGGCGGACCGCACGCAGAAAGGCAAGCTCGTCGGGGTGGTCAAGTGCGCGCCAATAGTCGGCGATGTCCTCGGGCTGTTCCTTTGCGTGCCGGGCGAAGTACCAACGCAGCAGCTGTGGCCGATCGGGTCCGGTCCGTTGTCCCGCTGGTTCGTCGAGCCCGTGCTCGTCCAGCAGGGCGCGTTTGGCCCGGACGCGGTCGACCAGCCCACGGTAGAGCCCGTCAGCGCGCAGTTGGCTGCGGAGGTACACATCCAGCTGGGACGAAACATTCGTGAGTGCCGCTTCCAGCGCGGCCTCCTCGCGGATCAGCGCGGTGTAGCGGCGCTCATCAAGGTCGTTGTCGAGCAGCCACTGCCGCATCCGCTCCAGCGGGCCGAGGTCGCGTGCCCGACGGAACCGGTCGGAAACCTCGGAAAGCGCGCCGTCGACTGCCGCGCGGTCGACGCCTCGTCGTGCCAGACAGCGGGCCAGCGCACGGGTGCGGACCTCGACGTAGCGACCGGGATCGCAGCGCAGCTCGTCGAGCAGAACCTCCAATGTCACAGCGCCGTCGTCCGCGTCCCGGGTGTCGGGTGGCGGCAAGGCCCCGGCCGAGCGGCGGAGCCGCTCGAAGAAGACGGTGTGCTGGAACGTGAACGAGGCGGGCTTGCGGGGGTACCAGCCGGCGGCATCCCGTCGCATCACCGTGATCAGCTGCGCCGCGTCCAGCGCTTTCTGGTCCACCCGGTGCGCGGGCAGCCACCGCTGCAGCGCGTGGAGTTCCGCGGCCGGCAGGCCGGCGGCATGGGCGAGGCCGAGCACCGTCGGGTAGGCCCGTGACGGGTAGAACAAGTCCTTCGCCATGGCTGCCAGCGCCGCCGCGGTCGACGCCCCCACGATCTGCCGCGACACGGCGAGGCGCAGGGTGCGGCGGATGTTCACCATTGCCTCTGAGGTAGGCCGAAAGCCACTGTCGGGCCCGCCGTGGGCCACGGTAACCTCGTCGTCGTCCTCCAACTCGCCGCTGCGGTACGCCTCGAACACCCACCCGACCCCGCGCATGCCGAACGGTGCCAACTCGACCGCTCGCAGCGCGCCCATGCTCGCGGCGCCGTACACCGGGATTCCTCGACCAATGGCCCACAGAATCTCCTTGTGCCAAACGGCGGGCACGTCCTGAAACCGGCCATCGACGATGCCGATGGCATCGGGGTCCTGCGCCGCGGCGCAGTACACGTCGCCCTGCTCGGCGGGAGGTAGGACGCGCCACTGGGAGTCCAGGCGTTGCGACGGGATCCGCGTCGGTCCGCAGAACAGGTACACCGTCATGGGTTTGCCGGTCGATCGTGTGGACGCTGGCGAAGGCCGGGCACCACCGCTCGGACAACCGGCAGCCCAAAGCGCTCCTGGGTCAGGTCGACCACGACCACCTGGACGGCGCCGCCCTCACGAAGGCGGTGAAGCAGCATCGTGAGGTCGTCGTCGAAGGTCTCGTTGACCGACGTGGGTACGTCAAGGAATGGACGCATCCCCCCGCCATCCGCCTGGTCCCACCGCGCGGTCAGCGCATCGTGGTCGCGCGCCGCCTGGTACTCGGGCCGGAACGTGTCGTCCCGGGACCCGGCGATGAGCGTCAGGCGGCTCTGGGCGGCCTCGGTGATCGCCCGCGACAGCGCGATGTCTCGGTCCGGATGGCACCCGTATCCACCGGCGGAACAGATGGCCTGCGGGCCGCGTCGAGGGTCCTCCACAATCTCGCAGCGGAACACCGAGACCCCGAAGTGGCTGGTCAGATCGTGGACCGTGAGCCGCATTCCGGCTGCGATCACAGCCTCGACGAGTCGCCGGCCGTCGGGATCGTCCACAGTGTCCAGATCGAGCCGGGTGGCGTCCCGCGCCGGCGGGTCCGCATCGTGCCACCGGGCCGCGGCGTCGCGTTCGATCAGCTCGGTGAGCGCGTGACTCACCGCCTCCAGATGGTGGTTGCCCGAGGCCAGACCGGTGGAGGTCACCGGAAACGCCGGCGCCATCACCCGATGCTCCGCCGTGAAGTCCAGATGTACCAGATCGAACGGAACCCAGATGCGCGCCTCGGTCAACAGGTCACGCCCCGATACCCACAACATCCGGCGATCCGGATCCACTGTGACGCCGGTCGTCGCGGCGAGGCGGTCGAGATCGGGAACCCCATCACTGCCATGCAACTCGTCGTGGCTGCGCAGCAGCATCGGCAGGACTACGTTCTCGGCATGGTAGGACTCGATGGACTCCATGGCCGCGGACGCCTTCGCCGCGTCCACGGTGAGGCCCTTGCCCTGCGCGACCGCCAGCCCACGGGAGTTGGGGCGGCAGGCCATCACGACCGGAATGCCGAGCACGTCGAGACCGGTCACGTTAGCCAGCCGCGTGATGCCCATGGACGCCAGCAGCGGCCGCACCCGGTCGACCGTCTCGGCCGGTGTGGCCGTCCGATGGGTACCGTGCCGGAACTTCTTACCGATGGCGAGGCCACCCACTCCCGCCCCCCGCTCGTCGATGCGCACCCTCGTACGGCACATCCTAGAGCCGGACCGGGTCGATTTCGGTGAATGCGGCGCACGTCGATGTGCTGCTAGAATCCGCCGGTGGATACGGGGCCACGACTCGGTGACGCGGCCGGCGAGATGATTCGCGCGGCGTATGTCGAGGACGTCGCGCGGCAGCGCGGTCGGCGGGCCGCCCATCTCGCCACCAGACCCGCGATCGAGGTCGTGGAGTGGGACGACGGGATGATCACGGCCGGCCTCGCCCGCCACTGGATCGCATCCGAGCCCGAGTGGTTGGCATGCGAACGACGGGCTTTGCCGCAGGTTACCGGTGACGTGCTCGACATCGGTTGCGGCGGCGGCCGGGTGGCCCTGGCGCTGCAGCAACGCGGGCTGACGGTCACTGGCCTGGACGTCTCGCCCGGTGCGGTCGCGGTGGCCCGGTCCCGCGGGGTGGCGGACGTGAGCTGTGGCACGGTCGACGACCACGTGATCGCCGGGCATACCTATGACACGTTCCTGCTGTTCGGTCCGAACCTCGGCCTGCTGCAGTCGCGCGAGCGGGCGCCGCTCTTCCTCGCCGCGCTGGCCGCGATGGCACGGCCCGCTGCCCGCGTCGTCGGGCAGGGCACCAATCCATACGTCGACGTCGACGCGACGTTCAAGGCTTACCAACAGCGCAACGTCGCGCTGGGGCGCATGCCCGGCCAGATGCGAATGCGGGTCCGTTACCGCGACATGGCCACACAGTGGTCGGACTACCTGCTGTGCTCCCCCACGGAGCTGGCGGAGTTGCTGACCGGCACCGGTTGGGCCCTGACCGACCTGGATGAAGGTGACTCGCCGGTCTATTCGGTCGTTCTGCACCGCACGGACGTCCCAAGCGGCGCCTGAAGTGCTGCGATACAACGCTGGGAAGCCAACGAACCCGAGTCGCCACGGACGCCACACCGCCGTCGTCATCGGCGCCGGCGTCGCCGGCCTTGCCACCGCGGCGGCATTGGCCGTCCGGTTCCAGCACGTACTTGTCCTTGATCGCGACCGGCTGCCCGACGGGCCTGTTTCCCGGCGGGGCATCCCCCAAGGTGCCCACCCGCACGTCCTGCTCGAGCCCGGGCGACATGGCTTGGAGTCACTGCTGCCCGGCCTGGGAGCCGACCTGCAAGCCACCGGCGCATCGTTGTTGAGCTCCGGATCCGAGTTGGCGATCTACCGTCAAGGAAAGCTGTCGGCCGAGCCGGCGGTCGACCCGGACCTGCTGTGCTGCACTCGGCCCCGGCTGGAATGGATGATTCGCCGCCGGTTGACGTTGCTGCCCAACGTCCGCGTCGAGGACGCGACCGCCGTGCACGGCCTGACCGGTGACGCAGCCCGGGTCACCGGCGTGGCCACCAACGTCGGCGCGTGCCCTGCCGACCTGGTGGTCGACTGCTCTGGGCGGGGCAGCCGCTCCGACCGATGGCTCGCCACGCTCGGCGCTCCCGGGCCGCCGGGGCAATCGGTCCGCGTCAACGTTCGCTACGCCAGTGCGGTCATTCCTCGCAGTCCGAGCGACCTGCCCGCGGGCAGTGCGTTGTACGTGCTGCCGACCGCGCCCGCGGAGACCCGCTTCGGCGCAATGCTGCCGATCGAAAACGATCGCTGGCTCGTCACACTCGGTGGATGGCATCAGCCCAAAGACGCCATCGTCAACCTGACCGGGTACTTGGCTTTTGCCCGCAGCCTGCCGTATCCGTTGATCGGCGACCTCGTCGCACGGCGGGCCACACACAACACGATCGTCGCGTTGCATGCATTCCCCACAAGTCACCGTCGCCTTTTCGCCGAGTCAGACCACCCGGCCGGGTTTGCCGCCGTGGGCGACTGCGTGGCCAGCGTCAACCCGATCTACGGACGCGGTATGACCACGGCCGTCCTGCAGGCGATCGCCTTGGGGGACGCGTTCGACTGCCACCCCGCCGAGTCAAGGGAGCTCAGCCGCGCCTTCTTCCACGCGATCAACCCGATCGTCGACGCGTCCTGGCGGATGGCTGTCGAGGCCGACGGCCTCTGGCCGCAAACCGGAGGATGTTTCTCACGTGTATCCCACCCCTCGCCGGGTTGACGAACTCGGCTGTTGCCCACTGTGGAGCGTCAAGCCGCCGAGCCACGGGTACCACGGTTGACCGAGGACACGGGACAGACCTCCCGGCGGCCGGGCACCGTCGGGCTCGCCGGGCCGGCCGGGCCGTAGCGGCCTGACAAACGGCCGGCCGGCCGATTCGGGTGAGGGCACGCTCGGGCAACTGTGGCCGGGCTAGCCGACGTCGGCACACACGTCGTGTACGCCGCCGTGGAAGATCGTGACGGTCTTGAACCCGGTCGTGCTGAAGTGCACGTCATAGATCCCGTTGATGGTCCATACACCGCGGGGAATGTTGGACGCGCCGTCCTTGAACCGGGCCAGCACCGGGCCGATCACGTGCCAGGTCTGGGAGCCGTCAGGGAACAGGTCGAAGATGGCGCTGCCACCGGCGTCGGCGATGGTCGAGGCGCCGGTCGCGGTGTTGGTGATCCGGAACTGGAGGGCGCCGGTGGCGAACTGCCGCTTGGGTGAGCCGTCCGGGTACTCCGCAATGGTTTTGACCCGCACCTCGTCCACGATCGGATCGCCGTGGACGGCGAAGGCGCAGTAGTCACCGGCGGCCAGATCGAACGGCGCGGACGGCAACGGCACCCACGGATGGTGCGCCCGGGTCTTGTCCGTCTGTGCACTGGTGACGTTCGCGCCGGCCGGTGCCGCGGCACCCACAAGCGTGCACGCGGCGGCCAGGGCCGCGACCGCTGTGCGGAGCACGGTTCTGCGCATGTCATACCTCCTTCGTCGAGTTGGCTCGTACGCTCGCTGTCGAGCAGCCACGTCCGATCGTCGCCGGACGCACTCACCATCGGCTGACCAGCGGGCCCGCCAACGCCGAGGAAGCAGCGGGCCGGCCTGTCTCGCCGGGCAGCCGCCTGACCATTGCCTCAACGGCCGCGACCGATACGCTGGGAACTGTCATGGACTTCCAGCTGCTCGGTCCGTTCGAGGCGCGTGCCGATGGGCAGCCGATCACGGTCGCGTCGCGGCGGCAGGAGCGGCTGCTACTGGCGGTGTTGCTGCTTGAGGCCGGCCGCATCGTGTCGATCGACCGCCTCACCGATCTGCTTTGGGACGATCAGCCGCCGCGCTCCGCCCGCGCTGCGATCCACACCTACGTCGGACGGTTGCGCCACACGCTGGCACCGCACGACGTCGCCATCGCGACGCATGGCGACGGCTATCGGTTCGAGCCAGGTGGGCACCGCGTGGACGCGGTGGAGTTCCTGGATCGAGCCCAGCACGCCGCGACCGTGCTCGACCAGGGCGAGCGGGTGCGGCTGCTCGACGCAGCGCTCGGCATGTGGCGCGGTCCGCTGCTGGCCGACCTGGCCGATGACGAACTGCGGCACCGGCTCGGCGCCCATCTCATCGAGGCCGGCCTGAGCGCCTGGGAACTGCTGGCCGACATCCGGCTCGCGATGGGGCACCACGATCGCGTCGCGGCCGACCTGACCGGCCCGGCCGAACAAAACCCCATGCGCGAACGGCTGGTCGCCCTGCTGATGACCGCCTTGTACCGCGGCCACCGGCGGGCCGAAGCCGTGGAGCTGTACCAGCGCACCCGCAAGCTGCTGGTCACCGAACTCGGCGTGGAACCGGGCCCGGACCTGCGGGCATTGCACGTACGGATCCTGCGTCACGACCCGAGCCTGGACCGGCCGCCCATGCCGGCTTACGCCGTGCGGGTGCGCGACCAGTGGCTGCCGTGGAAAGCGGCCGGGCACCCGGCGCTGGAGTTCTGCAACACCTACGCCGCCTGGAACGCCGGACCGTCGCCGCGAGCCGAGTGGCTGCGCAG
>Ga0070684_100004450_pt1 | contig 10674 bp, 5 predicted proteins | sample KBSC723LmetaG_FD_65653 | JGI IMG/M metagenome (GOLD analysis project Ga0070684, IMG submission 65653) | Corn rhizosphere microbial communities from Kellogg Biological Station, Michigan, USA - KBS C7.2-3L metaG | ecosystem: Host-associated > Plants > Roots > Rhizosphere ...
CCCGTCGCGGTCGCCACCTTCGCGAGGAAGTGGTCGACCATCAGCGGGATGTCGTCGCGGCGATCGCGCAGCGGCGGCAGCCCGATCTGCGCGACGTTCAGGCGGAAGAACAGATCGCGGCGGAACTTCCCCTCCTCGACCATGCGCGCGAGATCGCGGTTCGTCGCGGCGACGATGCGGACGTCGACCTTGCGCGTCCGCTCGCTGCCCACGCGGCGCAGCTCGCCCTGCTGCAGCACGCGCAGCAGCTTGCCCTGCATGCCGGGCGACATCTCGCCGACCTCGTCGAGGAACAGCGTGCCGCTGTCGGCGACCTCGAACAGCCCGCGCGTGTCGCGCTCGGCGCCGGTGAACGCGCCGCGCACGTACCCGAACAGCGTCGATTCCAGGAGCGTCTCGGGGATGGCGGCGCAGTTCTCGCCGACGAACGGGCGATCGCGGCGCGGGCCGTTCGCGTGAATCGCGCGCGCGACCAGCTCTTTACCGGTGCCGCTCTCGCCCTGGATCACGACGGGCAGCGTCGTGTCCGTGATGCGATCGAGCAGGCGGAACAGGTCCAGCATGCGCGGAGTACGGCCGATGATGTTTCGGTAGTCGTAACGCACGGCGAGCGCCTCCCGGTTGTCGCGTAGTTCCTGCTTGATGCCCGACAGCTCTTCGCGGCGCGCGGCCAGCTCGACCTCGAGCCGGCGGTTCAGCGCCTCGACCTGGCGCTCGCGGCGGCGCAGCTCGCCGAGCAAGCGCGCGTTCTCGAGGGCGATCGCCGCCTGCTCCGCGAAATCCAGCACCAGGCGTACGTCCTCCTGATCGAAGGCGCCCTTGCGCAGCCGGTGATCGACGTAGATCGTCCCGGCGGCGCGGCCCTTGATCACCAGCGGCACCGCGAGCACCGAGCGCAGGTGCAGGTCGGACACGGACAGCGCCTCGCGGAAGCGCGCGTCGCCGGCGGCGTCGATGGTGACGATCGGCTCGCCGCCCGCGGCGGCCTTCTTCGCGATCGATCGCGACAGCTCGAACTCGGCGGTCTCGAGCGTGCGCTGATCGATGTTCCGCGCGACCTTCACCTCCAGCTGCTGCTGGTCGTCCTCGAGCAGCAGGAAGCCGCGCTCGGCATCGGTCAGCTCGATGACGGTGTCGACGATCATCTCCAGCAGGCGCGGCAGCCGCAGCTCGCTGTTCAGCCGCTTGTTGATCCGCAGCAGGCGCCGCAGCTTGCCTTCGGCGGCCAGCGCGCGCGCCGACACCGCGGCGTCGCCTGACCGCGCCCCGTCGGTGCCGACGACCCAGAGGGCGTCGGGGTCCCGCTCGACGCCGGCCCGGTGATGTTCAGGGGTCGCCATCCGGATCTCCTCCATGGTGGTGCGGGCGAAGCGCCGCGCGTCGGTCAGCTTATTCGCGGCGCCCGCCCGCTCCGCGAGGCGCGCCGCCAGCACCGCGAGACGGAAGGCTTGCGGGCGGCGGTCCGCCGCGCGCACGCGGCGCGCCAGGCGATCCAGGCGGTCCGCGGCGGCGGGCGCTGGCTCCCCGCCCCCGTCCGCGAGCGCCAGCGCCGCCAGCGCCCGGGCCCGCTCGGCGTCGTCGTCGGCGGGCGCGCGCAACGCGTCTCCCTCGGCCAGCGCGCGCCGCCCGGCGTCGGCCTGGCCGGCCTGCGCCGCCGCCTCGGCAGCGGCATAGTGCGCGCTCGCCGCGCGGTGCTCCTGCCCCTCGGCGACGAACGCGGCCGCCGCGGCCCGATACGCCGCCACCGCCGCGGTGGCCTGCCCCGCGCGCAGCGCGAGATCGCCGTCGACGAACGTCGCGGCCGCGAGCGCCAGCGTCAGCTTGCGCTCGGTCGCGAGGCCGCGCGCGCGCTCGAGCGCCCGCCGCGCCGCCGGCAGGTCGCCGACCTGCACGAAGATGTTCGCGCTGTTGACCAGCGCGGTCGCGAGCTCGGCCGCCGCGCCCAGCCGCCCCAGCTCGCGCACCGCGCGCTCGCTCGCCGCGAGCGCCTCGCCGTAAAGGCCCTGCTCGGCGAGCAGCGCGCCGAGGTTCAGCGCCACGCTGGCGACCGTGTGCACGTCGCCGTCACGCGACGCGAGGTCGTAGGACTGTCGGTACCCGTTCAGCGCGTCCGCCTCGCGGCCCGCGAGCTGCGCCAGCAGCGCGCCCAGATACGCCTGCCGTCCGTCGGCGACCGCGCCGGTGCGCGCGAGCGCGGCGAGCGCGTCGCGCGCGCGCTCCGCCTGACCCAGGTAGGCGAACGCGAGCACGGTCGTTTCGCCGGCGACGGCGCGCACCGCGGCTGGAACGGCCTCGTCTGCGGACGCCAAGGGCTCGACGGTGTCCAGCGCGTCGCGAAAGCGGCCGCTCGTCACCAGCAGCCGGCCCAGCCGGGCGCGCAGCTCCAGCGCCGCGGCGCCGCCGCTGTCGTCGGCCAGCCCGTGCTCGAGCGCGGCGCGCGCGCCCTCGGTGTCGCCGCGGCGGGCGCGCAACCAGCCGTCACGTTCGGCGCACGCGGCGCGCGCCGCGCCGTCGCCGGCGATCGCGCGCGCTGTTTCGATCGCGCGCGCAGCGTCCTCGTAGCGCCCGAGCAGGCCGAGGCCGGTCGCCAGCGCGAGGCGTTCGGCGACGTCCAGCGCGTCCGGCGCGATCGCGAACGCGCGCTCGTAAAACAGCGCCGCGCGCGCGGGCGCGCCGTCGGCCCATGCCGCCTGCACGGCGGCCCGCTGCAGGACCGCGACCGCGTCGGCCGACCGCCCGGCCGCGACCAGCGCGTCGGCCCGCCGCGGATCGTCGTCGGTCAACTGCGCGAGCGCCCGGTCTGCCACCCGCGCGCGCAGCGCCGGGCTCGCCGCCGCGAGCGCGGCGCGCCGGTGGGCCACGCTTGGCAGGTGGGCGCCGCCGTCCGCGCCCGCCTGAAGCCACCCGCTCGCCCGCGCGCCTGCCGCGGCGCGCGCCGCCTCCGCGCCTGCGGCCAGGCCCGCGATCTCGTCGGCGTCGCCCGCGCCGTCCGCCATCGCCAGCGCGAGCACCAGCGCCTGCGCATCGTCGCCGAGCGCGTGGTATCCGCCCTCGAGCAGCCCGTCCAGATCCGCGCCGGCCTCGGTCGCGACGTCCGCGCTTCGCCCCGCGCGAACGTTCGCGATCAGACGGCGCGCGAGCACGCCCGCGATCGCCGCGTTTCCTTGCGACCGGGCCGCGATCGCGTCGGCCGCGCCGGCGGGCACGACGATGTCGCCCGCGCCCGCGATCAGCGCCTCGATGTCCGCGGCCGTCAGCTTGTCGAGCGCGATCGCTTCGACGAACGGACGCGCGGGCGCCTCGCGCGTCGCGGTCACGATCAGGACCCGGCCCGACGGCGGCGCGCCCGCCGCCCACGCGACGAACGCCACGGCGGCCGGATCCTCGTCCAGCCAGACGCAGACCGGCTGGGCACGCGCGCGCGCCTCCAGCGCCTCCGCCAGCGCGGCCATGCGCGCGTCGGCGGCGCGCTGCGGATCGACCGCCGTCACCGCGGCCGCGCGCGTCTCGACCTGCAGCCACCGCCCGAGACCATCGAGGTTTCCCCGCCAGAACTGCACGGCCGGCGACGTGCCCGCGGCGCCGGCGACCGCGACCTCACGCGCCACGACCTCGAACAGCGCCCGGCGGCCGGCGCCCGGCGCGCCCGTCAGCACCAGCGTCGACATGGGCGCGGCCCCGTCGGAGAGCCGGTCCAGCGCGCTCCGCAGCGCGGTCCGCTCCGCGCGGCGCCCGACGAAGATCCCCGCCAGTGGATCTCCTTCGGGATAGGGAACGCCCAGATCGACCTCGACCGGCGTGTCCGCGCCCGCGGACAGGCGGATCACCTCGCGCAGGACCTCGCGCGCGCTCGCCGGCCGCGCGCTCGGGTCGGCGGCGAGCAGCCGCGCGATCAGTCGATCCCAGCCGGCACCCAGGCCTGCACGAATCGACGACAGCGCCGGGGCTGGCTCGGTCAGCATCCGCTGGACGGCGGTGAGGCCGCGGCCGAAGGGCGGCGCCCCACTCCACGCCTCGAACAGCGTCGCGCCGAACGCGAACAGGTCGACCGACGTGGAGCGGACGCCCGTCAGCGCCTCCGGCGCGGCGTATCCCAGCGTTCCGCGTGCGGCGCCGTCGCCCGGCACTGGCGGTCCGGCGAGCCCGAAGTCGATCAGCACGGCTCGCCCGTCGTCGCCGAGGCGCACGTTGGCGGGACACACGTCGCCGTGAACGATCCCGCGCCCGTGCAGGTGCGCGAGCGCGCCTGCGAGCTCCTGCGCCGCCCGCTGGACCGCCGCGCGCCGGGCCGCCTCGTCGGCGATGTTCGCCAGGCTGTCGATCGACGGCCCGGCGATCCGGTCGGTCACCAGGAACAGGCGGCCGTCGCCCATTCGCCCCACGTCGCGCACCCGCACCACGCTCGGGTGCGCGAGCACCTGCAGCCCCGCCAGCTCGGCGATCGCCGCGCCGCGGCCCGCCGCGCCGGCGGCGAACACCTTGGCGACGCACGCGGCCCCGTCCGTCGTGTCGACGACGCCATACGCCTCCCCGCTGGCCCCCTCGCCGAGCCGCTCGCCCGGCACGTACCGGGCTGGCAACGCCGAAGCGTCAACTAAATTGGCAGCGACCACGTCTCAATCTTACGGCAATTAAAAGAAAAATAAAGCATGAGCATCGGCGTTGGCGGAAAGGGCTAGCGACGCGGGCCCAGTCCCTCGAGGCTCGGGCCGGAACCTGCGACCTGTGAAAGCCGTTTGCCCTCGCCCCGCGCAGCGGGGAGAGGGTGAGGGTGAGGGGTCCCTCTTCTCCGCGGGCCCCCTCACGCGCCGAGCCTTCGGCTTGGCGGCCTCGCCCCCTTGCTGGGGCGAGGCGACGATCTCCCTCAGTGCGCCGCGCCGGCTTCCGCTTCGCGGCGCTGCAACCGCGCGCGCGCCGCCGCCGCTTCGCCCCGGATCTCGTCGTCGTCGTGCGTCGCGGCGACGAAGCTCAGGTACTCGTCGGCCTCCTGGCCGCCCAGGATCGAGATCGCCTCGATGATCTTTCGCATCTCCCGCCGATCCCGCAGGGAGCGGGACTGGGTCAGCTCGCGCACCGCCCGCCGATCGCGCATCGCGATCAGCGCGCCCAGCGCCGCGTCGCGCACGGCCTCGTCGTCGTCGCCGAGCAGCTTCAGGAGCGCCGGCACCTCGTCGCGCAGCTGGCGCTCGCCGGCGATGCGGATCGCCTCCTCGCGCAGCTCGCCGCCGTCGGCGACCAGCGCGGCGTGCACAGCCGCCGGCGCGCCGTCCTGCAGCCGGTGCCGGGCCGCGACGCCTTCGATCAGGTCGCGCGCGATGTGCGTCGCGAGCACGGTCAGCGAAGGCGTCTCCGGTGGCTGAGCCGCCGCGCCCCCATGCGCTTTCTCCTTGGCGGGCTTGGCAGGGACCGTGTACGGCTCGACGCCCTGGCCGCCGACGTCGAACCCGACAGCGCCGGGCGCGTCGCTCGGCTTGCTGTCGACGCGCACGCGGACCTGCGCGCGCGCTTCACCCTTCGTCGCCAGCTCCACGGTCTCGGCGGTGACCGCGATTCGCGCGCGGGCGGTCGGGGCGGCGCCCCCGTCAGCGCCGCTCGCGGCGAACATCCCGGAAGCCATCAACGCCTCGCGCAGGTCGCGTTCCAGCGCCACGGCGTCGATGCGGTCGCTGTCAGACCGCGGAAGCGAGAGGTTCTCGATCACGATCGCACCCAGCGTCGGCCGCGGCGCAGGCGCGGCGGCGGGCGGCCGGGCGGCCTTGCGGTGGCACCCGGCGGTCGCGAACATGCCGGTGAGCGCGGCGGCGAGAACCAGCGTGGCCCCGCGCACCGGTCGCATCAAAGCACCTTGGCGAATACCAGCAGATCGTCGCCGTCGCGATAGAAGTCGGCGATCGCGCCGGCCAGCCGGAAACCGGTCTTCTCGTAGAATCGACGCGCGCCCCCCTGCCCCTCGAGGCTGGAGGTCTCGACGCGGATGACGCGCGCGCCGCGCTGCTTGAGCTCGTCGCCGACGGCGGCGCACAGGGTCGCCCCGATGCCGCGGCCGCGCGCCGCCTCGGCCACGACCAGCCAGTAGAGGTCGTATGCGGCGGCCGTCATCGGCGTCGCACCGAAGCAGGCGTAGCCCAGCACGCGGTCCCCGTCGTCCTCGACGGCGACGCGGACTTCATAACCGTCCTTCTCCTCGTCAGACGGAGCGAGCGCGTCGTCGAGCAGCTCGATCGCGCACGCGATCTCCTCGGAGCGGAACCCCGCCCCCTGCGAGAGGATGTCGATGAGCTGCCCGCGATCTGCCGGCAATAGGGATCGTATCCGCATGGGTGCGTCTCTGGAATGCGAGGTCGACGATGCGCCGGATCAATTCATCGTAGCCGAGACCGGCGGCGCGTCCGGCACGGGCGAATCCGCCGGACGCGTCCGACAGATCGCAGTTGGGGTTCACGTCGATGATGAAGGGGGTGCCGTCGGCGGCGAGCCGGACGTCGAGCCGGCCGTAGTCGCGCAGCTCCATCGCCGCGAACGCGGCGCGCGCGACGGACCCGATGCGCGCTTCGACCTCGGCCGTGAGGCCCGTGCAGCGAACCGGCTTCGTGCCGCGGTACTCGGCCGAGGACTCTTCCCACTTCGCCTCGAACGAGACGATGCGGGGCCGGTCGGCCGGCATTTCCGAGAAGTCGATCTCGTGCAGCGGCAGCAGGTCGATCCCGCCGTCCGCACGGCCCAGCATCGACACGTAGATCTCGCGGCCCTCGACGTAGCCTTCGACCAGCGCCGGCTGGCGGTAGCGCGCGACGATGTCGGCGACCTGGCGGCCCAGCTCGGCGCGATCGCGGACGACGGACCGCGAGCTGATCCCGGTCGACGCGTCCTCGCGCGACGGCTTGACGATCAGCGGAAACGGCAGCCTCACGCCCGACACCTCGGGCTCGGCCAGGAGGACCGCGTCGGGGGTCGGCACGCCGGCGGCGCGCAGCATCGCCTTCGCCTTGAACTTGTGCAGCGCCACACCCAGCGCGAGCGGCGGCGATCCGGTGTACGCGATACCCTCCCGCTCGAGCAGCATCGGCAGCAGCGGCTCGAACCGGGCGTCGCCCGACAGGGACTCGCACAGGTTGAAGACGACATCGGGCGCGAAGGCGGTGATCGCCGACATCGCGCCCATCAGGTCCTCGTCGACGCCGAGCACGTCGGCGACGAGACCTGCGCGGCCCAGGACACCGACCACATCCTCGGAGGTGCCGCGGATGTCTTCACGCGACCCGTTCTCGGGATCCTGCTGGCTGTGCTCGAAGTCGCGGTTGTGAACGACTAGGACGCGCGCCTTGTCAGCGTTTTTCACGCACCAATCATTCTAGTGATCCGTTCTGACATTTCAATCTTCGAGATCGTGCTGGGCGATCGCGTCGAGCGAAGCGTGGCTTCGCCACGCGGAGCTCTTCGCGGGATGCGCGAAACCCGCCCAGGGTTTCGCACTGGATTCGATCGCCGGTTCGAAGGGAACGTCGAGCTCGCGTCCCAGCGCGCTCGCGACGCGCGAAGCGAGCACGTGCAGCGGTGGAACGGATCGACCGGCGCCGATCTCCGCGGCGATCGAGGTCGTGCGCGCGGCGGCGAGCCCGCAGGGAACGATCAGATCGAATCCATCCAGCGCGGCCCCGACGTTCAGCGCGAAGCCGTGGATCGCGACGCGGCGGTGGACGTGAACGCCGAACGCACAGATCTTGCTGCCGCCCTCCGCGCTGTTGCCGCCGACCCACAGCCCGGGCGTCTCGCGACGCCAGACTGCGTCGATACCCAGCTCGCGCAGCACACCCGCGATCGCGCGCGCCATGGCGGTGAGGTGTCCAACCACACCGGCGCGCAGCCGCACGATGGGATACCCGACCAGCTGACCGGGCCCGTGGTAGGTGACGTCGCCGCCGCGCGACGCGGCGTACACCTGGACACCGCGTCGCGCCAGCTCGTCGCGCGGCGCGAGGACGTTCGCCGGATTCGCCGACCGGCCCAGCGTGACGACCGGTTCGTGCTCGCAGAGCAGGAAGGTCTCGGGCGCGTCACCGCGCAGCACCCCCGTGCGCAGCGCCTCCTGCGCGCGGACCGTCTCCGCGAAGGGCACCCGCCCCAGCCACCGCCACACCGCCATGGCGGGGCCCCGGGTTACCCCTCGGCGATGTCGGCGAAGAAGTCGGCGTCGACGAAATCGACGCTGACCATCGTGTTGATGACGCCCACGCCGTGGCGAATGCAGGTCTCGGCCATCGCCGCGCCGTCCGCGATCTCGATCGGCGGCGCCGGCTTGGGATCGGTCTGGCCGCGCCCGTCGGAGGCCTTCTTCCACTCGGCGATGCCGTCGTCGGCGACGCGGCCCGCCAGCATCAGCAGACCCTCGTCCTGGCCGCGCGCCCGGATGCCCTCGCGCAGCTCGCCGATGGCGCGCCGTCCGGCCGAACCGGAGCCGAACTTGAACGCGACCAGGCACCGCGACGAGCGCGACCCGCGCCCGCGCAGTGCCTCGACGTAGATCGTCCCGTCGACGCGCTTGACGAACGTCGCCGGACCGAAGCCCTCGCGCTGCAGCAGCACGCGGGCGAGCGCCTCGAACGCGGGCGCCGGAAGCTCGGCGATGCGCCGTTCCAGGGCGGCCGCGGTCCGCTCGCGCAGCGCGCGGCGCGCCTCGCCGAACACCTGCTCGGCGCGTTCCAGCTCGGTGTCAGGGGGACGCCGGGCCAGCGCGTACAGACCCGCGCCCGCCGAGCGCACCCGCGGGCGCATTCCGGCCCGCAGTCGCTCGCGCGGCTCGGCGGCCAGCGCCGTCCGCATCACGCGCCAGGCCTCGTTGGGCTCGCCGTGAACCAGCCGCCGCCGGGTCGCCCCGTCAGCGATCTGGCGGACGTGCACGCCGCGGCCCGGCGCCTGCCCGCGCAGGATCTCCAGGGCGGCGTCGACCGGCGTCATGATGCGACGCGGGCCCTGCCCTTCGCCACCGCCGTTCGCGCCGGCTGCGGCCTGACCTTCTTCGGACGGCGGCGCGCCAGCCTCGGTCGCCGCTGCGCCTCCGGCCGTCACACCCGCGTCCGCGTACGCGCCGCCCTCGGCGGAACGCGCGGCCGACAACCCTTCGCCAGCGGGCGTCGACGGGCGCGGCCCTTCGCCGAACGCTCCGCCGCCCTCGCCCCGGCCACCCCGGCGGCGGCGGCGGCGGCGCCGCCGCCCACTCGCATCAACCGCGTCACGAAGCTCACCACCCGCACCGGGTCCCGCGCCGGCCTCACCAGCCGGACCAGCGGCGCCGGCCTCCTCGCCGGGGGCCCCTTCCTCTTCACCCTCGTCCTCACCGTCGACTTCTTCGTCGCCTTCGCCCGCGTCGCCGGCAGCCGAGATCTCTTCGTCTTCCATGGACGTCTCGTCCTCCTCATCACCGGCGGTCTCGTCGTCTCCCTCGAGAACGCCAGTTTCAGCCAGTGCGGCGGCGCGCGCTTCGGGCGAAAGCCCGGCGAGCTGCGGTTCGTCCGCGTCCGTATCCGTATCTTCTCCTGCGCCCGCGGCCGCTGTTCCCGCGCTCGCGACCACCGCGCCCCCGGCTTCCGCCGAGGCCGCCGCCGGTGCGCCACGCCGATCGCGTGCCTCGTCCTCGCCGCGGCCACCCCGCCCGCGCCGCCGACGTCCCCGTCCGCGGTCGCGGCCGCCATCGCGCCCGCCCTCCCGGTCCCGGCCGCCGTCGCGACCGCGCGCGCCGCGCTCCTCCTCGGCCGCCTTGCCATTGGCCGCCGCTGGCGCGTCGGCCTTCGCGTAAGCCGCGCGCTCGTCGGCGCTCACCTCAGGATAACGAAGGAGACCGAAGATCCCGGGCTTCACGCGCACGAACGGGTTCCCCGGCGCCTTCTTCACGGCCGCGGTGAGCTGGGTCTGCATCGTCACCTCGGGCGTGCGCCCGACGAACGTCAGCAACTTCTTGCCGAGCGCGTGCTCGGTCAGCTCTTTGTAATGTAGCGGCTTGCCTTCGTGCCGAAGGATCTCGAGCGCCGCCTCTAGGAAAGTCATGGCGCCCGTCTTTACCACAGATCCGCGCCGCGGTGTCCCTTCCAACCTCGTCCTCGTCGTCGTCGGAGACGAGATCACTTTTTTTGACGGCTCCGCTCCCCGAGGTTACCGGTGGATGGATGACAGCTCAGCGCAAGATCGGCGTTCTGATGGGCGGCCTCTCGGCGGAGCGCGACGTGTCGCTCCGGTCGGGTGAGGCCATCCTCGCGGCACTGGCGGACCGGGGCTACGACGCGTGGCCGCTGTTCGTCGACCGCGACGTCGACATGGTCCTCCGGCAGGCGCGCATCGACGTCGCGTTCCTGGCGCTGCACGGCCGCTACGGCGAGGACGGCTGCATCCAGGGAATGCTGGAGCTGCTCGGCATCCCGTACACCGGCTCCGGCGTTCTCGCCTCCGCGCTGGCGATGAACAAGGCGAAGGCAAAGGAGGTCTTCCGCCTGAACAACCTCCCGACCGCGCCCGGCTATCTCGTCGAGGCCGACAGCGGCGAGGATCTGATGGATCTGCACGGCGCGTTCGGCTTCCCGGTCGTCGTCAAGCCTTGCGGCGAGGGCTCGTCGTTCGGGACACGCGTCGCGCGCGACGAGCTGGAGCTGGAGCTCGCCGTCGAGGAGGCGATGCGCTTCGACG
>Ga0070684_100004451_pt1 | contig 10674 bp, 6 predicted proteins | sample KBSC723LmetaG_FD_65653 | JGI IMG/M metagenome (GOLD analysis project Ga0070684, IMG submission 65653) | Corn rhizosphere microbial communities from Kellogg Biological Station, Michigan, USA - KBS C7.2-3L metaG | ecosystem: Host-associated > Plants > Roots > Rhizosphere ...
TTCGACGTCGCCGCGCCCCACCACAGCAGCAGCATCACCAGTTGGGCCCCGGCCAGCATCTGCGTGGCCGGAAGGAAGAACAGCAGCGTCGTCAGGAAGTAGTGTTCCGGCCGCGCGGCCAGGAAGATCGTCTGGTCGCGCAGGCCGATCAGCGGCAGCAGCACCGCGAGCGGGACGAGCCGCGCCGGGTCGACGACGCCGACGTCGGTGGACAGGTACGCGTTCGACACCGGGCCCTCGCCGGGCGCCAGCAGGATCCAGACGCACGACGCGAGGACGCCCGCGTACAGCAGGACGTCGACGATCGTGCGGGTGGACCCGGCGGTCAGCGGCACTCTCGACGGCCACGGCGGCAGCCGGACCGTGCCCGGCCGCAGCCAGTACAGCGGGCCGCCGATCGGCGGGTTGATGCGCAGCGTCAGCGGGCCCGAGCCGCACCCCAGGCCGAGGATCTCGAACAACAGCGTGGCGACGACCGCCTTCTGGAAGAAGATCGGCTCGGACCACCAGCGGGCGATCTCGCCCAGCCCGCCGAGGCCCGGCGTCGTGAGCCACGACAGCAGGACGCCGACGACGACGTAGCCCACGCACTTGAGTCCGTACGCGACGTGCACGACCCGCTGCGTCCCGAAGCCGTGGTCGACCCAGAACGGCGCGAGCATCCGGACCTTGTCCAGCCGCGGCCGCTCGTGCCAGGTCTCCATGTCGACCTGCGGCAACGTGGGCTTCATGAATCCCATTGCTACCTCCGCGGCTGGCTCCATCGTGGATGGTGGATGAGAGTGTGCGGCGTCGACCCGGTCACGCACATCCCCCTGACGTCCGACGATCGCCGGATCGGACCGGACTGGACCAGATGGGACCCGCCCGCGCTAGACTCACCACGTATTTGCATCGATCACTGTGATGCGGGGGTCGTGAGATGCGTGCGTGGATCGGTCGGTTCGGTGCGGTGCTGGCCCTGCTGGTGTCGATGGTGGCTGTGCCGTCGCCCGCGTCGGCGCAGTCGACCTCGGTGCTGGTCGGCGTCATGGTGCGACACATGACCGTCGAGGAGAAGATCGGTCAGCTGTTCGTCGTCGAGGTCTACGGCCAGGACGCCACGACCGTGACGCCGGAGGCGGCCGCCGCCAACCGACGGCTGTACGGCGTCGACACGCCGGCGGAGGTCGTCGACAAGTACAAGCCGGGCGGGGTCATCTATTTCGACGCCCGGCGCGGGCCCGACAACGTCCGTGACCCCCGCCAGATCGCCATGCTGTCCAACGGGTTGCAGGCCGCCGCCGTCCGCCAGCGGATGCACATCCCGCTGCTGATCTCGACCGACCAGGAGGGCGGCGCCGTCGTCTTCCGGCTCGTCGCGCCGGCGACCGCGATGCCCGGCAACATGGCGCTCGGGGCGAGCCGCTCGCAGGCCGCGGCGCGCCGGTCGGCCCAGGTGATCGGCACGGAGCTGGCGGCCGTCGGGATCAACCAGGACTACGCGCCGGTCGCCGACGTCAACGTCAACCCGGCCAACCCGGTGATCGGGGTGCGGTCCGTCGGCGAAGATCCGCAGCTGGTCTCCCGGCTGGTGTCCGCACAGGTCGACGGCTACCACGACGGCGGCGTGGCCACCGTCGCGAAGCACTTCCCCGGCCACGGCGACACCGCCGTCGACAGCCACTTCGGGCTGCCCGAGGTGACGCACACCCGCGAGCAGCTCGAAGCGATCGACCTGCCGCCGTTCCGCGCCGCGATCCGCACCGGCGTCGACACCATCATGACGGCGCACGTGGTGCTCCGGTCGATCGACCCGAGCGGCGCCCCCGCGACGATGTCCCGGCCGATCCTCACCGGGCTGCTCCGCGAGGAGCTGCGCTACGACGGGCTGATCGTCACCGATGCGCTGGACATGGGTGGCGCCACCGGCACGTACCCGCCGAACGTCGCGCCGGTCGAGGCGTTCAAGGCCGGTGCCGACCAGCTCGTGCTGGCGCCGCAGCTGGACGTCGCGTACAACGCCGTGCTCGCGGCGGTGCGCAGCGGCGAGATCTCCAAGCGCCGGCTCGACGAGTCGGTGCAGCGGATCCTGCGGCTCAAGCTGAAGCGCGGACTGTTCCACCGCTCGCAGGTCGACCCGGATCGGGCCGAGCGCGTCGTCGGCGCCCCCGACCACCTCGCCGCCGCGCAGGCCATCACCGACCGCACGACGACGCTCGTGCGCAACGACGCCGGCGTGCTGCCGCTGTCCGCCGACCCGCGGCGGGTCCTCGTGACCGGGTGGGGCGTCACCACGACGCAGACGCTCGGGGCCGCGATCGTCCGACGTGGACAGACGGTCACGATCCTGGAGACGGGCACGACACCGGCACAGACGCGGATCGACGAGACGGTGGCCCAGGCGGCGAACAACGACCTCGTCGTGGTATCGACGAACAACGCGTCCAGTGTGGACCTCGCCACCGGGCAGCCCACCGCGTCGGCCGCGGCGCAACAGGCGCTGGTGCGGGCGCTGCGCGCCACCGGCAAGCCCGTGGTGGTGGCCGGCATGCGCAACCCGTACGACATCTCGGCCCTCGGCGACGCGCCGACCTACCTCGCCACCTACGGCTACACCGCAGGCTCGATCGAGTCGCTGACCCGGGTGCTGTACGGCGAGGTGAACCCGACAGGCAGGCTGCCCGTCACGATCCCGCGGGCCGACGGGTCCGGTGCCCTGTACCCGTTCGGCCACGGCCTGAGCTACTGACGCTCAGGCGGCGCGCGGCTGGCGGTGGGCCTCGACGAGGCGGTCCATGAGCGTGTCGAAGTGCTCGTCGACGACTTGGCGCGCCGGGTCCTCGTCGTGCCAGGCGACGATCTCGCGGGCGCCCCGCTCGAACGGGATCGTCGCGACGTAGTCCGGCACGACCGAGCGCAGCTTCGAGTTGTCGAAGATCATCGAGTGCGCCTTGTCGCCGAGGAGCCCCGCGCCCCACACCGGATCGGCGGCCGCGATCGCGTCGGAGGGCACGTGCACGATGCGCGGCTCCACGCCGAGCGCCGCCGCGAGCGTCCAGGCGATCTGGTTCCACGTGGGCGCGTCGTCGCCGGTGATGTGGAACGCCTCACCGATCGTGCGAGGGTGGCCGAGCAGCGGCACGAAGCCCTTCGCGAAGTCGTCGTGGTGGGTGAGTGTCCACAGTGACGTCCCGTCGCCGTGCACCACGATCTCCTTGCCAAGTCGCATCCGCGCCATCGCCGTCCAGCCGCCGTCGAACGGGACGAGCGTCCGGTCGTACGTGTGCGACGGGCGGACGATCGTCATCGGGAAGCCGTCGTCGCGGTAGGCGGCGGTCAGCAGGTCCTCGCAGGCGATCTTGTCGCGGGAGTACTGCCAGAACGGGTTGCGCAGCGGGGTCGACTCGACCACCGGCACGCGCGCGGGCGGCGTCTGGTAGGCCGACGCCGAACTGATGAAGACGAACTGGCCGGCCCTGCTGCGGAACAGGTCGATGTCGGTCTGGATGTGCTGCGGCGTGAACGCCACCCAGTCCACCACGGCGTCGAACTCGCGATCGCCCAGCGCCTCCTTGACCGACGCGGGGTCGCGGATGTCGCCGCGCAGCACCGTCGCCCCGGCCGGTATCGGCCGACGGCCGCCGGCGGACCGCTTGAGCAGGTACAGGTCGAGGCCGCGCTCGACCGCGAGCCGGGAACAGGCCGAGCTGATGACGCCGTCGCCGCCGATGAAGAGGACCTTGAGTGCGCTCATGGAGTTCAACTTAGCGAACCGGTAGGCGCCCGCGCGCCTCTCAAGATCGCGTCGATCTTGCAGTTGTGGTGGGCGACAAAACGGGATCGATCAGGGCGAAGTCTGGCACCACAACTGCAAGATCGCGGAAATGCGCCGCGCTGCATCGACATTGACAACGATCTCTGCCGAGCGGGAGTATGGGAGCGCTCCCACCAACCCCCGCCCAAGTGGAGTGAGCCGTGCAGACACCGATCCTCCGGCGCGCCGTCGCGAGCACCGCCCTGCTCGCCACGGTCGTCGCCGTCACCGCAACCGCGCCACCGGCCGGCGCCGCGGCGCCGACCGCGCGTACGGCGGCCGCCGCGGTCGCCGCCGACACCACCGTCGACGTCGACGTGCGCGCCGGCCTCGCGACGGTCCCCGACACCGCCATCGGGCTGAACCACGCCATCTGGGACGCCCAACTCGGCACCGCCGCGGTGTCGGACCTGCTGAAGTCGGCCGGCGTCCAGATGCTCCGGTACCCCGGCGGCTCCTACGCCGACATCTACCACTGGCGCGACCACACGGCGCCCGGCGGCTACGTGGCGCCCGGCACCGACTTCGACACGTTCATGGCCGCCGTGCGCCGGGTCGGCGCCCAGCCGATGATCATCGCCAACTACGGGACGGGCACGCCGCAGGAGGCGGCCGACTGGGTCCGCTCCGCGAACGTCGTCAAGGGATACGGCGCGAAGTACTGGACGATCGGCAACGAGAACTACGGCAACGGCCACTACGGCGCCGCCTGGGAGGCCGACAACCACGCCGACAAGAGCCCCGCCGAGTACGCGGCGAACGTCGTCGCCTATTCGCAGGCGATGAAGGCCGTCGATCCGTCGATCAAGATCGGGGCGGTGCTCACGATGCCGGGCAACTGGCCGGACGGGCTGGTGGGCAGCGGCGATGCGGGGACGTGGAACCAGGTCGTCCTCAGTGGCGCCGGCGCGGCGATCGACTTCGTCGATGTGCACTGGTATCCGGGCGGCGGCACGGCCGCGGAGTCGCTGACCAAGCCCCAGCACCTGACGGACGCCGCGTTCCTGCTGCGGCAGCAGATCGCCCGGTACGCCGGAGCGAACGCCGGGCGCATCGGGATCAGCATGACCGAGACCAACGTCGGCGTCGGGCCGAACACCCAGCCGGGTGCGCTCTTTCTCGCCGACGCGTACAGCGGGCTGCTCGAACAGGGCGTGTTCACCGTGCAGTGGTGGAACGTCCACAATGGAATCGGCACCGTCTCGACGGTGGCCGGGCACACCGACTACGGTGACTTCGGGCTGCTCTCCAGCGGTAACTGCACTGCCGACGGCTCCGTCTGCGAGCCCGCGATGAACACGCCGTTCGCGCCGTACCACGCGCTGACGATGATGTCGTCGTTCGCCCGCACCGGTGACCAACTGGTACGCGCCGGCACGTCGAACCCGCTGGTGAGCGCGCACGCGTCGCGCCGGCCGAACGGCGACCTGGCCGTGCTGCTCGTCAACCTGGATCCCGACAACGCGCACACGGTCGGCGTGCGGTACAACGGTTTCACGCCGCTCGGCGCGGTTCCGGTCGTGTCGTCGTACACCAACGGCGCCACCACGATCGAGACCTCCAGCAGGGGAACCGCCAGCAGCCAGACGCTTCCGGCGTACTCGCTGACGCTGCTGACCGTGCGGCCCAACCGGAGCGACGCCACATCGCCGCGGGCGCCGGGCGCCCCGGTGGCCGGCACCGTCACCGACCGCACCGCGACCGTCTCGTGGCCCGCGGCGTCGGCCGCTCCCGGCGGCAAGCCGGTGGCGAAGTACGAGATCTACCGCCAGAACGGCGGTGCCAGCGAACAACTCGGTGAGACCACCGGAACCTCGTTCACGATCCGCAACCTCGAACCCGGCCGGCGGTACACCGTCAACGTCGTGGCGCGCGACGCGGCCGGCGGCGCCTCCCGACCGTCGCAACCGCTGACCTTCACCACGACGAGCCCGGCGGCGTCGAGTTGTACGGTGCGGTTCCTCAACACCAACGACTGGGGCAACGGGTACGTCGCCTCGATCGACATCACGAACAACACCGCGTCGCCGGTGACGGGCTGGACGCTCACGTTCACCTGGCCGACGGCCTGGCAGCGCATGGACAGCGGCTGGAGCGCCACCTGGGCGCAGACGGGCACCACGGTGCGGGTGACGAGCACCGACACGATCGGCGCCGGCGGAACGTGGACGGTGGGTTTCGTCGGCGCGTACAGCGGGCCGAACGTGCCGCCGGCCGTGTTCACCCTCAACGGAACCTTCTGCACCACCGCGTAATCCCGACCCATCCGCCTCCCGTCCCGCACCGAATCGCCATCGACCGCACACGAGCGGTGGTGATTCGAGGGACGGGAGGCGGTGCAGATGCGGATGTTGCGACGGTGGCTCGGCCTGATCGTCGCGGTGTGCGCCGTCGCCGGGCCGTTCGCCGCGCATGCCGAGGACGCCGGCGCTCGGGTGAGCGCCGTCGGACAGTCGTATTTGCAGTTCAACATGTGCGGCAACGCCTGCAACCACGGCGACCTGGCCGTGGTGCACAACCTCGAGCAGACGATCGAAACCGACCAGCCCAGCGTCGTGACGCTGAACGAGATGTGCGCCAACCAGTTCGAGCGACTGAGCGGCGACCTGCCCGGATACGCCGGACGGTTCGACCCCACCGGACCGGTCTGCACCAACGGTTCCCAGTACGGCAATGCGATCCTTCTGCGCGGGTCGGGTGTGGAACCCGTCGGCAGTTGGCAGTTGCCGAATCCGGCCGGCGACGAGACCCGTCGCCTGATGTGTGTGCGCGGCCGGCCGGCGGGAGTGCCGTCGCTCGTCGCCTGCGTCACGCACATCTCGTTCAAGGCGGGCAACATCGGCGCCCAGATCGACGCCGTCGCCGGGTTGTTGCGCGCACTTCCGGGCGAGGATCCGGTTCTGCTCGGCGGTGATTTCAACACCGATCCGCTCGACGCGCGGTTGAATCCCGTCTACGACAACCGGTACGACGCGGGGACCGGCGCGTTCACCGAGGTCGACTCCTCCGTCGCACACAGCCGGGCGGCGGGCGGGCACCTGCCGGGCGTCAACGACACGACGTTCGCGCGCCAGAAGCTCGACTACATCTTCCTCGCCGACGGTCACTGGTCCGGCTCGCGCGCCACTGTCGTCGACGCCGGGGGCGGCCTGTCGGACCACGGCGCGCTGCTCGCCACCACGTCGCTGGCGCAGTCCGGCTGACGCGGCAGCGCCGGGGGACTCGAATTCGCCCTTCGGGTTACAGTCCGGCCCGGACCGGCCGATGGGACCCGTGTGCGAGCACGGCAGTGGACAACCCGATCGCCCGGTGCGGGTCTGATCGTCGTCCTGCTGCTCGGCGTGGTCTTCCTCGCCCAGCGGGGGATCGCCGGCGCCGCCTTCGACAGGCTCGAGGAGATCCGCGTCGCCGAGGACGCCCGTCGGGTGGGCATCGCGCTGGACTACGAGGTCCAACTCCTGCGCAACTACGGCGCCACGAACTCCATCTGGGACAACAGCTTCATCGACGTGCAGGGCGCGGACGCCGACGCGTTCGCGGCCGACTTCTCCCCGACCGACCTGCCCGAAATCTACGGGCTGGACGGCGCGATCGGCGTCGGCCCGGACGGCACCGCCCGCGTCGGCGGCATCGCGGACGGATCCGACGTGTACGCGCCGCTGCCGCCGGACCTCGCCGACCCCGGCGTGCTGAGCAGGATGTTCGACCCGAACAGCGAGCCGGGCTCCGGCATGTGCGGTGTGGCGAACGTGTCGATCGGGGCGCTTGTGTACTGCGGGTTCGCCAGCTACCGCGGCGACGGCAGCGGACCGGCGGCCGGTGGCCTCATCTATTTCAGCGCGCTCAACGCGGCCGGGCTCGCCCGGCTGGGCGAGCGCATGAACCTGCCCATCGGCGCGGTCAAGGCGGTTCGCGCCGGCGCGACCAGCCAGCACACGGTGGCCGGCAGCCTCGGCGACCTCGGCGTCGCGACCACCACCGTCAGCGGCGAGCACATCGCGCTCAACGTCACGGTGCCCACCGTCGTCGGCGATCCGGTCGTTCTGGAGGCGGTGCGCGACCGGCCGATCCACCGGGTCGCGACGAACACGGTGCTGAAGATGTCCCTGATCACTGTCGGTGCGGGTGTGCTCATCATGGCCGCGGTGATGGTGCTCGTGTCGCGCGGCATCAAGCGCCAGGTCGGCCCGCTGCGGCAGACGGCGGAGGCAGTGATCGCGTCGGGGGACCGGGGCCTTCGCGTCCGGTCGAGCGGCTCGGGCGAGATCGGCGCGCTCGGCCGCGCGATCGACACGATGCTGGACGGCCTCGCGGCCCGCGACGCCGACCTCGACCGCGCCAACGCCAACCGGGAGCAGCAGTTGCGCGCCGGCCACGCCCGGCAGCGGCTGGCCGAGCAGCAGGAGCGCCGGCGCACGCAGAGCCTCGTCGACGAGACGATCACCGCCGTCGTGGCCCAGTTGGAGACGGTCGTCGAGCAGACCGGTGCGGTGCGCGGCGCGTCGGACAGCATCGACGACAGGGTCGGTACCACCGACTCGATCACCCGGACCGTGGTGACCCGGGCCGACCACGCCGACCAGGCCGTCGACGAGATGGCGGAGAGCCTGCGCCGCGTCGACGGCATCCTGCGGCTGATCTCGGAGGTCGCCGCGCAGACCAAGCTGCTCGCGTTGAACGCCACGATCGAGGCGGCCCGCGCGGGCGCCGCCGGCAAGGGCTTCAACGTGGTGGCCGGCGAGGTGAAGAGCCTGGCCGCGACGACCGCCCAGTCCACCGACGAGATCACCACCACGATCCGGACGGTCGAGCAGCGGGCCGCCGCGATGGCCGCGGTGATCTCCGACATGAGCACCGGCATCGCCGACATCCGGGCCGCGACCGCGGAGGTCTCGACGGTGACCCGCCAGCAGATCGCCAGCGTGGAGCAGCTCAACGCCAGCGTGCAGGAGGCGATCGCGCGAATCCGCACGATGACGAACCTGAGCGAGCAGTTGGAGCGGCGGGCGCATCCGCGCGTGCCGGTGTCCGGGTCGGGGCTGTTGCGGGTCGAGGGGCGCGCGCACGACGTGCGCCTCATCGACGCGAGCGAGGGCGGCCTGCGGCTCGCGCTCGACGCCGGCGTCGCGATCGGGCCGGGCGAGGTCGTGGGCCTGGACCTGACGATCGAGGGCCGTCCCGTTGTCGCGCGGGGCGAGGCGGTCCACGTCGCGAGGGACGGGCTGGACGCCGAGATCGGCCTGCGCCTGCTCGACCCGACGCCCGAGGCGCGCCGGGTCCTGCGCGACGTGGTCGCCGCGGCTCTGTGCGCCTGACGCCTCGATGCGCGCCAGTTGCCGCCATGATCGCGTCGATCTTGCAGTTGTGGTGGCTCACAAAACCGGGCGAATCAGCGCGAATTCTGGCACCACAACTGCAAGATCGACGGGGTCTGACAGCGGTTCGGCTCAGCCTTGGGCGAGGGTGCAGGTGGCCAGCGAGTCCAGGCCGGACGGGCGGGCGGCGTGGCGGCCGATGGCGATCGCGATCCGCTCCAGGGCGGCACGGCGCTTGTCGGCCAGCGGGCCGAGGATGGCGTTCTGCACGAAGTTCGGCCCGCCCTGCCCAACGGTGGTCGCCAGCCGGTTGTTGGCCTCGGCGATCTGCTTGTCCAACTGCTGCAGGTTCGAGGTCACCTCGGCCTGCGCGGCGGCCGGGATCGGCGGGAGCTTGTCGGCGACCGTCGGGCACGACACCGTGCGGGCACCGGGATCGGCGGCCGGCGGCTGGCCACCCGCGGCCGGCGGCTGGCCACCCGCGGCCGGCGGCTGGCCACCCGCGGCCGGCGGCTGGCCAACGGGAGGCGGCTGCACCACGGCCTGACCCGACAACGCGCACGTGGCCAACGAGTCCAGCCCGGTCGGACGGGCGGCGTGGCGGCCGATGGCGATCGAGATCCGGTCGATCGTCGCTCGGCGCTTGTCGGCCAGCGGGCCGAGGATGGCGTTCTGCACGAAGTTCGGGCCGCCCTGGCCGACCGTCGTCGCGAGCCGGTTGTTGGCCTCGGCGATCTGTTTGTCCAGCAGTTGCAGGTTCCTCGTCACCTCGGCCTGCGCGGCGGCCGGGATCGGCGGGAGCTTGTCGGCGACGGTCGGGCACGAAACCGTGCGGGCGGCGGCCGGCGAGTTGGACCGGTCGGCGGCGACGGCGATGCCGATGCCCGTCGCCATCATGAGCGCGACGGCGCCGCCGGCGATGAACAGCCGAGGCGCCCGTACCTTCAAGTGCATGACGTCCCTCAATCCGTGATGCGGCAGTGTCTGCACCGTGATACGCCCGTTATCGATCAGCAGTTCCTGCCGTAACGGCGTCGGAGGACGTCATAACGCCGATTTCATAGACGATTCAGAGCGCATGAACGACGCGGCACCGCGCCGTCACTGCGTGCCCGCGGCATCAAGCATCATCAGCGCCGCGCGGATCTCGTCCGCGGCGGGCATGCCGAGCTCGGTGTACAGCGACAGCGCCTGCCGGTAGTGCGCGCGGGCTTGGTCGCGGTCGCCGAGGTCGCGGTGCGTGCGGGCGAGGCCGGCGTGCGCCCGGGCCAACTCGTCCGCGCCCGTGCCGACGGCGATCGCCTCCGCCTCGCTGTGCAGGCGCAGCGCGTCGGTCGGGCGGCCGTGCCCCGAGGCCACCTCGCCGAGGGCGTTGAGCGCCCACGCCTCGCCGTGCCGGTCGCCGATCTCGCGGTGGATCGCCAGCGCCCGGCGCAGGCACGCGACCGCCTCCTCCTCGTCGCCGAGGCTGGTGTGCAGGGAACCCAGGCTGTCCAGGGTCCATGCCTCCGCGTCGGCGTTGCCGAGCTCGCGGAACACCGCGAGGGCCTGGCGCAGGTGGTC
>Ga0070684_100004454_pt1 | contig 10671 bp, 11 predicted proteins | sample KBSC723LmetaG_FD_65653 | JGI IMG/M metagenome (GOLD analysis project Ga0070684, IMG submission 65653) | Corn rhizosphere microbial communities from Kellogg Biological Station, Michigan, USA - KBS C7.2-3L metaG | ecosystem: Host-associated > Plants > Roots > Rhizosphere ...
CACCTTTTTTAAGCTTCGGTACTTACGGGCACGGCTTAATCCGCATTTTCTATTCAATACCCTTAACAGTATTTATTCCCTCAGTTTACAGAAATCTGACAAAGCTCCCGAAGTCGTAGTGAAGCTGTCAGACATCATGCGCTATCTCATTTATGAATGCGATGAGGAAAAGGTTGCATTGAACAAGGAAATAGAGTTTATCAAAAATTATATTGAGATTGAAAAGATCAGGTACAAAGCTGATGTCCGTTTTTCGGTAGAAGGAGAAACGGAGGGCATTATGATCGAACCATTCCTTTTCATGTCGTTTATCGAAAATGGATTTAAACACGCAATGGACAATTCTTTTAATGAGCCTTTCATTTACATAACGCTAAAAGTAATAGATGGCCAGGTAGTACTGAATGTCGTGAACAGCAGCAATATAGACCTGGAGACGCAGGCAAAAAGAATAAATGGTAAAGGACTTACCACGAGCAAAAGTTTGCTTGACTTGCTTTACAATGACTCCTACTCTCTCGATATCATTCAAACGGAAAAGGAAAAAGACAGGGGAAGCGGCCTAAGAATGCAACACGCTAAAGAAAGATTAGAAATCCTGTACCCGGATTCTTACACACTTGATGTAATTTTAAATAATAATTCGTTTGCTGTTTCCCTGATCATCAAATCCAACTCGTTTGATAAAATGTATCATAGTCGAAGATGAAACGCTGGCCCAGGATGTCATCAAAGATCATCTCAGGAAAATAAAGGAATTTGAACTAGTGGGCATTTACAGAAATGCGCCCGAAGCTATGGAAGCCCTTCGTTCAAAGGAAGTGGATGTAATGTTTCTTGACATCTATCTGCCAGGGATGACGGGTCTTGATATGCTGCGGTCATTGCCGGATCCCCCGCTGGTTGTGCTGACAACGGCTTATGCTGAATATGCTCTTGAAAGCTATGAATTCAGTGTGATCGACTATTTGCTCAAACCTATCTCATTTGACAGATTTTCAAAGGCCGTAAATAAAATAAAAGACGGAAGATTATTTTCACAAACCAGCAAGGAACACGCCCGTTCATCACAGGATCATATTTTTATTAAATCGAACAATAAATTTTTTAAGGTAAATTTTTCAGAAATCATTTACATCGAGGGGATGAAGGATTATCTGAAAATTCATTCATCTGAATACACCCTGGTGACCCACCAGACCATGAACGAAATGGAAAAACTATTGCCGACCAGCCAATTCATCCGCGTTCATAAATCCTACATCATAGCCTTGGCGCAAATCAGAACGATTTATGGCAATTCAATTGAATTGGGCAAAACAACTATCCCCATTGGCATCAATTACAAGGAAGGCGTGATGAACCTTATCAGTCGAAGGTCGGGTGGGCACGGAATTTCTCCTGCCTGAATCCGCCCAGACTGGCGGATTAATAACACCTGTGAATAAGTTTCCGACAAACAATCATTCTTTTTGTTTAAATTTTCTGAAACCTTTATTTCTCGCCTTATGGGAAAGAAGGAAAAAAATACCATTGCTGTCAAAGCAAAGAAGTTATTAAATACTTCCGCATCGCCTGAACTATTGACAAAACCTATAAGTCCATCCGTTGCCCCGTTGAAACAAGAACTTGACAAGCAGGAAACAGATTTTTACTCAAGGCCGATCTTTAAATCCAGGAGATTTGATTTATTTTAAATGGATCGGGAGAGAGGTAAATTAATAGATCAGGCATTTAAACCGGGCTTACCCATTGTGAGCGTCTCAGGATTGACCACATTGGGCATGCGATTGTTTTTGTAAAATTCGATAATGTTCATTGCTGCAAGCCTCGACATTTCACCTCTTGCTTCTTCAGTCTGGGATCCAATGTGAGGTAATATGGCAACGTTGGGCATTGAAAGCAACGGATTGTTTGCGTCCATCGGTTCAGGGTTCGTTACATCCAATCCTGCCCCCCAGATTGTGCCCGCCTTCAATGCATCTATTAAATCCCTTTCGTTGTGAATTCCTCCTCTCGCGGTATTGACGAATAGGGAAGTCGGTTTCATTTTTGAAAACGCCTTTTGATCAAAAATCCCCCTTGTTTCATTATTCAAAGCACAATGCACCGACAGCACATCGCTTTGTGACAACAATTCATCAAAACCTACAAGACTTGCACCCAGAAGCTTTTCTGCGTCTTTATTTTGCTTCCGATTGTGATAGATGACCTTCATGTTATAGGCACCCTTGCATCGTAATGCCATCTGCACACCAATCCGTCCCAATCCAAAAATCCCGAGTGTTTTATTTTTCAATTCGACCCCGAGGTCTGCCTTGGGTCTGAAAAATGTCCACTCTCCTTTCATAATCTTTTTATGCAGGTAAAACATTTTCCGGGACGCTGCAATCATCAGTCCAAAAGCCGTGTCGGCCGTTGCATCGCTCATGGCGCCGGGGGTATAACCTATTGCAATCCCCAGCTTTGTCGCTTCGGGAATATTTATATTATCGTAGCCAACTGCAAACTGAGAAATGAGATCAAGATTTCTGCATTCATTGAGAAAGCTGGCGTCGATAACGTCGGTAAGCAGGGTTAAAATGGCATTTGCTTTTTTCCCTTCTTCTATCAGCTCGTCCGGGCTCATCGGCTTATCATGTGGCCATACAGACACATTAAATCCTTCTTTTTTTAACAACTCAATTCCTGCTCCGGGTATTTCTCTTGTAATAAATACTTTTACTTTTTGCGGGTCCTTTATCATACAGCAAAACTAAGGCGTTTAAATTTCCAGTAATCAATATCATAACAACCCCAAACTGGCTATCTATTTTTGCAAAATGAAAATTGCTCACAACAAGAAGCTCACATCTCTCGTGCAATTCTTTGAACTATTACCGGAAGATGAACGTATCATCGTTGATGTGCTAAGACAAATTATTAGCGAGAATTTGCCAGGGTATTGTAAAGAAAAGCTGAGCTTCAATGTTCCCTATTTTTACGGGAAAAGAGGTATTTGCATCATCTGGCCGGCGGCCATTCCGCGCGGAGGCATCAAGCAAGGCGTGTTACTTGGCTTTTGGCAAGGGAATAAATTAAAGGACGAAGATGGTTACCTCACCCGGGGTACAAACAAAAAGGTATTTTACAAGATTTATACACACATAGAGGAAATTGATGAACCGGCAATTGTAAAATTGCTGAAAGAAGCGGTGCGGGTGGACTTAGCTTTATGACCTACCTCACAGTAAACCTGAGAAGAACCTCTTTCTTTTTCTTTAATAACAGATCATTTCCCCTTTGCTCATAATGTTCAATACTATGCAGGGTGGAAAGAAAAGTATTTTCAAATTCAATATCCGGACAACTCATTTTTGTACTTATCACTTCACCAAAGCGGATATTTTTTTTATCCAAACTATATGTGCCGCTGATCTGGTTGCAACCGCCATTGCCGGTAAATCTTTTTTCACCGGCGTCGAAATTGATATAAGCGTCGCGGCGGCCGCCACTTAACTGCACGGGTACGCCCTTCATTTCAGTCAATATCCAACGCCTTCCGCTCCAGTTTGCATCCGGGGAAAGTTTATGAGTGCAGCCAGCAGAAGCCACAACTAATACAGTAAGAATAAAAAGATACTTCATGTTCAGTTTTTTAAAAACGTTTATGATAGTTATGTATTTAAAAATGATGCCAGAATGTTTGGCACATCTGAATTTCTATTCCTTTGGAATGCACACAGACACGGCATGCCTCGTCTCCGCGGGGTTTTTTTCCTTGCGTGGTTCTGTCATTGTTCTACAAAATGCCAGCACACACCCGCCATATCAATAATGTTCAATTCCCTTCCATAAGGCATGTCGGAAACATTGCCGATACGGATACCAAATTTTTCCGGTAATTGTTTCTCCAGTACTTCCTTTCTAAATTCGTCCGCATTGCTGACTCCAACGGTCACCATGAAATTTTCCGCAAATTCCTTGTTATCGAATTTTTGTAAAATGAATCTGCAATCGTTGTTTTCAAATCCAACATAATTACCACCATCCCAGCGTATAGTAAATCCAAGTTCCTGGAACAATTGTTTTGAAGCTTCAAAATTGCTCCCCGAAGGAACAAATGGCTGGAGTGAAAGAAATTTCATTTCATTTTTTTTTGTAAAGATATTCTCAATTAGACGTCAAGTACTACCGTTCATTTACTCATGTAAATGAATAATAGCGATATTCACTGTATTTTTAAGCTTGCCTGTTAAAATCAAACCAAATTCTTAACCAAATTATCAAGAACTGCTCATGAGACGGATCTTTGTTGCCTTTTCCCTTCTTTACAGTGTATTTTCATGCACTAACAATCAAAAGGTCGTTTCAGATAAGATTTATTTCAATGCGAAGATCTGGACGGGTGATTCTACCAATGCCTGGTCAGCCGCTATCGCAATAAAAGGAAACGAAATTCTTTATGTCGGCAACGACTACGAATCATATAGAGGAAGCAATACCGAAACAATTGATCTGGGTGGTAAATTGATACTACCCGGGTTCATAGATAACCATACTCATTTTTTAAGTGGTGGTTACAATCTTTCATCGGTTGATCTTCGCAAAGCGAACACCAGGCAAGAATTCATTTCGCTTCTAAAAGAATTTTGTCAAGAAAGGAATGATGACCGCTGGGTTTTGGGTGGCGACTGGGATCATGAAGCATGGGGCGGTGAACTTCCCTCTCGCAGTTGGATCGACTCAGTAACAGGCAACCACCCCGTTTTTGTAAGTCGCTACGATGGCCATATGGCACTGGCTAACTCTAAAGCATTGGAGCTTGCAGGGATAAACAAAAACACGAAGGTTCCTGCTGGTGGTGAAATGAAAAAAGATGCCACAGGCGAATACACGGGAGTGCTGAAGGATGGAGCGACGGACCTCGTTTATAAGGTCATTCCAGATCCGTCAGAAAGAGAATTTGATGAATACCTGCAAGCCGCGATAAGGCACGCATTCGAGAATGGGGTGACACAAGTGCATGACGTGAGCAGTTATGGTGGCTGGCTTGACCTTGCTACCTACCGCAGGAACTATGCAAATAAAAAGCTGGATCTCCGCATCTATTCATTTGTTCCATTGAGTACATGGGCAAGACTAGACTCATTTTGTAAAAAAGAAGGTAAAGGAGATGACATGTTGCGCTGGGGAGCGTTGAAAGGTTTTATGGATGGATCACTTGGATCAACCACGGCCTGGTTTTATAAACCTTATTTGGATGCCCCAACCACCACTGGTTTAAATGTCACTGATACAAATGACATCCGCCGTTGGGTATTGGCAGCCGATTCTGCAGGACTTCACATTGCCGTTCATGCTATCGGGGACCGTGCCAATGATTTTATCCTGGATGTTTATGAAGAAGCGGAAAAGAAGGAACCCGGTGATCATCGTTTTCGTGTGGAACATGCGCAGCATTTATCACAGCAAGCCATACCACGGTTTGCTCAATTAAACATGATCCCATCGATGCAGCCTTATCACGCGATTGATGACGGAAGGTGGGCGTATAAAAGGTTGGATGATGCAAGACTGAAAAGAACCTATGCCTTTAAAAGTTTACTGGATACCAAGGCAATGTTGACATTTGGTTCTGACTGGACCGTTGCCCCACTAAAACCTCTGCAAGGAATTTATGCAGCAGTAACCAGGAGGACGCTGGATGAGAAAAATCAAAACGGCTGGTATCCTGAACAAAAAATTTCTGTTGAGCAAGCGGTAAGATGTTATACCGCCAATAACGCATATGCCGGATTCCAGGAAAATAAATTGGGCATATTAAAGAAGGGAATGCTTGCAGACTTTATCGTGTTAGATCAAAATATTTTTGAAATAGCGCCGGAAAATATCAAAGACGTGAAAGTGCTGAGGACGATCGTAAATGGGAAGCAAGTGTACGTGAAAAAATAAATGCGCCCTTGAAAACATTTCGCGGCATGATTCTTTCGCTTCGCGGCTGATGAAATTAGGGATAGCTGAATTTATCAGTTTAGTGCTGACCTCGCTTGTGATGGGAGTTTTTTGGGGAACCTGGTTTACCCTCACCCGCTCGATACACGATTTTTCTCCAGCTGAATTTATTCATATCGGAAAAACAATCATTGCCAATGTGGCTATCCCGATGAGTATCATTATGCCCGCGACCTTATTGTTTATGCTGATCACAATTTCGTTAGGCCGTCACGCAAACAGGATCTCGTTCTACTTATACCTCCTATCGTTTCTGCTGATGGTCACAACGTTAATCATCACTGTGGCCGTTGAAGTTCCGATAGACAATCAGATAAAGACCTGGACAGAAACTACAGTGCCCTCAAACTGGGAATCTCTAAGGCAGCGATGGGATGTTTTTCACACCGTAAGAACGTTCACCTCTATTGCCAGTTTCGTTTTTTTGGGTTGGGGAATTATAAATCGTATTAAATAGAATCTTTAAACCTCCTGTTCCGTGGCGCTCTTGAGCCATTGTTGCACCGCTTCTTCGGAAACAACAACCGTCGTCAGGTGTTCGGTTTTGGAAAGTATAGCTGTCCTCGGTCCCTTCTGCCACTCATCGCTATTGTAGAAATCATTCTGTCGCTTCTCCCTGTCTTCTAAATTTTTGAAAGAACGAATAACGTAATAACTGTTGTCATCATGCAGCGAAGGACCATTCGCCACAACATTAATATTCCATTTTTTTTGCAAAGGCAGAGACTCTTTTACATACAGTCGATGAAATTCATCTCTTGTCCCCGGCCTGAGATTTAAGATCAAAATTTCTATCATAACTGAAAATTTGTACAAAGGTAAATTGTCCATCGGACTACCTACTGAATGTATTTATCGACAATAAGAATCAGAATAAAAAAGGGGATCTTCAAAAAGACCCCCTCCTATTAACCTTGTCAATACCCACTTCCTGATGACGCCGTCGAAACAATTAATACTCCCTTCCTGTCTGTATTATGTGCATCATGATAATTGTATGTACCTGTCGTCATAAACGTTTTCGAATAAGAAGATCCCGGCGCAATATCACCGCTGTTAATAGCACCGTCTTCAGTAGTAACCGTATGAGCTGTACTATCATTATTTGTCCAGGTAACCGTGGCCCCGCTAACGACGGTTAGAGATGCCGGGGAATAAGCTGAACTTGTAATAGTGATCTTAGAAGCGCCTGATGTACTGTTATAACTACTTTTGTTCTTGTAGCACGATACGATCAAAAAAATCACAACGACAAGAGCGCCGATAAACAAAAAGATCTTGTCTTCATAGTCAAAATTTTAAGTTTAAGTAATCGGATTCACTATGCAGGCACAACAAAAAAGCCAAACACCATTTTTTACCCGCCAAATTTTATTATGACAAAGCCGTGTTGAACTTGAGGCAACCCTTCCAGGTTCTTCTCCCTGTACGAGGAATTCTTAACGAATTTTTATCTGGAGAATTTGTATCCTTTTTGAAACTGGAACAGCGAACAAATAAAAAGATTTACCAATTCGAGATTTAGGCAAGTCTATTCTACATTATTTAAGCTCTAAATTGTAAAGTTTACTTGCATTAGTACGCATTACCATTGTAGCAATTTCTTTGGCCCGGTCTAAACTGATCTCATGATCTTTCACCATTTCAGAAAGAGTGATGGTTATCGCTTCTCTTGCGGTGTTCGAAGCGATCCATGCATTCAATTCCCAGCCAAAACCCGGCCCGTTGTTGAATGCGTCAGTGCCAAACAAAACTTTTTCGGGGAATTGAGAAAGCCAATCCCTTAATACAATTGAAATTTGATGCGGTGACCACAACCGCGTCAACAAAGAAATATCGGCATACACATTCGGTTTCCATAGCATGGCGCTCGTATTCTCGTAAAATGTACCGCCTCCATGAATGAGAACAAATTTTGTATTGCGTAACGTAGGATCATTGAATACCGGCTCTAATAAAAGGGGATCGCAATCATTGGCAATAAAGTAATTTCCTGCACCCGGAAAAGAATGAATATGGATCGCCATTCCTAATCGCCCGGCTTCGGCGGCTATATGGCGAAAAATGAGATCCTGAAGTAATTTATACTTTTCATGTGACGGTTCACCGCCATTTACATTTTTCACGTACACTTCCCTTGCCGCCGGCAGCTCCACTTTATCAAAGCCAAGTGAACGCAGATAAGCGGCTTCAAATTTGAGTGCTACGCAACCATTTTTCTTTTGTGATTCTAAGGTGGCCGTAACAACCTGTGACAGGTATTGGTCGAATGTTGCAGGTAGTTTGGAAAGACCACGGTCAGCCATGTATTTCTTTAACAATTGTTCTTCGAGTGGAAATAATTTTTCGCGATCCGGTGTGGTGGCTTCTCCTTTTGTAGAAAACGGGAATAGTAAAGCATCGACATAGCTTACCCAGCGGAAACGCGGCCCGGAAATTCCAGGACCCGGAGCGATCCTGTTTCCGAGCATTACTTCGATCTTTGACTGATCAAGTGCCCACGCAGGAAAATTTTCCCCTCTCTGCTTTATCATATTTATTTCGGTCTCCGCCATCTCTTTCGTTTCCCTTTCATTCACTTCATTACCCTTATATCCGTAAACAGCCTTCCAGGATGCCAGCCAATCCGGGCTTTCTGGTTGCAATCTTGCAGGCAATTCAATATTGCCCAAACCATCAAGAGGCAATGCATCGGCCCCTTTGTCATTTGGCTCAATCGTATTGGGGTGAGCATGATTGTCAACAGCTTTAATGTTGCTGATGAATTCAGCCAGTTCATTACCAGGTTGATCATTAATTGTCTTGGATGAACCGTTTTGATTGCATGACAGCGAGGTTAATGCAAAAAAAGAGATAGTTAAAAAGAGTTTTTTCATACTTAGGAATTTATATTGTGATAGCAGCCACAATACCCCAATTAAAACTGATTACCGTGTCATTCCCTATTTTAGGTATTTATCAAACCAATCGGTAAATTGTTTTACCTCTGGCTCCATGTCACTAAAGTTGTGCTTTGCCCCTTTTTTTATAATAAAATTATTGGGTACTCCCGCTTCTTTGAATTTCGCGATGATGGTCTGTGATTGCTGAAGGGGCACTGTAGGATCGGCATCTCCATGAATTATAAAGACGGGCGGGTCGTCGGAAGATACAGAGTAGATAGGAGAAATTTCTTTACCGATCTTATCCCTTGCTGCATTGTCAGAGACAAAATCATAGGTCGTGGTTGAATCAGTAAATTTCCTGAAGTCAAACGCACCGTAGACATGAAACTGTAATTGCAAACTTTTTGCACTAATCACATTGTTACCCGTGCCACCCCAGTTCAAAAAATCTGTGGGAGGATAGAGAACTGCTACTGCCTGGACCCTTGACGAAACATGATCAACAGGATCTTTTGATGCCGTATCAATTTTGTCATCAGCGGTGGCGACTGCAAGCGAAAGATTACCACCGGCTGACGAGCCTTCAATACCTATATGGCTCGGATCAACCCCAAGCTGTTTACTATTATAACGAATGTATCTTACGGCTCTTTTTACATCGTTGATCTCATCTGGTATGGCATATCTTGGCTGAGAGCCCACAATGACTTCGAAAACGGTATATCCCCTGTCAGTATAAAGGGTTTTCGAAATTTCCAATACATCCTGTGACGAGGCCCATTCGTGTGACGAAAGCCAGTTACCGGCAATTACCCTGATGATCGCCTTGCCATTTGCTTTCCCATTTGGTTTTAATTCCAGCATCGTCAATGCAATGCCATCTTTTCTTCCGTAAATAATTTCCTGGAAAGCAGGATTGTTTTGTGCATAAAGATCCAGGGTGAGTATTATCAATAGGACGGGCAAAAAAAAATTTCTCATAAAGTTTATTTATGGTGACTGAATATACGACTTGTTGGATTTAGCGGACAAAGTGACTTGCTCTTTGTTTTTCACTCGAAAGCCAAATACCAGCAATTTGACAAGCCTATGAATAAGCTTGTAGTGTCTAAGCGTTTAATCCATATTTTTATACTTACATACTTTGAATTATGAAAAAAACCATTTTGCTTCTTTTTCAGTTCTTTTCTTTCTTTTTTTCTTTTTGCCAGCAATTTTCAGTTAGCTATTCAAAAGCTGCTTACGATAAAACTTTCACGGGGAAGGTTTTTTTATTTCTTAATAAAGAGAACCGTGAGCCAAAGAATGGACCTGTCGGTATTGAATCTTTCCCATGTTTCGCGATTGAAGTAAAAAATGTGCAGCCCGGGCAGGCAGTTGTTTTTGACGATAGAGCCATTTCCTACCCCGCTGCCCTCTCCGATCTTGAACGTAACGAATATTATGTGCAGGCCGTTTGGGACAGGAATCTTGGTGGAAGAGCAGTCTCCGAGAGTCCCGGAAATATGTACTCCACGCCGATCAAGATAAAATTGACAAAGAATCTTAAAGAAGTTTTTTCTGTTCAGTGTAAAGAGGTAATACCGGCACCAGGTTTTACCGATACAAAATTTGTAAAGGAATTAAAAATTCAGTCGACGCTTTTGTCTGCATTTCACCACAAGCCTTACTCTCTTGCTGCAGCTGTGATTTTGCCTAAAAGCTATTATGATGATCCGCAAAAGAGATACCCGGTGATCTTTCATGTTTTTGGATATGGTGGAGATTATCATTTTCGTTCCGGTGATACAAC
>Ga0070684_100004456_pt1 | contig 10669 bp, 13 predicted proteins | sample KBSC723LmetaG_FD_65653 | JGI IMG/M metagenome (GOLD analysis project Ga0070684, IMG submission 65653) | Corn rhizosphere microbial communities from Kellogg Biological Station, Michigan, USA - KBS C7.2-3L metaG | ecosystem: Host-associated > Plants > Roots > Rhizosphere ...
CGAAAAGCGCAAGCGGCGTGGGACTCTGGGGCTGCTTTACGCGGCCACGGTGAAGGATCCCGAACGCGCTTCGATGACGGTTCACACGTTCGAGGACATGCTGGGATGCCCTCGCGAGCATCTAGAAGCCGCCCTCTGGTATTTGCGTGGCAAGGGATATGTCCAGAGGACCGACGGAGGACGCTACACGCTTACCGTCCAAGGCTTCGAGGAAGCCGAAGAGCACTGCGTGACGGTACCCAAGAACGCCGGGGAACTTACCGAAGGTACCGGGAAGCCCTAAGTCAGTCGGCCGTACGCCCGCTGTTAGACTGTAGACTGTGAAAACGCGCCTCTATCTGCGCGCCGCGCTCGCCCTGTCGGCGGGTGCGATCCCGCTGCTGGCGGATAACACGGCCGTCCTTCCCTTTTCAAACGTTTCCACCGAGTCGTCCGGCGTCACCCGAAACCCGGCCAGCATGGATTGGATCGGCGAGAGCATCGCCGAAACCTTGCGCGCGGCATTTGCCGCCCGCGGCGTCCTCACTCTGGAACGCGATCGCACGACCGAGGCCTACCAACGTCTTCATCTTCGTGAGCGTACCGAGCTGACCGAAGCTTCCATGCTGAAGGTGGGAGAAGTTCTGGATGCCGAACAGGTGGTGCACGGGACTTTTTCATTTGTTCCCGCCGCGGCGGGCACGTCTAACTCCACTTCCAAAGGTTCTTTGAAGATTCAAGCGCGCGTCTCCGACCGGCGGCGCCTGAAGCAAAGTGCGGCTTTCGAGGAAACCGGGGCGATCGAAGACTTGGCCACACTCGAATCGCATTTGGCCTGGCGGGCACTGACGGTGGTAGCTCCGGCGCGCGCTCCTGCCGAATCCGAATTCCGCTCACTGCGTACTGCTGTGCCCCTGGACGTGCTGGAAAATTACATTCGCGGACTGCTGGCCGCGGCTCCTGAGCAGAAAGAGAAGTATTTCACCCAGGCCGCGCGCCTGGATCCGGATTACTCGCCCCCCGCCTTCGAACTGGGGAAGATCCACTTCGAGCGAAAGGATTATCGCGAGGCCGCAGCCTGGCTGGAACACGTCGGCCCAACCGAGAATCACTATCGCGAGGCAAGTTTCTTTCTGGGGTTCTCGCGCTATCAGGCGGGCGATTTTGAGGCTGCGCGCAAAGCGTTTCAGACCATCGCAGAGAAGGTGCCCATCAGCACAGTGTGGAATAACCTGGGAGCCGCCGAGAGCCGGCTGAACCTGCCCCAAGCCATCGAAACCTTTCGCAAAGCGCTAGATCAGGATCCCAGCGATCCGGACTACCATTTCAATTTGGGCTACGCCTTGTTCAAGAAAGGCGACTTCGCGGCAGCGGCCGATCGGTTTCGTGCGGTGCTCGATCGCAACCCGGAGGATCAGATGGCGACTCTGCTGCTGGGGCGCTGCTTAAAAAAGCAAGGGCTGCGTGCCGCGACTGCATCGGATGCAAGGCTTCAGGCTTTAGAGCGCTTGAAAGATACCTATGAGGAGCGCGTGTACTTCCAGTTGAAGTCGATCCTCGAATCGCCGAGCCCCTCCGAGCCGCGACAGTGATGGAGCGGTCTTGGTTATAATCCTTAAAGCTCATGCTCGAAGCCTTTGGAGCTTCCGACCCAGGTTGCGTTCGCAGCAACAATGAAGATTATTTCCTGGTGGTTCCCACCATCGGCTTGTATTTGGTCGCCGATGGCATGGGAGGCGCGCAGGCCGGCGAACACGCGTCACGACTGGCCGCGGAAACTATCGAACAAGCCGCTCACCAGAATGGGAAGGCCATGGATTCTGAGCAACTGGTGACCGCATTCGGCCAAGCCAATCAGCGCGTCATGGACGAGGCCGCCGGCAATCCCGAGATGGAAGGGATGGGCACCACGCTGGTGGTGGCGGTCGAGAACGGCGGCGATCTCCTAATCGCCAGCGTCGGAGATAGCCGCGTGTACACCTTCCAGAACGGCACTCTGCAAACCATCACTGAGGATCAGACGTGGGTTAATGAAGTCGGACGCCGGCTGGGTATCGACGAGGAAAATCTTAAGAATCATCCCATGCGGCACGTGCTGACTATGGCTATCGGCGTCTCCGAGAACTTGCGGGTGCATACGCACAAGGTGCATCCATCGCCGGGGATGCTGATTCTCATGTGCAGCGACGGTTTGCATGGCGTGGTGAGCGAAGAGGAGTTGCGCAAGGCGCTGGCTTCGCAAGGATCCCTCGAGTCCAAGAGCAAAGAGTTGATCGCCATCGCGCGCGCCCACGGCGGGCCGGACAATATCACCACGGTTCTGCTGCGCGCGGCCTAAGAAGAGACCGACCATACCCGGTCATGTGACCCGATATGGTCAGCCCTTCAGCCTTCGGACTCGTGATCTATCGCCGATTATCGTGATCGTGATCCCGGTCGTAATCCCGATTCCTTCTGTCCCGATCCCAGCGATGATCGTGCTGGACCTGGCGATCGTTGCCCGACCAGTACCCTGCGAAAAACTGGTTCCCTTCATAGCGCGGGCCTATCCATGCCGCGCCTTCAAAGGGAGGCCTCGTATAGTACCCGTCATGCCAGGCATATCGATTGTTTGAGGCGTACCAGTAGCCATCCACCCACACATATCCTGCTCCAGGGTTGCGGGGCCGAGTCCGAATCACACGGGGAGCCGGGGGTGCGCCAATGCTGACCCCAAAGGATACCTGCCCGAACATGCAACTCCCCGCCACGAACATCAATGCCAATAGTTTCTTCATCTGAGTGAATCTCCTCCAATCACTCCAAGGCACGCCCACGGCCAAAACTCGTTCTTTAGCGTTTTTTAATCCGCCTCAAGAGGGTCTGTTGTCCTTTACTTCCAATCAAGTATGCTACTCTCAGTTCTTATACATGCGAACTGTCGACCTCATTCACCAGAAGAGGGATGGCGAAGAACTGTCTCCTGAGGACATCGCTTCTCTCGTTGACGGTTATCTTAGCGGCGAGATTCCCGACTATCAGATGTCCGCCTTCCTCATGGCCACCTATTTTTCGGGCATGAGTGACCGCGAAGTGAGCGCCATGACCGAGCGGATGATCGCCTCGGGAGCGTCCCTGGACCTATCCGGAGTACCGGGCGTTAAAGTGGACAAGCATTCGACCGGCGGAGTGGGCGATAAAACCAGCCTGGTGGCCGCGCCATTGGCGGCAGCCGCCGGTGTCGTAGTCCCCATGACCGGGGGGCGCGCGCAAGGCTTCACCGGCGGGACCCTCGACAAGTTGGAGGCGATTCCCGGCCTTCGCACCAACCTTACACCAGAAGAGTTTATCGCTCAGTTGAATGAGCACAAGCTGGCTTTCGCGGCAGTACACGCAGACATTGCACCAGCCGATGCCCGTTTGCAGGCCCTGCGGGACGCCACTGCGAGCGTGGAATCCATCGCGCTAATGGCTACATCCATCATGGCGCGCAAGATGGCCGCAGGCATCGACGCTTTGGTGCTGGATGTGAAGGTCGGCGCGGGCGCGTTCATCAAGAAGCAAATTGACGCGCGTCGTCTGGCGCAAATGATGGTAGGCATCGGCCGGCGCATGGACAAAAGGGTCCAGGCCCTGATCACCGACATGAACCAGCCCCTGGGCTTCGCCATCGGCAATGCTCTCGAAGTGATGGAAGTCTCCCAAACGCTGCAAAACGTCGGACCGACGGATCTCACGCGGCTATCGCTGGAACTGGCTGCACGCATGATCTTCGTCGGCAAGATCACACCGACACTCGAAGAAGCACGCGAGCTGGCCCAATCGAAACTTCTGGATGGATCGGGATACCGCAAGCTGAAAGAAGTGATTACGGCGCAAGGCGGCGACGCCCGTGTGATGGACCGCTTTGAGCTGCTGCCCAACGCCACCGGCGCGCGCGAAATCAACTCGCCGCGGGCGGGCTACGTCAGCGCTATCGATGCCGAAGGAATCGGCCAGGCATCCGCCATGATCGGCGCGGGCCGCGAAAATAGGGAAGACGCCATCGATCCCGCGGTGGGCGTAATTCTGGAGGTCAAAGTCGGCCAGAAGGTGGATGCGGGCGGCGTGCTCTGCCGCTTGTATTACACACGCGAGGATCTGGTGGAAGATGCCGCGCAACTGGTGGAAGGCGCCTTCCGCATCTCCTCCAGCGCTCCTGAAGAACGCGCTCTGATTCTCGAAGTCGTCGGCTGACATAAGCGGTTCTGGAATGCAGCGTTTCACCGGGCTGCTTGGACTCATCGTCATTGTCGCCGCCGCGTTTTTGTTCTCGAACAACCGCAAAGCGATCAAACCGCGCGTCATCTACTGGGGCTTGGGACTTCAGTTTGGTTTCGCGTTCCTGGTTTTGAAGACCCCCGTCGCCGAGTGGTTCAAAAAGCTGAGCAACGGCGTGAACAGCATGCTCGGCTACGCTATCGAAGGCAGCAGATTCGTCTTCGGCGACAAGCTGGGCGCCCCTAACGATCAGTTCGGCACGGTGTTCGCATTTCAGGTTCTGCCGATCGTTATCTTCATTGCATCGCTGTTCGCAATTCTTTATTACCTGGGCATCATGCAGGTGTTCGTGCGCGGCATGGCCAGCGTGATGCAGCGCGTGATGGGCACCAGCGGGGCCGAATCCACCAGCGTCGCAGCCAGCATCTTCATGGGACAGACTGAAGCTCCTCTGACCATCCGCCCGTTCCTCGCGGGGCTGACGCAAAGCGAGCTGTTCACCATCATGACCAGCGGCATGGCGCACGTATCCGGCGCGGTGATGGCCGCTTATGTCCTGATCGCACATGTGGAAATAAGACATTTGCTGACAGCGGTGATCATGACGTCTCCGGCCACACTGATGCTGGCCAAAATCCTGATTCCGGAAACGGGAAAACCCGAGACCATGGGCGGGGTCAAAATAGAAGTGGAGAAGCCCGGAGTCAATGTGATCGATGCGGCCGCGCGTGGCGCCGCCGACGGACTCCATCTGGCGCTGAACATCGGAGCCATGTTGATCGCTTTCATTGGGCTGATCGCTATGGTAAACGGAGGGATTCACGCGCTTCACGATACCCGTTATTTTGGATGGCTGCCGGATACCATGCAAGGCATTCTGGGCCGGATTTTCGCGCCGATCGCCTGGTTGCTGGGAGTGAAATGGAACGATTGCGCGACCGTGGGCAATCTCTTGGGAACCCGTCTGATTCTGAATGAATTCGTGGCTTTTGTGGATTTGGGGAAGATCGGCGGCGCGCTCGATCCGAAGTCCTTCGTGATTGCGACATATGCGTTGTGCGGCTTCGCCAACTTGAGCTCGGTCGCGATCCAAGTGGGAGGCATCGGCGCACTGGCCCCGTCGCGAAAGTCGGATCTGGCGCGACTGGGAATGAAGGCGGTTGCTGCCGGTACGATGGCTAACTTCATGTCGGCCTGTATCGCGGGGATGTTGATGTGAGCATCGGCGTTATATTAGGCAGCGGACTCGGATGGTTCGCCGAAACCCTGGAACATCGGACCGAAACGCCCTATTCGCAGATACCTGGATGGCCTGTATCGACGGCGACCGGTCACGCGGGAAAACTGGTGTCTGGGCGATTGGGTGGCACGAATGTCGTGGTCGCCGCCGGCCGCGCGCATTTGTACGAAGGGTATACGGCTGCTCAAGTTGCGTATCCGATTCGTGAACTGGCGTGGCGCGGAGTAACCAGCCTGATCGTGACCAACGCGGCGGGTGGGATCAACTTGAATTACAAGCCCGGCGACCTGGTGCTGATCTCGGATCACATTAACCTGATGGGCGTGAATCCACTGACCGGAGCCAACGATGAAAAACTTGGTCCGCGTTTTCCCGACATGAGTGAGGCTTACTCGCGCGAGTACCGTGAGATCGCCAAGAAAGCCGGCGTGCTGAAGGAGGGTGTTTACGCGGCCCTTCCCGGGCCAAGCTATGAGACACCTGCGGAGATACGCTACCTGCGAACCATCGGCGCAGACCTGGTAGGGATGTCGACGGTTCCGGAAGTAATCGCGGCCAGTCACATGGGGATTAAGGTACTCGGGATTTCCTGCGTGACCAATATGGCGGCGGGGATTTTGCCGCAGAAGTTGAGTCATTCGGAAGTGATGGAAACCGGCGAGCGTGTCAAAGACACGCTGGCCGCTTTGTTGCGCGCCGTACTGCCGCAGCTTAAATAGATCACAGCCGATAGATCGTAACCCCACTCAGCAGCTTCGGATAGAAATCTGTCGACTTTTGCGGCATCACGCCGCCCGCAAAGGCGATCCGGGCCATGTCCTCAATCGGCGTCGGTTCCAGCAAAAATGCCGCCTGTGCACCCCTCTCCCGGACTTCCGCCACGGCTGCTTCGATCCCCCGCACGTAAGTGATGTAGCGCTCGTCACGCACGGATTCTTCGCTGATACCGAGCAGATCGCCGAGAATTTCGGTGTGCAGCACGGGAACATCCAACTCACCGTCGCGACGTTGTCGCTCTAAAACATAAGCGCGGCTCGCCGCGACTAACCCGATCCGAACGGAAGTCTGCGGGCCCCGCTCAGGAATGCCCTCGCGAACTGACCAGCCGGCTGCCCGAGCTTTAGTGAGCAAGGCCGCCGCCTGGAACCCTTCGAGATTCCGCAGCACACGATGGGTCGCCAGAATCTTCAGCCCAGGAGAGTACATATTGACGAAGGTCATCATCACGTATTCGGCAGCCGCGTCCCCCGGATTCTCATTGCGATACGCCAGGGCCGTTTCGTAGCGATGATGCCCGTCGGCAATCAGCAGCTTCTTGTCGCTCATGAGCGACTGCATAAGCTCAGTGGTCGCCGGATCCGTGATCGGCCACAAGCGATGGCGGGCTCCGTACTCATCCAGAACATCGAGTTCAGGCGCGCTCTCGGCAGCTTTGGCTAGCAGCGCATCGACCGAGCCTTCACGATCCGGATACAGCATGAAAATCTGTCCGAAGTGTCCGCGTGTGTGGCGAAGCAATTCCAGGCGGTCTTTCTTGGGCCCCGAAAGGGTTTGCTCGTGGCGATACACCACGCCCGCCGAGTAGTCCTCGACTTTGCCGATACCGATGAACCCCATGCGTGTGGCTCGCTCCTGCGTATCGGGCACATCAAAGTCCTGAAAGTAGGCGTAGAACGCGGGCGTAGGATCTTGGGCCAGGATGCCATCGCGCGTCCAGTCGTGCAGATATTGCGCAGCGCGCGTATAGACATTGTCGGACGCAGTGTCCTCGCTGCAGCGTTCGCCGAGAATCACTCGCACTAGATTGTAGGGGCTCGCAGCCAGATACTTCACCTGCATGGCTGGGCTGATCTTGTCATACGGCTGCGTAAGCAGGCTCGCCGGGTCCCCAGCCTTAGGGGTGTAACGATAGGGTTGAAAGGGTTTGAGGGTAGCCAACCTCTAGGATAACGAGAGGATCGTGAGCAATGGTACTTCCCAGCGTCCCTTCTCTGAAACAGAGAACCCGCAAAACGATCTACAGATTCGATGCAAGCTGCCGACGCTTCAGCGTGCAAATCCCGCGAAATTCTAAAGGCGCGGCTGCGGGCCGATCTGAAGGTCTATGCGGACGCAATCGCCGGGTTACAACAAAGCACTGGAAACAACTTCGAAAAGGCCCATAAGCGAGCGGATAGTGCCCGGCGCATTTACGAAGTCGCTCGCAAGAAACTCAACGAGCACATCGCCTCTCACGGCTGCGCTTAGTTCGTTTGAACAGAGCTAAAGGCCTGCCGCGATGCTATCGGCGCGGTGATGGATACCGCTCGCGGGCTCACAATAGCGCTACCAATCCATGGCGAAAAGAATTGTGATCGAAAGTTTACAATTGTCACAGCGAGGGTCTCGTCGTCCGGACGATCTGCAGATGGAGCTTGGTGGCGCACCACAACATTTTCCCGCTGCAATCCCAAAAACGTGGGCGGATTTCCGCGCGGAGCTTCTGGTTGGTTATAGAGGACCAGATTGACGATGGCGTCGCCGCCGGTGTTCTGATTCCATGGATGCACCACGCCCCAGCGGACGGCTGAGCGTACTCGCTCGACCAGCGATTCATGAGCGAACAGAACCTGGCCGCAATCGACTGCGCCCAGTAACAACGTAAAGAACACGATCAGAACAAGAGTCGCTTCGACCATGCTCTGGCCGCGTTGGGATGGCCGCCTCATGGTTCGGACTCCGCTGGCGCGAATCGGCCGACAAAGGGATATTCGACCGCTGGCTTTCCGGTGAAACGAAACATACCGAACGCTGCGTCCACCGTGTAATCGACGATGGAAACATTCACGGCGGCAGGTTTCCCGGAATCATCCATGACCCAATCGACTTGCACCTGCTCGGGCTTCAAATTTGCAACCTGGGGCACTGAGTTCGCCGCCGGACGCGAATCGCCGAACACCACCATATTTCGGATGGCTGCCTTGCCTTTTTCGATGTCGGGCTGGCCAGCCGCCCGGTACGTCCGCATAGCCGCGTAACGGCCGCCATTGCCCACGGCGGTCACCAACTGGTTGTAGATGAAAAAGGTGTAGCCGAACTGGACCGTTCCGGCGACGCACGAAACCATCACAGCTGCCGATACGGCCAGCTCGATCATGGCGTGCCCACGCTGGCGCCTGCGTTTCATTATTCGATCAGCCTCACGGGTTTTGCGGCAGCCACGCTATGCGCGGGAACCGTGAATACGGCCGGTCCGCCCACGGCTCGCAGGAAGGTAATCTCGACTTGATTGTCCGGCGCCGTTACGCGGGCCCAACTCTGTTTGTCCGGGCTGAATTCGACCACCACGCCGGTAAACGCTTTCGTCCCCAGGTTCCAGCGCATAGGGAGCTTGGCCACGGCTTGACGCGCGCGATTCAACCCCGCGTCAGTGCCGTCCAGTTTCGACGCGGCGGCCATGGCAGCGGCATCGGTGAATACCTGCGCTTCGTTGCGCGCGATGTAGATGCGGCCGAAGTCGAACGCCAGGCCCATCACGGCCAGCATCAACGTCATCGCAACCGACATCGCGATTAAGACGAATCCCTTTTGGCGCACACGCATCCCTGCGGCAGGGATCGGCAGAAAGGCCGGGTTTAATTAGGCGTGTACGGGCTGCTTGGTATTGTGAACGATCCCCGCGGGACGGCGTGCCCGGACAAGCAATATCGCACCGGCTGCAGCCAGGAATACGGCGATCCACTGCGTAATCGAAAACGGCAGGCCGAAGGGCAGCGCCTGCTCGTGATTGCGGGTGAACTCGATCATGAACCGCAGCACCGAGCTAATTACCAGATACAATCCGATGATCTGGCCGGGCGCGTGAGGCTTCCCGAATCGCCAATAGAGGAACCCGAACACCAGAGCTTCCGCTCCGGATTCGTAGAGCTGCGCCGGATGCAGAGCGATCTCCAGCGGCACACCGGTTAGCGCGTAGGCTGCAGGATCGTGGAACTTCACCGCCCACGGGACCTTGGTTTCGATTCCCCAGCAGCATCCGGCGGCGAAGCATCCGATCTTGCCGATGGCGTGACCTAATGCGAGTCCCGGCGCAAACGCGTCCGATGTGCCGAGCAGTGGCAAGCCCTGCTTACGCATATAGAGGACCGCGGTTACTAGTGCGAGAATCAGGCCACCTTGAAAAACACCGGCTGCCTGGAGAGTCGCCAGCGAGAAGATGTCGCTGGGATTCGCCATGTAGCGTTTCCAATCGAACAGGATCATCAGGATCTTGGCGCCCAGCATGCCGGCCAGAGCCACGTACACCGCCAGGTTCGTCACCAGCTCGGGATTCAGCCCTTTGCGGCGGGCCAGTTTCACGGTGATCGCGAGCCCCGCAAGAAAAGCCAGGGCGACCATCACGCCATAGGTCGGAAGGTAAAAGCTTCCGATGGAGATAAGCTTCGGGAGCATTCTGCTTTTAGATTAGCACCCGATGGATGACATAGAGACTGCTAAACTAGCCCCGCGATGCTCCATTTGCTGCAATCACTTTCGTTTGGCCAAGGAGGGGGAATCGTCGTTGTCCTATCTACGTTGCTGACATGGATCTTGGGGAGGCTTGCGTGTAACGGCAAGGCTTGGCTATCCCCCTTGATCTGGCTCATTCCAGTGAGTGTGCCGCTGCTCGTTTCATACATCCTCTACTGGTCGCCCGTGTGGATGGGCTCGGATGATTCAGCCGAGTACGGCGCGTGGGCTGGTGTCTTCATCGTTCCGTGGTCTCTAGTTGGCGCACTGGCATCCGCTTGCGTGATCCTTCTGCTCCGAATGCGCAAATGAATTCCGTTGAGAGCCCGTCGAAAAGCCAATTCACCAATTCACGCTAGAGGCTGATCCGCATGTTAAGCTGGGGGTTAGAGACTTCCGTGCGATTCGGGCGAATCATCCTGGTCACTTTGGCTCCGCTGCTTGGCCTCTCGGCCTTGTCGGCGATCATGGCCCAGACGCCCGCCGTTTCGAACGAACACAAGTCTAATTCGCTGACTCGATTTCTCCTGTCGGTGGTGACACCCATGGACGAGTCCGCCGCCTTGAAGGTTCGGACGGAGCGGTCATCTCCACAAGCCGTCTTGCCAATCGCGGCCCTGGCGGAGACTCCTCTCCGGCACTCGCTGTGGATGGTGTCGAGCCAAGCTGCAGTTCCCTTCTCTGCCCGATCCCAACATCTCTCCCAGCTTCGCTGCTGAAACT
>Ga0070684_100004457_pt1 | contig 10669 bp, 9 predicted proteins | sample KBSC723LmetaG_FD_65653 | JGI IMG/M metagenome (GOLD analysis project Ga0070684, IMG submission 65653) | Corn rhizosphere microbial communities from Kellogg Biological Station, Michigan, USA - KBS C7.2-3L metaG | ecosystem: Host-associated > Plants > Roots > Rhizosphere ...
GTCGCGCAGCGCCGCCGCGATGGCCTGCACCTGTCCGGCGTTGTCGGGATCCGGCGCCGTGATGTGGTAGGCGTCGTTGTTCATGGCGACACCGGCGAGGCGGCCGTATACCCGCGCGCCCCTTGCCGCCGCGAACTCCTCCCGCTCCAGCACCAGCGCGCCCGCGCCTTCGCCGAGGACGAACCCGTTGCGCTCGACGTCGAACGGACGCGATGCCCGCTGCGGGTCGTCGTTGCGGGTACTCATCGAACGGGCCCGGATGAACCCGGCCATGATGATCGGGGTGATGCAGGCCTCGGCTCCCCCGGCGACCACCACGTCGGCCGCGCCGGAGCGGATCATCCGGGCACCCCACACCAACGCCTCCGCGCCGGAGGCGCAGGCGGACATCGGTGCGTGTACGCCGGCGCGCGCCTTGAGGGCCAAGCCCACATGGGCCGCCGGCCCGTTCGGCATGACCATCGGTACGCACTGCGGCACGACGCTGCGCAGGTCCTCCTTCAGCGCCTCGTGCTGGGACAGCATGCTCTGCACGCAGCCGAAGCCGCTGCCGACGACGACCCCGGTGCGGCGCGGATCCACCGAACCGTCACCCAGCCCGGCGTCGGTCCACGCCTGCAGGGCGGCGACCATCGCGACCTGCTCGCACCGGTCCATGCGACGGGTCTGGCCGTAGGCGAGCGCCGCGGTGGGTTCGACCGCGAGCGCGGCCGCGATGCGGACCGGCAGCTGGTGTTCCTCCGTCCAGTCCGCGTCGATCGTGGCGCAGGCGCTGCGACCGTCGAGCAACGCCTGCCACGTACCAGCAACGTCACCGGCGAGCGGCGTGGTGGCGCCCATGCCGGTGATGACGACGCCGACCGTACTCATTGGACGATCGACTCGACATATTCGGTCAAGGCGCCGAACGTCCTGAGCACCCTCAGGTCGTCCTCCTCGACGCTGACACCGAACCGGTCCTCGAGATCCTCGGCGAGTTCGACCATCGCCAGCGAGTCGACGTCCAGATCCTCGTACAGCCGCGCGTCACCACGGAACTGCTCCGGTGTCACGACCGCGGGATCGGTGCCGTTCACCCGTCGCACGATGGTCGTGAGAACCCGTGCGATCGCCTCGTCCGTCATTTCCCCACTCCATTTCTGCTGTTCGGTCATGAACCTGGATTCCCCGACCCGGGTCGGGCCGGGGGAGGTTGGTGGAGACCCGGCCCGGGTCAACGGGGTAGTCCTACGACTCGATCCAGGCGTGGGAGCGCGCGTGGTCGGCGAGGCGCTCGCGCAGCTGCGTGATCTGCGCGCCGGTCAGCGACTGTACGGACTGGATCAGCACCTCGGTGATCTCGGCGGTGAACTGCCGGGACGTGAGCACATCACACAAGCCGTCGTCGTCCCGGGTGCCCGTTGCCACGCCGATGCGCTCGGGCGCCAGCAGGCCCTCGGTCGGCACGATGCGAACCGTCGCCGCCTTGAGGCCCCGGTCGCCCTCCTCCGCCTCGTACTCCACGGTCAGCCCGGCCTGCACCAGCCGCCGCTGCTCACCGAAGTCATTGGCGTGCACGAATACATCCTCCCCGCCATCGGACGGAGCGATGAACCCGAACCCGCGGATGTCGTCGAACCGAAGGATCCTACCGATAGCCACTGCACCCACCGCCTGTCAACACATACAACCAACAACAACACCATGGCCGCCGGCAATTGATATCCCGGCGCCGAAATCAACATAGCGGGCCGCCCGGAAACCCGGAACTGTGCGGCGAAGTCAGGCTCCCGGTATTGGCGTTGTATCTGCGACGCGGACGAACCGGTGACGTACCCGCCGTACCCGCCGTCCAACCGACGGCCGGCACAGTTGGACGCTCCCGCTCAGTACCCGCGCCAGATCGGCGCCCGGCCGCGCGCGAACGCCTCGATACCCTCGACGGCGTCGCGGCTGCTCATCCGGCGCTGCTCCCACTCGAACCGGGTCGTGAAGGCCTGCTCCAGCGGCATGTCGAGGGAGCGCATCATGGCCTCCTTGATGGCTCGTATCGAGAGCGGCGCGGCGCGGCACAGATCGTCCGTCCAGCCGGCGACGCAGTCGTCGAGCTCGTCCAGGGGCACGACGTCGTTGGCGAGGCCAAATCGCAGCGCCTCCTGGGCGTTCATGAAGCGACCGGTCAGCAGGTACCCCATGGCGATCTTCAGTGGGATCTGCCTCGGTAGCCGGAACACACCACCGGCTCCGGGAATCAGGCCCAATTTGGCCTCGGGCAGCGCGAAGACCGCGTGGCTCGCGGCGACCAGGATGTCGCACGCGAGCGCCAGCTCGAACCCATCACCCAACGCATGACCATTGACCCGTGCGATCACCGGCTTCGACAGGTTGAACCTCTCGGTCAGCCGGGGCCAGCCGGGCTGACCCCGGCTGCCGAACGTGGCGGGTGCCGCTCCGTGCTGGTTGAGTGACGCACGCTCCCTCAGGTCCTGGCCCACCGAGAACGCACGGTCCCCCGCACCGGTCAGTACCGCGACACGCACCCCGTAGTCGGCCTCGATGTCGTCCCAGACCGATGCCAACTCCTCGTGCATGCTCAGGTCCATCGCGTTGTGAACCTCTGGCCGGTTGAGCGTGACGTATGCGACCTCGCCGCGCTTCTCGTACAGCACCCGGGAGCTGCCATCGGCACGGATCTCGTCCGTTGGCTTTGGGTCAGTCACTTCTCCCCCGTTCACCGCTGGATAAGCGCCGTCTCGATCATCGAGCGAGCGAGCGTACCCGTGGGATCGCCGATCTGGAAAAGGGTGGGAGCGGCTCGGGCCCGTGAGCAACAGGAACGCTTTCCAGTGCTACGCGAGCTGCCGATCTGGCGCTATCGTATCAACGCACGCAAATCCGTGCTTCAGTGTCCAACTGCGGCGTCGACTCAGTCGGACGAGCTTTCTCGAAGAACGACCGTGACATATCTCGCAACCGGTCGGTGAACGGCCAATGCATTCTGGAGGCCCGCGATGATTTCGGTGGGTTGGTTGCGGCTGGCGCGCAGTGCCGATGTAGGCCGTACGGTTGTCACCTGGCCCTTGGAGTCCGGCGACCGGCCGCAGACCGTGCTGCTGTGGCGCACCCGTTCCGGCCGGGTGGTGGCGATCGACGGGCGCTGCCCGCACCGCGGCTACCCGATGACCGGAGCCAGAATCGTCGGCGACGCGATCGAATGTCCCCGGCACGAGTTCCGGTTCGCACCCAACGGGCGCTGCGTGAACATGCGGCGGGCCGCGCCCGCTCGAGTCCTGGACATCCGCGAGTCCGACGGCTATGTGTGGCTGGCCGATCCGGCCGCGTGACGGCTCGGCCGGCGGCTCGGCCGGCGGTTCCAAAGCGGCAGTTCCCGGTGACGGTCCAGGCGGAGGTTCGCGGCGGCTCAGGCCGCCGCGAACCGCGACGACTCAGGCCGTCTTCGTCGACTCGCCGGCCTGGGCCTCGATGAACCGCGCGAGCCGCGCGACACCCTCGACGATGTCGGCTTCGCTGAGATAGCTGATCGACAACCGGATGCCGTGGCTGCCACCGCCCTGCGGATAGAAGTACGACATCGGCGTCCAGATGACGCCGAACTCTTCGGCGGAGCGGGCGAGTTCGGCATTGCCTGCTTCGAAGGGCACGTTGACGGCCAGGAAGAAGCCGCCCCGGGGCCGGTTCCAGCTCACGCCCAGCGCGGCCCGGCGGGCGGCGGGAAACTGCGCGTCGAGCTGCCGCAGCGTGGTGCGCATGGCCTCACCGTAATAGGCCGAGGTGTGGGTGTTCAGCGCGGAGGCGCGCCCGTCGCAGGCGAGCAGCATGCCGGCCACCGCCGCCTGGGTCAGCGGTGACGTGTTCACGGTCACCATGCTCTTTATCTTGGCAAGCTCGGCGGCCAGCAGGCCGGGCTCGCCGGCACCGTCGTCGACGAGCTGGTCGGCCACCACGAAACCGACGCGGGCACCCGGGAACAGGGTCTTGGCGAACGATCCGAGATGCACCACGCGGCGGTCCCGGTCCAGTGACTTGAGGGTCGGCAGCTGCGGCCCCGGGCTCACCAGTCGGTACGGGCTGTCCTCCAGGAGCAGGATGTCCAACCGCTGCGCCACTTCCAGCAGCGCGTACCGAGCCTCGACGGGCATCGTGTTACCGGACGGATTGCCGTGGTCGGGCACCACGTAGCACGCCTTGGGCCGCCGGCCGCGGGCCCACTCCGCGTGAACCGCCGCCTCCAGGTCGGCGGGGTGCAGGCCGTCCTCCCGCTCGGCGATCGCGGTCAGCTCGATGTCGAGCAGCCGGGCCGCGCCGGTGATGCCGACGTAGCACGGGCTGGACACGAGCAGGACGTCATCGCGGTCGGCGATCAGCGCCCGCAACGCGAGGACCATGGCCTCCTGACAGCCGACGGTGACCACAATGGACGACGCGGGCACGTCGATGTCCTCGTCCTTGCGCAGCCAGTCGGCGATGATCCCCTGGATCCGACCGCTCGCCGGGCCGTACTGGAACATCGCGTCGCGTACCGCTTCCGGGGACTGCCCGAGCGCCTCGAGATGGTCGAGGTACCGCCGGATGTACCCGAAGATCTCCTCGGTCTCGAAGAACCCGTCGTACGGCCGGCCGGGCGCGAAAGAGATCGCCTCCGGGTAGCGGTTGGTGACCTCGTTGAGGAAGTTCATCGTGTCCAGCACCGGATCCGAGACGCTCGGGTGGAGATCCCACTTCCCCATTGCGCGTTCGCCCTGCGGCTGAATAACGCCCACCATTGACGTGCCTCCCCCGGCAGATCTCGTTTGGACCGGCATCTTGTTTGGGACCGGCATTGCCCGGCCCAGGCTCACATATGCCACACGATCCGACAAGCCGCGTCCATCCGTACCGGCTGCGCAGTTGCACGTGCTCCGCCGCCACAAGCGTCCCGCCGTTTTCCGACTGTTCGAGTGGAGACTGTGCAGCTGAAAACAACACGACGGTGCGACACACTACATCGACAACAGTTCCGGGGGATCTGGAGGCGCGGCGTGCGAACTCAGGAACGACCATCGGTGTCGGATATCATCGAACTTTCTCGTAGTCTCTTCGGGGCCGTCGGGGCCTTCGCCATGATCGTGGACCATGACACCGGGGAGCTCGTGCTGGACGCGGTGTCGGGAGCCGGCGAATGGTGCTCCCTCGGCAGCCGCTTCCGACCGGGATCCAGCGTCACGGCGCGGGTGGCGTCCACCGGGCGACCGATACTCGTCGACGATCTGGAGTGGGTGGGCCGGTTCGCCGAGGAGCCCATGTCTCCGGCCGGCTACGTTCCCAGCAGCATCATGGCGGCTCCGTTGCTCCGCGGCGGCGTCTGCCTCGGCGTCATCGTGGTACTGGACCGCGACTGCCGGCCCGGCGAGAGCCGGCGGGATCTCGGCCTGCTCGTGTTGCTGGCCGACCGGGCGGCGTTGAGCCTGTCCGAGCGACTTCACGTGTAGCTGCTGCCCACACCGGCAGCGGAGGCTGCGGCGAACCGGGTTCGCCGCAGCCTGCCCCGGGGAGGGCGCTATTCGCTGCGAAGTGTTACCGCGGTGCGGGTCTTGGCGGCCCAGCCAGCCGGCAGCAGCGCACCGGCCATCGCGATGACGAGCCCGCCGAGAAGCAACGGAATCACCACCGCCTGGTGATAGACCGCGATGTCGGCCGGGGGAACCGTGGTACCGGCGGCCGTGCCCATCACCGGCACCACGTACCCGTGCAGGAAGATCCCGATGGGTACCCCGGCCGCGCCGGCGACCAGACCGGTGAAGGCCACCGAGGTGAGCACCATGGCGATCGTCTGCCGCGGTGACATGCCCAGCGCCTTGAAGATTCCGATGTCGTGCGCGCGCTCCCGCGTGTCGAGGACGACCGTGTTGAGTACGCCCAGGCCGGCCACCAGCACGAGCATCAGGGTGAGCATCGCGGCCAACGAGTCCATCGAGACCAGCACCGTACTCACCTGGGCGCCGTTCGGCTGAGCCGCCACCCCGTACGGACTCAGGGCCACGTTCAGCGTGTCCATGTAGCTCTGCTTGTCGACGCCCGGCTTGAGGTCGATATTGAACTGGATCGACTCCGGCAGCACGTACGCGTCCAGGCCGTCGAGCGAGCCCGCGTCGGTGAGGATCACCTGTTGCAGCGAGAACACCTCGCCCACGATCCGTACCGGCACCGAGTGTCCGTTGTTGGTCAGGTTGATGGTGTCGCCGATGTGGATCCCGCCGGCCCTCAGCAGGGCGGAGGGTGCCACGGCCTCGCCGGGACCGTGGAACCAGGACCCGTTGAGCACCCGGTACGCTCCCCACGACGAGTCGCCCTGGTAGAGGATGACGTCGGTCTGGCCGGCCTGCCCGGCGACGCTGAGCCGTGTCTGCTCGGTGCTGAAGTAGCCGCGGGTGCCGGCCTGTGCCTTGATCAGACCCTCGATCGTGGCGGGGTCGGCCTTCTTGGTGGGACCGGTGGTGCCACCCGGGACCGGCGGCGCGGGCGCTCCGTTCAACTGCACCACGACCTGGCCGGGTGACCGCTTGTTCACATCGCTCTGGATGTCCCACAGGGAGATCGCGAGACCGGTGCCGAACGTGACGCCGATCGTGCCGAGGACCACCGCGGCCGCGATCGTCGCCGCCCGGACCGGCCGGCTGAACGGGTCGGCCAGCCCGAGGCTCAGCGGGCGGGGCAGCGGCAGCCGGCCCAGCAGCCGACGGACCAGCCGTCCACGCCGGGCGGCCGGGGTCCGGCCGACAACGAGCGCGTCCACGGTGCGCAGCCGTCCGGCACGCAGCGCGGGTACCAGTGCGGTGACCGCCACGATGAGCAGTACACCGGCCGGGACCACCACGTCGACCCAGGGAGCCAGTACGGTCTGCGCCCCGCCGAGCGCGTTGCTCGCCTCACCCATCACCGGGATCGCCACCACGTTGCCCAACACGATGCCCAGGGCCGTGCCGACGATCCCCGGAATCAACGCCTGGCTGACGTAGGCGCGCACGACCTGCCCCGGGGTGAACCCGACGGACTTGAGGATGCCGATGCGCCGGGTCGCCGCCGTCACCGCGCCACTCACCACGATGCTGATGATCAGCACCGACATGCTGACGCTGAGGATTCCGAAGGCGACCACGAACGGTACGAACGTGGCCGACGTCTTCTCCGCGGCCAGCTTGAGCTTGAGGTAGGAGGCGACGCCGACCGCCGATCCCTGCGGCGCCACCGCGAGGATCGCGGCGCGGTCCGTGGAGACCTCGGCGTCGGTACCGGCCTGGGCGAAACGGTAGAGCATCTGGTACCCGGCCGGCGTACCCGACGGGTTCAGCTCGGCGGCCTGCGCCGGCGAGACCCACGCGTCCGAGGTCTTTCCCACGGAGCGGGCCAGCCCGACGACGGTCAGCGTCGGCGCGCCGGGAACGTCGGGGAACGTCATTTTGTCGCCGACGTCGAACGGCGCGTTGTCGGAGGTGAGCACGATCTCGCCGGTGCCGGTGGCCCACCGGCCCTGGGTGATCTGCAGGTCGTCCACGGGCCCCTGCGGATCGGCCCGACCGACAATGGTCATCGGCGCCAGGGTGGAGCCCACCCCGATGCCGGCGCTGTTGTCGCCGGCATGCGGCCGGATGGAGAGCATCGTGAATGGGCCCGCCGTGGCGGTCACACCCGAGGCGTGCGCGGTAGCCGCGACCTCCGCCGTGGTGGCCTTGGCCGGATCGAACTGCACCGCCAGGTGCGGGCCGCGCTGCTGCGCGTACGCCCGGTCGAACGGCGCGTGCGAGGCCACGAGGAGCCCGACACCCAGCACCGTCGCGGTGACGGCGAGCATCGTGGTCAGCGTCATGACGACCGTCTGGACGCGGCGCCGGCGCACGCCGGCCCGGACGACCTTACCGAGCGCGCTCATCGGACGCCCGCCCGGACATCACTGGCGATCTCGCCGTCGACGAGCTCGATCGTCCGGCTCGCGGTCGACTCGGCCAGTCCGCGGTCATGGGTCACCAGCAGGATGGTCTGCCCGGACCGGTTGAGCTCGACCAGCAGCTTGCGCACGTCCGCGGCGGACGCGCTGTCCAGGGCGCCGGTGGGCTCGTCGGCCAGCAGCAGCGCGGGACGGTTCATCAACGACCTCGCCACCGCGACGCGCTGGCGCTCACCGCCCGACAGGGTACCGGGGAAGTCGTTGACGTGGCTGTCCACGCCGAGGCTGCCAAGCAGCTCCAGGGCGCGCTGGCGGGCCTGCCCGCGAGCCACCCCGGTCAGCTGCGCCGGCAGCAGCACGTTGTCCAGCACGGTCAGGTCGTCCAGCAGGTTGAAGAACTGGAACACCATGCCGATCCGCTGCCGCCGGTACCGCGCGGAGGCCTTCTCCGACATCTTGTCCACGCGTACGCCGTCCACGGTGACCTCTCCCGTCGACGGCTTGTCCAGCCCGGCGATCAGGTTGAGGAGCGTCGACTTCCCACTACCCGACCGCCCGACCACCGCGAGCGCCTCTCCGGCGTCCACGTCCAGGTTCACGCCGACGAGGGCGGGCCGGCCCACATCGTATTTCTTGCTAACATCGCGGATCTGGATGAGCGGCATCGTCACGTCTCCCTTAACCGGGTATCATTCCATCGGGCATCATCACTGAGCCACACACAACACTAGGATGTGGGGAACCGCCAGCACGTCAGCCGGGGCCATGATTTCTGGTACCTCCGGCGAACGATGACCGGGCCAGGTCATCCTTACGGCGGAGGCCCCGCGGTTGATGTTTGTTCCTCCTGAGGGCGACGCGGCGCAGGGCGCGCGGCTGCCACACTTGCGGCATGAGCACATCAGAGCCGGTCAATCGTTGGAATTCCTGGATCCCACCGACCCTCCGGACGGTCGTGATTCCTCGGCAGCGGCCACCGTGGCTGGTGTGGACCGGGGACCTCCTGCTGGCCATCGCCGTGGCGACCGGTTCGGTCATCACGACCCTCGGCCGCCCGGCAACCAGCACCGTGACCGTGTCGCCGCCCGCACTGCCGGACACGCCGGAGGGGGTGCCGGCCCCGCCGCAGGCACCCACGGGCGTCGTCGTGCATCACTACGGTGCGGTCCACCTCTGGCAGCTTCTCCTGGCCGTCCTCATCGGGCTCCCGCTGGTCGCCCGCCGCCACTACCCCATCGCCACGCTGTGGGCCGTGGTCGGCGCCAGCGAGCTCTACCACCTCGACGCCGGCTTCAACCCCGCGTTCTCCTTCGCCGCCTGCGTCATCGCCGGCTACAGCTGCGTGGTCTACGGCATCCCGGCCGCCGACGCGCCGTTCGCCGCGGCTCGCGGGCTCGCAGCCGTCGGGAGCACGCTGGCGGCCGCCGGGCTGCTTGTCGCCAGCCACCAGACGACCATGCCGTCGGCCGCGGTCACCGCGGCGACCCTGCTCGTGCTGCTCGTGTGCAGTGTCGGATTCAATCTCCTGGTGCGGACGACGCTGTCCGCCCAACCCAACCAGGTCGACACCGTGGACCACCCGCGCTCCAGCATCTGGGATTGACCATGTCGGAGTGCCGGCACGGCAGCCGAACCTCGGAGATGGTACCAGAGATAGACGGCGGCCACAGTTTCACGGTCGGCGTGTCCCTCAGTCCGACCAACCCAACCAGGTCGACACCGCGGACCAAACGCGCTCCAGCATCTGGGGTTGAACCATGTCGGAGTGCCGGCACGGCAACCGGACCTCGGAGATGGTACCAGAGATATGCGGCTGCCAAAGCTCCACCGTCGGCGCGTCCTCCCCTCGGGTCTCCCCGGCGATGAGAAGCAACGCGTCGCCGTTGAACCTGTTGGGAGTGTGACGGTTCTTGAGGCCCACGTTGTTGACGAACACGCGGACGAGAGAGCGCAGTTCCTCGTCCGAGACGCCGCCGAGAATCTGACCCGCCTCCTGCCGTACCCGGTCCATCAGGTAGTCGGGCACCCCTTCGGGTTCGGGCACCGGGTTCTTCCTCAGCTCCTCCGGGGTCGGGAAGGTGTCCATGATGACGAGCGCCCCGACCTCCTCGCCCGCGTTCCGCAGCTGTACCGCGACCTCCTGCACCGGGATCCCACCGAAGGACCAGCCGATCAGGTGGTACGGGCCGGCCGGCTGCACGGAGCGGATCTGCTCGACGTAGTCGGCCGCCATCTCCTCGATGGACGCGGCGAGCCGCTCCCTGCCGTCGACGCCGCGTGCCTGCAGGCCGTACAGCGGAACGTCCTCGGCGTACCGTGCCAGCGGCATGTACGACCAGCTCAACCCGCCGCCGGGGTGCATCAGGAAGAACGGCGGCCGGGTGCCCTGGGTGCGGATCGGCAGCAGGACGTCGAGCGAGTCGCGCAGCGACGACAGGTTCATGCGCTCCAGCAGCCCGTTGACTGTCGGCGCGGCCAGCAGGGTACGCATCGAGATGGACACGCCCCGCGCGGCCAGCCGCGTCACCAGCCGCACGGCGAGCAGCGAGTGGCCGCCGAGGGCGAAGAAGTTGTCGTCCACCCCGACCCGTTCGAGGCCGAGCGTCTCCGCGAACACGTCACACATGAGGCTCTGCAGCGCCGTGGTCGGGCCCCGACCCGTCACCTCGGCACCGACACCTAGCGCGTAGTCGGGTGCGGGCAGTGCCTTGCGGTCGAGTTTCCCGTTGGCGGTGGTGGGCAGTTCGG
>Ga0070684_100004464_pt1 | contig 10655 bp, 10 predicted proteins | sample KBSC723LmetaG_FD_65653 | JGI IMG/M metagenome (GOLD analysis project Ga0070684, IMG submission 65653) | Corn rhizosphere microbial communities from Kellogg Biological Station, Michigan, USA - KBS C7.2-3L metaG | ecosystem: Host-associated > Plants > Roots > Rhizosphere ...
CCGCAGGCGCTCGGGCCGATCAACTTCTACCTCTCAGAGGGCATGTTCAAGATGTTCATCGGGATCTACCTGATCATGGTCAACGATCCCCAGATCCTCTTCAACGACGGCTTCTATCCGCTGCTGCACGTGGTCATGCCCGAGGGGTCGCTGCTCCGCCCGCGCTTCCCGGCAGCGCTCGGGTGCCGCACGCACGCGCTCGCCCGCCAGTTCGACGTGCTCGGCGGCGCGCTCGTCAAGCAGGCGCCGGAGCTGAACACGGCCGCCGGTTACGGGACGAGCCCGTACATGCTCTATTCGGGCTGGGACTCGAAGGGCGAGTTCTACTACTCGATGGAGATCCTCTACGGCGGGATCCCGGGCAGGCCGATCGGCGACGGGATGGACGGCCACTCGTGGTGGCCGTTGTTCGAGAACATCCCGACCGAGTACCTCGAGGCCTACTACCCGCTGCGGATCGACGGCTACACGACCGTCACCGACTCGGGCGGCGCCGGCTTCCACCGCGGCGGCAACGCGGTCGAGAAGCGCTACGTCTACCTCGAGCCGGGCGAGGTGTCGATCCACGACGACCGCTGGCTGACCCGCCCCTGGGGCGTGCTCGGCGGCGAGCCGGGCGGACGCTCGGAGAAGATTCTCCGCCGTGCCGACGGAACCGAGGAGCGGCTGCCGTCGAAATGCGACAACGTCGCGGTCGAGCCCGGCGACATGCTCGTCTACCGCACCGCCGGCGGCGGCGGCTGGAAGGACCGACTCGACCGGCCCGTCGACGCGGTCGTCCGCGACGTCTCGTACGGGCTCGTCTCCCGCGAGAAGGCAAAGGCCGGTTACGGCGTCGTGCTGGACGAGGACGGCAGCGCCGACCTGGAGGCGACCGAGGCCGAACGGGCACGCCAGCGCGAGGAGCGCGGCGAGCCGCTGTCCTTCGACTTCGGCCCGCCGCTCGAGGAGATCCTCGCGAAGTGCCTCGAGGAAACCGGGCTTCAGCCGCCGGTTCCCGCCACACCGCTGCGCTGGTCGCCGCTCGAGCCCGGCGACGAGGCGCTCGCACGCGTCCGTGCGGGCGACGACATGCCGGAGCCGGCGAAAGCGTGAGGCACGAGGGCTTCCACGGCCGGGCGGGCCTCGGCACGAGGCCGGCCCTGATCGTGGTCGACGTCAGCGTCGGCTTCACCGACCCGGCGTCGCCGCTCGCCTGCGAACTGGAGGACGTTGTCGCCTCGATCGCCCGCCTGCTCGGCGAGGCGCGCCGTGCCGGGTTGCCCGTGGTCTACACGACGGTCGCCTACACCGACGCCGACCGGCGGACGGCGGCCGCGTTCATCGACAAGGTGCCCGCGTTGCTGACGCTCGAGGCCGGCAGCCGGTGGGTGGAGATCGACCCGCGGGTCGGGCCGCTCCCGGACGAGCCGGTGCTGAGCAAGCTGTTCGCCTCGGCATTCCACGGAACGGCGCTGTCGTCGTTCCTGGCCGCCGAGGGCTGCGACAGCCTGATCGTCACGGGGGCGTCGACGTCGGGCTGCATCCGGGCCACGGCCGTCGACGCGCTCCAGCACGGCTACCGGCCGGTCGTGCCACGCGAGGCGGTCGGCGACCGCAACCCCACCGCCCACGAGGCGAATCTGTACGACATCGACGCCAAGTACGGCGATGTCGTCTCGGTCGACGAGGTGGTTGCACACATGGAGGAGATCGCTGGCGCACACGCTCGCTGAGAAGATCCTGCTCGCGCACACCGACGCCGACGATGTCGCGCCCGGGGACGTGGTGATGGTGCGCTGCGACGTGGTGATGGCGAACGACGTCTCCGGCCCGATCGCGTTCCGGGCGCTGGAGAAGATGGGCGTGCAACGGGTCTTCGATCCTGGGCGGGTCGTGATGGTCGCCGATCATTTCGCGCCGGCGAAGGACGCGCGCTCGGCCGAGCTCCAGCGGCGGCTGAAGCAGTGGTCGGAGGCGCAGGGAGTGACGTTCTACGACCAGGGCCGCGGCGGCATCGAGCACACGCTGCTCTGCGAGGAGGGTTGGATCCGGCCCGGCTCGGTGATCGCCGGCGGCGACTCGCACACCTGCACGTACGGCGCGCTCGGCGCGTTCGGCACCGGTCTCGGCTCGACCGACATCGCCGCGTGCCTCGCGCTGGGGGAGTTCTGGCAGGCGGTGCCGTCGACCATCCGCGTGGAGTTCACCGGCGACAAGCAGCCGTTCGTGACCGGGAAGGACTTGATTCTCGCGGTCATCGGCCGGATCGGCGTCGGCGGCGCGACGAACGCGGTGCTCGAGTTCGCCGGCGAGGGCGCTCGGGCGCTGTCGGTCGACGAGCGCCTGGCCGTCTCGAACATGGCGGTCGAGGCCGGAGCGGAGACGGGACTGTTCCCGGCCGATCAGACCGTCGCCGACTACCTCCATGGCCGTGAGAGCCGTGTCCAGGGGACTGTCCCCGGCGATCTGGCCTCCGACGACGACGCGGCGTTCGCGCGGACGCTGGCGATCGACCTGGCAGGGCTCGAGCCTCTCGTCGCGCTCCCGCACCTGCCGGGCAACGTCGTTCCGATTGCGGAAGCAATCGGAACGCGAGTCGACCAGGTCTACATCGGCAACTGCTCGAACGGGACGATGACCGACCTCCGGCAGACGGCGGAGATCCTGCGCGGCCGCCGCGTGCACCCCGACTGTCGCGCGATCGTCGTTCCAGCCACCCAGCGCATCTACCGGGAGGCGATGCGCGAGGGTCTGCTCGACGTCTTCGTCGAGGCCGGAGCGAGCGTCTCGACCCCCACCTGCGGCGCCTGCTTCGGCGGCCACATGGGCGTCCTGGCCGCGGGCGAGCGTGCGGTCGCGACCACGAACCGCAACTTCCGTGGCCGGATGGGCTCTCCGGACGCGGAGGTGTGCCTCGCGAACGCGTACGTCGCAGCGGCCGCGGCCGTCGCGGGCGAGATCGTCCATCCTGCGGACGTCCTGGCGGGAGCACCGGCGTGACGCCGGCGGCGTGGACAACGGGCCGGCGGTTCCGCGGAACCGCCTTCCCCTTCCCCACCCTGGGTGGGGAAGAAGCGCCACCCGCCACCCGCGGCGAGCGTATCGCCGAAAAACGCGCGTGTCCGTGCCGGGTCCGTGCCGACTTCGCGACAGGGGGCCGCCGGTGATCGTCGAGGGCGTTGCCGTCGTCATCCCCGGCGACGACGTCGACACCGATGTCATGTACCCCGGCAGCTACCTCAACGTGGAAGATCCCGAGGAGATGAAGCGGTATCTCTTCGACGGCTACGACCCGTCGCTGCGCGACCTCCTCGGGCCGGACGCGATCGTCGTCACGGGCCGGAACTTCGGCCTCGGCTCCTCGCGCGAGCACGTCGTGCAGGCCCTCAGGGCCTGGGGCGTGCCGGCGGTGGTCGGCACGAGCTTCGCCCGCATCTTCCGCCGCAACTGCGTGAACCTCGGCCTCGCGATCTTCGAAGCGCCCGACGCGGCCGCGGCAGCGCAACCCGGCTCGCGGATCCACATCGACACGGACGCGGGCGAGATCACGGTCGACGGTCGCCCCTTCACCGCCCCACCCGTTCCCGAGCTCGTCGCGGAGCTCCAGGCGGTGGGCGGGCTCGTTCCCTGGACAAAGGAGAGAGCACGATGATCGTTCGCGACCTCGGCGACGCCTGGCAGGTCGTCCTCCAGACCGACCACGCCGACCTCTCGGCGGCGTTCGCACGCGCGTGGGCGACCCCGCTCGCCCCGTCCCTTGTCCTCGCGACCGAGCGCCACGACGACGGCTGGGCGGTCTGGGAGCAATCACCCCAACCCGACGAGAACGGCACGCCGATCAACTTCTTCGACGTCGACGTCCGCTCCCACCTCGCCTTCTACCGCGCCGGGATCGCCGCGATCACCGAGGAGGACGAGTACGCCGGACTGCTCGTTTCGATGCACGGCGCCGGGATCTACCGGCAGCGCTACGGCCTCGACACCTCGCTCGGCCTGACGCGCGCGGCGGAGGTGCAGGGCGACGTGGACGCATTCGTCGCGGAGCAGGAGGCGAAGTTCGGCGGCGACCCCGGCGAGCGGCAGGCCGACTACGAGCTGCTCCAGCTCTTCGACCGGCTGTCGCTCTACTTCTGCATGCGCGACGTGGTCGGCGGCGAGGCGGCCGAGCTCCAGGGCTACACGCTCGAGCCGGTCGGCCCCTGGCGCGTGAAGCTGGAGCCGTACCCGTTCGCCGAGAGCCCGGCCCACTTCTCGCTCCTCCGGCGAGTCATCCCGAAGGACGGAGAGCTCGACGTCCTCGCTGTCCCATCGCAGGAAACGACGATTACTACCGAAGCCTAGAATCGGCTCCGGTGTCGGCGCCGGGCCCGACCTGTGCGGGCTCGGCGCTGCGGCTCTTGGGCCTGTGATCCGTCAAAGGTCATGGCACGCGAAGCGGGCCGGACTTTGGACGCCTAGAGGATGGCGGCGGCCCGCACCGGCGAGCCGTAGGCGACCTCGAGCCGCAGGGGCAGGCCGACGAACAGGAAGCGCTGTCCGAGCACGTCCTTCAGGTTGTTCAGGTTCTCGTAGTGGGTCAGCCCGCGCTCGGCGCACGCCTTGTGCGTCGGGTACTCGTCGGTCAGGTAGACGAGGTCGGGGCTGATCGTCTCGACGCCGAAGATCTTCACGCCGCGGTCGGCCATCCAGTGCACGGCCTCGGCCGAGATCCCGCAGAACCCGTCGAGGAACGCCGGCGTCCCAGCGGTGCGGTTGTAGTGGTCGGAGCAGAAGAGCAGGATGTCGCCCTCGCGCAGGTCCTGGCCGCCGGCCTCGACGGCTCGCTCGACCTCCCCGGCGGTGACATCGTGCCCCCGCTCGTACTCGCGGATGTCGACGCAGATCGCCTCGCCGCAGAACGTGTCGAGCGGCATCGCGGCGATCGCGGTGCCGCCCTTCTGGTAGTGGCCGAACGCGTCGACGTGGGTCGCGGCGTGGTTCGACGTGATGATGATCTCGGCGTTGAACGACGGTCGGCCCTCCTCCGCGTCCGTGTGCTGGATGTGGCGGAGGATCTGGGTCGGCGGGAAGAACGGGTGCAGCTGCGACTCCCGGGAGAGCGGCTGGGACAGGTCGACCACGCGCACGTTTACTCCTTTCCGGACATGTCCTTGCAGACCTGGACGATCCGCGGGATCAGCGCCGCCACGATCTTCTCGCCGGTCGCGACCGAGGCGCGGGTCGCGTCTCCGACCACGCCCGATTCGGTGATGTCGCGGAGCATGTCCATCGGCACGACCACGCCCGGGCCGCTCGCGCGCATCCCGTAGCGGCCGTACGACGTCCAAGGCAGGCCGGCCTCCTTGACGGCCGCGCCGCGATCCCACGCGTCCCGGGTCGCCCGGTCGGTCTCGACCCGCTGACCGAGCGCCATCGCCAGCGAGGTCTCGGCCTCCTCGGCGTGGATCATCGGCCCCTCGATCTCTGCGAGCGTGTCCGAGGCCAGGTCCCACCACTGGACGAGGAACACCCGGCGGCCGGTCGTCTCCAGACAGAGGTTGACCGCCACGGTCAGCGCGGCGGCGTTGCCGCCGTGGCCGTTGACCGCGACCAGGTGCTGGAAGCCGTGCTCGGCGAGCGAGTCGCAGATCTCGCGGAAGACCTGGAAGAACGTGGGCGTCGAGAGCCGCACCGAGCCGGGGAACTGCATGTGGTACCAGGACAGGGTCACGTTCAGGGTCGGCGCGACCAGCAGCTCGACGCCCTCCGCCTCGCCTGCCTCCGCGGCCCGCGCGCACAGCGACCGCGCGATGAAGCAGTCGGTGTCGAGCGGCATGTGCGGCCCGTGCTGCTCGGTCGTCCCGATCGGGATCAGCACCGCGTCGACCCCGCGCGCGATCGCCTGCTCGACCTCCGGCCAGGTCATCCGCTCGATGAACCGCTCGGCCACGACGTCGATCTTCACCGAATGTCAGACATCATGCAATACTCGGCCGTCGTGGAAGGAAGGGCGCAGGTCAACGGCGTCGAGCTCTGGTATCAGGTGACGGGCGAGGGGGAGCCCGTGATCCAGATCCACGGCGCGGGCTTCGGCCATTTCAACTTCGCGCCCGCAACCCCGGCGATCGCCGAGCACTTCCGGGTGATCGACTACGACCTGCGCGGCTACGGGCAGTCCGACCGGCCGGTGCAGGACTACGACATGGAGGTCTGGGCCGACGACGTAGCCGGGCTCCTCGACGCCCTCGGCCACGCGAAGGCGCACGTCCACGGCACGTCGATGGGCGGGATGATCGCGACCGTCTTCGCGGGCAAGTACCCGGAGCGGACGACCTCGGTCGTGATCAACTGCGCGGCTGCCAAGCTCGGCAGGTCCGGCCGCCTCGTCTTCAAGAACTGGATCGACATCGCGCGCATGGATCCCGACGGTCCGGGCAGCCGGATCCTCGCCGAGCTGATCGCGTGGCAGGCGCTCTCGAAGGGCTTCCTCGAGACGCCGGACGGCGTGGCTGCGATCGACTCGATCCAGCAGATCCTCCGCGACTCGAACAGGATCGAGGTGTTCACCGCCGCATGCGAGGCGATGTGCGCGATGGACATTCGCGAGTGGCTGCCGAAGATCACGTCGCCCGCGCTCGTGCTGGGCGGCGACGAGGATCTGATGACCCCGTGGGACCAGGGGCCGGACGGCGCCGGGCAGGAGGCGATCTACGCGGGCATCGCCGGTGCGGAGAAGCACGTGATCGCCGGCTCGAACCACTCGACGATCTTCGACAACACCGACGAGCACGTCCGGGTCGTGCTCGAGTTCTTCCAGAGACACAGCCGGGCGTAAGCCCGTGCCGGCGGTCGAGGAATACGGGGTCGAGCCGATCCCCGCCGAGCTCCGAGCGACCCGCTGGCGGGATCTCTTCGCGATCACCTTCACGTTCTTCCTGAACCCGGTCATGTACGTGCTCGGGGCGATCGCGGTGGCCGGGTTCGGGCTGCCGCTTCCGTGGGCGATCCTTGCGATGGTGCTCGGGCAGGCGATCGCCTACGCGGTGATGGTCCCGATCGCGGAGGTGGGCGTCGACTACGGGCTCACCGGCCAGGTGGCGGCCCGGGCGACACTCGGCTTCTGGGGGGCGCGCCTGCTCAGCTCGCCGTACCGCGTGGTCGCCGCGACCTACTGGTTTGCGGCACAGGCGATCGCAGCGGCCTACGCGATCCAGGCGATCGTGGAGGCGATGGGCGGCGGCAAGCCGCCACTCGTCCCGGTCGCGCTCGGGGTCGCGCTCTTCCACGCGATGCTCGCGGTGCTCGGCTTCGACGTGATGCGCTGGCTGCTGCGGATCGTGCTGCCGCTCTCGCTCGCCTTCGTCGCGGTGATGATCGCTCTCTACGCGTCCACGGATGACCCGCGGTTCGACGTCGGCCGCGTCTTCGACTCGCCCGACCAGCATCTGACCTGGGCGGGCTTCGCGGGTGCCGTGACGCTGATGGCGGGGTCGAGCCTGACGCTCGTCACGAGCGTCGCCGACTTCTGCCGCTACACGCCTACGCGCCGGGACGTGCGGATCGGCCTCGTCTCCTCGGCGCTCGCCGCGGCCGCCGTGGACACGTTCATCGGCGGCTACGCGGCGGCGGCGACGGGCGAGACCAACCCCTTCGCCGCCGTGGCCGACCTCACGTCGAGCTACCCGCTGCTAGCGCTCCTGCTCGTCGCGGTTGTCGTCCAGGGGATCTCGGCGAACATCGGCAATGTCTACACGGCCGGTCTCGCGCTCGTGAACTCGATCCCCCGGCTGGGTCGGCTATGGGCGACGATCATCGTTGCCGCGGCCGCCGTCGCTCTCTCTGCCGCTCCCGACGTGATCGACAGCGCACAGCGTTGGATCGTCCATCTCGGCAACGTCGCGGCCCCGCTCGCGGCGGTGATGCTCGTCGACTACGTCGTGGTCAAGCGGCGGCGGATCGACGTCTCGGGGCTCTTCGACCCGAACGGCCCCTACCGGTACCTGAACGGGGTCAATCTGGCGGCCTTCGTCGCGATCGGAGCCGGTGTCGCGCTCTACTACGCCCTCTCGATGTCGTGGCTGAAGATCGCGTGGGGCCTGGGTGCCGCGGCGATCGTCTACCTCGTCTGCCTACGCGCGATCGCCTATATCCGCGAGCCGACCGTCGCCTCCTCGCAGCGCTCGAGCTCGCCCTCGTAGATGGCGCGGAGTCCGACGCGATGTCAGACTGGGCCCAGGTGAGCGACGACTACGTCCTCGACACGCTGCGGGTTCGGGAGTTCGTCGCGGGCGTCCGGACCGCGATCGCGACGGCCGGCTCGCCGGAGGACGCCTGCGAGGCGATCCGGCCCGGGTTCGCGAGCCTGCTGGCCGACCCGGACTGGCTCCCGCAGACCTACCGCGAGCCGGTGCCGGACAGCGGCATGGGCGGAGGGATCGGCCAGTGGGCCCTCTACCGGTCCGAGGACGGCTCGCTCTCGCTGTTCGCCCTCGTCGTCCCGCCGGACGCCGAGACGCCGGTGCACGACCACCTGGCCTGGGGGCTCGTCGGCCTCTACCAGGGCACCCAGGACGAGGAGATCTTCGCGCGCCGCGGCGAGGACCTCGAGCTCACCGAGCGGCGGCCGCTCCGCCCCGGCGACTTCTACGCGCTGTTCCCGCCGCACGACGACATCCACCGTGTGCGTACGACCTCGGCGGAGACGTCCGTGTCGATCCACCTGCTGACGAACGACACCGGGTGCGTCTGGCGGCACTCGTTCGACCCCGAGACGGGTGCGGAATCGCCGTTCCGGTCGGGCTACGCGAACGCCGCGTGCGAAGCCGAGACCGCTCCGCCCGAAGGGCATTGCCACGACGCCACCTGACGCTGGGCCTCGCCTGCGCGGTGCTCGCGATCGCGATCGCCGTCGGGATCGTCCTGGTCGCCCACAGGGCGAGCTCGAAGACGGCGCCGACCAGAGCCGAGTACCTGAGCAACGTCGCGGCGATCTGCCGGCTCTACGGGCCGAAGCTCGACAAGATCCCGCCGCCGATCGACGTCACCATCCCCTCCGAGATCACCGAGTCCGTGCGGAAGGTGGAGCCGATCCTGAGGGCCGAGGCGGAGGCGGTGCGCCGGCTCGAACCGCCGCGGGAGCTCCGTGAGCAGATCGCCCAGTGGAACGAGCTCAATCGGCGCTCGATCGCCAAGCTCGCCGTGGCGCTTCGTGCGGCCGAGAAGACCGATCTGAGGGGCATCCAGGTCGCGTACGTCGAGTTCGTCGTCACCGGCGCCAAGGCCCAGAAGCTCGGTCACGCGATCGGATTCCCGTCGCCGCCCTGCTGACCGGTGCCGGCGGCGAGAGGCGAGTTGACTGCAGCCGGGCCGCCCTGTATACAAACTGCATTCCACGGCCCAGCGCCACTCATTCTCGCTGCGGTTGCGGCATCGCGGGTGCCGTCGGCGAGGCGTGGGGTGCGCCCGAGACGATCTTCGAGCGGACGGCGAGGAGAAAGGAGTTCGTGCATGTCTGACCACTTCGAGGTCGACACTGATGAGCTCGTCGAGCAGCTGGGCGAGCATCAGCGCCTGACCGGAACCGAGCCCAGGGAGGAGTCCGGCGGGATGAGCCGCCGTGACCTCCTTCTGAAAGGTGGCGCAGCCGCTGCGGCGGTGTCGGGCGTCGGCGCGCTCGCAGGCGCTGCCTCGGCGGCGCCGGCGACGAAGGGCAAGTACACCGGGACGCTGCGCGTGATCACGCTCGGCGTCGAGTGGCCGACTCCCGAGGTTCAGAAGAAGGCGGAGGCGGATCTCGGCGTCAAGTTCGCCCTGACCGTGACCGACCCGGTGACGATGGTCCAGAAGGCGATCACGGCGCCGGAGACGTTCGACATCTTCGGTGGCTACAACTACCAGGACATCCAGATGTGGTCGTCGCATCACCTGATGCCGATCGACACCAGGAAGATCACGGCCTGGCCGCAGCTCTACAAGCTGTTCGCCTACGGAAAGGTCCACCCCGGCTCGAGCGGCGAGACGTACGGCGACGGCGACGCCCCGTTCCGTGCGCTCTTCCTCAAGCAGGGCACGACCGGTCTCCCGCTGACGAAGGTGGGGCCGAAGTCGAACAAGGACATCGTCCAGTGGGTGGTCAACGAGCGAACCGGCAAGACCAAGGGCCCGATGCCCCGGTACGTCGTCGGGACGCCTGCCTTCTTCAACGCGGACTCGATCGGCTACAACGCCGACGTCCTCAAGAAGCTGCCGAACCAGGTCGGCTGGGCCGAGCTCCTGAACAAGAAGTGGAAGGGCAAGGTCGCCCTGCTCAAGGACCCGGGCATCGTGATGCAGGACGTCGGCAACGCGCTCAAGGCCCAGGGCATCTTCAAGCCCAAGGACATGGGCAACATGACGCCCGCCGAGATCGACCGCGTCGTCAAGATCGCGACGACGTACAAGAAGGCCGGGCAGTTCCGCGCCTACTGGGCGAACTTCAACGAATCGGTCAACCTGATGGCCTCGAAGGAGGTCGTGGTCGAGTCGATGTGGTCGCCGGCCGTGGCGTTGCTCGTTGCACAGGGGATCAACGTGAAGTACGCGTCCCCGCCGACGGGTTTCCGCGGCTGGTGCGGCTCGGTCGGCATCGCGTCCCACGTCGCGAGCGACCCCGCCAAGCTGCAGGCCTGCTACGACCTCCTGAACTGGCAGTTCGA
>Ga0070684_100004468_pt1 | contig 10650 bp, 9 predicted proteins | sample KBSC723LmetaG_FD_65653 | JGI IMG/M metagenome (GOLD analysis project Ga0070684, IMG submission 65653) | Corn rhizosphere microbial communities from Kellogg Biological Station, Michigan, USA - KBS C7.2-3L metaG | ecosystem: Host-associated > Plants > Roots > Rhizosphere ...
AGGTCTACTTCCACGGCCAGGACCTGTTCGACGAGCAGCTGCGCGTGCCGCTGATCTTCGTGGTCCCCGGCCAGAAGCCGCAGGTGATCGACGATCCGGTCGCGCTGGTCGACGTCGCGCCCACGCTGATCGATCTGATGGGCGCGCCGATCCCCGCCAACATGCGCGGGCAGAGCCTTCTGCCCGTCATCACGCATGGGAAGACGGCGCGCGGGCCGGTGGCGCGTCCCATCTTCTCAGAGCTGCTGCCGGCGACCGCCTGGCCGCATCACGCGACGATGATGATCGACGACAACAAGAAGCTGATTCACCGGATCAGCGAGCGGCGCTGGGAGCTGTACGACCTGGCGTCGGACCCGGGCGAGAAGAAGAACCTCGCCGAGTCGCCGGCCGCGGCGTCCCTGCTGGAATCGTTGCGCGCAAAGTTGCTGGCGTTCGAAGAGCGCCCTCGCTAGCCTCGGGCGGTGCCGAGGGAAGCATCCGGCCCGCTGTCAGACGTCGAACGGCGCTTGTTGCTCGAGCACGCGCGCGCCACGGTGACGTCGAGGATCGGCGGCGACGGCGACCCGGACGCTGACGATGACGGCGACGAGCAGCCGCAGGAGGCGCCCGCGCTGGCGTCCCCCGGCGCCGCGTTCGTCACCCTGCACGTCGGCGGCGCGCTGCGCGGTTGCATCGGGACGCTGGAGCGCCGGCGCTCGCTCTGGCAGGTCGTCGGCGACATGGCCGCCGCGGCCGCGACGCGCGATCCGCGCTTTCCGCCCATGGACGTCGCCGACCTGGGTGAGATGACCGTCGAGATCTCGGTGCTCACGCCCGACGTCGTGATTCATCGGCCCGAGGAGATCGAGATCGGGCGCCACGGCTTGGACGTCCGGCGCGGCGGCGCGCGCGGCTTGCTGCTGCCGCAGGTCGCGGTCGAGCACGGCCTCGACCGCGAAAAGTTCCTCGCCGCCACCTGCCGCAAGGCCGGCCTGCCCGCCAACGCCTGGCACGACACGACCACCGAGATCCGCGTCTTCGAGGCCGACGTCTTCGGCGACGAACCGGCGCCGCGCAACTGATCGCGCCGCGCGCCAAATCGTCATGCGTCCGTGGGGGTGAGCGCCGCTCTGTCGCCCCCCGCCCGGCACCAGGCCGTGGTCCGACGCGTTCGACGCTGGTCCGTCGCTTGCAATTCGTGAGGCTGGTGTCGCACCGACTCGAGGTCTTCCGCTCCGAAGTGTGGCTCGCCCGGACATGCGCCCTGCTGGTCGGCGTGGCCTTCACCTGGCTCTGCGCCGCCCTCGGCCTGTGCACGCTCAGCCTCCATACGACCCGCGCCCCGCGATTGACGTTTGCGAAGCGGCGGGTTTCAGCGGTCGAGCACGCGGTCACGCACTACTGGCTCGATCACGACAGATGCCCGACCAAGAAGAGCGATCTGATCGCGAACGGCTACGTCGACGCGCGGAACCTCGAAGATCCCTGGGGCAAGCCGATCCAATTCTCGTGCTCGGACGAGACGGCCGTGGCGCGTTCGGCCGGACCCGATCGCACCTTCGGGACCTGGGACGACATCACGACCGGGAGCTGACGCGCGCCTTCAGCAGCGCCGCGCCGGCGGCGCCGATGGCGAGGCCCAGGAGGTGCGCGGTCCAGGCGACGCCAGGCACATGCAGCGCGCCCATCACCGCCTGCAGCGCGAGCGCGACGAAGAAGAAGCTGCGCATCGACAGGCGGAACCCGAGCGGCCAGAGGCGGATCGCCACCTGGGCGCGCGGCTGCAGCACCATGCAGGCGCCGATGACCGCCGCGACGCCGCCGCTCGCGCCGAGGAGGACGCTCGCCGGGTGCAGGGCGGCGTCGAGCAGCAGCACGCCCACGCCGATCGCGACGAAGGCCGGCGCCAGCAGCCAGCGCGGCGCGCGTTGCTCGACGCCGTCGCCGAAGGCGAGCAGGAAGTAGACGTTGCCGATCAGGTGCGTGACGCCGGCGTGGGCGAACGTCGCCTTCACCGCCGCCCACAAGCCGCGGTTGGCAGGTCCGTAGCCGAGGCGCGCGACCGCGGCGTCGACGCCCGCGCCGCGCGCCGCGACGACGAAGGCGGCGATCAGCGCCAGCGCGAGGCCCCAGGTGACGAGCGGCAGCCGCTCGCGCCGGACGCGCGTGACGACGGGCAGGCCCAGCAAAGCCAGGAGCGCGTGAACGGGCGGCAGCTCCGGATCCGGCGCCGACTCCGCCGCCTCCGCCGCGATCTCGCGCGCCATCGCCGCGCGCTCCGCGGGCGAGAAGCTCTCGAACGCGGCCTGCCGCCGCAGCTGCGCGTCGACCCGCGCCAGCGTCCCCGGCGTCCCGCGCGGGCACAGCCACCCCGCGCACGACGGGCAGCGATAGAGCCACACGTTCAGCGTGCCCAGCTTCCACGGCGCCAGCGTCGCGCGACAGGCCGGACACGCCAGCGCGCGCGACGGGCCCGGCGTGTCCGTCTCGTCGAGCGCGAGCCGCGCGTACGCGCTCGCGCCGCGCGCGACGACGTCAGCCTGCGTGCGCCAGCCGGCGCCGCAGCGGCGGCAGTCACCCGCGGCATCCAGCGCCACGCCGTCGAACGGACAGGCGAGCGGCGCCGCGGCCATCATGGCGCGCCGGCGTCGCCTCCGCCGTCGCGCGCCGGTCGCACGGCGTCCGCTGTCGCGTCGGGCGCGCCGCCGTCGACGGGCGGCGACCGTCCGTCCAGCTCGGCGGCGACCGCGTCGCGCCGCTCCGGCCGCGCCCGGCTGACGACGTAGTCCCGGATCGCTTTCGGGTCGCCGGCGCCGGGATCGCGGCGGGCGCACGCGAGCGCCTTGCGCCACACGGGATCCTCCGGATCGTCGCGCCAGCGCGCCGCGCGGATCCACTGCGCGCACGCCTCGCGCGAGCGCCCGACGCGATCCCACACGGCGGCGCCGCGCGCGAGGCCCGACGCGCGATCGGGCGTGTGGTACGTCAGCTCCATCAACATCCGCTCGGTACCGCCAAAGCGGCCGGCCTTGCCCCAGATCACCGCGACCAGCTCGAGAACGTCCGGCGACGTCGCGTCCTCGGCCAGCAAGGTCTCCGCCCAGAACAGCGCGCGTGTCTGATAGTCCAGCAGCCACGGATGCGCCGCCACGAGGGGCAGCAGGCGCGACGACAGCGATGCGCCCTCCAGCACGTACGCGTCGACGTCCGGGGGCGGCCGGCTCGCGGCGGCAACAAGCAGCGCCTTTCGCCGCGGCATGATGCCGATGTCGCCGGGCCCGACGCCGCCCAGCGCCGCGGCACGCGCGTAAGCGGCGCGCGCCTCCGCGCGGGCGCCGATCGCCTTCCACGCGTCGCCGGCCGCGGCGGCCGCCACCGCCCGCGCCGGCATCAGCTGGACACCGCGCGCAGCGTCCAGGCGCGCGACCGCCTCCAGGTCCGCGCTCTCCGGGATCGCCCGGCCGAGCGCGTGAAACTCCGACGCGCGGGCGGCCAGCAGCTCCGCCAGCCGCGCGCGCTGGGCATCGCTCAACCGGTCGGCGACGTCCAGCTGCTGAAGAGCGGTGATCTCCAGGACGCGCCGCCCGCTCGCGCGCGCCTGCGCCGCGTCCGCGGCCGCCTGCGCCGGAGACACGACGGCCCGCTCGGGTGGGATCGATGGCCGCCCGTCGCGCGGCTTGCCGATCTGCCACGGCGGCGCGCCGCAGTCGATCAGCGCCAGCGTGACGATCGCGATCGGCGCCAGCCGTTTCACGCGCGGCCTCTCCCGGCCGGCGAGCGCCCGCGCGCGAGCGTCACCGCCATCGCGAGGATCGCCCCGGCCGCGAGCGCGCCGCCGAGGAACGAAAGCGTCGGGACACCGACCGGCTCGCTCAGGAACGCGGCAGGCGCCACCGCCGCCGCCGCGGGCGCGAACGCGAGCAGCAGCGTGAACAACGAGGTGGGCCCGCGCGCGAGCACCAGCAGGATCGCGAGCAACCCGGCCGCCGCGATCGCGCCGGCGCCGAGCGCCCGCCGCCACCGCAACGACAGCGCGCGATCGTTCGGGGCGCCGCCCACGGGCACCACGTCCAACCGATAGGCCGTCGGGCTGTCGACCGCGACCGGGATGCCGACGATCGGCCCCATCGCGTCCAGCGTCGCGCCGCGGACCTCGTCGGCGAGCACGCCCTCGCTGGGCAGCTGCGCCCCCGAGAGCATGTCGCGGAAGTTCGTGGCCGCGACGTGCCGGCGTCTCACCGAGGCGATCCGCCGCGCCAGGTTCTCGGCGGTCGTCCGCAGGATCGCATCCGGCAGCCGCGTGCCCCAGGCCGCCGCGACCGCGACGCGCACGTCGTCGACGTTCGTGTTCGCGCCGTCGCCCAGCACGCCCACCGCTTCGATTAGGTGCGTCGTCTCGGCGGGGCCCAGCGCGAACGGATGGCGCGCGACGAAGTCACGCACTGCCTCGGCGATATCGGCGTCCAGGCGCCCGGGATCCGCGGCCGGGATCGTCGCCGCCTGTCGGGCGACGCGCTCGACCGCCGCCGCCTCGGTCGCATCCAGCGGCCGGCCGGACCGCGTGCTGATCCGCAGCACGCGATCGCGCGCATCGTTGGCCAGCACGCCGCGGCCCAGCGATCGCGTGAAGGGCGACACGCCCGGGCCGGTGATGTCGACGCGCATCAACGCGCGCCGCAGCTCGACGGCGAGATACCGCTCGAGGCGCGCGACGATCGTCAGATGGTCGACCGTCGGGTCGTCGTCGAAGCGCACGCCGACCAGCGCCTCGCGGTGATCGCCCGCCAGCTCGAGGCGTACAGCCGGATCCGTCCGCGCCTGCACGAGAATGCGTCGCACCTGTTCGGGATCGTCGGGGATGCGGCTCGCCTCGTCGCCTTCCAGCGTGACGCCGGTGAAGAGATCCGCGACCGACCAGGCGTTCGCGATACCCGGCTGGTCGCGCAGCTGATCGGTGAGCCGGCGGACCTCGCGCAGCACCACGGGCTCGTCCAGGTCGGCGCGCACGCTGACGAAGAACATCGGCGAGGCGCCCCATTGCCGCGTCCCGACGCGCAGCTTGGGCACCAGCATCGCGCCGCCCACCACCGCGGCGATCGCGAGCAGCCAGACCAGGCCGCCGGGCCGCGGCGTCGGAGCCGGCGGGTCACGCGCCGGCCAGATCACGAGGACCATCACCAGGGCCGCCAGCGCCGCGAGCCCGCCCACGGCGCGCACGCCGGTCACCGGCACGAACAGGAAAGGAGCGGCCGCCCCCGCAGCCGCCGCCAGCGCGGGGCCGAACCGCCGCCAGCCTTTCAGCCCCACGAGGGCACGGGCACGTCGCAGCGTCAGCAGCGCGAGGAACGACCACGCCGCCGCGAACACGATGGGCAGCCAGCGCCAGCGCTCGCGCGGATCGGGCCACAGCGGCCGCGCGTCCAGACCCGCTGACGACGCGGGCGCCAGGCCCAGGCCGGAGGCTGCCAGCGCCGCCGCCACGCCCGACGCCACGCGCGGCCAGCTCTCGGTATCGATATAGAAGCGGACGCGGCGGCCGTTCTCCGTCAGGAACCAGCCGAGCGCGTCCGCGCGCCGCACGACCCGCTGGCGCGCGGCCTCGCCTTCGCTTTCGCTGGATTCGCCCGCGCCGTTCAGAGAGGCGCCTCGCCCCCGCGCCAGGACCGCGCGCGCGCTGGTGTTGCCGCGCGCGTCCGCGGTGATGTCGAGGAGTCCCGCCGGCCCGTAGACCGCGCGCACCTCCGGCACCTCGGCGATGCGCTGTTCGGCCAGCGCCAGCGCCTGCCGGTTGGCGGCGGCGAACGCGTCGTCGACCTCGACGGTCACCTCGTGCAGCGTCAGCAGGCGGAACCGGCTCGCGGCGACGCGCCCCCGCTCGACGACCTCGGCCCCGACCGGCGCCCACGCGAACGGACTGTGCGCCGCGCGCGCGATCGCAGGGGCGAGCACACCGCATGCGGTGATCGATGCCGCGAGAGCCGCGACGCGCCCGGCCGTCACGGACGCGACGTTAGCACGTGAGCGGTCGCGCCCCCCGGATCCGAAGACGGAACTTCAGCGGATGAAGGTGGCGGCCCGCGCGACAGCCACGCTGCGCTCCGCCTGCGCGTCGGTCAGGACATTCGACTCGATCAGCATCTGGTACTCGCGGCGCAGGTGCGTGTTCAGCAGGTACGGCCCGTCGGTGTTGATCGTGTAACGAACGCCGGCGCGCTCGAACGCCTGCAGCGCCGCGCCCAGCTCGTCGATGTCGGCGACCGCGTGCGTGCGGAGGTTCGAGCTGGGACAGATCTCCAGCACGGTGCCCGATTCGACGAGCTTGGCCAGCGCCTCCTCGCTGTTCGCGGCGGCGATGCCGTGACCGATGCGCGACGGCGCCAGCTCCTTCAGCACCGCCAGCACGCCAGGCGCGGCCGTGTACGCGGTCTCGCCGGTGTGGACGGTCGTGCCCAGCGCCGCCGCGCGGGCGCGCGCGAACAGATCGCGGTAGCCGGCGACCTCGTTCCCCAGCTCCAGCGTGTGCGACTCCGGTCCAGCGAGGTCGATCCCGACGACCCCGCGGCTCTTGTACTTCACCGCCTTCTTCACGAGGATCTCGTTCAGCTCCAGCGAGAACTCGCGCGCCAGGCAGAAGATCAAACCCGCGCGAACGCCGTACTCGAGGCAGGCGCGATCCATCCCGCGCAGCGCCGCATGAATGATGTGGTCGAGATCGCGCTCGCCGCCCAGGTTCCGCTTCATCGGGTTGAAGCGCAGCTCGATCAGCGACACGCCGCTGGACCGGAACTCCTTGCCGATGACCTCGTAGACCGACCGTTCGATCGCCGCCGGCGAGGACTGAATCTTCTCCGTCCAATGGTGCAGAATCGCTAGGTAATCCGCCAGCGATGACACCGTCTCGGGTTTCGCGGTCACCAGGTCCCGGAACTCCCAGTAGGTCTGGACCGGAAGCTTGAAACCCTGGTCGTGCGCTATCGACCAGAGGATATGGGGCGCAACGGCGGCCCCGACATGGATGTGCAGGTCAGCCAGCTCCAGGCTGGGATCGAGCATCTCTCAGTGTAGCGCGGCGCGCGCCGGCTGCGCTACTAGCGCGCCGCCGTCTTGGCGACGCTGACCGCGGCGGGGTTGGGCCGCTTGCCGTTTCGGTTCAGCAGCGAGCGGAGCTCCTGACCGGGCGAGAAGGTGATCGTCTCCTGGGGCGGGATCGTGATCGGATCGCCCGTGCGCGGGTTGCGAACCATGCGCGGCGGACGGCGGCGCTTCGAGAACGTTCCGAAGCCGGGGTAGGTCAACCGGGCGCCCTGGTTGCGCGAGACGCGGGTGCGGATGAAGTAGTCGCCCATCTCGGTGAACACGGCATCGACGATCTGAGCGACCGTCTTCTTGGTCAGCTCACGGGGGAGATGCTTCCCGCCGTACACGCGTTCGATGAGCTCCGCCTTCGTCATGTCTGCTGTCTCCGTCCTTGCCCTGGGCCTAACGCGGGGAGGTGAGACTACGGATTCGAAATCATGGTGTCAACGGTGGATCGAGGACATCTCATTTGTGTTTCGGTTCCATTCGGACATTCGCGGCGCAGCACGCATCGACTGCGTTTCTGGACTATTCTTGTAAGCGTTACAGGTCAGAAATGAGCACGACCGCGAAGGTGACATACATCAGCCTCAGCGCTGACGACCCTGCGCTCGACGCTGCGTTCGAGAAGGCGATCGCCGACGTGCGCGCCGATCTCGGACGCGTCTACCCGCTGCATGTCGCGGGCACGACGCGCGCCGGCGCCACGCCGATCGAGAGCCGCAGCCCGACGGACGCGCGCGTCGTCGTGGCGCGCGTCGCGACCGCAACCGCCGCCGATGTGAACGATGCCGTCGCCGCCGCCCGCGCTGCCTTCCCGCGCTGGAGCGCCGTCTCATGGCAAGAGCGCGCCGCGATCCTCGATCGCGCCGCCGACATCGTGCGCGCGCGGCGCCTCGAGCTGGCCGCTTGCTTGATCTTCGAGATGGGGAAGAACCGCGTCGAGGCGCTGGGCGAGATCGAAGAGACCGCCGACCTCTACGCGTACTACGCGGAGGAGATGCGCAAGAACGCGGGCTACGTCCGCGAGATGGGACGCCTGGTCCCGACCGACACGAACACCAGCGTGCTTCGGCCGTACGGCGTCTGGGCGGTGATCGCGCCCTGGAACTTTCCGTACGCGTTGCTCGGCGCGCCGGCGGCGGCCGCGCTGGTCGCGGGCAACACCGTCGTCATGAAGCCCTCGTCGGAGACGCCGCTGTCGGGCGTGAAGCTCTGCGAGATCTTCGAGCAAGCGGGCGTGCCGGCGGGCGCGATCAGTTGCCTGCCGGGCAGCGGCCGCGTCGTTGGCGACGGGCTGCGGGATCACCCCGACGTGGCGGGCCTGACGTTCACCGGCTCGTACGACGTGGGCTTCGGTCAGCTGTATCGGAAGTTCGCCCACGAGTTTCCCAAGCCGTGTGTCGTCGAGATGGGCGGGAAGAACCCGGCCATCGTCATGCCCAGCGCGGATCTCGCGCAGGCCGTGCAAGGCGTCCACCGGTCGGCGTTCGGCATGAACGGCCACAAGTGCTCGGCGTGCTCGCGGGTCTACGTTCATCGCACGGTCGCCGACGAGTTCGTCACGCGGCTCGCGCAGGCGGCCGATGACGTCGTGCTCGGCGACCCGCTGAAGAAGGGCGTGTTCCTCGGGCCGGTCGCGACCGCGCAGAGCTACGAGGACTACCAGCGCTACGCGGCGCTCGCGGGCGAGGCCGGCGCGGTGCGCGCGGGTGGCAAGGTCGTCAAGGACGGCGACCACGCGCAGGGGTACTTCGTGCGCCCGACCGTGCTGAGCGGCCTGCCGCGCGATCATCAGTTGATTCGCGAAGAGCTGTTCGTCCCGATCGTCGCGGTCGAAGCCGTCGACAGCCTGGACCAGGCGCTCGAGCGCGCGAACGACACGAAGTTCGGCCTGACCGCCGGCCTGTTCTCACGCGAGCAGGCCGAGATCGACACCTTCTACGACCGCATTGAAGCGGGCGTCGTCTACGTCAACCGCGCCGCCGGCGCGACCACGGGCGCCTGGCCGGGCGTCCAGCCGTTCGGGGGATGGAAGGGCAGCGGCTCGACGGGCAAGAACATCGGCGGCCACTACACGCTGCTCTGCTACCTGCGCGAGCAGAGCCGGACCCTTTGCACATGACAGCCCAGGCACCCACTCACACCGGACATGGCACCGCCTCGCGCCGCGCGGCGCTGGACGCGCTCGCGGCGCGGCCGATCTCGATCGTGACGGACCCGCCCGGGCCGCGCGCCCGCGAGATGATCGCGCGCGCCCTCCCCCACCTGTCTCCGTCGCTGATTCACTGCTACCCGCTGATGGTGCGGCGCGCCTCGGGCTGCATGGTCGAGGACGTCGACGACAACGTCTATCTCGACGCCGAAGCGGGCGTCGCGACCGCATCGACCGGGCACTGCCATCCGGCGATCGCCGACGCGATGGCGGCGCAGGCCGAGGTGCTGATCCACATCTGCGGCACCGACTTCCACTATCCCGGTTACGGCGCGATGTGCGAGCGGCTGGGCGCGCTGGCCCAGCGCATCGGCCCGAACTCGCATCACTGGCAGACCTTCCTGACGAACTCCGGCACGGAGGCGGTCGAGGCTTCGATCAAGCTGGCGCGGCACCACACGGGGCGGCCCGGAATCATCGCGTTCCGCGGCGGCTTCCACGGCCGGACGCTCGGATCGCTGTCGCTGACCGCGAGCAAGTCGAAGTACCGCCGCCGGTTCGGGCCGCTGCTACCGGGCGTGTACCACGGGACCTACGGCGACCCGGCCAGCGTCGAGGAGCTGTTTGCGACCGTGACGGCGCCCGACGACATCGCCGCGATCGTCGTCGAGCCGGTGCTGGGCGAAGGCGGGTACATCGTCCCGACGCCCGAGTTCCTGCGCCGGCTGCGCGCGATCGCCGATCGCCACGGCATCATGCTGGTGTTCGACGAGGTGCAGAGCGGGATGGGACGGACGGGCAAGATGTTCGCCGCCGAGCACACCGGCGTCGTCCCCGACATCATCCTGGCGGCGAAGGGGATCGCGTCCGGGATGCCGCTGGGCGCGATGATCGCGAAGAAAGAGGTCATGACCTGGCCGGCGGGCAGCCACGGCTCGACCATCGCCGGCAACCCGGTCGCGATCGCGGCCGGGCTGGCGACGCTGGATCTGCTGGAGCAGGACCTGGTCGCGAATTCGGCGCGCGTCGGCGCGGCCCTGAAGACGATGCTGCAGCAGAAGCTGGCACGCGAGACGATCGTCACCGAGATCCGCGGCGTCGGCCTGATGATCGGCGTCGAGCTCGCGACGCCCGAGCTCGCGGGCGCGGTCGCGCAGCTGTGCTTCCAGCGCGGCCTCTTGCTGCTCGAGTGCGGCAAGAAGAGCATCCGGTTCTCGCCGCCGCTGATCATCACCGAGGCGCAGGCGGGCGTCGCCGCCGACGTGTTCGCGGCCGCCTGCCGCGATGCCCGTGGGGCGGGCACGCCGGCATGAGCGATTCGCTGCTCGCCGATCGGCAAGCGGCGCGCGTCTTCTATACCTGGAGCGCGCAGGCAAACGCGCTCCCTCTCGAGATCGTCGACGGCGCCGGCGTCCACTTCGTCACCGCCGACGGCG
>Ga0070684_100004473_pt1 | contig 10643 bp, 7 predicted proteins | sample KBSC723LmetaG_FD_65653 | JGI IMG/M metagenome (GOLD analysis project Ga0070684, IMG submission 65653) | Corn rhizosphere microbial communities from Kellogg Biological Station, Michigan, USA - KBS C7.2-3L metaG | ecosystem: Host-associated > Plants > Roots > Rhizosphere ...
CCGGTCGACTTCACCTGCTCCGCGAGGCGCGCGCGCCGTTCCGCGTCGGCCTTGGCCTTCGCCTCGGCGATCCTCGCCTTCTCCTCCTCGGAGAGCTCCTTCTTGGCGACCTGCTCCTTCTTCTCCTCGCCCTTCTTCTTCTCTTCCTTCTTGGGCTCCTCGGTCTTGGCGACCTCTTCCTTCTTCGGCTCCGGCTTCTTCTCTTCCTTCTTCACCACCATCTGCACGAAGCGATCGGGGACCGCTTCGATGTCCGGCTTGCGCGGCCAATCGACGCTGCGCAGGTAGATGACGAAGATCAGGTGGATCAAGAACGACACGGCCGCGACGGTCGCGAAGAACCAGTCCATCCCGGACAGCGCGGATCCGCGCACCGACGCCGGCAGCTGCGGCCGCGGCTGGGGCGGCGGCGGCGTGACGAACTGGAACAGGATCGTCATGTCCGCGAGCGTGATCTTCCCGCGCGCGCGCTCGTCGAGCGGCAGCACCCACGACACGCCCCGCTTCTGGATCTTGCCGGTCTGCTTCAGCTGCGACAGCGAGATGATCTCGTTGCCGACGGCGATGCGCGCGTCCATCCCGTCGGAGAAGTGCGCGACGTAGCCGCTGCCGCTGGCCTCGAACAGCAACCAGTTGCGCGGCAGCGCGTCCGACAGCACGACGAACATGTTCTTGGCCGACTGACCAATCGTGATGTTCTCGCGCTTGCGTACCAGCCGTTCCTCGACGATGCGCCCGCCCTGGATGATGCCGATGCGCAGGATCTTCAGCTTCGCGCCGGGGGCGCTGGAAACCGGTTGCCGAGCCGCTGCCTGAGTCGCCATGTGGTCTTTGTGCCTCTCAGATCAGAATGGGGAGTGCGAAACGCTGTCGAGGATCTTGGGGATGAAGTCCTGCTTCAACTCCTGCCAGTCGTAGTTGATGGTCGACTTCTGGTAGAAGAAAAATGCCTCGGGCTTCTGGATTTTACCCTCGATCCGGATCTCCTCGGTGATTCGATAGACCTTCTTGCCGCCGGCGCCCTTCTCGACCTTGACCTTCGGCGCGGCGTCGGCAGCCGGTGCGGCCGCGGGAGTCGCGCCCGCCGCCGGTTTCACCGTTTGAGCAGCGGCGCGCGCGGGAACGATCGCCGCGAGCGTCAGCGTCAACGCCAGCGAGCAGCAGGAAAGGACGGTTGTCGATCGTATCGTCATGCTGACTCCTCTACTGGAGGACAGGCGGCGCGGGCGGCGGCGCCGGAGGCGCCTGCTGGACAGGCGGCGCGGGTGCGGCGGAGGGGGGCGGCGCAGGGGGCGCAGGCGGCGCGGGTGTCGCACCGGGCGGCGTGCCCGGCGCCGGTGCCTGACCGCCGGCGGCTGCGGCCGCTGCCTTCTTGGCGTCGTCGGCTGCCTTCTTCGCGGCGCGCGCGGTCTCGCGCTCCTGCTGCTTCTTCACGCGGTCGAGGCGCTTTTCCTCTTTTTTGATCTTGTCCTGCGCCTCGGTGATGTACGCCTCGGCCGGGTCGGAAGGGGGCAACGTCCCGCCCATCATCTGCTTGTACTTCTGGAAGTACCCGATGGCGGCGTTTTCCTTCGCGAAGAGATCCATGTTCGGCATCTTGTCGGCATCCAGGTACAAGACGCCGAGGTTGAACACCGCGTCGGCATAATTTGGGAATAGCTGTAGGGCCTTCTGGTACTCGTCCTGCGCTTTTTCGTACTGCTTGACGCCCCGATAGGAGTCGCCCAGGTTCAAATGCGCCTTGGCGAAGCCTGGCTGAAGCTGAGCCGCTTTCTCGAGGACCGGCGTCGCGTCGGCGTAGTTCTTCGCGGCGAGGTACTGCGCGCCGAGGTTGTTCCAGAGGATCGCGTCTTCAGGCTTCGCTTCCGCGGCCTGCTTGAACAGCTGGATGGCGCCCGGCACGTTCTTCTGGTCGACCTCGAGGAACGCGAGCAGCTGGTAGATCTCGGCCTTCTCCGCGTTCGACGCATTGTTGGCCTGCATCATCTCCCAGAGCTTCTTCATCCATTCGTACTTGTGCAGCTTGTAGTACGACTTCGCCATCACGAGCATGGCGGGCGTGTAGCGCTCGTTCTTGGTGAGCGCCGCCTTCGCCGCCACGACGGCGTCGGGGTAGCGGCCGACCTTGTAGAGATCGCGCGCCTTCTGCGTCTCCTCCGTCGGGATCACGGCGGGCGGCGGCTGGCGCCGCGCCAGCGCGGGTCCGCCCGCGAGCAGCAGCGCCAGCAAGGCGAGCCCGGAGGTGCGCATCGTCGTCGTCCGACTCATTACGGATACTCCAGGCCGATGCGCTCGTCCTTGATGAACGGGAACTCGTCGGGCAGGTACTTCGACAGGTTCTCGCGCGCCTTCTTGACGTAGTCGTTGGTCACACCCATCTGCGATGCGCGCGCGAGCGTGTCCTTCCAGCGCTTCTTCGCCTCGTCCTCGACGGGCGTCACGAACTGGAAGATCGCGTCCTTGTACTGCCCCTCGACCAACCCGCAGTCGTCCGGGTTCAGCTTGCAGGCCTGCTTGGCCAGTTTCTTCAGCTCCTCGGGCGGCGAGTCGCCGGCCTTGATCAGCTTCTGCGCGAACTCGTAGTAGACGTCGCCCGATCGCAGGAACGAGGCCAGCGTCCAGGTCGCGTCCTTGTAGTTCCAGATCTTCTGATAGTCCTCGTTCAGCGCCTTCGCCTCGGCGGCGAACGCGTCGAAGGTCTTCTTGACCTGCTCCGGTTTGCTGCCGAACTTCAGTTCCTTCTTCTGGAAGGCCTTGAACTTCTCTTCCATGATGAGGAAGTCCGCCTTCGCGGCGAAGCCCGCGGCCGGCGTCGCCGGCGGCAGCTTGCGCTGGATGAACTCGTCGCGCACGCGCTTGTAGGCCGCGAGCACCTCGTTCTTGTTCTTGTTCGACCGCTCGGCGATCACGGCCTGCTTCATGTACGCCTGAACGACGAACTCACCTGCCGCCTGCTGCCTGTCGTACTTCTTGATGAAGTCCTTGAGGCAGGCGTTGTAGTGGGCGATGTCGTTCGCCTTCTCGTAGGCGTTGCACGCGAAGAAGTAGGCCTGCGCGCTGTCCTGCGGCTTGTCCGCGACGGCGTCGGAGTACTTCTTGTAGAGGTCCGCGGCGCGCGTGTACTGCTGGTCGTTGTCGAGCATCGACGCCGCGAGGCCCAGGGCCTCCTTACGGTGCTCTGACTGCGCGAACTTCGGGTCCTGCGCGACGGTCAGGTATCCCTTGACCGCCTGATCGAACTCGAAGAATCGGTAGTGGTTGCGGGAGGCGTTCCACAGCGCCTCCTTGCCCCACTCCGAATCGGGATAGCTGCCGTAGAGGCGCTCGTAGCACTTCGTCGCCTCGCCGAACTGGAACAGCTTCTCGTAGATGACGCAGGCGTTGTTCAGCGCGGTGGGCGCGCCGGGATCTTGCGGGTTCGCGTTGACGACGTCGATCAGGTCCAGCGCCAGCCCGACGTCCAGCTGCGTGGACGGGGCGGTCTTCGTCGCCTGCACCGCGCCGCCGGTCTTGCCCGGCGTCGCCAGGCCGGTGACCAGCGCGATGCCGCCCGGCCCCGTCTGACACATGACCAGCTGCTTATTCGTCCCCTTCTCCTCGTTCTCCATGGAGAGCTGGAGACGCTTGGTGATGATCATCGTCTTCACCGACGACTTGATCTGCGCGATGCGCGCCAGGTAGGCCTTGGCGGCGGCTGCCTTCCCGCAAGCAGACTCACCGAACTGCTCCGCCACGGTCAGCAGCTGACCCAGCGCGCAGTCCTTCTGCTCCTCGTCCTGGACCAGGTAATCGATGAAGTACGTCTGCAGGATCGCGTCGTACGCCTTGAACCCGATGTCGGACTTCCCGCCGCAGTACTGATCGGCGATCGCCGAGAGCCGCTGCCGCGCTGTCGGCCAGTCACGGTAGCGCAGCGTGATGACGGCGGCGGCGTACTTCAGATCGGGGATGCGATCGTTCTTGATGTGCTCGACATACCAGTCGATCGCGTCGAGGTACTTCTTGTAGATGTCCGGCATCGCCACCGGAATGACCGGCGGCTTCGTGTTCTTCTCGTCGGGGATCGGCGGATCGTCGATCGCCTTCGTCTTCTTCAGGTCCTCGATGATCTCTTCGTACGTCTTGATCATCCGGAAGGCGGAGTCTTCCTGGTACCGGTTGTCCAGCTGCGAGTCGCGGACGGCCTGGTAGGCCTTGATCGCCTCCTTGAGCTGGCCCGAGTAGTAGAGAGCGTCGGCGTAGAACGCCGAGAACTCATAGCTGCGCTTCGAGTTCGGGTAGGCGGCGAGGAACTTCTCGTAGAGCTCGGCGCTGGTCGCGTACAGCTTCTTGCACTCGTCCAGCTTCTTGAGGTCCTTGGTGTTCTCCTGCCACTTCGTCTTGCAGGCCTGCGCCGCGGCGTGAACGTTGGTCGCGGCCGTCAGCAGCGCGTCCTCGGCCAGCTGGCGCGCGACCGCCAGCGCCTCCGGGTTGTCCTTGTTGTGCTGGTACCAGTCGCTGCCCTTCGTGTACGACCGGCCCAGGTTCTCGCGCTCCTTGGCGGCGGCGACGAGGTTGCGGTCCTTCTCGTAGGCGTGAACGATGCGGTCCTGCACGCGCGGCGCGTCCGTGTAGTACGGCCACTTCTCGAGCAGCGCCTTGTAGACGGCGATCGCTTCCTGGTACTTCGTCTGGTCGAAGTAGATGTCGCCGAGGCGCTGGAACACCTCGCGCACGTGCGGTTCCTTCTCGCGGCCCTTGTAGAACTCCTTCGCGCGTTGCAGACCGCTGATCGGATCGGGCAGCGTGTCGCCGTCCCAGTCGGGCTCGCCGAAGCTGACGCCCAGGTACTGGATTGCCTCGGGCCGCAGATCGGATCCGACCTTCTGCCCGTTGGCGGTCCGCTGGTCAGCGTACTTGACCAGGTTGTCGAACTCGCGCACCGATTCGGGGAAGCGGTTGTCGCGGTAATACGACCAGGCGAGCTTGTACAGCGCGCGGTCGTAGTACGGCGAATCCTTGAAGGTCAGGACCTTGCGGAACGCCGCGATCGCGAACTTCAGCTCGTTCGGGTTGTCGAAGTGGAACTCGCCGACGCGCGTCCACGCCTCGGGGATGAACTTCGACTCCTTCCGGACGGGCGTGCACTCCTTGTAGAAGTCCTCGTCGCTGGCGGACGGCTGCTCGCCCGGCCGCCGCGGCGTCGGCTTCGGCGTCGGCGTCGGCGTGTCGAGCGGCTTGAAGCGGTTCGAGCAAACCAGCGCGAGCAACGCTTGCTTCGCCTGCTGGTCCTCGCCCATCTCGCCCAGGCAGAAGCCGAGCAGGTAGTAGGCGGCGTCCAGGAAGCGGTAGCTCGGGAACTCGGTCAGCAGGCGCCGGTAGAGGTTGATCGTCGGCGTGTAATCGACCCGCGGCGGCGGCGTGTCGGGCGGGCTCGGCGTGTCGAGCGCCTTCTTGTACGCCTCGTCCGCGTCCAGGTACTCCTCGGCCGACTTCTCGTAGTAGAGCTCGGCCAGGCGGAACATCGCGTCCGGCGTCCAGCGCTTGTCGTTCGGGTACTTGAGCAGGAACGCCTCGAACATGCCGATCGCGTCGCGCCGGTACTCGCGCGCCTGGCGATCGTTCATGTTGATCTGCGGATCGTACTTGGCGTTGATCGACTTCGCCTTGTCCTTGTAGGCGCGCTTCAGGATCTCGCGGGCGGTCGACCGGTACTCCGTCACCATCGTGGCGAAGTGCTGGACGTCCTTCTCCATCTCCTCCAGCGCCCGAGGGTCGGGCGGGCCGAGCGGACCTTGAATGGGAACGGGCGCGGTCGCGGGCGCCGGCGCAGGGCCGGCGGCGTGGGCCGGCATCACGCCGGCGCCGATCATCGCGAGCGCCCAGGGCAGCAGCACACGCGCGGGACGGGTCACTTGTCTTCCTCCAGCACCTTGCGGAAGTCCTCGTCGAGGGCCTTCAGCTCGAGGTTCTTTTGATTGGTCAGCTTGGTGACGACCTGGGTCTTCTGGTCCTTGAGACCCCACGACACGTCGATGATGCCGACGTCGGACCGCACCACCAGGTCGTAGAACTTGTCCGCCACCTTCGTGAACATCGCCTGGGCGAGGCCGCCGCCCAGGCTCTTCGACTGCTCCATGATCGCGCCCAGCTTGCCTGACACGGCCGCCAGCTCTTCCTTGCCCGCCTCGAGGTAGCGCGTGACCTTCTCCAACCGCGCGTTGACCTGCGTGTCGACACGCGCGTCGAAGGCGTGCAGCTGCTGCTCGATCGAATCGGCGCGGCTCAGCAGATCCATCATCCGCTCGACCTGCAACCGATCGCTGCCGGTCAATCGCTGCATCGCGCGCTTCTCGACCGCCAGCTCCCGCTGCAGCGAATCGGACAGCTTCTTCGTGGTCTCGCGCTCGATCTCACCGATGCCGCCCGCCGCGGTCGCGTCGCGCCGCGCGTCGGCGATCGTCTCGCGCAGCTTGTCGTGCAGCCCACGCAGCTGCTCGATCGTCGTGCGCATGTCGCGCACCGGCTCGCGGATGTCCTCGGGCCGGATCTTCTGCTCCGACCGCGACACCCGGTAGTAGTTCTCGATGGCAACCAGCTGCGCCTCCATCGATTGGATCTCGACATTCAGCTCGGAGGCTTGACGATCGATGTCGGCGAAGCGCTCTTTCATCGTGCGCTCGTGCGCCAGCACGCCCTCGTCCGTCGTCGGCATCGCGGACAGCTGCTTCTCGATGCCGTCCTTCTCGATGCCGATCAGATCGAGCTCCTTCTTCTCTTCGGGCGTCAGGATGGGCTCGATCATCTGCCGGATCTTGCCGGCGTACTGCTGCCGCGTGCCGACGATCTGGTTCATGCTCTCGGTCGACTTCGTCCGCAGCGATGCCAGGTCCGGGAAGATGCCGACCTTGCCCTTCCCTTCCATCACGTGCTGGATGCGATCCATCAGCTTCTGGCTCTCGGCCAGATCGCGCTGCATGTCGCCCATGTCCGTCGCCAGCACCATCATCCGCGCCACTTCCGGCTCGGCCTTCACCCACTTCGCCGCCGTCGGCGGAACGAACGCGCCGATGTCGAACTTGTCCAGGCTCTTGCCGATCAGGTTGTCGAAGTAGGCCGGATCGGTCTGCGAGCGGACGATCACCTGGTTCAGCTGGCGGTGAATCGGCTCGAACTCGTCGCGTACCTTCGAGAAGGTGTCGCTCGCCAGATAGAAGTTGCTCATGCGCAGCTGGAGGTTTCCCTCGAGGATGCGCAGGTCCGGACCATCGGGCACGTCGGGATCGGCGAGCAGCAACAGGTTCACCGATCGATACGCGCGCTGCCAGTCCTTGGCCTTGATGTACGTCCACGCCTGCTCGCGCAGGGCGTCCGGCCAGTACTTCGACTGCCGCGGGATCGAGAGGTAGGCGTCGATCGCCTTGTCGAACTGCGACCGCTCGTAAAGGATGCGCGCGATCGCCAGCCGCGACAGGTCCTGGACGTCGCGGCTCGCGGCGTCCGGCGCCTGCGTCTTCAGCAGGGCGTCGTACTGCTGGCTGGCGCTCGCCAGGTCGCCCTTCTTCACGGCGATGGTGGCCAGGAAGTAGCGCGCCTGGAAGTAGTACGTGTTCGTCGTCGGGATCGACGCGAACACCGCCGCCGCGTCGTCCAGCCGGTTCCGGTAGTAATAGTACTTGCCGCGCACGTACGGCGTCGCCGGCTCCATCAGATTCGGCGGCAGGTTCTGCAGGCGCGAGAGATACGAATCGACGTTGTCGAAGTCGCCCGTGCGCAGCGAGATCTCCACCAGCCGCTGCAGCGCCTGCTGCTCCTGCTTCGAGCCCGTGTTCTTGGCGACCGCCTCTTGCAGGTAGTGCTTCGCCGAATACAGGTCGCGCGCCTGGAACAACGACTCGCCCAGCAGCAGCAGCGCATCGTCGTGCGCGCGCGTGTTCGGGTACTTCTCGACGACGTCGAGGAGGATGGTCGCCGCCTCCTCGTAGTTCTTCAGGCTGTACAGGACCTGCGCGTCCAGCACGCGGCGATCGGCCTGGTCGGGCGGGGGCGGCGGCGCCTCCCGCAGCTCCATCGACATGATGTGAACACGCTGATCGAGCTCGATCAGCTTCTTCAGCGTCTCATCGACCTCGTCTGCTCGAGCGGACGAGGCGTAACCCACAACCCCGAACGCAAGCGTGGCAGCTAGCAGGCTCCGGTTGGGCATGAACGTCGTTATTTCTTCGTCGCTGCCGCGGCGGTGCCGCTTTCACCGGCCGACATGACGTTGACGCGGAAATCGATCGCCGGCTTGTCGGAGAGCTGGGTCGTGATGTTGCCCTTCTCGTACCCGACGACGGTGATGTTGGTGCTCTTCGATTCACCCGCGACGAAGGTGTGACTCGACTTGACGTTGAACTTGTACCCCTTGAGGTAGCTGAACACGCCGAAGCCGTTGCCCTGGTACGTGAGCGCGACGGACAGCGTGTGCGATCCGGGCTGGATCGCGCCGTTGTAGACGTCGAACTCCTGCATGTCGGCCAGGTTGCCCTCGCTCTTGGCGGCGATCTGGACGCCGTCGAGCGCGAAGGCCGCCTTGATCAGGCGGAACGAGCTGCCCATCTCGTTCTTGTGGCGGATGAGCGCGCGCGACGCGCCGATCACGCCGCCGAGGACCGTCTCCTTCAGCAGGTTCAGGCGCGCCTTCGTGCGAAAGATCTGCTCTTTCAGCTCGTTGACGTTCTTCTCGAGCCCGCGGAGGCGGACCGTGTACGCGCCCGAATCGCCCCCACCGCCGGCGGCGCCCGCGGCGTCGGCCGGAGGAGCGCCCGTCGCCGACGGAGCGGCAGGAGCGCCGGCCGGATCAGCGGGCGGCGTCGCAGCGGTGGCGTGCGCGCCGGCAGAAGGTGGCGGCGGTGGCGCGTCGGCCGCTCGCGCCTGTGTGGCGAGCAAGGCCGGCAATAACATCACCAACCCCCAACGCAAAGTCCCGATCCCGAACGATGTCATGTCGTTACTCCGTCTGGCGTTGAGGGGCCTGATTGCCTGCCTGATTGAAGGGCTAAGAGGACCCAACAGCGCACTTACAGGGTCCGGAGCGGTGATCAAATCGAAGTGGGTTTTTTATCAGGCCGCGCAAGTATGGTCAATCCCATCGCCTTTTCTGGTTTTGCGGATCTCAATTTTCGACTTTTTTTCTTCGCTTGGCGGTCCGCGGTCCCGCCGAGCGCCAGAAACTAAGTCGCGGCCGTGCGTGGGGGCAGGGCCCGCCAGATGGATTCGAGTAGCTCGGCCGTGCCCTCGCCGGTCGCCGCGCTGATCGCGTGCAGCTCGATCCCGCGCCGGGCGAACGTGCGGGCAATCTGCTTGGCGCGCTTGCGAACGTCGGGCAGATCCATCTTGTTCAGGACGACCAGCTGCGGGCGCGCCGCGAGCTCCGGATCGTACAGCGCGAGCTCGCGGTTCATCGCCTCGTAGTCCTTGAGGGGCGTGCGCTCCGCCGCGGTCGCATCGAGGATGTGCACCAGGAGGCGCGTGCGGTCGAGGTGCCTCAGGAAGCGATCGCCCAGACCCGCGCCCGCGTGCGCGCCTTCGATCAGGCCCGGGATGTCCGCGACCACGAAGGACCGTTCGCCAGGCAGTCCGACGGTGCCCAGGTTCGGGACCAGCGTCGTGAACGGGTAGTCCGCGATCTTCGGGCGCGCCGCGGAGATGCGCGCGATCAGCGACGACTTGCCGACGTTCGGAAAGCCCAGCAGACCGACGTCGGCGAGCAGCTTCAGCTCGAGGCGCACCGTCCGCTCCTCGCCGGGCGTTCCCGGTTCGGCCTTGCGCGGGGCGCGGTCGGTCGACGTCGCGAAGTGAATGTTGCCGCGCCCGCCCTTGCCGCCCTGGGCGACGATCAGGCGCTGGCCGTGCGTGCGCAGGTCACCGATCAGCGCGCCCGTCGCTTCATCGAACACCTGCGTGCCGGGTGGGACGCGCAGGACGACGTCCTCGCCGCCGCGCCCGTAGCGATCCTTGTTCGCGCCCGCATCGCCGGACGGCGCGCTGAACTCGTGGCGGTAGCGGAAGTCGAGCAGCGTCGACAGACCCTCGTCGACGACGAGCACCACGGACGCGCCGTTGCCGCCATCGCCGCCGGACGGCCCGCCCTTGGGGACGAACTTCTCGCGCCGGAACGCGATCGCGCCCTTGCCACCGGCGCCCGCCTTCACGCGGATCGTCGCTTCGTCGACGAAGTGCATGCGGTCCGGCCCGCGTCCTTCCGGACGTTGACCTTGCGCGCGGCTAGGCCGCGGCGGTTTCGATGCTGGCGATCGTGCGCGGGCCGGAGCGCACGTACTTCACCTTGCCGTCGGCCAGCGCGTAAAGCGTGAAGTCGCGCCCGATGCCGACGTTCGTGCCGGGGTGAATGACGGTACCGACCTGGCGAACCAGGATGTTGCCGGCAAGCACGACCTCGCCGCCGTGGCGCTTGACGCCCCGACGCTGCGACTGCGAGTCGCGGCCGTTGCGGGATGAACCTTGACCTTTTTTGTGTGCCATCGCTGTACCCCTTAGGCGCCTGCGCGGATCGCAGTGATCTTCAACGCCGTGTACGGCTGGCGGTGACCCTGCTTGCGGCGGTAGCTCTTCCGGCGCTTGTACTTGAAGATGATGATCTTCTTCGCCAGGCCCTGATC
>Ga0070684_100004475_pt1 | contig 10641 bp, 6 predicted proteins | sample KBSC723LmetaG_FD_65653 | JGI IMG/M metagenome (GOLD analysis project Ga0070684, IMG submission 65653) | Corn rhizosphere microbial communities from Kellogg Biological Station, Michigan, USA - KBS C7.2-3L metaG | ecosystem: Host-associated > Plants > Roots > Rhizosphere ...
TCAATCGCGCCTCGAGCTCGTCGCGCACGCGGTCCCGTTCCGCGGTGCGAAGCGGATTGGTCTCATCGGCTGGATTGTTCCATCGGTCGGACATTCCATCTCTCTCCTGTTGCGGGCGCGTGACGGCGAGTTACCTTGGCTGACATCGCCGTCTGTATCCTCGGTTTGATGGCACGGTGCGTGCCGCTCTGAGCCGCAGGGAGGAGGACCCGCGTGTTTGTCATTGCGCTGCACGCAGCCTTGGCTGTCGCGGCGGTTGCGCCGCTTCAACGCTTGTCGCCATCCGACCAGCACGCTATCGGCGTGGACGTCTCGCCCGCCGATTCGGCGCGAATCGTTCGTGGCGCGCGCGCGGCGCAGTCGGCGTTCGAGAGATTTCGCCGCAACCGCTTGCCAATCGCCGATCATTTCAGCGGACCATGTGACGTCCGCATCGGACGCTATTGCTATTGGCGAGGCGACGGCGACGACGACATGGATCCGCCGCCCGAGCCGACTCAGGTCAGCGAGCGACGCGATCAACTGATTCAGTTGCTCGACAGCGCGACCTCGGTGTTGACCGGCGACGCATGGCTCGCCGGACAACACGTTCGCTATCTCACCGAAGCGGAACGATTCGAGGACGCCTTCACTTTCGCGACCATGTCATGTCACGCGAGCGTCGCGTGGTGCAGCGCGCTCGCGGGATACGCGGCACATCTCGAAGGTAAATTCGCCACCGCGGATTCCGCATTCACGACAGCGCTGGCCGCAATGGAGCCCGCCGAACGCTGTCGCTGGCTCGACATCTCCGACTTGCTCGACGATGAGCTCGAGCCGCGCTTCAAAGCCGTGGGCTGCGACGGCCGTGAGGCTTTCGTGCGACGCGTCCTCTGGCTCGGGTCTCCGCTGTATCAGGTGAGCCGCACCGATCTGTTCACCGAACACCTCGCCCGACTGACGCGAGCACACATCGCTGAACATTCGGCGGCGCCCGACGGCGAGCCGTGGGCCGACGACGAGCGCGAGCTCGTCGTGCGATACGGATGGCCGCGATGGTACTCGCGAACGCAGCCGCAGTTCGGATCTCAGATCGAGCCGTCGATCGCTGGACACGATTCAGGAATGCCGTACGATTTTCTGCCGAGCGTTCATGCGTTCGATCATGTCGGCCATGCCGGCCGCGGCGATTGGCACCTCGATGATCCGCGCGCGCCGACGGGCTACGCACCGTCGTATGTCCGGTCCGTGCACGACCTCCCATCACAAGTCGCGATGTTCCGCCGCGGCGACTCGACGCTAGTCGTCGCCGCCTGGGACGCACGGCACGACACGACGATGGTCAACCGCACCCTCGACGCCGCTCTCATTCTCGCCGCGGACGGCGCACAACGCGCAATAGCCCATCGGACTGACGCCGACACGCGCGGGAGTCTCGCGACGATCGGCGTATTGGACTCGGGCGTCGTGAGCCTAGAGCTGTTCGCCGCCACGGAACGCCGGGCGGCGCGAACCCGCATCGGAGTTGCAGCTCGCGGAAGCGCGCGAGTAACGCTCTCCGACCTGCTTCTGTACGCGTCATCGACCGCCACGCTGAACGACCTCGAGACCGCGATCGACAGCGCGCTCGCCAGCGATGTCGTTCCTGAAAATCGTACGCTCGGAGCGTATTGGGAGACTTATGGGCTCCGCCCAACAGGCGAGCCGGTGCATTTCACGCTGACGGTCGAGGAAATTGGCGTGGGTTGGCTGCGCCGCACCGCGCAACGCCTCCGCTTGAGCGACCCGACGCGCGGCCTGCGGATACAGTGGGAGGAGGTGCCGCAGCAGACGAGAGGCTTTGCGGGCCGAAGCCTTCGCGTCGACCTCTCGAGGCTCCGCAGTGGGCGATATCGAATGCAACTGACGGCTTCGACACGGGGCGAAAGCCCGGCGACGGTCGAACGAGAGATCGAGGTGCGGTAGAACCGGGCGGGGTGTGGGTCTTGTTCGATTTGCCCCGCCGACATACGTTGCTCACAATGGGCACCAAACAGATGCCGGACGCATCGACTCCCGAAAGTCGCGCCGTCGCGCGGTCAATGAACGCCGTACGAAGCATCGTGCGCGCGCTTCGCATCAACACGCGCGCGATCGAGCTGAAGACGGGGATCAGTCTCGCGCAGCTGTTTGTGCTTCAGCAGTTGGCCGAACGCTCAGCTGCATCGCTCAATGAGCTGGCCGAACGGACTGCAACACATCAGAGCTCGGTATCGGTCGTCGTGCGTCGCCTGGTCGAGCGCGGGTACGTATCCCGCGTATCGTCGAGCACTGACAAGCGACGCATCGAGATCGACGTGACGGCAATGGGCCGCGCGATGCTCACGGAAGCGCCAACGACGATTCAGACGCAGCTCATGGAGGCGCTGCGTCGCATGTCGACCAGCGACCAAACAATGCTGGCCGATCTGATGGAGCGCTGGTTGCACGAAGCAAAGATCGACATCGCGACCCCACCGATGCTCGGCGAGGACGAGTCGGAGGTTCAAGCCACGAGTGCCTGACGGTCACCCGACTCCGCATGATCCAGCGGAGGGAATACCAGTTGCGCCCTCGCTCGAACCAACGCTCGCGGCGGTCCAAGGTCCAGCAGAATATGCCGCGGTCGACCAGCGCGTCATCATCATCTGTGGAATCGCGATCGCCGTAGGTGCGGCCGGTGCCGTCATCGCGAACATCCTGACGCACCTGATCGGATTCATCACCAACCTCGCGTACTTCGGCCGTCTCTCCGGCGAATTCGTCGCGCCGAGTACCGCGCGTTGGGGACCGTGGTCGGTGCTGGTGCCGATCATTGGTGCGCTCATCGTCGGCTTGATGGCCCGCTACGGCGCCGCCGCGATTCGCGGACATGGGATTCCCGAAGTGATGGAGCGGGTGCTCTACAATCGCAGCCGCATCTCGCCGAAGATCATGTTCCTCAAGCCGCTATCGGCGGCGGTTGCGATCGGCACGGGAGGTCCATTCGGTGCGGAAGGGCCGATCATCGCCACGGGCGGCGCCGTGGGGTCGCTCGTCGGACAGTTGATCCACGTCACGGCCGACGAGCGAAAGACGTTGCTCGCCGCCGGCGCGGCCGCCGGAATGGCGGCGACCTTCGGCAGCCCGATGTCGGCCGTATTGCTGGCCGTCGAGCTGTTGTTGTTCGAGTATCGTCCGCGGTCTGTCATTCCCGTCGCTCTGGCATCGGCTGTTGCCACGGGCGTCCGCGCGTTGCTCGTCGGATCCGCACCCGTGTTCACGGTGCCGACGATGCTTCAACCCTCGCTGTCGGCACTGCTCGCGTACGTGGTGCTCGGCGGGTTGGTCGGCGTGGTTGCGGCGTTTACGACGCGCTTCATCTACTGGATCGAGGACGTGTACGACGAGCTGCCCATCCACTGGATGTGGTGGCCCATGCTCGGCGCCGTCGTCGTCGGCGCGATCGGCTTGGTCGACGAACGCACGTTGGGCGTCGGCTACGCGAACATCGATCACATCATCAGCGGCGACTTGTTGGGACGCGCACTGGTGACGCTCGTCGTGCTGAAGTTCATATCGTGGTCGATCTATCTAGGCAGCGGGACGTCGGGCGGAACGCTGGCGCCGCTGTTCACGATCGGCGGCGGGATCGGTGCACTGCTCGGCAATGTCGCCGCGCGATTCATGCCCGGCCTTGGTGTCGATGTGCACGTCGCCGCCCTGGTCGGTATGGCGGCGATCTTCGCCGGCGCGTCGCATGCGCTGCTGGCGTCGGTCGTCTTCGCGTTCGAGACGACGCGTCAACCGATGGGACTACTCCCGTTGCTGGCGGGCTGCAGCACCGCGTATCTCGTCGCGTTGCTGCTCGTGCGCAGCTCCATCATGACGGAGAAGCTGGCGCGTCGCGGCACACCAATACGCACCGAGTTCACCGTCGACTTTCTCGATCGCGTCCTCGTGCGCGATGCCGCATCGCGTGACGTCGTGACGCTGTCCGCCGAACAATCGATTCGCAAGACGCGCGCATGGCTTGCGACACGCGAACGCGCGACGACGCACCAAGGGTTCCCGATCGTCGACGACGACGGCAACCTGCTCGGCGTGGTGACGCGCCGCGACCTGCTCGATCCCGAGACGGACGACGCAATCACTGTCGGATCGCTCGTGTCGCGCCGCCCTGCGGTGGTATTTGAAGACAACACGTTGCGCGAGGCCGCCGATCACATGGTGCACGAGGGAGTCGGACGGCTTCCGGTCGTCTCGCGCGACGCACCGCGGAAAGTCGTCGGGATCATCTCCCGGAGCGATTTGCTCGCTGCGCACCGTCCCCGGCTCGACGCGGCGCTTGTCGCCGAAGCACCGCCGATTGGGCGCGGCTGGAGGCGGCGACAAGAAAGAAATCGTCGTCGGAAAAAGGCATGAAGGGAAGGCCTCAAGAGCGCCGTTAGGAGCTCGGCGTAGTTAGGAAGTCGGCGCCGTTAATCAGTTGTCACGCCGCCCAATGCCTTTGTTTTGCGACTTCGATGCCTGATACGCACGTCGTCAGCCAAATCAATCCCGCCGCCAATCCAGCGCTCGCATCGCTGACATAGTGCTGGCCGAGGTACAGCCGGCTGATCGTGATCGCGATGACCAGCGCCGTCGCGATCACGGCGATGACGGTCCGCGTCGCTGCGCTACGCAGCCGAGACGAGATCAAGTACGCCAGCATGCCGTACCCGACAAGCACGCCGAGCGCGTGGCCGCTTGCCAGACCTGTTCCCCAGTCGATCAACACGACGTCGGCGAAGGGAAGCTCGGAGCGACGCACCACGAACCGGAGCGTCGCGTCGAGAAGCGCACCGCCGATGAACGCGGCGCACCAGCCGGTGAGCTCCAGTCCGCGACGGCGCACCGCGTAGATGATCGCGCCGCCGAAGAGCAGCACCGTCATCGTCCCACGGCCGCCCAGGCTGCTGAGGAACGCGAACAATCGGAGGGCGCTCGGCGCGACGGATGCGCGAAGGCGCGCGGCGACTACCACATCGAAGCGCGTGAGCGGCGACGTGTCGACGATCGATTCGGTGATCGACGCGAAGATGCCGATGATCGCCAGGCTCACCGCGAATCCGATCAACAAATGCACGACGAGATATTCTTCGCGCGCGAACTGACCGGTCACGATCTTCCAGGCGCGCGGATACCGCGCACGCATCTTGTCCATGCGGCCCGACGTCGTCGCGCGCGCCCATTGTTGGTCGAGCGACGCGACGACGGTCCCGCGGTTTTTGCCGAACCATCGCCAGAGAAAGACGACGCCAGCCACGAGCGCGATCAGAATCGCGAGCAGCAAGCTCACGCGACCGATGTAATGTACGAGGCGCGGCAGGTTTCGTCCGAAGACGTATCCGAGAATGCTGAACGACACCACCCAGACCGTGCCGCCGAGCGCGTTGAACGACGCGAACGTGCGCATCGGCATGCGCGAGATGCCAGCGAAGATTCCAACGAAGCTTCGGAGGAACGCGACGAAGCGGCCGAGCATCACCGTCTTGGCACCGTGCTGCTCGAAGAACCGATGCGTCTTCTCGAGACGCGGCGGCGTCAGTCGGACCCAGCGGCCATACTTGGCGAGGAACGGTGTCCCGCCGCGTGCGCCGAGCCAGTATCCGGCATGTCCTCCCGCGATCGTGCCGACGCAACCCGCGATGAGGACGCCGGTGAGCGAAAGAGTGCCCCGCCCGGCTAGCGCCGCGGCGGTGACGAGCGCTGTCTCACCCGGCACCGGAACTCCGGCACCTTCGATGAGCAGAAACAGCGCAACCATGATATAGCCATAGTGGGCAACCCATTGGCTTACAACATCGAGCATCCGTCAGTCACAGGTCCGGGTGGGTGGGCACGCGGCGTGGCAGTCGAAACCTCGACAGATGGGGTGCGTGCCACAAGCGCCAACACTTCCCCGCTCGTGCTCAATGGACGAACGTTAGGCTCCCACACCAACACACATTCGATGCTCGACATTTTGAATCTCGAGAGTCTGGAGCCATTGGCGCGTGAGCGTCTCGATCCCATGCTCTTCGATTACATCGCCGGCGGCGCAGCCGATGAGTGGACGCTCGCTGAGAATCGTACGGCGTGGTCGCGCTTTCAGATTCTGCCGCGCATGCTGCGCGGCGTCGCGAATCGTTCGCTCGAGACGACGATTCTCGGAACGCCGGTGAGCTTTCCGGTCGTCGTCCCGCCGATGGCGTTTCACGGTCTCTGTCATCTCGAGGCCGAAGCGGCCACCGCGCGGGCCACGACGGCCGAAGGCACCATCTTTTGCGCGAGCACCGTGTCGAACTGCAGTCTCGAGGCGATCGCCGAGGCGTCAGGTGTCGGACCACGATGGTTTCAGCTCTACGTCTATCGAGACCGTGGCATCACGCGCGGTCTCGTCGAACGAGCTGCCGCCGCGGGATACACGGCCCTTTGTCTCACCGTCGACACGCCACTCGCCGGGCATCGTGAGCGCGACAAGCGCAACACGCTGCGCATGCCGTCGCACTTGGAGCTTGGCAACTTCCCCGCGTCGCACGCGGATCAGAATCGCGTCGGCTCCGGCCACGGCTCGGCGCTCGCACAGTACATCGCCGCCGAATGGGATCCGGCTCTTTCGTGGCGAGACGTCGAGTGGCTGCAATCGGTTTCGCCGATGCCGGTGGTCGTGAAGGGAGTACTGTCGCCGGACGACGCGGTGCTGGCCATCGAACACGGTGCCGCGGGCGTCATCGTCTCGAATCATGGTGGACGACAACTCGATGGCGTTCCGGCTGGAGCAACAATGCTCGGCCCGGTCGTCGATGCGGTGAATGGTCGCGGCGAGGTTCTGGTCGACGGCGGCATCCGCCGCGGGACCGACGTGTTCAAGGCGCTCGCCCTCGGCGCGCGCGGCGTTCTGGTCGGCCGGCCGGTGTTGTGGGGTTTGACTTTGGGTGGCGCGGAGGGTGTGCGTGCGGTCCTCGCCCATCTGCGCGCCGAGCTCGATTTGGCGATGGCGCTCGCCGGCTGCGCGAGCGTCGGCGACATCACGCGAGACCTCATCTTGCAGTCAGTGTCGTCATCCTGAGCGTCGCCGTCATCCTGAGCGAAGCGAAGGATCTGTCGGTGATTGACTGGCGGCTTGGCTGGTCGGCATCAACAATTTTGGACGCGGATTTGACGGATTGAACGGATCGGCACGGACACAGCGTTTGGCGTGAGTTAGGGAAGGGTTACCGCAGAGGAGCGCAGAGGACTACATCGAAAAGATCCCGTCGCGCAACGAGCCGGGATTGTTGTCCCCGTCTCACCGTGTTCGCAAGGGTGTTCCAGCCGGATTCGGCGCACGACTGGCAGGTGAACCAACGCCAAAGAAGCGCTTCCACCTCGATCCATGGCCCCAATAGATTGGCCAGCAACCTTCCCTGACCTGACCATGCCAGAACTCTCACTCGACGCCCGAACGACCGCGCTCGTCGTCATCGACTTGCAAAAAGGAATCGCCGGCATGCCGACCATGCCCAATGCCGCTAGCGACGTCATCGCGCGATCGGCAAAGCTCGCCGCACGGATTCGCGAGCGGAAAGGGCTCGTCGTGCTGGTGCACGTCGATGCAGGTCCAAACGGCGAGTTGTTCCCGCGCCCGATCACCGACATCGAGCGACCGCGTATCACACCGACGCCGGAATGGTCGGAATTCGTTACCGAGATGACTCCGCAGGCTGGAGACGTCGTCGTGACGAAACATCAACCGGGTGCGTTCTTCGGAACGGATCTCGAGATTCAGTTACGCCGGCGCGGCATCCAGACGATCGTGCTCTGCGGTATCTCGACCAACGTCGGTGTGGAAGCGACGGCGCGCGTGGGCTACGAGCACGGTTACAATCTGGTGTTCGCGTCGGACGCGATGGCGGCACGCGACGCCGAGCTGCACACCACGAGCGTCACCAAGTTCTTCCCGACGATTGGCCGCGTGCGCACGACCGACGAGATTCTCGCCGCGCTCTGATTCCCACGCTACGCTTCGAGAGTGTGCTCCCGGCCACGGATCGCAACCAATAGCGTCGGCACGACGAACAATGTGATAGGCGTCGACAACGCGAGTCCGCCGATCACCGCCAACGCCAATGGTCGCTGTAAATCGCTTCCGGCGCCGATGCCGAGCGCCAGCGGCAAGAGACCGAACAACGTGCACAACGTCGTCATGAGGATCGGCCGCAGTCGAATGCGCGCGGCTTCTCTGAGCGCGCGCTCCAGTGGCATGGCTTCGTTGCGCATCAGGTGCCGCGTGAAGTCGAGCAGGATGATGCCGTTCTTCACGATCAGACCGACGAGCAGGATCAGTCCCATGAACGACGAGACGTTGAGCGGGGTTCCGGTGATGAGCAGAAGCCCAATCGCGCCAACGAACGAGAGCGGCGCCGCGAGCAGCACGACCAACGGCTCGATGAACGATTGGAATTGCAGCACCATGACGCCGATCACGCTCGCCGCGGCGAGTGCGAGCACGAGCAGCAGCGCGTGAAATGCCTGCTGCTGTCCGGCATACTGTCCGCCAAGCTCGATCCGAATGCCCGCAGGCGGAGGATTCTCCGCAAGCACACGCTTCACGTCGACCATCACTTGCCCGAGCGAGCGGTCGCCCAAGTCGCTCGTCGCCGAGATTAGCTGCTGCTGGTTCTCGCGCAGCAGCTCAGCGCGCGTCTCGACGGGCTCAAACCGTGCCAACGTCCCGAGCGGAACAGCGGAGTGTGTTTGCTGCGAGAACACTGGAATTGAGGGGAGCAGCTGCGGATTGAATCGAACGGAGTCCGGTGCGCGCACTCGAACTCCGACCGACCGATCCTCGAGGCGAATTTCCCCCGCGGGTTCCCCGAGCAGCGCGCCGCTCACTTCATCCGCGACTTGCGACGGCGTGAGCCCGACCCGATTCGCCTCGCTCTGGTTGATCGTCATCTCCAACTCCGCGCTCGGCTCACTGACACCATTGAAGTAATCCTCGAGCCCGTCGACCTTCGACATCTTGGGCTCGAGCTTCTTCGCGTACGCTTCGAGCGCACTGAGATCGGAGCCGAACATCTTGATCTCCACCGGTCGCGCGGCGCCGGCGAGATCGTTGATGACGTCGGACAAGATCTGCACGAACTCCACGCGAAGTCGCGGTACGGCGGTCTGCACCTTGTCGCGCACCTCATCGATCACCTGAAAGATCGATCGATCGCGCTGGCTCTCCGATTTGAGACGCGCGTTGATGTCGCCGCGATTCTGGAGCGTCGCGAACAATCCGAGCTCTGCGCCCGTTCGACGCGACGTCCCGACAATCTCCGGCGTCGATGCAAGGATTCGCTCGACGATATGCACCTGCCGATCCGTCTCGGCCAGCGCCGTTCCGCCCGGCGTGAAGTAATCGAGCACGAATGCGCCCTCGTCGATCTCCGGCAAGAATCCCGTCGGCGCCGCGCGCTGCACGAGAACTCCGGCGACGACCAACACGACCGCCGCCGGAATCACCCAGCGCGCATGACCGAGCGCGCCGCCAAGCGCTCGCTCGTATTTGTCGGACAGCGAGTCGATCCCCTGCCCGATGCGCGCCAGGAATCCCCGCGGGCGTTCCCGGGCGACTTCCTCCGCTTCCACATCCTCGACGCGCAGAAATTGCTCGCTCAAGAGCGGAATGATCGTCAGCGCGACGACGAGCGACACGAGCACCGCGATCGTGAGCGTGATCGAAAGCGCATGAAAGAACTGCCCTTCGACGCCCGTGAGCAGTCCGAGCGGCAGAAAAACGACGACCGTCGTGATTGTCGACGTCGTCACCGGCCAGATGAGCTCCTGAACGGCATCGCGAATCGCGATCCGCCGGTCCGGCTGTAGATGCGCATGCCGAACGATGTTCTCGGTGATGACGACCGCGTCGTCGATCACGAGACCGATCGCGATCGCCATGGCGCCGAGCGTCATCAAGTTGAACGTCTGACCGATGAGCGACATCACGAAGACCGTGATCGCCATCGTGATCGGAATCGACGATGCGCTGATCGCGGTGATGCGGGCGTGTCGCAAAAAGAGTAGTAGAATGATCACCGCCAGCACGGCGCCGATGATCATCGCATCCCGAACAGAGCTGACCGCGTCGCGGAGCAACGCCGCTTGATCGTAGACCGGTTTGATGAAGACGCCTGGCGGCAGCGTTCCCTTGAGACCGGCGGCGATGCTTGCCACGCTGTCGGCGATGAGCAGCGTGTTGCCGCCCGTCTGTCGCGTGATGTTGAGAAGCGCCGCAGGCCGTCCGTCTCCGGCGATGATGCGGACGTGGTCTTCAGTGCCTGGTGTGACCGTTGCCAAGTCGCCAACGCGCAGACCGTGCGCGACGACGATGTTGCCGATGTCCTCGGCCGAGTGCGCCTCGCTCGTCGTCACGATGAGATACTGACGATAGTCCTGCGGCATTCGGCCGACGGCAGTCACCGAGGTCGACGCTTGGATTGCCGTCGCAAGGTCGGCGAATGTGAGTTGTTGCTGCGCAAGCCGCGCGGGATCAGCAATGACCTCGATCTCGCGCACGTCGCTCCCCATGACGTCGACGCGTCCCACACCGGGAACGCGCGAGATGAGGGGCTTCACTTGATAGCGTGCAATGTCGTACAGCGTCGCGGGATC
>Ga0070684_100004476_pt1 | contig 10640 bp, 6 predicted proteins | sample KBSC723LmetaG_FD_65653 | JGI IMG/M metagenome (GOLD analysis project Ga0070684, IMG submission 65653) | Corn rhizosphere microbial communities from Kellogg Biological Station, Michigan, USA - KBS C7.2-3L metaG | ecosystem: Host-associated > Plants > Roots > Rhizosphere ...
GGGTTCGTTTGCCTTCTCCTCGCCCGCTCCCATCCATCTCAACACCAGCATCGTCAAGCTGGACTTCATTCCATCGGACAGGCACCGCCTCTTCGTCCGCGGAAACCTGCAGGATGACAGCACTGTCTTCGCCGAGCAGTTCCCGGGGACAGGTCCGAACCAGGTCTTACAAGACAACAGCAAGGGCATCGCCGCGGGCGATACCTGGACCATTAGTCCACGTCTGATTAATGACCTGCGTTATGGTTTTGTGCGCCAGGGATTCAGCATTCGCGGCCCGGCCACAGGCGAGTTCGTCGACTTCCGCTTCATGTCGCAGCCCACATCGGAGAACCGGAGCCGAGTGGTCAGCGTCCCGGTCAATAACATCATCGACAGTGTGAGCTGGACCAAGGGCAATCACACCGTGCAGGTCGGAGTGAATTGGCGTCTCATCCATCAGAACAACTCCACCGATGGCAACTCCTGGAACAGCGGTACCACCAACCCCTACTGGCTGGGCGGCAGCACACCGGATCCGAGCGACATAGGGCTGCCCACCGTCGACGACTCTTTCTTCAACTCCTACCAGATCGATCTGGCGAATCTTGTGGGCACTGTCCCGCAGATCACCGACGTTTTCAATTACAAGATCACCAATGCCACTTCTGGCGCTGCCCTGTCAGAAGGTGCTTTCATCGATCGTCACTTCAAGGCCAATGAGTTCGAGTGGTATGTCCAGGATGCCTGGCGCGTCACACCGAATCTCACCTTGACCTTTGGCCTGCGGCATACCCTGCTGCAAACCCCCTATGAAACCAAGGGGCAGATGGTCACACCTACGATTGACACCGACGCCTGGTACAAGCAGCGCGAAATCCAGGCCCAGATCGGCCAGATTTACGAACCCGATCTCGCTTTCGCCCCCGCGGGACCCGTTTACAACAAGGGGGGCTTCTGGCCCATGCAGAAGTTCAACTACGCGCCCCGGTTCGCCGTGGCCTACTCACCGGATACCAAGACGTCGATCCGGGCTGGCGCGGGCATCTACTACGACCATTTCGGCGAAGCCCTGGTCAACACCTACGACCAGGAGGGTTCGTTTGGCATGAGTTCGGCGGTATCCAATCCGGCCGGCACCTTCTCAATGGAAGGCGGGGGAAGCCGCGCCCCATCGCCGCGCTTTATCGATCGGCACACGCTGCCCCCCATCAGCCTGGGAGCCCCGGCGCCCTCCACGATCACTTACCCCTACACCTATGTGCCTGACAACTTCTCGATCCAGTGGGGCCTCAACAGCAGAATTCAGACCCCATATTCCGAGGCGTTCAACTTCTCGGTTCAGCGCGAGCTACCCAAAGGCTTCTCAATCGAAGCCGATTACGTCGGACGTCTCGGCCGTCACCTCCTGCAGCAACTCGACCTCGCCGAGCCGGTAAACTACGTTGACCCCTTAGGCGCGGGTGACTACTATACGGCCGGCGCCAAGTTGTCGAAAGCGACGGATCAGCTCAAGGACAACCCGGGCAACGTTCCCACGATCCAGTACTTCGAGAATGTCTTCCCGTTCATGAAGAATCTCGACTACGCCGGTGAAAGCGCCACTCAGGCCATCTACAACAACGAGTGGATATTCTACCGAGGCGATCTTGGCGCGACGTCCGCGCTGGCCGATCTGGATTTCTACGACCAGCAAGACCTGTACGGCTTCTATCCCACACCGGCCAACTGGCAGCCCCATTTCTGGGAAGACCAGTTCGCGTCGCTGTTCGCTCTGTCCTCGATCGGGTCGAGTTCCTACCACGCCGGCCAGCTCGTTCTCCGGCATCCCACCACGCACGGGCTCACGATTGACGTGAGCTATACGTATTCCCACTCGATTGACATGGGATCCGATACGGAGCGCAGCAACGAATTCGGTGGATTTTCCAGCAACACCGGCGCCTTCAGCGAGATCATCAACACCTGGCGCCCGTACCTCAACCGTGGCTCCTCCGACTTCGATACCCGCCACCTGATCACCACCGACTGGGTTTACATTCTTCCCTTTGGAACCGGTAAAGCCATCGGCGGATCGGCCAACCGCTTTGCGGACGCCTTCATCGGCGGATGGCAGTGGTCGGGCATCGAACGCTGGTCCAGCGGACTGCCGTTCTCGTTCTTCGAGCCCGGTTGGTCCACCAACTGGCAGATCGAAAGCTTCGGCGTGCAGACCGGACCGATCAAAATGCACAAGCATTACGATCCCGCAGTTGGCGGCGCGCCGCAATACTTCGCGGACGCCGACAAAATCAACAGCAATGTCTTGTGCGGCGGATGCAATGGCGGCAACGAGCGCCTGCCCTATCCCGGCGAGGTCGGAAACCGCAACAACTTCCGCGGCGACGGATACTTCAACATCGACTCCGGCCTGGCCAAGAACTGGAAGATCTATCGCGAAAGCACGCTCCACTTCGAGTGGCAGGTCTACAACGTCCTCAACACCGTCCGCTTTGACCCCGCCTCCATCGGGTCGGGTCTGACCGGCGGCAACCTCGGCGTGGCCAGCTCAACGCTGACCACCCCGCGCCGCATGCAGTTCGCCCTGCGCGTCGACTTCTAACGGACTCAACTGCAAGAAACGCCGGAGGAGTTACTCTCCTCCGGCGTTTCTGTCTCTACTTTCCGTTCTCTGCCTGCGCCGGTTTCGCTTTTAGCTTTTCGCCAGGCGGCGGCTTCACCTGCTGCACCGTGGTTCCCGCTCTCACCTCGAGTTTCGGCGCCACTCCACCCTCGTTCTTCACCAGAATCGAAATCCGCCGGTTCGACGGATCGTACGGCTTCGCCTTCACCCGCAGCATCTGGTCGGCGTACCCACGCACCTGCGTCACCTGGTCCGCGCGCACTCCGTCTTGCTGCAGCAAACGACGCGCCGTGTTCGCACGGTCCGCGGAAAGCTCCCAGTTGCTGTATCCCGTGTCACTTGAGTATGGCGCAGCGTCCGTGTGCCCCTCGATGAGCAGCGCGTTGGGCAGCGTCTTCAACTCGTTCGCCAAGACCGCTAGCAACTCCTGCCCGCTTGCGCTCAGATGCGGACTGCCGCTCTCGTAGAATGTCGCCTTCGCCCCCTCCAGCAATTCGATCCGCAGCCCCTCGGGCGTGATCGTGATTTCGATCTGGTCCGACAGCTTCTTCAACTCCTGCTTGGCCCGGATCTCCGCGTCCAGCTTTTCCTTGAGCTGCTTCATGCGGTCATCGGGCTTCGTCTCGGCAGGCGAGGCTCCGTTGCCGCTCATCGTCGTCCCCAGCAGGTTCGCCGTGCCCTTAGGGTCGTTGAAGTATCCGGCCACCGCTTTCTTGATCGTGTCGCTCGAGTTCATCAGCCAGAGCACGATGAACAATGCCATCATCGCGGTCACGAAATCCGCGTATGCCACCTTCCACGCGCCGCCATGATGACCGCCATGCTGCCCCTTCTTCTTGATCACGATGATCGGCTGCGGCTTCGGAGTCACCATTGTTCTTCCTCTTCCTGGTTACGCCGCCGGCGCCGCCGCGGAGTCCGCCGGGGCCGCCTGCGACGCCTGTTGCTTGCAGCGCTTTTCCATCTCGTCGAACGACGGCCGCACATGTGCCGGAATCGCGCGACGGCCCATCTCGATTGCGATCATCGGCGCCGATCCCTTCAGGAACGACAGCATGAGAACCCGCAGCACGTGCAGATAGCCGTTGTGCGCATCCGCACTCTTCGCCATATTCGAGGCCAGCGGCCCTGCTACTCCGTAGCACAGCAGGATGCCGAGAAATGTGCCCACCAGCGCCGCCGCCACTTTATGTCCAATCTCTTCCGGCGGCCCCCCCAGTGCTCCCATGGTGATCACCACGCCCAGCACCGCGGCCACAATGCCCAGGCCCGGCAGAGCATCTGCCGCGGTCGACAGCGCCGCGACAGGTTGCGTGGCATCGTGATGGTGCACCTCCATGTCCAGCTCCATCATCTGGTCCATGTCGAACGGTTCCACTCCCCCGGTGATCGCCATGCGCAGCGTGTCGCACACAAAATCCCTGGCCCCGTGATCGCCGAGAAACTCGGGATATTCCTTGAACAACGGGCTCGCCCCGGGTTTTTCCACGTCGTCTTCGACGCTTAACAGCCCCTGCTTGCGCACCTTGTTCAGGAACTGGTACATCATGCGCAGCGTGCTCAGGTAGCGCTCCTTGCCAATCTCCTTGCCCTTGATCGCGCCCAGCACACCTCCGAGGATTCCTTTGAGGATATGCACCGGGTTGGCCACGAGCAGCGTGCCGGTTGCCGCGCCAGCGATGATCAGCAGCTCTGCCGGCTGGATCAGCACCGCGATCTGCCCCTTCTCCATCAGGAACCCGCCGATCACAGCGCCGAACACAATCAGAATCCCTACGATGGCGAACATGCAGCCCTCCCCGGCGCCTGTGTCACGCGGTTGCCGCCCGCGTGCGTGCTATTCTCCATTGCGCTTTGCGCTCGCTTCAAGAGCTCTGGCAGCGGTTCGGCGCGCTCCGCCACCGCCGTTCCGATGCTCACCGTCAGAGACAGCCGGTCGCCCCACCAGCGAAACTCCGATGTCCGCGAAATTCCGGCCAGCACCTGTGCATGATTGGCCAGAACCTCCGCGCAACCCTCCTGCGACAGCACCAGGAAATCATCGTCGCCCCATCGGCCCATCTCGTCGCCCGGCCGCAGATTGTTGGCCAGCGTCCGCCCCATGTTTTCGAGCATCGACTCGCACGCCCGCGCTCCATGCGTTCGCCGCAGCTCTTCGGCCTGGTCAACCCGAACCCACATCACGCCCAGCGCCCCGGTCTCGCGCTCGAACACCTCCCACTTGGTCTGCAGCCGCTCGCGCACCTCGGCCTGGCTCTCGCGCACCTCCGAGCCCTCGCTGGTGTCGCCGTGGGGCAAGGCATTGTTCCGCTCCGCCGCATGAAACACCGCCGCCGTTCCGATGCGCGCGCCCAAGGTGTCGCGCAGAACAATTCGCCGCGCAATGGCGGGCAGATCGTGCCCTCGCTGATGTTGTGCATGGACCAGGGTGCCGCGGTGACCCAGAGCCCCGTTGGTGCCGTCGCCCAGCGGCTGCATGCGCTCGAATACGCCGCAGCAGATCAGCGGCTCCAGACCCTGCGGCAGTTCCCGGCCCACCAGGGTTGCGCCGGAATGTCCGGTAAGCATTTCCGCCGCTCGATTCCAGTAGACGACCCGCCCCGCCTGATCGAGCAGGGCCAGGCCCTCCGGATACACATCGAGCGCGGCTTCCGTCAGCTCCGCACGGTCGGCCATCGAAGTCTCCCCACCCGTTCATCGGCAGGAAGAGTTCGAACTTCATTCACTGTACATTTCGGAATGCCCCATCGCGGTCAGACGACACGGGGATAGGCCGGGTCGCTGAAGACTGACAACTCGACTTACAGCGGCGCCGCAGTCGCACGTGTGCCAAGCTGCGCCGAGTTCCCGCCGCGCCGCGGCAACCGCACCACAAAACGCGTCGAACCAGGCTTCGATTCCACGTCGATGCGGCCATCGAACTTTTGCGTCACGATGCGATGCACAATATCGAGCCCGAGGCCTGTACCCGATCCCTGCGGCTTGGTCGTGAAAAACGCCTCGAAGATGTGCGGCAGCACATGTTCCGGAATGCCCGCCCCGTGATCCTCGATGCTCACCACCAGCCACTCCGGCTCGGTCCACGTCGCAATTTCGATGCGCCCGCTGGCCGGCGATGCATCGGCCGCGTTGTCGATCAGGTTGGTCCACACCTGCCCCAGCGCCGAGCCGCGCGTTTCAATCACTGACGGCGTCGCGTCGAATCGCTTCTCCACCTTGATCTGCTTGATGCGGAGCTTGTGTCCCAGGATCGTGAGCGTGCTCTGCAGGCTGTCGTGCACATCCAACTCGCGCGCGGGAGACTTCTCGTCGTACGCGAACTTCTTCACCGCCGCCACCAGCTCCGACACCCGCCCGATGCTCTCCTCGATGGTGCATACCTGCTTCATGCTGCCCACCAGCGCGCCCAGCCAGTTCAGCGCATCGGAAAATGCTCCCGGTTCGAAATGATCCTGCGCGCACTTCAGTTCCGCCGGTTGAAATCCCATCTCCACCAGGGCAGGGCCGATCGTCCACGCATTATCCACGCCCGCCGAGTCCAGCCAACCTGACAGCGCTTCTTCCGCCTCCGCCTGATCCACGGAGCTCAGCGTTGCCACGCGGCAGCTTTGCGCCGCGTGGAGAAGCAGTCCCCGGATGCACTCCAGTTCCTGCGGTGTCTTTTGCCTCTCGCTGATGCGCAGCCCCAGCTCCTGCAGCCGCAGAAGATTCTCCCGCAGTTGCGTCGCCGAGCGTTTCGCTGCCGTGCCCGGATTGTGCAGCTCGTGCATCAACCCCGCCGCCAGCGTGCCCAGCGTTATCAGCTTCTCCCGGTGCAGCGCCTCCACCTGGTAGGCCACCACCCGCACAGTCATGTCGCGCACCACCTGCGCGCGCACGGCGGGGCAGCACGCCAGCAGATTCCAGAACTGGTCCACGGAAAAACGAATCAGTACGGAGTCTTCCACTGCGCGGATGAAAAAAGGCGCTGCTTCCTTGCCGTGCAGCAGTGGAGTCTCTCCGAACCCTTCGCCGGCGTGCGCAAAGCCCACGGCGGTCAGAGAACCGTCCTGCTCCGGACGGTCGGCTCGCATCTTTCCTTCCAGCACCACCGTGTAGTACAAGGGCGATTGCCCGGGCTCCACCAGCAGCGACCCCGCGGGCGCCTGCACGCGTTCCACCCGGTCCACTCCGCGAAGTTGCAAAAGGTCTGACGCGGCGAACGAGGCGATCCTCCGCAATGGCTCCGCCACCGCCGAGAACGCTACTTCCTCAATGCAGACCGGTTTCTCACTCTCCAGAGTCACAAAATCACCTTGCCTCCAGTCCCCGCTCTCAGAATGCGGCGAGGTACTGATGAATAAACTGCACGGCGATCGAGCCTTCGCCTACCGCCGATGCCACCCGCTTCACCGATCCGTGCCGCACATCGCCTGCCACGAACACCCCCGGCACACTGCTTTCGAGCAGGAACGGCTCCCGGCTTTCTTTCCACTCCACCGGCAGCTTGCCGTCCCGCCGCAGGTCCGGCCCGGCCAGAATGAACCCCTTCTCATCCCGCAGGATTGCGGCGGGTACCCACTCCGTGCGCGGAGCCGCACCAATGAACACAAAAAGACTCTCGGCCCGGACCTCTTCGTCTCCGTCCGGCCCGTGCAGCCGCAAAGCCTCCAGGTGCTCCTGGCCCACTGCCTCGGCCACCTGCGTGCGCGGCCTCAACACAATATTCGATGTTCGGCCGATCTCATCGATCAAATATTTCGACATGGTGGCCTCAAGACCCGCGCCGCGCACCAGCATCGTTACCGTCCGCGCGTATTTGGCGAAGTGCAGCGCAGCCTGCCCCGCGGAATTCGCGCCTCCCACAATGTACACGTCCTCTTCCTTACAACCGGGAGCCTCAACCAGCGCCGCGCCATAATAGATGCCGCGCCCGGTCAAAGCCTCTGCCCCCGGGACATGCAGCTTGCGGTACTGTACGCCGGGCGACAACAGCAGCGCATGGGTCGATACTTCGCGCCCCTCTGACATGCACACGAACCGGTATTGCCCGTCCATCCGAAGCCCTGTTGCCCGCTGGGTTACGAATTCCGCGCCAAACTGCCGCGCCTGGTCCAGCGCGCGCCGGCCCATGTCGGCGCCCGTAATGCCCCACGGAAATCCCAGGTAGTTCTTGATCATCGACGTGGTGCCCGCCTGCCCTCCGGGTGCCTCCGGCTCGATCACCAGGGTGCGCAGCCCTTCGCTGGCTCCGTACACTGCTGCGGCCAGGCCCGCCGGACCTGCGCCCACAATCACCAGGTCGTAGAATTCCTGGCTGGCCCGCACGTTCATGCCCACACGTTCCGCAAGTTCTTCTGCCCCGGGAGAATGCAGCACCGCGCCATCGGGCACCAGAACCAACGGCAGGCCCTCGGCCTGAATACCGCGCTCGGCCAGCAGCTTCTCCGCTTCCTCGCCGGTCACGTCAAGCCATCGGTATGGCACCTGGTTGCAACTCAGGAAGCTGCGGATCTCGTGGTCCCGCGGCGACCACCGGTTTCCAATTACCGTCAGACCCTCAAATCGAGGACGGTACCCCGACTTCCACCCATCCAGCAGGTCGCTCAGCACCGGGTAGAGCTTTTCCTCCGGTGGATCCCACGGCTTATTCAGGTAATAGTGAATGCGGGCGCTGTTGATTGCCTGGATTGCCGCCTCGGTATCGGCGTACGCGGTCAGCAGAACCCGCCTTGCTTCGGGATAGATATCCCGCGAGCGCTCGAGGAATTGAACTCCGCTCATGCCCGGCATCCGCTGGTCGCTCAGCAGCAGGGCAACCGGTTCCTCCCGCGCCTTCACCTGCGACAGCGTGTCGAGAGCCGCCTGACCGCCAGCCGCCCGCATCACGCGGTATTCTGCTCCGTATTGGCGGCGAAGGTCCTGGATCACCGCCTCCAGCACGTTTACGTCGTCGTCTACAGCCAGAAGGATAGGTCGCGCCATGTTGCTAGTGTAAGCGGGCTTGCCACTCCTTCCGGGACGTGCCGGAGCACTTCAAACTTCTTGTCCAAAAATGCGGGGCTACCCTCAGCAATACGCCTGAGGGGTGCACAATCCGTTAACAGCAAAGGGTTTACCGAACGCGATTTCTTTTTCCCTTCACTCGTGACAAACTGTAAGCTCATACACGAAATTCCCGCAGGCATTTTGAGCCCGTCCCGTTCCGGGAAGGCCTGTGTGCATCACGTGCTCGATCGAGATCCCCCGCGCAGACCGCCGAACCTTTTCGCCGGGCTGCCGATAGGAGCAGGCAGAGGATGACGACCAGACCGCCAGCGCAGAGTCATGTCCGGCCGAGCGTATTGCCGAACATTCCCTCCCGCCACGACGCGTCGGATGAGGGCCAAACTATGAAGAAAATCATTCTTGCCGACTCCCAGGCCATCTTTCGCGCCGGGACTGCCAAGGTTCTCGCCGCCGACGAGAACATTCGTATCATTGCCCAGTGCGCCGACCTTGATCGTCTCCTCCATGCGATTACCAGCTTCCCTGGCGCAATCGTGTTGTTTGCCAGCGCGCTGCGGCCTGAGATGCCACAGCTTCGCCGCATGCTCGAAGCCGCCGGCAGCCGCGGCATCGTCATCGCCGAAACCACCGAGACCGCCCAGGCCTACCTGCAGCAGGGCTTCCGCGGTGTGGTCTTCCGCAATGTCTCCGGCTCCGCCCTCATCGATTGCGTTCGCCGCGTCTCCAACGGCGACACCTGGATCCCACCCCAGCTCATCGTTCCCGAGGCCATCGACGACGACGTGGTAGGATCCCGCGTCCGCGATCGCCTTACTCCAAAGGAAATGCGCATTGTCGCCCTTATCGTCCAGGGCTGCAAGAACCGCGAGATTGCCTCGCGCCTGAAAACCACCGAGCAGGTCATCAAGAATTACCTGCGCTCCATCTATGACAAGACCGGCGTCAGCGATCGCCTCGAGCTCGCCCTTTTCACCATTCACCATCGCGTGCTCGCCGCGGCCGCTGCTGAAGTCGGCCGGAATCTCGAATCCGAAGAACAGGCAGCTTCGGGCGCCGTCGCCTAGCGTAACATCGAAAACCTCGGCCGCCGGGCCTTGTCGCCGGGATCCTTGGGTCCCGGCAGCTTCGGCATGCACCAGCTTCCCCCAATCCACCCAAAGTATGATCTTCCTGCCATCCCTCCGGCGGATGCCCAACTTCCCCTTTGCAGTCGAAAATCTCTGAAGCCCGGTCCTTCGAAGCGTTTCTCCGCTCGAGGGTGTCCGGCCAGAGCGCCTGCCATGTACGGGCGCGCAGCTTCCCCGCTGCCAGCCAGCGGCATTGCCGACACGTTTCTGCACCAGCCCTTTCGGAGAACCAGATGACACGCAACGCCGTCCTCCTCATCGTGTGCCTCGTCGCCACCTGTTTTGCGTCAGCCCAGAACAACCTCGCGGTCGTGCGTGGATCCATCCTCGATCCGCAGCACAAAGCCATCCCCGCAGCCCACGTCCACCTCATCGCCAGCAACACCGGCGCTTCGCGCGAGGTGATCTCAAATGGCGCAGGACTGTATGAGATCGCCGGTCTTCAGCCCGGCGCCTACGCTTTGACGGTCGACGCCCACGGTTTCAGGCCGAGCTCGCAGCCCATCGATCTTGAAGTCGGCCAGCAGGCGACTGCCGACGTGCAGCTGGTCCTCGAAGGCGGCAGCCAGACGGTCACCGTACAGGGCTCCGCCGGAGAACTCCTCAAGACCCAGGACGCCAGCGTGGGTGAAGTCGTCGACCAGCAATCGGTCCAGTCGCTACCTCTGAATGGGCGCATGCTTATCGACCTCGTGCTCACGGTGCCTGGCGCGCACATAAGCCACGGAGCGGGAACCGGCGACATGAACCCCCTTTACTGGCGTCCCGGACAGCGCTCCGCGGTCAGCATCGGCGGCGAACGCCCCAACGCGAACTACTTCCTCCTGGACGGAGCCACCAACACCGACCCTACCTTCAACACCCAGAACCTCAGCGCGTCGCCTGACGCCGTGCAGGAGTTCCAGGTGCAGACCGGAAGCTAC
>Ga0070684_100004478_pt1 | contig 10639 bp, 11 predicted proteins | sample KBSC723LmetaG_FD_65653 | JGI IMG/M metagenome (GOLD analysis project Ga0070684, IMG submission 65653) | Corn rhizosphere microbial communities from Kellogg Biological Station, Michigan, USA - KBS C7.2-3L metaG | ecosystem: Host-associated > Plants > Roots > Rhizosphere ...
ACGAACTGCGCTTCGTCGAGCTCGCCGACTTCGCCGGCCTCGACGCCGCCGGCCGCGACGCCGCGGTGCGGGCGGCGCTCGAGCGCTACGTCGCGACGCTCGAGGCGCTCTGCCGCGAAGCGCCGTACAACTGGTTCAACTTCTACGACTTCTGGGCCGACGCCGATGCGACGCCCGCCCCCGATGCGAAGAGCTGATCGGCGCAGCGCGATCGCCGGGCGGCTGGTCGCGCTCGCGCTCGCCTGCGCGTTCGTCCTCGCATCGCCTCCCAGCGCGGTCGCCGCCGCGTTCGACCTCGAAGCGCTCACCGCTCTGCTCGCGAAGGTCCGGTCGGGCGAGGCGACGTTCGTCGAGACGCGCCGCATCGAGATGCTCGATCGCACGCTGACCTCGTCGGGCAGGCTGACGTTCAAGGCGCCCGACGTCTTCGTTCGCGAGACGCTGAGGCCGCGCCACGAGAAGCTCGCCGTCGACGGCAACACGCTGACGATGAGCATCGGCGAGCGGAGCCGCACGCTGCAGCTCGACGCCTCGCCCGAGGCCGCGGTGATCGTCGAAGCGATCCGCGGCACCTTGACCGGCAATCGCGTCGCGCTCGAGCGCCTGTTCGAGACGCGCGTCGGCGGCGACGCGTCCGCGTGGACGCTCGAGCTCGTGCCGCGCGACTTGCGCCTGCGCGGCCAGGTCGCTTCGGTGCGCCTTGCGGGACGCGAGAGCGCCGTCCGCGAGGTCCGCGTGCTGCTCGCCGACGGCGACCACTCGGTGATGACGATCGACCCGATCGCGACACCGCGTGCCGCGCCGTGACGCCAACCTCCTTCGCGCCAACACTGTTTGGCACGCGGCCGGCGAGTGGCGGGTACGCCTCGGGCTGCCGGCGGCAGTGCCGGCCATCACAGGCTAGAAGCACTCCGTTCGGACTTGGCGCGATGAGACGGCCAAACGGCCGCCGTCACCCAAGTCGCACCCACCACTCACCGTCCGAGCTCTGGCAATACGTTCGTTGCGTCGCGCAGTGCGGGGCGGCGAGTGGCGGGCAGGGCTTGGGTCCACTGGCAGCGGAGCTCGTCCCATCGCGCCATGTCCGAACGGTGTACGTCTGGCCCGCGATCGCCGGCAGGGCCAGCGCAGCCCGGGGCATGCCCGCCGCTCGCCGCTCCGTGCCGCTCACGATCAACATGGGCAGATGCTCACGCAGGGCGCAATGAGAACGGCGGGCAAGACAACCGTCGTGGTCTGGCTCGCCGCCGTCGCCGCAGCCCTCGTCGTCGCCTGGCGCACGCACTACATCGCCGACCTGTCGGCATTTCTGCCCTCGGCACCGACTCCCGAGCAGGCGGTGCTGCTCGACCAGCTGAAGAGCGGCGCGACGTCGCGCCTCGTCCTGATCGGCATCGAAGGCGCCCCTGCCAGCAGCGACGACGACGCGGGGGCGGCGGCGCGCGCGCAGGCGTCGAGCAAGCTTGCCGCGGCGCTGCGCGCATCCGGCGAGTTCTCGGCGGTCCACAACGGCGAGACCGCGGCGTGGGCCGACGCGGGCAAGTTCGTGTTCGACCATCGCTACCAGCTGAGCCCGGCGATCGACGCCGCGCACTTCAGCGTCGCCGGGCTGCGCGACGCGATCGACACGACCGTCGCACTGCTCGGAACGCCGGCCGGATCGCTCCTGAAGCCGATCCTCTTTCGCGACCCGACCGGCGAGACGCTTCGCATCGCCGACGCGCTGACGCCGCCGCGCGCGCCGAAGGTCGAGCACGGCGTCTGGGTTTCGCGCAGCGCACCGCGCGCGGTGCTGGTCGCAACGACGAACGCAGACGGCGCCGACCTCGATGGCCAGCAGCGCGCGCTCGCCGCGGTCGACGCGGCGTCGGCGAAAGCGCTGACGCCGGGGCTTCACGTCGTCGTCTCCGGCGCCGCGCGCTTCGCGGTCGACTCGCGCGCGCACATCAAGGCCGAGGTCGAGCGTCTCGCCATCCTCGGCTCGATCGTCGTCGTCGCGTTGCTCTGGCTCGCGTTCGCGTCGCTGCGTGCGCTCGCGGTCGCGCTGCTTCCGGTCGCGACCGGCGTCGTTGTCGGGATCGCGGCGGTGAGCGTCGGCTTCGGCCACGTCCACGGCATGACGCTCGGCTTCGGAACGACGCTGATCGGCGAGGCCGTCGACTACGCGATCTACTACCTGATCCAGAGTCGCGCCGCAGGATCCGAGCGGTGGCGGCGGGAAAGCTGGCCGACGGTGCGGCTCGGCCTCTTCACCTCGCTGATCGGCTTTGCCGCGCTCGTCTTCACCGGCTTTCCGGGACTCGCGCAGCTCGGCGTCTTCTCGATCGCCGGCTTGGTCGCCGCGGCAGCGACGACGAGGTTCGTCTTCCCCGCGCTCGTTCCGGACGGTGCGCCCGGTGCCGGCCTTCGCGCGCGGCTCGCTGCGGCGATGCGGACGCTCGCCGCACAGCTGCCGCGCTGGCGCGCCGGCGTTGCCGTGCTCGGCGTGGCAGCGCTCGTCGCCGTCGCCGTTGCGCCTTCGCCTTGGCGCGGCGAGCTCGCCGCGCTGAGCCCGGTGACGCCGGCCGAGCTCGCGCGCGACGCCGCGCTGCGCGCCGACGTCGGCGCGGCCGACGCCGGCACGCTCGTCGCCGTCGCCGCGGCCGACGAAGAAGGCGCGCTCGCCGGCGCCGAGGCGGTCGGCGCTCGGCTCGACGCACTCGTCGAGCAGCGCGTCATCGTCGGCTACGACTCGCCGGCGCGGTTGCTGCCGCCGATGACAACGCAAGAGCGCCGACGCGCCGCGCTGCCCGAGGAGAAGACGCTGCGCGAGCGCCTCGTCGCGGCGACCGCCGACGGACCGATTCCTGCAGCGCGCCTCGAGCCCTTCATCGCCGACGTCGCCGCGGCGCGCACGCAACCGCCGGTGACGCGCAGCGCGCTCGCGGCAACGCCCCTCGCCGGCGCGATCGACGCGCTTCTCCTGCGCGGCGACGCGACGCGGCCGTGGCGCGCGCTCGTCAACCTGCAGGCCGCCGCTGGCGAGGCGATCGACGTTGCGCGCGTGCGCGCCGCGATCGCCGACGTTGCCGGCGCGCGCGTCGTCGCCATCAAGGCCGAGCTCGACGCGATCTACGCACGCTTCCTGCGCGAGGCAGAGTGGCAGGCGGCGCTCGGCGCCGCGGCCGTCGCGCTGCTGCTCGCCTGGCAGTTGCGCAGTGCGCGGCGCCTGGTCGCGGTCGCGGTGCCGGTCGCCACGGCGACGCTCGTCGTCCTCGCCGCGCTGACGATCGCGGGCGCGGCGCTCGGCATCCTCCATCTCGTCGGGCTGCTGCTGACGGTCGCGATCGGCTCCAACTACGCGCTCTTCTTCGACCGCCTGCGCGAGCGCGGCGACGCCGACGGCGACACGCTAGCGTCGCTCCTGCTCGCCAACCTGACGACGGTCGCATCGTTCGGGTTGCTCGCCAGCTCGCACATTCCGGTTCTGCATGCGGTCGGCATCGTCGTCGCTCCGGGAACATTGCTGTGCCTCGTCTTCTCGGCGGCGTGGCTTGGCGCCGCGGGCGATCCGGCAGAGGCGAGAATCGAGGCGTGAGCCTTCCCAGCGACCGCATGCCGCTCGACGCGCGCGCGCCGGCGGCGCCGCCGTGGCCGGCGTACGTCACTGCGTCGTTCGCCTGGCACGCCGGCGCTGCCGGCGTCGCGATCGTCGCGCCGCAGGAGTGGCCGTGGGCGCTCGGCGCCGTCGCCGCCAACCACGCGGTGCTCACCGCCGGCGGCCTGCTGCCGCGCTCGCGCTGGCTCGGCAGCAACTGGACGCGGCTCCCTGACGCCGCGGCGGCACGGCGCGAGGTCGCGCTGACGATCGACGACGGCCCCGACCCCGAGGTCACACCGGCCGTGCTCGACATCCTCGAGCGCCGTCGCGCGCGCGCGACGTTCTTCTGCATCGCCGCGCGCGTGCGCGAGAACGCGGCGCTCTGCCGCGAGATCGTCGCCCGCGGCCACAGCGTCCAGAACCACAGCGATCGCCACGCCCACACGTTCTCGCTGCTCGGCCCGAAGGCGATCGCGCGCGAGCTCGCCGCCGCGCAAGAGTCGATCGCCACGATCACGGGCGAGCCGCCGCGGTTCTTTCGCGCCCCCGCAGGGCTGCGCAACCCGTTCCTCGCGCCGGTGCTGCAGCGCCTCGACCTTCAGCTCGTCAGCTGGACGCGGCGCGGGTTCGACACGATACGGCGGGATCCCGACGCGGTGCTCGCACGCCTCGCGGCCGGCCTCGGGCCGGGCGACATCCTGCTCGCGCACGACGGTCACGCCGCGCGCACGGCAGGCGGTGTCGCCGTCGTCGTCGAGGCGTTGCCGGTACTGCTCGATCGCATCGATGCGCTCGGGCTCGCGGCCGTCACGCTTCCCGAGGCCGCGCGCGGCGACGCCGTGGCGCCCCGCGCGTCCGCGTCATGAGCGCTGCCGACGCGGTCGCGACGTGGCGCTCGCTCGTCGGCGAGGCGAGCGCTCCGTACCGCCGCTCGGGCCGCTTCGCATGGCACTTTGCGCGCGGCAAGCTGCGCTGGGATCCGATCTTCGTCCACCTGCTCTCGCGCGGCGTGATCGCGCCGCGAACGCGCGTTCTCGACATCGGCTGCGGGCAGGGTCTGCTCGCGAGCCTGCTCTCCGCGGCGGCACGCGTGGCGCACGACGGCCGCTGGCCGAGCGACTGGGCCGAGCCCCCGCTCGACGTGCGCGTCCGCGGCATCGAGCTGCAGCGGCGGGACGTCGAGCGCGCCCGCGAAGCGCTCGGCGACGGCGCCGAGATCGTCTGCGCGGACATGCGATCGGCGCCGTTCGCCGAGGCCGACACCGTCGTCATCCTCGACGTCCTTCATTACGTCAGCGAGCCTGAGCAGGATGCCGTGCTCGCGCGCGCGCGCGCTGCGCTGCCGCCGGGCGGCCGCCTTCTCCTTCGCATCGGCGACGCGTCGTCGCGCGCCGGCTTCGCGATCAGCCGCTGGGTCGACCGCGTCGTCACGTTCGTTCGCGGCCACGGCTTCGCTCCGCTCGCCGGCAGATCGCTCGCGGCGTGGCGCTCGCGCCTCGAGGAGCTCGGCTTCGCCGTCACGAGCGAGCCGATGCGCGCGGGGACGCCGTTCGCGAACGTCCTCATCGTCGCCACCGCGGTGGATCGGCCGGGCGCTGCGAAGGCGGCGGCATGACGCCGTCGACGCTCGATCGCGCCGGCATCGCGGCGCGCATCCCGCACGCCGGCCCGATGTGCCTGCTCGAGCGCATGACGTCGTGGCGCAACGACGCGATCGAGTGCATCGCCATCAACCACCGCGATCCGCAGCACCCGTTGCGCAGCGCAAGCGGGTTGCTCGCGACCGCGACGATCGAGTACGCGGCGCAGGCGATGGCGCTGCACGGTGCGATCGCCGGCGTCGCCGGGGCGCGTGCCGCCGGTCCCGGCGTGCTCGCGAGCGCGCGTGACGTCCGCCTGGCGTGTTGGCGGCTCGACGATCTGCCGCTCGTCGATCCCGACGTGCTCGTCGTCGCCGCCGAGCGGCAAGCCGCCGACACGAGCCGGATCCTCTACGCGTTCAACGTCCGTCACGGCGGCCGCGAGCTGGCCTCGGGACGCGTCACCGTCGTCCTCGACGCGTTGGCGAGCGCGCGATGAGCGAAGCTCCGCGGGCGATCCGCCGCGCCCTCGTCACCGGCGCGAGCGGCGCGCTCGGCGAGGCGATCGCCGAGCGGCTCGGTCGCGACGGCGTCCACGTCGTCGCCCACGCCAACGGCAGGATCGACGCCGCGCGCGCGGTCGCGGCGCGAATCGCAGCCGCCGGCGGCAGCGCCGAAGCCGTCGCGTTCGACGTCACCGACGCCGACGCGGCGCGCGCCGCGTGCGAGCGGCTGCTCGAAGGCGGCCCGATCCAGATCGTCGTCAACAACGCCGGCGTCCACCACGACGCGGTCTTCCCGGGAATGCGCGCCGAGCAGTGGCACCGCGTCATCGACGTCTCGCTGCACGGCTTCTTCAACGTCACCCAGCCGCTCGTGTTGCCGATGGTGCGGACGCGCTGGGGTCGGATCGTCAACGTCTCGTCGGTCGCCGCGCTCACCGGCAACCGCGGCCAGGTCAACTACGCCGCCGCCAAGGGCGCGCTCAACAGCGCGACCAAGGCGCTGGCGCTCGAGCTCGCGAGCCGCGGCGTCACCGTGAACGCGGTCGCGCCCGGCATCGTCGATGCGGGGATGGCCGCAGGAACGTTCGACCGCGCGACGATCGAGCGCCTGGTGCCGATGAAGCGCGCCGGCAAGGCGAGCGAGGTCGCGGCGCTGGTTGCGTTCCTCGCGTCCGACGAGGCCGCCTACATCAGCGGCCAGATCGTCTCGATCAACGGCGCGATGGTCTGAGCCGCCGCGGCATGCGCCGCGGCGTTCTCCGGCTCACGGCTTCGGCGTGCCCGGGCCTTCGCCGGCGGGGACGAGCTCGCCCTTCTTCTTCGCTTCCGCCGTCTCGGCCTTGCGTTCGGCCTTCGTCTTGCTGCTCTTCTGCTTGCGGACCGCGTTGTCGTAATCCTGGGTCGAGCCCGCCGGCGCGAGCTCATGCTTCTTGCGCGCTTCGACGGTCGCTGCCTTGCGCTCGGCGCGCGTCGTCGTCGATCCCTTGCCGGGCGTCCCGGTCGTCGGCCGCTCGGCCTCGCCGGCCGGGGTCAGCGTGTGGGCCTTCTCCGCTGCGCGCGTTTCTGCCTTGACGTCGGCCCGAGACGGCGGTGCGCTCGCCTGCGCGAGCGCGAGCGACGGCGCGAGCGTCGCGGCGACCGCCGCCGCGAAGATCCTGATTCGAACCATGGAAACGTCCCTTCAACGCGGTCGATTCGCCGCGACGCGGATCTTCGCCGACGCGCCGGGCAATGACAAGAAACGCGCGCCGGCCGCGCCGACAAGTGTGGCGACGACGTCGCTGGCCGAGCGGCGACGCTCCGCGATCACTTCGAGGGTGCCGGGCCGCCGCCGCCTGCCGGGACGAGCTCGCCCTTCTTCCTGGCCTCCATCGTCTCTGCCTTGCGCTTTTCTTTCGTCATCGTCGAGTGCGATTTCGCCGACTTGGAAACCGGCGCGGTGCCGCCGCCTGCAGGCGTCAACTCGCCCTTCTTGCGCGCTTCGACCGTCTCGGCCCTGCGCGCCTCGCGTGTCGTCGTCGTGCCCTTGCCGGGCGCTCCCGTCGTCGGTCTCTCGACGCCTATGGGGGCGCTCGCCTGCGCGAGCGCCAACGACGGCAGCAACGTTGCGGCGAGCGCTGCCGCGAGCATCCGGATCTTGACCATGCCTCTTCCTTTCGTCGCGGTCTCCTGCGCCGCAGGGCGATTCTCGACGACGCGATCCGCTGCGGCAAGCGGACCTTGCAAGGGGACGTAAGGCCGGCTGCGCACTCAGCCGTCCGCGAACGGCGGCCGATGGGCGAGCTTGCGCGCGACGAGCGACGGCAGGCGCAGCACGAAGCCGAGCACGAGGCGCAGGTGCATCCAGGTGAGCAACGCGTTGTCGCGGCCATAGCGGAAGTGCGAGACGCCGCCTTCGTCTGCCCGCAGGTAGCGCACCGGAGCGTCGACGTTGATCGGCCGAACGCCGCGCCATGCGAGACGGACGGCCGCTTCGGTGTCGAAGTCGAAACGGCGCATCCACCGCTGCCGGCGCATCACGTCGACGAGCGGCGCGATCGGATAGACGCGAAAGCCGTACAGCGAGTCGGCGATTCCGGCGCCGAGCGTCTCGAGGTTGGTCCACGCGTTCGAGACGCGGCGACCGCGAACGCGCAGCTGCGGCGCCGACGCGTCGAACACCGGCCTGCCGAGGACCATCGCGTCGGGATGCGCGACCGACTTCGCCATGAACGCCGCGATCAGGTCGGCCGGATGCTGGCCGTCGGCGTCCATCGTGAGCGCGTGCGTGAAGCCGGCCGCGTCCGCCGCCTCGAGCGCGTGCAGGACCGCAGCGCCCTTGCCCGCGTTCTGCGCCAGCACATCGACGCGCAGTCCGCCGTCGTCGGCAGCCATCGCACGCAGTCCCTCGGCGGTGCCGTCGCGGCTGCCGTCGACGACGACCCACACCGGCGACCATGCCGCGCGCGCCGCGGCGACCGTCGAATAGACGAGCGGGCCGGTGTCGTAGCTCGGGATGACGACGACGTGCGTCGACGACATCGCCGGCCCGCTCACCGGCCGAGCTCCTCCGCGAAATAGCGCTCGATGCGCTGCAGCAGCGCGCGGTGGTCGGCGTCGGCGGCGAAGCGTCTGCCGAGACGAACGCGCATCCGCACCGGCACCGGTGGCGCCTTCAGCAGCGGCCAGCCCTTCATCAGGTACGGCGACGACGTCTCGATGACGACGGTCTGGATCGGCACGTCGGCGAGGTGCGCGATCAGCGTGATGCCGGGCTTGAACGCGTTGATCGGCGAGGTCACGGTTCGCGTGCCCTCGGGGAAGAGAACGAGCTGGTTGCCTTCGCGCAGGCTCGCGACCGCATCGCGCACCATGCCGCGGCCGACGTCGTTGCGGATGTACTGCGCCAGCCGCGCCCCGCTGCCGAGGAAGACGTTGCGCAGCAGCTCGGCCTTCATGACGCAGACGCCGCGCGGCAGCCGCGCGACGACGACGAGCGCGTCGAGCATGCTCGGATGGTTGGCGGCGACGATCAGGCCGCCCGGCTCGTCGCGCAGCGCATCGAGCGCCGTCGTATCGAGCTCCATCAGGCCGAATCGCTCGGCGGTCGCCCACGCGGACCGGTAGACACGCGAGATGGCGGCGCGGCCGACGCGGCCGCCGACATCACGCGGCAGCACGATCGCGCACAGCGACGCGACGAGATTCCAGGCGAGCGACATCGCGCCGAGCTGGACGAGCACGCACGCGAACAGCAGCCGGTCGAAGAGCGCCGGCGACTGCGTTGCCGCGCCGCTCAGTCGTCGGCTTTGACGCGCTGGCTCGAAGTCGCGAAGATCCATGAGATTCCGAAGCCCGCGGTGACGGTGCTTTCGCGGCGAACGAGTGGACTCGGAGCGAACACCGCTCCGTGCAGGTTGTCGTAGCGGACGAACGCGCCGAACCACGTCGTCGTGCCGAACCGGCGCGAGAACGCCGCCGTCGCACGCCAGCCGGCGTAGCCGCCGGGAGCGTCGTACGCCGCGCGGGTCGCGGTCGCGAACTCGGGAGCGACGCTGTAGAAGTAGCCGTGGTAGCGGTGGTCCGCGAACAGCGGCCCGGCGAGCAGCCCGAGGTTGCCGCGGCCGGGCAAGCCGCTGATGTCGAGGTTGAGGTTGGGCGAGAAGGTGAGGCCGATCGCGCGCGGCGAGCGCTCGAGCGTGATCGCCTCGCGCACCGGCATGCGCAGGTCGAGCTTGAATCTGCGATTGGCCGACTGCCAGAGCTCGACGATGAAGCTCGGACCGATCTCGAACGTTCCGGCCAGGTCGGGCATGCCGCTGCGCGCGCCCTCGGCCTCGCTCTTGGTCGGCACCGAAGCGCCGAGGCTCAAGTCGACGGTGAGCTTCTTGCCTTCGAAGAGGACCGCACGCGCTCCCTCGCGGTCGGCGCGCAGGATCGGGCCGCGGTAGGCGACGAAGGGGATCGGCAGCACGTAGGTGTTGGTGTGGTCCGAGCCGCGATAGTCGTCGAAGCGAAAGCCGGCGACGCCGACACCGAGCTCCCAGAGCGGCAGCGTGCCCGCTTCGTCGGCTGCGGCGCGCGTGACCGGCCCCTCGACCGGCGGCGCCGGCAGCGGAATCTCGTCGGCGCGCGTCGACGTCGCGGGCACGGCGGCGCCGAGCGCGACGAGCGACGCGGCGAGGCGGCGTCGCCGAGCTGCCGGACGCCTCACGGTGCCTGGACCTCGACGTCGCGGATGTTGACCCGGCGGCGCTTCCATGCCCGCACGGTGCGGCCGAGGTTGCCGATCGAGACGAGGTAGTAGAGCGCCTTCAGCGCCCCGATCGAGCGCCAGATCGGCGTCTTGCCGTAGATGTCGCCGGCGAGCAGCGAGATCAGCGCCTCCTTGACGCGGAACGGGTTCTGCGGCGACATGAAGAATTCGCGCATCGTCGGGTTGGTGACGCGAAAGATGAACCAGGAGAATTCGCGCGGGCCATGGCGCACGCTGCGGTCGAACGCGCGGCGCAGCGCCGCGGCCTCGCGCCTGCCGTCGAGCACCGCCTCGACGACGCCGACGCCGTCGAACGCGCTCTGCATCGCCAGGTAGACGCCCGACGAGAACACCGGGTCGACGAACGCGTACGCGTCGCCGATCATCAGGAAGCGCTCGCCGCTGCTCTTCGCGCTCGCGTACGAGTAATTGCCGGTCGCGGTGACGCGGCCTTCGACGAGCGTCGCGCCGGCGAGGCGGGCGGCGAGCGCCGGGCACATCGCGATCGTGTCGGCGAAGAATTCGGGCAGCGGCTTCTTCCGCGACTTCAGGTAGTGCGGCCAGCACACCGCGCCGATGCTCGTCGTGCCGTCGGCGAGCGGGATGAGCCAGAACCAGCCGTGGTCGAACCAGAAGATCGTGATGTTGCCCTCGAGCTTGCCTGGCAGCCGCTCGGCGCCGGTGAAGTGGCCGTAGAGCGCCGAGCTGTTGTGGCGCTTGTTCTTCTCCTTGCAGCGCA
>Ga0070684_100004482_pt1 | contig 10634 bp, 11 predicted proteins | sample KBSC723LmetaG_FD_65653 | JGI IMG/M metagenome (GOLD analysis project Ga0070684, IMG submission 65653) | Corn rhizosphere microbial communities from Kellogg Biological Station, Michigan, USA - KBS C7.2-3L metaG | ecosystem: Host-associated > Plants > Roots > Rhizosphere ...
GTCTCGCGACTCGCAGCAGCGCTGAAATGAAAATGCATTCTTTGGTAGGGCGCGACCGCCGGGCGCGCCGGGTAATCGTCAACAACCAGCCACGGCTTCCCGCGACTGCGGGATCCCTATCATACCCATGTGGGAAGTAATGTTCTGGCCGATCATGGCCTGCATTCTTTTGCCGTGGTTACTGGTTTATCTCGGCCTGCACGTTGTGCAGCGCGGCATTATTTTCATCGACATCGCCATGGCGCAAATGGCGTCGCTTGGAATTTGTGTCGCCGTTCTATTCCATCTTGACCTTCAAGGCTGGGCCACTTTCGGCATCGCGCTCGGATTTACCTTGATCGGAGCAGCCATCTTTTCTGTGACCGGAAAACGTTCGAGCCAAATCCCGCAGGAAGCGGTCATTGGAATTTCTTATGTTGTGGCGGCCGCGGCTGCGGTCTTGCTCTTAAGTCGCGCGGCGGAAGGTGACGAGGAAATCAAGAACATGCTTGTCGGAAATATTCTGCTCGTAACGCCACATGAAGTTTGGAAATGCTTCGGTCTTTTTGTCGCTGTCGGTGTCTTCCATTTCTTTTTGCGGCGCAATTTTCTGCTGGTTTCCTTCGATCGCGGTGCGGCTTACGATAAAGGTCTGCGCGTGCGCTGGTGGGATTTTGTCTTCTACGCAGTCTTCGGTCTGGTGGTGACAAGCTTCGTTCGCATTGCCGGCGTTTTGCTGGTGTTTAGTTATCTGATTGTCCCAGCGGTTTGCGGAATCAATCTGGCGACGAGGATCAGTCGCCGGTTGCTCACCGGATGGATCATCGCGTGGGTCGGTGGAATCGCTGGTCTGTTCCTTTCCTTCTGGTGGGACCTGCCATCGGGCGCAGCGATCGTCTGCACATTTGGAGCGATACTAATTTTGATTTCGTTTGTTGCGTTGTGGCAACATTGTCGAGCTCGTTCCGGCGCAATGCAGGATTCACAATAACACTGTGGGACGCACCACAATTCCGTCAGCTGCGTGGTTTCTACGGAACACTCGCTTACGATTTTTGACGAGAAGTTTTCCGATCGCGATAGTTTCATCTGATGCACCGGGTTGATCATTCCCGTTTCCGTAAGCGACACGATTTCGTGCCGGATTTTTCGCACGCGGAACGGCGTACGCGCGTCGTGATCGTTATCACTGCCGCGATGATGGTCGTCGAGATCGTGGCCGGCCTCATGTCGCACTCAATGGCTTTGCTGGCCGATGGCTGGCACATGAGCACGCATGTCCTCGCGTTCCTCATAACGGCCGCGGCGTATTATTTCGCCCGAACACAAGCCGGCAATGCGCGTTTCAGTTTCGGCACCGGAAAAATCGGGGTGCTAGGCGGGTTCACCAGCGCGATCGTGCTCGCGATTGTGGCGTTTCTGATGGCGGGCGAATCAGTGCACCGGCTCTTTAGTCCACTGGAAATACACTTCAACGAGGCGATCGGAATCGCCTGCCTCGGGCTATTGGTGAATCTGGGCTGCGCAGTTCTACTGGCCGATCGCCACCACGAACACGACGGCGGCAGCGCACATGATCACGATTTAAATCTGCGCGCAGCATACATGCACGTGCTGGCCGATGCGTTCACTTCTATCCTCGCGATCGCAGCCCTAACGGGCGGCAAATTTTTCGGCTGGGGGTGGCTTGATCCGGTCGTGGGGATTGTCGGCAGTGGCGTGGTTTTCTCGTGGTCTTACACGCTGTTGCGTGATACTGGCGGGATTCTGCTCGATCGTACGCCGCAGTCGTCAGATTTGCCTGACGAAATTCGCAGCGCGGTGGAGAGCGATGGCGATTCGACGGTAACCGATTTGCATGTTTGGCAGGTGGGCATCGGAAAATTTGCCGCGATGGTTTCGATCGTGGCGCATGAACCGAAGAGCTGCGATTCGTATCGAGCGCTGCTGCGCGGACATCACGAACTCGTCCACGTGACAATCGAGACACACCATTGCCCCGAAGACCACGCGTCGGCCACGAGCGCCTAAATGGCCAACACGCTCTGGCAGGTCATCGCCGCTTACATCTTCGCTGTCGCCGGCGGATCGATCAGCGCGTCATTGCGCCTTGAGCATAAGCCGCTTTGCGCGCTCATCAGTTTCGCGGCCGGAACGCTTCTGGGCGTCACAATCTTTGCAATCTTGCCGGAGAGTTTTGGCGCATGCCCATGGTGGGCGGTGTTGCTGGCGCTAATCACCGGGTACGCGCTTTTCTTGTTCATCAGCAAACGCGTCCATCATGTTTGCCCTGCTTGTGCGGCCAGTCATTTCGATGCTGATGCCACGCGACATTTCAGCGAAATCGCTAACGCGCTCATCGTCGCGTTGGCAATTCACAGTATGACTGATGGTTTGGCCTTGGGAATCCAAGGGGAAGCGCCTGCGACCGGTGCGGCAAAGTGGTCGCTGTTCTCTGCTCTGTGCATCCACAAAGTTCCGGAAGGTCTCGCGCTCGGCAGTCTTTTGATCGGCGCAGGACTGCAACGCGCGGCGGCGATTGGGTGGGTAGCAGCGGTCGAAGCCACAACGCTCCTCGGTGGCTTCATCGGTTATTTTTTCCTGACGAACATCTCTGTTTTGTGGCTCGCGTTAATCATGGCCCATGTTGGCGGCGGATTTATCTATTTGGCCACACACGCAGTGGTCGGAGAAATGTTGAAGCACGGAAAGAAGCTGGTTTTGACCAGCTTTGCGCTGGGGATTGCTCTAATCGCCGTTCTCAATGTTGCACTGCGAGTGCTTGGATAGCGTACGCGTCTCGCGGGATGGCGAGCGTCCGTGCGATCGCGAGAACCTGGCAAGGAACGACGGCTTGAGCAGCCGTCGATTGTTGACGGCTGGGCAGCCGTCACGCCTTGACGCGTGCCGGCGAGCGAGTCCTCGCGATCGGGAACTTGCTCAAACTCGATACCACAAACGCGGCGTTGTTCATCAAAAGCCTGTTTCGCCGAGACGCCGAAACCGACACGCGAGACGCGTGCGCTACCCAGAAAAACGCGCGACTTGCGATTTGGAAATCGCCGCTCGTTGTCGCTACATTCGCGCGTGCATCTTTTTCATTATCGCGACAGTCATCTGTATTGCGAAGATGTCGACGTAACGCACGTTGCGACGGAATTCGGCACGCCGACATACATCTACAGCGCCGGCACAATTCTCGATCACTATGCAAGACTCAACGCCGCGCTCGCCCCGCTGGATCACCTGATTTGCTATGCGGTAAAGGCAAACTCAAATCGCGCGATCCTGAAGTTGCTCACACAAACGGGCGCCGGGTTCGACATTGTTTCCGGTGGCGAGTTGTTTCGTGTGCTCGCTGCGGGCGGCGATCCGGCTAAGTGCACATTCGCCGGTGTAGGTAAATCAGGTGACGAAATCGAGTACGCGCTGGAGCGAGGCGTTCACAGTTTCAACGTTGAGAGTGGGGCCGAACTGGAGACGATCGAGCGCTTGGGCCGCGCGAAGAAAATCCGCGCTCCAATCGCCTTGCGCGTCAACCCCGATGTCGATCCGCACACGCATCAGTACATCTCGACTGGTTCCCACGAGAACAAGTTTGGCATCGCGCTCGATGAAGTCGGGGCGGTTTATGAACGCGCCGCCAGAATGAGCAACATCGAGATTGTCGGTGTGCAGATGCACATCGGATCTCAAATCACCGAGGCAAAGCCGTTCGCGACCGCAATCAAAAAAATGGCGCCATTAGTGCGCGAACTAAAATCCAAGTATGCCATCAAGTTTTTCAGCATCGGAGGTGGCATGGGAATCATTTACCGGCGCGCACTGGAAAGCGGAGCAGGCAAATGGTGGCGCGATCATGGCGGCGAACCCTCCGCTTTCAGCGTCCGCGATTACGCTGAAGCAATTGTGCCGCCATTGCGCGACCTGGGTATTCGGATTCTTATCGAGCCTGGCCGTTTTCTTATAGGCAACGCCGGCGTTTTGGTCACGCGCGTTCGTTATATTAAGCAAACCGGCAGTAAAAAATTTGCCATTGTCGATGCGGGAATGAACGATCTCATTCGGCCGGCGCTATATCAGAGCTATCACGAAATCGTGCCGATCATTGAGCCGAGCACCGCTGCAGGTAGGGGCGATTCACCGAATCGCACGAGCACGAGCAAGTGCATGAGCAAGAGTAAGAACGAAACAGAAAAAATCGACATCGTTGGGCCGGTTTGTGAGTCAGGCGATTTTTTTGCGCTCGATCGCGAGATGCCCGAACTGCGCGAAGGCGAGTTGCTCGCGATTATGAGTGCGGGCGCGTACGGATTGGTGATGGCGTCGAACTACAATTCGCGTCCGCTGCCTGCAGAAGTGCTCATTCGTGGCGACAAGTTCGCGCTGATTCGGAAGCGGCAAACGTTGGAAGACCTGGTGCGCGATGAGGTGGATATAAACTGGTAGGGACGCCCCGCCGGGGCGCCCGCGAAAATTGCGGCGCGCTCGGCGATCGCGCCCCACCACTTGCGGAATTTCGTGGTCTGCATAAATAGTCATCCTCACTGGAAATCATGAAACGTTTGCTACTCGTATGCTGTTTGTCGATGGTCGCGGTCGGTCTGCGGGCCGCGCCGCCCGCCGGCGGTGAATATGTAATCCTGGTTGGTGGGCCGTCGATGTATCAATGGGAAAAATACAAAGCTTTCCCGCACGATCATTGGTGGGCGAACTTTGTGCGCGCGGCGCGCCTGCGCACCGAACAGTTGCGCACCCAATTCGGGCCGGATACGAAGATCACCTGGCTTGTCTACAAGCAGGGTTACGAGGATCGCGCGAAGCAGGAGCATCAGGATCTGATCAGTCTAATCGGTACCATCCGCGACAAGTTCGATATCAATCTCGTTTGGTTCAGCACCGGCAAGGAAGTCATTGACTATTTGAACAACGGACAGCCGCGAGATCAGATGAAGGTCACGGGTTTCGAATATTTCGGGCATTCGAACCGGGCGTGTTTCATGTTCGATTACAGCAACAATATCGAAAGCGCCTGTAAATCGTGGCTGCACGAAAACGATCTGACCAAAATCAATCGGCGGGTTTTCGACCGCCACGCCTACGTTAAAAGCTGGGGCTGCCACACCGGCGAGGAAATGTCCAAAAAGTGGTACGCGGCGACTGGGACGCGCATGATTGGCGCCATCGGGAAAACCCAATTCATGATGGAAGAACTGCCGATCCTCGTTTCTGATGACGGCCGGTGGGTGAATTGATTTTTGATTACCGATTGCCAATTTGCGATTTGCGATTGAACAGCGCGCCAGTGCATAGCCGCGCAAATCTGCCAGTCACCGTCTGGCCACTAGTGGTTTAATTAACACCGGCCTTCAGGCCGGTGCTCTCATCCGCGAAATCGGCACCAGCCGTTTTAACGGCTTCTCTCGGTCGACAGTCATTGCTCGGCCGGAAGTTTAAAGTCGACATTCGCCGGCGCTCTTGCCATGAAATACGCGGGTTTAGTTGGGCCGCAGCAAACCTCAACAGAAAGAAGTTATGAATTGGAAGAAATTCTTTTTCGCATTCATCGCGGCGTTCGTTTTCCTCTTCGTGTTCGGATTCGTTTGGTACGCAACGCTGATGCACGACGCGCATAGAGAAGTGCCGACGCTTTTGCGACCGGAAGCCGACGCGAAAAGTTACTTTGGGTGGCTTTCGCTTGGTCAGTTCGTCATGGCATTCTTTTTCACGCTGCTGTGTGCTCGCTATGTTCCTGCCGGAGGCGCAGGCGCCGGAGCGCTGCTCGGGCTTCTGGTGGGATTAGTGTACGCAGGGCCACATTTAATCTCGTTCGCGGTCCAACCATTAACGTTCAAAATTCTTTGCGGCTGGATCGCCGGCGCGGTGATCCAATTCACAATCGCAGGCGCAATCGTCGGCGCGATTTACAAACCAGCGACTTCGCATATGTACGTAAAGGAGCGGTCTCGCTGACCGCTTGAGCCGACTTCCCTCAGGAAATTCTGAGTTGAGAATTGGACGTTGAACATGCCGCGTTCGACGTTGGTTTGATGAGCTCACAAACTCCAGCCGCGCTCGGCTATCGCATGCCAGCGGAATGGGAGCCACACACGGCAACATGGCTTTCGTGGCCGCGGCGCGAGGGGATTAGTTTTCCGGAGTCGTTCGATCGCGTGCTGCCTGCGTTGCGCGCCATGGTCGAAGCGTTGATCGAATCCGAGCAGGTCTGCATCAACGTTTGCAACGGCGCGCACGAAGCAGAAGCGCGATCCGTTTTGACCGGACTGCCCATGGAAGGCATCACCTTTTATCGTGTTCCCACCAACGAGCCATGGTGCCGCGACCATGGCCCGATTTTTCTCACACGCGATCGTGGTCGGACCCGGCGCGCCCTCGCGCCGCTCGATGCACCTCGGCTCGAGGGCGAGCCTGCTCCACTTGCCGTCGTGGACTGGGATTACAATGCATGGGGAAACAAATATCCGCCGTTTGATCTTGATGAAGTCGTGCCCACACGAGTTGCCGAAATCCTGAAACTCCCGGTTTTTTATCCGCACATGATTCTGGAAGGTGGCTCCATCGATGTGAACGGCAGCGGCGCATTACTCACCAGTGAATCCTGCCTCCTGAACAAGAATAGAAATCCAGATCTTTCGCGCGAGCAGATCGAGCAACGCCTGCGCGATTATCTCGGCGTCTGCGACATTCTCTGGCTGGGCGATGGTATTGCTGGCGACGACACCGACGGGCATATCGATGATCTCACGCGGTTTGTATCCGAGCGAGCGGTTGCGACTGTCGTTGAAGAAAATCGCGCTGACGAAAACTACGAACCGCTTCAGGAGAATCTCAAACGTCTGCGCGAGATAAAAATCGGCGATCACAAACTCGACATCCTCACACTTCCGATGCCGAAGAAGATGGTACGCGAAGGACTGCGACTCCCGGCAAGCTACGCGAATTTTTACATCGCAAACACATGCGTGCTCGTGCCCACATTTGCCGATCCGAACGATGAAGCTGCGTTATCAGTCCTCCGCGAATGTTTTCCTGATCGGCGCGTCATCGGCATCGATTGCCGCGAGTTAATCTGGGGACTCGGCACGTTTCATTGCCTGACGCAGCAGCAACCGGCGGTCTAAGGTAGGGGCGATTGACCTCAATCGCCCGCGGGCGGTTCGGTGAACCGCCCCTACCGTTCAATCTGCCACTGGCGCAGGTTTATAGCCGCTCTTCAAGATGGCATCGTGCAAATCAGGCGGATGTGTTCTGCGCGGATCGAATGTGACGATCACCCGCTCGTGCGGGAGATCAACTTTTACATCTTGAACACCGGCAATGTTCTTCAGGACCGGTCGTAGTTTGCTCACGCATTCATCGCAATCTTCACCTTCAGTGGCGATTTCGATCGTTTCCAGAACAGCCCCGTCGGCGCGCTCCGGGGAAAATGGATCGGCCGGATCGGGATCAGAAGGTCGTGCAGGGTCCATCGCGTCTTAATCCTCCCTTTATCTAACGTCACAGGCGCGCGCAGTGGTCGCCTCAATCCTTTTCCATTAACACCTGGCTTCAGCCAGGTGCCGCGACACGGTCGGCGCCATTAGCCGTTTCAACGGCTCCCTTACAGTGGTTATGGTGAGCACCGGGTTGAAACCCGGTGTCACTGAGATGGCAGCCGTCGTGCCGCTACTTCGCGCGCTACCGGTTCCAGTGCGCGCCAGACGTTCTCAGCAAGAATCTTTTGGCCGGCTGCATTCGGATGAATGCCGTCCGACAAATTCAATGAAGGATTGCCGGCCACGCCTTCGAGTAAATATGGCACCAATGCCGCTCGATTTTTCGCTGCTAAATCGACAAACATCTGGCCAAAGGCGGATACGTAATCGTCAGCCGTGAAACCCGGGAGTTGAATTCCTGCGATCACCACGCGCGCATTTGGATTTCGCGTTTTCACCTTGTCGATGATCTGTTGGAGATTCTTTTGAATTTGGTCGATCGGCACGCCGCGAAAGGCATCGTTGATTCCCAGCTCCAGAATCAAGATGTCGATTCTCTGCTTTAAATGCGGGGGTAAACGTTCCAAGCCGCCGTCAGTTGTCCCGCCGGTGGCGCTCGCGTTGGTCACTGAAAAGTTCAAGCCAGCCGCGTGCAGCTTTTTTGCAAGTAAAGCCGGGTAAGCTTCGCTCTGTTTTAGCATGAATCCCTCTGACAAACTGTCGCCGAAGACCAGAATGGCTTTCGGTTCGGCAGCAGGCGCGTGTTCCGCAAAAACAAGGGACATCATGGCTAGAAACGCCGCGACAGCGTATTTCATCTGGAGATATAAACGCTACGGGTCGTCGTAGGGCAACCGCCCCGGTTGCTACGGCGGGACAGAAGCGCCCGCTCTACAGTCGCTTCTTCACAGTTGGACGTTGAAGCTTTTCCGCGTAACGGTTTAACTCTTCAACCTTCAACTCTTTCTATGGCTAATTTTGCAATCAACGGTTTCGGGCGCATCGGGCGCAACGTCCTTCGCGCAATGTCACAAAAACAAGTGGAGCGTGTTGTAGCGGTGAACGATCTCACCGACACGCATACCCTGGCGCATCTCCTTAAGTGGGATTCGGTGCACGGTAAGTTCGACGGCGAGATCGGGTACGACGACGAAAATATCATCGTGCGCGGTCATAAAATTAAGGTTTTGAAGGATCGCGATCCAGCGAATCTCCCGTGGAAAAAACTGGACGTCGATGTGGTGCTTGAATCGACCGGCTTATTCACCAGTCGGGATAAAGCGGAGCTGCACTTGAAGGCGGGGGCGAAACGCGTGTTGATCAGCGCACCGGCAAAAGATCCGGACGTGACGATTTGCATCGGCGTGAACGACAACGTCTTCGATGCCAATAAGGATAAAATTGTCTCCAACGCCAGTTGCACAACAAACTGTCTCGCGCCCATGGCGAAAGTGTTGAATGACACCTTTGGAATCGCGCACGGATTCATGAGCACGATCCACAGTTATACCAACGACCAGCGTATTCTCGATTTTCCACACAGCGATCTGAGACGTGCCCGCTCTGCCGCAATCAATATCATCCCGTCCACGACTGGCGCAGCAAAAGCGATTGGCGAAGTAATTCCAGCACTCAAAGGAAAACTAAATGGCGGGGCGTTCCGAGTCCCGACGCCTGATGGTTCGGTGACAGATTTCACCGCCGTGCTGGAAAAAGACGCGACCGTGGACACGATTAATACTGCGTTCAAAGAAGCAGCGTCAGATAAAAGCTACAAAGGCGTGCTCGAGTTTAGCGACGAACCGCTCGTTTCCGCGGACATCGTCGGCAATCCGCACTCTTGCATCTTCGATAGCAAACTGACTCTGACGATGGGCAACCGCTTCGTAAAAGTGGTCGGCTGGTACGATAACGAATGGGGCTACAGCAATCGCTGCGTGGAGTTGATGGAAATGCTGACCCAGTAGATTTATTTCGTAATCGTGCTCGTGCTCGTGATCGTGATCGACTCGAATTGAAAAATGAAAACATATTTTGATCACGAAAAATTGGATGTTTATCAGGAAGCCATCGCTTTCTGCGGCTGGGTCGGAGAGTTTATCTCTGCAATCTCCGCAAAAGCAGCTGCAAAGGATCAGCTCGACAGAGCGTCGACAAGTATTTCGCTGAACGTCGCCGAGGGAAACGGCAAATTCTCGGATAAAGATCGCGCCCGATTTCTCGAAATGGCACGCGGCTCTGCTCTTGAATGCGCGGCGTGTCTGGACGTTCTGCTCGTGCGAAAGCTTGCAAGTGAGGAACAGATTGTTCCGGCAAAGGAACAACTCGTTCGGATCGTACAGATGCTCATTGGGTTACTTCGCAGATTCTCAAAACGAGCCGGCGTTTTGCGCGAAGAAGAACCGGCGTATTCCATCGATCACGATTACGATCACGAGTAGGAGCACGAGTAAAATGCCTAAGCTCTCTGTCCGCGATCTCGATGTCCGCGGCAAACGCGTGCTGGTCCGCGTGGATTTCAACGTGCCGACCGAAGTTCGCGGCGGCAAAATTCGCGTCACTGATGACACGCGAATCCGCGAAAGCCTGCCGACTATCAATTACCTCCGCGAACACGGCGCCAAAACTATTTTGATGTCGCACTTTGGCCGCCCCAAGGGCAAGCCGGTGGAGAAATATTCGCTTCGGCCAATCGGCGAATATTTGTATTCACTGATCCATCATCCCGTCATTTTCAGTCACGACACCATTGGAGAGGTGCCGAAGAAAATCGTTGAGCACATGGAAAACGGCGATGTCGCACTCTTGGAGAATGTTCGGTTTCAACCCGGTGAGGAAGCGAATGATCCAGAATTCGCCAAAGCGCTCGCTGAGACAGGTGATCTTTACGTGAATGATGCTTTCGGCGCCGCGCACCGCGCGCATGCGTCAACCGCGGGCATAACAAAATTCGTGCAGCAATCGGCCATGGGTCTTTTGATGGAGAAAGAATTGAAGCATCTCCGCGATGAACTTCAGAATCCGGCCAGACCGTTCGTTGTCATTTTAGGTGGCGCCAAGGTGTCAGACAAAATCGGTGTTCTGAAGGCATTGATGGAAAGGGCGAACACGATTCTCATCGGCGGCGCAATGGCCAACACGTTTCTGAAAGCCGAGGGA
>Ga0070684_100004485_pt1 | contig 10627 bp, 9 predicted proteins | sample KBSC723LmetaG_FD_65653 | JGI IMG/M metagenome (GOLD analysis project Ga0070684, IMG submission 65653) | Corn rhizosphere microbial communities from Kellogg Biological Station, Michigan, USA - KBS C7.2-3L metaG | ecosystem: Host-associated > Plants > Roots > Rhizosphere ...
GTTGCACCGATGATCGCGGCGATCTCGAAGGGCAGCGCACCGGGATGCCCCTGTTTGAATGCCGCGACGATGTCTTTCGCAGCAGGACCGTAGGTCTTGCTGACTTCCGTCAACAGCCACTCATCGGTCAGCGAACGGGGATCCGGCCCCGCCGCTCCCGCGGAAAACTCGTTCAGCGTCGTGCCGATCAGCATCGGCACCTTTGCCGCGAGCGCCGGCGCCTGCGGATCGAACGGATGCGACGTCACAATCGTCCCGTCGAGCCACGGTTGCCAACCGAGCCGCTCCGAGAGCGTCGCGCGCGGGTTCGCGGACTGCAGCTTGTTCTTCACCTCGGTGGCGATCTCGACCAGGCGCGTCGCGGGAACCTGAGTGAGTTGCTCCATGCCAATGCCTTGAGCCTGCAATTCCTTCAACACTGCAGCAGCCTGCGTGGCCGAGGCCTCGGCTGTCGCGAGACGCAGCTGCGAGCCGCTCTGCACGATCGCCTTGTGAAACAGACCTTGCGCGGACGGCATCGCCATCAGCGTGCTGACCTTGGCGCCGCCGCCCGATTGGCCGAACACGGTAACGTTCGCCGGATCGCCGCCGAAGCGACTGATGTTGTCGCGTACCCACTGCAGCGAGGCGACGATGTCGAGCATGCCGACGTTGACGGAGCGCGCGTACTTCTCGCCGCCGACCGCCGCCATGTTCAAGTAACCGAAGACGTTCAAGCGATGATTGATGCTGACGACGACGACATCGCCGCGTCGGCTCAGATTCTCGCCGTCGTACGACGGCAGCTCTTGCGACGACCCCGCCTCGTAGCCGCCGCCGTGCAGCCACACCATGACGGGTCGCTTGCTGCGATCGTCGGCAGCCGGCGTCCACACGTTGAGTCGCAGACAATCTTCGCCCGGATGACCGTCGTCCCAGTCGAAGAGAAACGCGAGTCGGTCCGAGGCCCATCCGCCGCGCACCGGTTGCGGGCAGACTGGCCCGTAGCTCATCGACGCACGCACTTGCGTCCACGGCGTGACTGGCGCCGGCGGCAGGAAACGCGCCTCGCCCGCCGTCGTCCCCGCGTACGGAATACCTTTGAACGTGAAAATGCCGTTGCGAACGTAGCCGCGAACCTTGCCTGCGGAGGTTTCGACGACACCGCTGGCCGGCGTCGTGATGGCGGATTTCCCGGCGCCTTCGCGTACCGCGCCGAGCGCAACACTGGGCGTACCGACCGCGAGCGTGGTGGCTGCCGACACACCGGCGAGCGTCGCTGCGCCCGAAAGAAATTCGCGTCGTGACGTATCGGTCATGACTCCCCCTGCTCGTGTTAACTTGAAGTATGGGCTCGCCGGCCTCCAAATGCATGCGACTGCATCGACCGGGCGCGCAACTCGTCGCCGAGTCGCGGCCACTGCCCACACCACAACCTGGACAGCTGCTGCTGCGTGTACGCGCCTGCGGCGTGTGCCGCACGGATCTGCACATCGTCGACGGCGACTTGTCGTTTCTCGGCGCACCGCTCGTGCCCGGCCATGAAATCGTCGGCGAAGTCGTCGCACAAGGCGACGACGTCAGTGTGCCATTCGGCACGCGACTCGGCGTGCCGTGGCTCGGCTACACCTGCGGGAAATGCGAATTCTGTCTTCGCGGCGAGGAGAATCTTTGCGACCGCGCGCGCTTCACCGGCTACAGCCTGGACGGCGGCTACGCCGAGCACGTCGTCGCCGATGCGCGGTATTGCTTCGAGCTGCCGCAAGCGATGGACGATGCACACGTCGCACCACTGTTGTGCGCAGGGCTGATCGGTTATCGCTCATGGCGCTTCGCGCGAGATGCACAGCGACTCGGCATCTACGGCTTCGGTGCAGCGGCTCACATCGTCGCGCAGGTCGCACGTTGGCATGGTCAGGAGATTTACGCGTTCACGCGACCGGGCGATATCCACGCGCAGCAGTTCGCAACCGAACTCGGCGCGTGCTGGGCCGGCGACAGTGACCGAGAGCCACCGGTGCAGCTCGACGCCGCGATCATCTTCGCGTCAGTCGGTGCGCTGGTTCCTCTCGCGCTGCGCGCGTTGCGCAAGGGCGGGACACTCGTGTGCGGTGGGATTCATATGAGTGACGTCCCGGCGATGCCGTACTCGTTGCTGTGGGGCGAACGGTCGATCCGATCGGTCGCGAACCTGACGCGGCGCGATGGCGTGGAGTTCCTGGCGCTCGCGGCGCGAATTCCAGTGAAGACGCAGGTGGAGACATTCGCATTGACAGATGCGAACGCTGCGCTCGAAAGCTTGCGCACCAGTGCGCTGACCGGTGCCGCAGTGCTATTGCCCTGAGTCGAGAGACTTCGAGATCACGACCAGGTGCTGTGCGTAGTCGTGCGCGGCGTGAAATCCCAGGGCCTTCGCCAGCTCGATCATCGGCAGATTGTCGGGGAGCACGATGCCCTCGACTTTGCGAATACCCCGCCACTGCGCGAAGCGCAGCAACTCCGCGATCAGCAAGCGCGCGATCCCGGTGCGCTGCCACCTGTCGCTCACGGTGATGCCGAGCTCGACCGTATCGGGGCTATCGGTTTCGCCGTAGCGAGCCAGAGCGACAAATCGCTCGCAGCCTTCCGGCACGGCCGACGCGACGAACGCCATGCGGCGGTCGTAATCGATATCCATCAAACGATCGAGCAGGTGCGGCGGCAGAAACTTCAGCGGCGTCATCAAGCGATAGAACAACGTGCGCTCGGACAGCGAGTTGATGAACTCGATCTCCCGCTCGCGATCGTCCGGCCGCAGCGGGCGAATGCACAGCTCCACGCCGTTGCGCGCGCTGGACCTCGATGTCCAGCGAGCCTGCAGCTCTGCTGACAGTGCGTCGACCACGACAACCCCGATTGCCACCCCGGCGGCGCGCGAGGTCTGCATCTTACAGCGGTTGCGGTGTCGCGCGATGCAGAGGAACGATGGTGGCCGCAGCGTGCGACGGTGATTCCCGACGCTCGACAAGCTGCAACGTGCCGTCGCGCAGAATCGCCATCCTGTCCACGTACTCCAACAGACTGGTGCCTTGTCCGACGATCACCACGGTAACGCCGCGCTGCTTCTGCTCGGCCAACGTCTTGATCAATGCAAGCTCGCCCTCTGCGTCCAGATCCGCACCCGGTTCGTCGAGCACCAGCAATCGCGGGTTCGCGTACAGCGCGCAGGCGAGCGCGATGCGGCGTCGCTGACTCGACGCGAGGCCGGCGCCGCCTGCGGCAATCTCCGTGTGATAGCCCTCCGGCAAACGAACGATCATCTCGTGCGCGTGCGCGAGGCGCGCGGCCTGCACGACTCGCGCAGAGTCGAGCGTGCCGAGGCGTGCGATGTTGTCGGCGATCGTGCCCGCGAACAGATGCACTTCCTGCGGCACGTAGCCGACGCAGCCGGCGAGCGCCGCACGATCCCAACGTGCGAGGTCGCTGCCGTCGAGGCGCACTGTGCCGCTCTGTGGACGCAGCACGCCGAGCAGCAGTCGCGCCAACGTAGACTTGCCGCAGCCGCTCGGCCCGACGATCAGGATGCTCTCGCCAGAAGCGAGGCTCAGGGTGACGCTCTTGATGAAAGCAGCTCGACCCGCGAGCGCGTAGCACACTCGTTCGAGCTCGATCCATCCCGCCGCGATCGGCGCGTCATTGCCGACCACGGCGATCGACGGCGCCCGCCGGTTCACGCGCAGCCACGCGCCGCGCGCAGCGGTGATGGCAGGCAGATTCGCGATGAACTGCTCCACCGGCTGCAATGCTCTGACCAGCAGTAGCGTCGCCGCGATCATCGGCGCCAGAGCGATTCGCGAGTCAACGACCAGCAACGCGCCGAGCACGAGCATCGCGATCTGTAACGCCAGACTTCCCATTCGCGCCAACGCAGCGAGTCGCGCGGCAACGCGATCGCGCTGCTGTCGACGCGACAGAAAATGCTCGTGCCGCTCGCGCCAGGCAGCAATCGCCGAGTGCGACATACCCATGCTCTCGAGCGTTTCGGAGTTCCGCACCAGCTCTTCCGCCTGGTCGTGAGCGACACGCGCCAGGTGCAGCAACGAGTCGCTGCGCTCGGATCTCTGGAGCTGCGCAATCATCGCCAGGAAGAGGATCAGCAACGCGACCCCGACCAGCGCTGCGACCCCGAGCAGCGGATGAATCAAGGCGATCGCAGCGAGATAGACGATGAGCCACGGCGCATCGCAGAGCGCGAGCGCGCCCGGTGCACCGAGGAAGATGCGCAACAACTGGACGTCGCGCAGAGCATCGAGCGAGCTCGCGATTGCGGCAGGCACAAGATCGCGGTCGACCGCGCGGCCGGCCGCCGCCAGCGCGTCACCGCGCGCTCGATCGGCCGTATAGACGAGTAGCGCCCCGAGCAGAACGACGACGCCAAGAAGCAGCGGTCGGTCCAGGAGCTGCAAGGCACCAAGAGCTGCAATCGCAAGCGCGCAATGAACCGCGGCGCTGGCGCCGACTGCAACCAGCACGAACGGCCGCAGCCGTCCGACCAACAACCCTCTCATGACGAACCCGCCCGCCCCGAGGCACGAACCCCTTCAACTGGAGTATCGGAAACGCGGGTAGAAAAGTGACGTGGCGCAGCTACTTCGTGGGACGCCTGGATTCCGGGATCATCGCCCGCATGCGGCGCGCGAAGCTGCGCAGGCACACTTCGTTCTCGCTCAACGGACCGACGGTGTAGCTGCCCGAGGCCATCCCGGCCTGCACGCGCTCGATCAGCGTCTTGTCTTCGACGTTCACCTGCCGGTTGATGCGCCAGTTGAGGTAACGCGAGGCGCGCATCTCGCGGCGATTGTCGGGATGCACGTAGGCGATCTCGCGAATCATCGTCTCGCTGGGCGACACCGGGATGAACTGCATGAAGTCGATCTGGTCCGGGTAGATGTCGAACGCCACGTTCGGCCAGAGCTTGAAGTATGTCCAAAGACGCTGCCGCTCGGCCGGCAAGTGTGCGACCTGCGGCAGCAGCTGCTGGTACTTGCGCTCCGACCAGTTGCTGCTGATCTGCTCCTGCACGACGCCGGACATCTTGTCGATCCAATCCTTGGCTTCGATCGCGTAACTGCGGCCGAACAGGCGCGTCAGCCCCGGATGCGCAACCGGAATATGCATGCCATCGGAATAGTTGTCGGCGACGTTTTTCCAGTTCACCTGCCGCGGCCGCAACGTGACGCGACCCTGCGGCACCAGCTCCTCCATGCGATACGCGGCGAGCTCGTGCTCATACGGCGCCGCCATCTCGCGCACGCTCGGCAAGCCCGGCTCGAAGCGCACGAACACGAAGCCCATGTAGATTTCCTGCTCGAGCGCGACCAGGCCGCGGTTCTCCATGTCGAGACCGTGGAACGAAGTGCGCTGCGGTACGCCGATCAACTTGCCTTCGAGCGAGTAGCTCCAGTGATGGTACGGACACGCAATGAGCTTGCCGCAGTTGCCCTTCTGTGCGTCGAGCAGGCGCGACGCACGATGTCGGCAGACGTTGTAGAAGCTGCGCAGCTGGCCGTCCTTGCCGCGCACCGTGACGACGGACTCGCCGAACAGGTCGAAGCGGTGGTAATCGCCGACCTGCGGAATGTCGTTGCTATGGCAAACCAGCTGCCAGCTGGTGCGAAAGATCGAGCGCTTCTCCAGCTCGAAGAAATCGGGGTCGTGGTAGATCCAGCCCGGCAGACCGAAGTCATCTTCGTCGGGGCGAGCCGGCCGAGGGGACTGAATGGCGGCGCTCATGGGCCAAGAATCGCCGCGCTGGGGCGCAAAGTCCAGCCTGGAATAGTGCGCTGTAGGTCGGGCTTCAGCCCGACTCCGGCACGGATTGTCGGGCTGAAGCCTGACCTACAGCCCAGGCAATCGGCAGGCCGATGAAGAACATATGCACGAGGATCCCGGTCGCAAACGACAGCGGAATGAACCGCCACTTGTTCGGGGTCATCGACAATTGCATGACTACCAGGTTCATCACCCAGTACACGAGGAAGCCGAAGACCGGCCCCCACACGATCGGTTTGCGCACCAGGAACGTCAGTTGCCGGCTGATTCCGTAAAAAATAGCCGCGATGATGAGCATCATCAGATAGTGCAGCAGCAGTCCCAGCCCCGCAGTGGCCGTCCCACCCTCGAAAGAAGGTTGCCCGAGCAGACCGCTTGCGACGAACTGCAACAGCGTCTGCGGTGGCGTGCCGCGCCAGGCCGAATAGGTGAGCGCGTACGTGATGTCGAGCGTTCCGGCGATCAGTCCCCCGACCAGAATGGCCATCCCCGGCGAGTAGCGGCGCATAGTTGATGTTCTCCGAAGCGCGGACCCGGACGATAGCTTCCGACGCACAGTTTTGCACGCGTTCCGGCGTAGAATCGCGCGATGCGTGACAGCACGATCGGCCACTCGCAGCTCCACGTCGCACTCGCGTCCGTGGCGCGCGCCATCGCCGAGTCGCTCGAAGTCGGCGAGGTCTGGGACCGCGTCGCCTGCGAGATCAGTCGACGATGAACAATCGTGCGCCGAGCTCCGTCGACGAGCGATGCGGCTCGGCGTTGTCCGCCACTTGATAACTCATGCCGGGTCGAAGCACGAACTCGCGCCCGTCCTCGAGCTCAGTGTGCAGCTCGCCTTCGATGCAAAACAGAATATGACCCTTGCTGCACCAGTGATTGGCGACATAGCCCGGCGTGTACTCGACCATCCGCACGCGAATGCTGCCGAACTGCTGAGTGCGCCAGTACGCCAAGCCGGTATCGCCTTCATGCTCGGTGGGCTCGATCGTCGACCAGTCCGTCGTACCAAAAGGAATATCAGACATCTTCATGGAATGTTCTGCCGTGGCTGTGCATTGCGTGGTGAACCGCCCCACTGCCGTTTCCACGCGCGACGCAGATGGAGGCTCGAGCTGTAGCCGGATGTTTCCGCCGCCTGGGCGACGCTGGCGCCGCGCTCGATGAGCTGCCGCGCGCGTTCGAGTCGAATGCTGCGCAGAAAATCCAGCGGCGACACGCCGCAGTTTTGCACGAACAGCCGCAGCAGATGACGTTCTGTAACGTGCCCGATGGCCGCCATCGCTGGCATGCTCCATTCACGCTCCGGAGCCGCGCAAATCGCTTCCTGCACCCGATGCACGGCCGCCGCGCTGTGGCGCCGATGTCTGAGATACGGCGACAGCTCCGTGTCCCGCGCCGAGCGCCGCAGATACACGACCATGTCCTCGGCGACGTTCAGCGCCATCGCCTCACCGCATTCTTCCGCGATCAGATGTAGCGCGAGATCGATGCCCGCAGTGATACCCGCTGTGGACGCCACGCGACCATCGACCACGAATACGCGATTACTGACCACCGCAACACGCGGCGCACACGATTTCAGCAATTCCAGCATGTGGTGATGTGTCGTACAGCTGCGCCCGTTCAACAATCCGGCGCGCGCTGCGAGCAAAGTCCCGGAGCAAATTGTCAGGAGACGATCGGCCGAATCTGCGGCGGCCAGCCGCGGGCGCATCACGCGATTCAGCCAGTGTGTGATCGCAATCACATCCGGCGTCGTGCGCAGCACGTGCACCGTGGGCTGCCCGACGACCACGACCCACGTTTTCGCTGCGAACGTATCGGGCAGCGGCTCCAGTGTAATCGGCAGCCCGACCGAAGTCGGGGCCGACGCCGCGGCGCCGGCGAATCGCAGGCGAAAGTGCGGACCTTTGCCCTGCTCCGCGTGCCGCGTGTTCACCAAACGAAACGCTTCCGCGGGTCCGGCGATGTCGAGCAGCAGCGAATTCGGCGCCACCACGAACAGCACATCGATGGGTGCCGGTTCATCGACCGGCAGGCTTGTCCGTTTTCGATTCATTTATGTCGATCCAACGATCCAGCCGCCCCGTGCGGTTCACGCACGATAGCACGATCGGACGAAATAGATCGGTGAAATACCCGACACGAAGCAAAGTCCAATTTTGATCTTTCTGAGTCGGGCGGTGGTCGCGCCGCGCGCGGCCGTTCTCCGTAGCATCGTAGTCACGGATGCTATTACGGACCCTTCCCGATTTCGTTGCTGCTCACGCCGAAGTTCAACAGTCGTTCAACTCGAGGTGGGGTCGGGAGAATTGCATCGTCTGGGGTCGCGCCCGACGTTCCAAATTCGGTCCGCGCACACACAGCCTGTCGATACGCGCGGTGTGGGGCGGCGAGGAGCGCTGTCAGTTCGACGGCCGCACCGTCGCAGTCGATGACGACAGCTTCCTGATCCTCAACAACGGTCGCGTCTGCACGACGCAGATCGACTCGCCGCATCCGGTCGAGTCCTTCGCAATCTATTTCGGCCCGCCGCTGGTCGAACGCACTTACGGCGCGATGACGCTGTCGATCGAGAAAGCGCTGGAGCAAGGCGACGCCGTCGTCGAGCGCTCGGCGGAATTCCTCGAAAGCCTGCAACCGCACGACAAACTCGTCAGTCCGGTGCTGCGCTTCATCCGACTGCACGTCCTGCGCGGCATCGAGGACGAGGCCTGGTACGACGAACAGCTCAACTTCCTGCTCGAGCGCATGCTCGCGCACCGCAACGGGTTGATCGAACGCATCGACGCACTGGAGCTCATCCGCACCAGCACGCGCCGCGAGATCTTCCGCCGCATCAGCCTCGCGACCGACTACCTGCACTCGAACTATCGACAGCCGATCGATCTGGAATCGCTGGGCAAAGCAGCGTGCCTGTCGAAGTATCACTTCCTGCGGCTGTTCACGCGCGTTCATGGCATCACGCCGCACCAGTACCTGCTGCGCAAGCGCGCCAAGACGGCTCTGCGCCTGCTGCAAACCACACCGCTCGATGTCTGCGAGATCGCTTCGAGTGTCGGCTTCGCCCAGCGTCACGCGCTGCTCCGGCAGATGCGCCGCTGGACCGGCCTCTCCCCGCGCGAAATCCGCCGCGCCGAATCGGTGCCTGCGCTCGAGTCGTGGGCCGGATAAAAGAAGAATTCTCTCGCCAAGGCGCAAAGGCGCCAAGAAAAGCCGAAGATTTCAGAGTCAGAATTTTTTTGTTCGGATTTTTCAGATCCGACTTCTCTTCCTTGGCGTCTTGGCGTCTTGGCGTCTTGGCGAGAGTTCCTTCCGAACCCGCCCCCTCTCAATGAAAAAGGGCGGCGGTGTCGCAGCACCGCCGCCCTATCCCCATTGCCCTTGAGTCCGCTCTACATCTTCACGGTCATACCGAGGAACATGAAGCGGCCGAGCGCGTCATAGACCTGCGGGAACGTGTTGCCGTTGCCGGTATTGCCGACCGCGGAGTTGAGCGCCGGATCGTTGTCCAGGATGTTGTTGATGCCCAGACGCACGTTCGCCTTGTCCGTCAGGTTCCAGCTGCCGAACAGATCGAAGTAGTTCTCGTGCGGCAGATGACGGTCGATCTGGTTCGGATCCGCGCCGTCCTGCGACACGCTGCTGATGTAGCGATGTGTCAGCGCCAGGTCGACGTTCCAAGGCGTTTCCCAGCCCATGCGGAAGCGCGTGCGCAGCTCAGGATTGACCGCAGTGGTCAACGAGCTCACGCAGTTGCCGGCGAACTGCCCTTTGCAGTCGAACGCCGGGAAGCCTTCGGCGCCCGGATCCGTGATGATCTTGTCCAGATACGTGCCGGTCAGATTGAAGCTCAACGTACCCCAGCTGCCGATGTCGATGCCGGTGTAGTTGAGATTCAGGTCGAGGCCGGCAGTCTCGAGGCCACCGATGTTGATGTTGAGATTGTCGACGTTGCCGTTGCCGATCCAGAGCTGGCCCTGCGCATTGCGGTGAACGCGACCGCACGCCGCCGCATCGCTGAAGTCATAGCACGCATCCAGCGTGTTGGCCGCACCGAACGCCGAGATCAGGTTGTCCACCTTGATGTCGAAGTAGTCCAGTGAGACGGCCAGACCTGGAGCGAAGCGCGGCGTGAACACGATGCCGTAGGAGTACGTGTCCGACGTCTCAGGCTTCAGGTCGGGGTTACCGCCTGCATTGAGTTGGTACTGACCGGCCGGGCTGGTGAGCGCGCTGTTGCGCAGCTGACTATCCGTGACTCGAGCACCACCCGCCGCGTTCAGACAGGCGTCGTCCGTGGCGGTACCCTTGGCGCCGCACGGGTCGGCGGGCAGGTCGAACAGGCCGAAGCCTTGCGCAGTAAACAACTCCACGATGTTCGGCGCACGAGCTGCGCGCTGGAAGCTGGCGCGGAAGCGTACGTCTTCGACCGGCGCGTACTCGACACCGAACTTGTACGTGTCCGTCGTGACGCCGGAGCTGTAGTCCGAGTAGCGATACGCGGTATCGAACGACAGCCGCTCGACGCCAGTCTTGCCCTGCACCAGCGGAACGCTGGCTTCCATGAAGAAGTCGTTCACGTTGGTCGAGCCGTTGATGCCGATCGTCGGACCGCCCGCACCACCGAGGAGTCCGTTGGTCAGGACGAAGTCCGTGGTGTTCTCCAGCTTGTCGCGGCGATTCTCGACACCGAACGCGACCTTGACCGGTTCATCGGCCCACGGCAGCTGCGCGCCGATCGTGCCCAGGTCGCCGGTGATGACGCCGGTGACGATGTTCTGGTCGATCACGCCCGACTGCACCGCCGGCACCTGCAGGTAGTTCAGCGCTG
>Ga0070684_100004491_pt1 | contig 10619 bp, 9 predicted proteins | sample KBSC723LmetaG_FD_65653 | JGI IMG/M metagenome (GOLD analysis project Ga0070684, IMG submission 65653) | Corn rhizosphere microbial communities from Kellogg Biological Station, Michigan, USA - KBS C7.2-3L metaG | ecosystem: Host-associated > Plants > Roots > Rhizosphere ...
GCCGAAGTGATCCCATGGATGTCCGCGCATCGCACCACGAACCATCAAGGTCTTGTTGCAAACTCACCCGGGTTCGCGCAGCGTCGACTTGAGGTCGAGCGTGCCCTCGACGACGCGCACGAACGTTCGCTCCTCGCGCAGCACCAGCCGCTCGGTCTGCGCCATCTCGAAATTCGCGCGAGCGTCGGCGTCGGCGCGAAGACGGGCGCGATATCGCTCGTAAGCGGCCAGGCTGTCAAACGCGATGAGGCCCCACGCGATGTCGTTCGTTCCCTCGTCGGGCAGAAAATACCCGATGAGATGTCCGCCGCATCGCGGAATGATACGTCCCCAGTTCTCGGCGTACACGCGGAAGCGGTCGACCTTCGTCGGATCGAGCTGGTAGCGGATGAAGCAGGTGATCGGCATGGTTGTTTCGAGATTCTCCAAGAGTCGTGGCTCGCGGCCAATAGCGAGCGCCGCGATGAGCGCGGCGGACGCGCCGATCGCGTCGCGTCGCCCAACGGCTCTGGCCGAAGTGGAATCGGTGTGCATGATCCTAAGGTAGATCTTGCCTGGCGCCGACACTTCGAGCAGCTTCGAATCATGGATGTCACAATCGATATCGACGAGGCAGTAGCGCGGATCGCTGCAGCGATCGCCGAACCAGCACGAGCGCGCATGCTATTCACGCTGCTCGATGATCGCGAGCGCACGAGCACCGAGCTCGCGCTGGTCGCCAACGTGAGTCCCTCGACGGCAAGCACGCACTTGAACCGACTCCGATCCGAAGGACTCGTCCGAGTGCACGTTCAAGGACGTCACCGCTACCATGGGCTCAGTGGCTCCGCCGTGGCAACCGCGCTCGAGGGGCTCAGCGCGCTTGCCGGCGCGTCGCGCAATCATTTTGCGCCCCACACTCCGATTCAACTGCGAAGCGCGCGCACGTGCTACGACCACGTCGCGGGTGCACTCGGCGTCGTCCTCCACGACCGCATGGTGACGCTCGGCTGGTTGGTGCCGATCGTGGACGATGGCCAACAGTCATACGAGCTGTCGCCAGAGGGCGAGCAAGGATTCGCGGAGCTCGACGTCGACGTCGGCAATGCGCGAGCGTCGCGCCGACGCTTCGCTTACGGCTGTCTCGATTGGAGCGAGCGCAGGCCGCATCTCGGTGGCGCGCTCGGCGCGGGATTCTTCGTCTCAATGTTGCGCAAGCGGTGGGTCGCCAGGGAGCGCGACAGTCGGGCGCTGCGTGTGACTCCGATCGGCGAACGTGCGCTGTCGGCTCGACTCGGAGTTCGACACTGATCACCGTCGCGCGCAATGCTGAGGAAGACAAAACCCACACTGACCCGTGTGGGTTTTGTTTTTCGCCGCCGCGTCCGCGACGGATCCTCACCTTCTGTGCCGTCTACTTCGACGCCGCGGCCAAGGCTTTGATTGCGCCGGCCATCGCGCGAACCTTGGCAGCGTCCTTCGCGCCGTTCGCATCCGCCTCGACCTGCGTCGCAAGCGTCGACAGCGACTTGCCGCGCGCGGCACCGCTCTGCTTTTCCGCCGCGTTCAGTGCACTCGCGATCGCTGTTGTGCGCGCCGCGGCGAGTCCCTTGTCACGCACCAATTGATCGAGATACGAGCGCACGACGGGGAATGCGGCGGGCCACACGATCTTCGGCTGGCTCTGTGGATTGTATTGCTCGAATCTCACCAGCTTCGCCGCGGCCAGCTCATTCGCCGAAAGCTTGTCGGTCGGCAGTAGCTCGAGGACGTCGAACCCGCGAGCGAGCTCCGACGAGTAGACCATGCCGTTCCAGTAATACGCGCCCCACGAGCCGCCGATTGTTCCACGCTGACGGCTCGCCGCAGCAGCGGCGGTATCGCCAGGAGCCGGCGGTTGATCGATCGGTCCGCGATCGAAGTACGCGATCTCGTATGGATGATCCGCGTCGGTGAAGTCGATCACATCGATGCCGCCCTGATACCAACCCTGCACCATGATGTCGCGGCCTGGCACCGGGACGAGTCCGCCATTGTGCGAGACGCAGTTCTCCTGTGGCGACTGCGCGCTCGGAATCTTGAAGTATGCGTGTTCCTTGAACTTCTTGTCGGCGCTGATCGTGAGCGTGGTGTTGCCACCCATCTCCATCATGCTCGTCGCCTGACAGTTGGGCGATGTGCCGCCACCCCACTCATCGGTGAAGACGACCTTCGAGGCGTCGTTGCTGAACACGGCCGTGTGCCAGAGCGAGAAGTTCGTGTCGGAGACCGCATCGAGACGTACCGGCTTTTCCGGATTCGAGATATCGACGAGCAGCCCATAGCTGGCACATGCGCCGGCGAGCAAATGCATTTCCGGGTACGATGTGACGTCGTGGCAATTCCGCGGTCCGGTAGGAACCGGATCTCCGGCTTGTGCGGGCGCACCGCCACGCCGGCCACCGCGAGCTCCACGGTTGGCCTGCTGCTCACGCCGCGCTGCGCTCGTTGGCGCCGCGCCCAGTCCGGTGAAGATGCGCGCGCCCGTCACGACCGCCGCCTGCTCCGGGTGCGCGAGCGGCACTTTGATCACGTCGAGCCGGTAGAGCGAATTGTTTTCGTCGGCCGGATCAGTTCCGTTGTTGCATCCCGCCAATTCCGTTTCGGGTCGAGCGCCCTGGCTGCCCGAGACATAGAGGTAGATGACGCCCTTATCGGTCGGGCTCGGGATGACAGTGTGCGTGTGCGAGCCTTTGCACGTCTGCACGTTCTTCACGAGCTTCGGCGCCTTGGGGTTCGACACGTCGTAGATGCGAACGCCGGCCATGTGATCGGCGGGATTCTGCACGCCGCCTTTCGCGCAATCGTTTCGATTGCCGTTACCCTCGGCCGAGATGAACAAGAGGTTGCCGTAGATCGACGGATCGCCCTGTGACGTGACGCAAGGAACGACGGCGACCTTGGCTGGCTTTTTCGGGTTGCTGATGTCCCAGATCGAAAAGCCGGAAAAGTTTCCCTGATAGACGTATTTGCCGCGAAACGCGAGATCGGAATTGATGAACGTCAGGCCGCGGACCGAATCGAACTCGGCCGGCTTCGGCGTGAACGAGACGAGTCGCATCCCCTTCTCCGCCGTGCCCGCGTCGAGCATACCAGGCTTGAGCCCGTTGCGCGGATCGTTGCCGGTCGGATACGTCTGGGCGTGCAAGACAGTCGTCGTCGAAAGGGCGACGGCGACGGCAAGTCGACAAATGGTTCGAGCATTTCCCATCAGACAGGGCCTCGGTGGTGGTATCAAAGGTTGGACAACATTTGCTGCATGGTTCCGATCTCGGCGGTCTGTACCGTGGTGACGTCGTTCGCGAAGACGGAGACGTCGACGTCCTGCGCTGCTTGAGGAGTGGCGAGCAGGTCCGTCACCATTTTCAGGGCGCCCTCGTGGTGCTGGATCATGAGGTTGAGGAACTGCTTGTCGAACTCAGGACCGTGCGATGCGTCGAGCGTCGCGAGCTGTTCGGGGCTCAACATGCCGGGCATGGTCATGTGGCGCCACGAGCTCGTGTCGGGCGCTGCTTGCTTGTTGGCGACGAGCCAATCCTGCATGAGGCGGATCTCCGCCTGCTGGGACTGGTTGATCTTGCCCGCGAACTTGAGGAGCCGCGGGTTGGCACCGTGCGCGGCGGCCATTCGCGCCATGTAAATGGCTTGCGCGTGATGGGCGATCATTCCCTGCATGAAGTGAACGTCCGCCTCGGTGTACAGTGCGCCCTTGGGGATCGTCACCGGCATCGACATGCCAGCCATTTGGTGCAAGGCAGCGCTGTCGGCGGCGGCCGTCTGAGCGGGCTTCGCCGAGGAACATCCGGCGGTCAGGAAAAAGAGCGAGGCCGCGGCGAGGCCGCGTGAATTGAGCTTTGTCACCATCTGACTACTTGTCGCGATTGGAGGCGGAAGGACAACCTATCAAGCGTACCGTTCAGACACAGAGTACGCTAGTTCGCGCGACAATGTTGGGCTAGGAGAGCCATTGCATGCCAACGACCGGCGAATATCCGCACAGCGGACCTGCAATGTTGGGCTGGTGCTGCTTCCCTTCCAAGCTCCACACAGTCCGATGGCTCACTCTTCAGCGTCGGACCCGGTAATCCGACGCGCATACTCGCCGATCGCCGCGAATTGACGACGTCGTGCGGACAACCACGTTGGCAGTTGCAGGGCGCCGAGCGCGCTCATACCTATCCCCATGGCAGTCATCGGGAGTATTGCCATCATCCCTCGCGGGTTCGCGCTGGTCACGGCGAGTGCGATCTCGAACACCGCGGACATCCCCACTACCGCGAGCCCACCGCGCACCAGCCCTCGCGCGCTTTCCTTTCGCGTACGCATCTCGAGTATCGCACCAGCTCCCACCGATTCGAGCGCTACACGCAGATTTCCGTTTCGCCATTCGCGCCGCCCTTCGACTTGGTCCTCGCGTCCAGACGCTTCGAAGGTATCGCGCAAGACGGAGACAAACTTTCGCCACTCGATATCGCTCATCGGTCGCGCGAGCGACACCGAGTCGGCAACTCCGGATTTGAGTCCCAGAACGCGTGGAGCGGCAGTCGCTACGGCCTTGCGATCGAGCGCGGCTGCCGCAGTCACCACCGCAGTCGAGCTGAGACCCGCTTCGGATGCGACTCGCTGGATCTCGGCGAGCGTCATCCCGGGCTCGCCTTCGTCGCTAGAGCTTCGGGTGCCCTCGGACTGCGCCGCGTCGGCGAGAATTTGCTGAACTTCGTCGTCGGTATATCTGCGGTCGGGCATCAGAAGATCCAGATCATTATTGAATCGCGGCCAAGCAGTCCGTCGCTTCCGCAACGCCCATGGCGACCGCCGTAGACTCCTCGAGCCCGATCACCGCATCTGATCACTTCTCGCTCACGCACGAGTCCGACGAGCAACGCCGTATGCAAGAAGTCCGCTTCAAAATGAATGTTCGGGATCATGCGCAAACCATCATTCGTTGTTGCTCACTGGCGCTTGCTCCACAGCACGCCAAATGAAATATACCGGAATGCCAATCACGACAATCGCCAGTCCAAGAAATGCATCCTGCCGCGTGCTCGGCGACAGCAGGATCAGCAGCATGACGGCGGTCGTCAGCGCGATGTAAAGCGCGGGAAGCACGGGATATCCAACGGCGCGATACGGTCGCTCGACCTCCGGACGCTTTGTTCGCAGCATGAACAATCCGATCGTCGTCAAGGCGTAGAACACCAGCGCCGCGAAGATGACGTAATTCAACAGCTGGTTGTAACTGCCTGTGAGACAGAGCAGTGCGACCCAGATCGACTGCACGACGAGACCAGCCGCTGGCACTCTACGATGATTGAGCGAGCCAACGCGGCGGAAAAACAATCCATCGCGCGCCATCGCGTAGTAGACGCGTGCGCCGGCGAGAATGAGTCCGTTGTTGCAGCCGAAGGTCGAGATGAGAATCGCGACCGCCATGATCGTCGCGCCAGCGGATCCGAAGATCACCTCGAGTGCCGCCGTCGCGACGCGGTCCTGCGTCGCATGCGACACGCCGCGCGCGAGCGCCGTTGCGCCTTCCGCGACGCCGTTCATCGGAAGCACGTTGAGATACGCGACGTTCGCCATGATGTAGAGCACCGTGACGAGACCAGTGCCGAACGCCAATGCCAGGGGAAGATTCCGCTTCGGATTCTGCACCTCGGCGGCGGCGAAGGTGACGTTGTTCCACGCGTCACTCGAGAACAGCGAGCCGACGAGCGCAGCGCCGAATGCGACAACGAACGCGCCGCTGACGTCGATCGAGCCAGCGAAGTTGGCGCCTCGAAAATTGGCCGCGAGCGCGGTCACGTTCCGTCCGACAGTGAGACCGAGGACGATCAGAAGTGCGAGCGCACCCGTCTTGATGATCGTGAGCGACGTTTGCACGAGCTTTCCTTCGCGCACACCGCGAAGATTGATCCACGTGAGAACGACGATGCTGACGAGCGCGACAAGCCGTTGCGGGGAAAGCCCAAGCTGAATCGCGTTCGACGCGTCGGTGCATCCGAGCCACGACACGCATACGTTGCCCTGCGGGAACCACGCGTAGCGATCGGGTCCAATCGTCGGCCAGAGCACCCCGAGGAACCGGCCGAAGGCGACGGCGACGGCAGCAATGGTTCCGGTCTGGATGACGAGAAACAGCGTCCAACCATATAAGAAGCCCATGAGCGGACCCATGGACTCGCGCAGGAACACGTATTGTCCTCCGGCGCGCGGGAACATGGCCGCGAGCTCGCCATAGGAGAGAGCGCCGAGCAGCGTGATGACACCGGTCACCACCCAGGCGATGAGAAGCCACATGGGCGAGCCGATGCTGCGCGCCATCGCGGCGGACGTGATGAAGATGCCGGAACCGATCATCGAGCCGGCGACGAGCATCGTCGCGTCGGTCAGCGTGATGGCCTGAATGAACTCGGAATTCGGCCGGGTCACGATGTCCGGCCGCGGGGAAGCGGTGGCTTCGGTCATAGGTTGCGAAGATACGACCGCTGGACGCTGGAGAGCAAACCTATCGAGACCGGATGATCAGGAAGAGCACGGAAGCGACCACCAGCGCCTCCTCAACCGACGCGACTAGAATTCGGTTTGCGAGCGCGGGTTCTCCGGCTATCTCGCTTTCGTGCCTGCCCATTTATAAACCACGCCGCCGCGCATCACGAACACCACGCGTCGCACAGCGGTGATATCGGTCAGCGGATCGCCGTCGAGCGCGATGATGTCGGCGTCGTAGCCGGGAGCGAGCGAGCCAAGGCGATCGCTCATGCCCAGCGCTTCCGCGGCGAGCGAATTGGCAGAGACGAGCGCGGCCATCGGAGTTTGTCCGCAATGTTGAACGCGTCCGATGAGCTCTTCGGCATTGCGACCGTGCGCGCCGGCGGTCGCGTCGGTCGAGAACACGACCTTCGCGTTCGGCGTGTGCACCGCGAGCGTGCAAATCTCGAAGTCGAGCGGCAAGTCGCGCTCCATGACCGACATCCCTTCTTCGGTGAAGCCGCCTGCACCGACGTAGCGCGACTTGTTCTCGAGATAGTTCTGCACGACGAGGCCGACCTGAGGACTGATGTACGCGCCGGCTTTCACCGCTGCGTCGAGGTCCGCCTGCGTGCCGTACGTGAGGTGCTCGATCTCTCGACAGCCCGCGCGCGCGGCTGCACCCGCCTGCGAACGATAGGCGTGCACCATCGTGCGCAGCCCAAGCGAGGCCGCTTCGCTACAGAGAATGCGAAGCTGCTCTTCGCTGAACGTCGGCCCTGCCCCGATTCGCTGACTCTTTGATGCAAAGATTTTAATGAGGTCGGCGCCTTGGTCCTTTCGTCGCCGGACCATTGCACGAAGCGAATCGCCTCCGATCGTCGTGTCGCCCTGAATCGGAGAAAGCGAGGTCAAGACGCGTGGTCCAGGAAAGCCATGGTCGCGAATCATGTCGCGCAGCGGCGCCTCCGACGGCGCTCCGACGGATTGCACGGTCGTGAACCCGGCAATCAACGTGACCCACGCGTTGTTTGCGATCCCGAGCGCTGCTTCCGCCGCGGGTTCACTTCTGTTCGCAATGCGCCCGGTCCGATCGAAATGCGAATCGAGGTGCACATGCGTGTCGATCCAACCAGGAAGCACGGTGTAGCCGCGGAGGTCGATCGTCATGGCGCGCAACGATGGCGCCGCGAGCGACGTGATCTTGCCCTGCGCCACACCAATGCGCGCGTTGTTCAGCACGCCGCCGCGGCCGTCGAACGCACGATCGGCAAGGATGACAACCGGACCGGTCGGCGGCGGCGGCGCCGCAACGGGCGTTACCTGTGCGCCGAGAAGCGGAGCGACGAGTACGAGGGCGAGAACTATTCGCATGATCTCCACGTGAATCAACGAGCTCGATGCATGCCGCAGTTTCGGCTCATTTTACTCGCGTGCCGCGTCGGACGAGATCGCGGGCGGAGCTCCATACTCGCCGGGACCGATGTCCTGGAGTGTGATCTCGACTCGATCCCCGATCCCGGCGACCACTCTGTTGTATGAAACGCCGCCGTCCTCCGTCATCGCGAAGCGACTAGCTCGAACGAGCTGCGCGGCTCGACCCAACCGGTGAGGCCTTTCGTTCGGATGCGCCGCCACGCGCCACGCGTTTCACCCAACTCGACGCGCGAGTTCGGCCCGATCGACGCGACGATGCGCGAATCTCTGCTCGGACCCGTGCGAACCACGACCCAGTGTCGCGCATGACTGCGGACCCAGCGCTTGGTTTCGCGCGTCGTCGACGGCACCGCGGCCACGCGCTTCTTCGCGCTCTCCGGCGCAACCACGGGCCGCACAGGAATCTCCGCCATCGAAGTGTCTCGACGGACGCTGTCGACAGCGACGATCGATGGCAGGCTGTCGCTTGCCTCGGACAACACGCGTGTGATCGTGGTGTCGCTATCGAGCGGCGACGACGCGGATGGCGTCGGCGCGGCTTGCGTCGCTACCGATCGCGGGGGCGCGGCGTCGCGCGTCACGCCACTGCGGGCCGCGCCATTGCGAAGCACCCACAAGACAGCCATCAGCACAGCCAGCGCGACACCGGCGGCGTACCAAACACGCGGACCGATTGGAGGACGCGCGGGCTTCGTCCCGCACCATCGACACGAGCCGACACTTTCCGGATAGTACGAATCGCAGCTCGAGCAATACGCGAGAGGCGGCAGCTCGCCGAATCCGTCTCGCAACCCGAACAGGTGGCCGCAGCCCGGGCACTTCCCCGCCGCGATCATCGCCTTGGCACCGCAGACGTCGCATCGAACAGCGCGCATAGTGTACCGCCCTGAAAACGCACTCCGTCACCGTTCCACTACCTTTGCCGCTCGCACCGTCGCGGGGGACTTGATAATACCGCCGGACTCCAAAGAAGTGCCCAGCGACACTTCAACGTCCCGATAGCTGCGTTATATGCACCTGGCGCCGGGTGGCCCGCGAGTACTCCGGATCAGCTGCCAACGCTCAGCGCTTCACCACGTTGTACATCCACGCGTCCGCATGGTAATCACGATCGAACGCGACTGCACGTTTGAGATCGGCCGACGCACTCACGCCCACCAACGGTCGCGGAGGGCTTCCGAGCAACTGGCTCTTTCCCGGGCCGCTCACACGATACAGATCGAGCGACTCCTGCGTACGATGCATCGCCAAGAATAGATCGCCGCCCGCAAGAAGCTGAATCGCCCCATCCTCCGCGAAGATCGATGCCCATTGTGTCGTCGCGCCGTCTGCAACGTTGATCGCGGCGATTCCCAGCGTGTCGGACGTGGCGCGATTGAAACCCGTGATGAACACGCGTCCCGCAGCGGAATCCGAGATGATGCTGAAGAGGCCACCGTACCATGCCGGCTGCTTGATCTCGCGGCGCTTGCCGCCTTGCTCGACCACGATTCGATCCCGCGACGGCGGAATCCACGCCCAGCCGCCCGCGACGGGCGCGGCGTCGACCAACGTCGAGTCGGTGAGCGCCAGCTCGTTTCGCGCCGCACCAGTGCGCACGTCGATCAACCGCATGTGCATGGCACCGGCGACGCGCGATACCACGCTGACGGTGACCGAGTCCCACCACCGCGCCCTGCGTGCGATCCCGGTGATTGCGACTGGCGTCTCCGCATCACTACCGTAGGCGCGTACGCTGTACTGGACCTCGGTGTGTTGGCCCGTCGTAGGCGCAACCCGACGCAGCAGTATCCGGCCGCCATCAGGCGAAATGGCGGCGGTCACATTGTTCGACGCGCGCGCGATGCGACCGTCGTTCGCAAGTTTGCCCTGAACGATCGCCGCCATGTCCGTCGCCCACACGCCGAACTCCAGCGTGCCTTCGTCCATCACCATCTTCGAGCCGTCGGCGGTGATCGACACATTCGTGAAGAGCGCGGTCGTCATCGTATCCTGCACGGTCGACAAGTGGCCAGTGGCGCGGTCGATGCCGATGCGAACGATCGATTCACCTGCCGCGTCGCCGGCGCGGTCGAGCCACACCGCATCGACGCTGCCGAGTCCCCCGCAGGTGCACGCATTGACGACGTGATCGGCGACTTTCCCGGTGCGATCGATCACTTGCCACAATCCGTGTGGCTGCTGCACGATAAGCGTCAAAATCCAGCGCGAACTCGGGATCGCGGAAATTCCGTACAGTCCTTGTCCATTCCCTCGAACCACGATGCTGTCGCGGCGAACACCGTCGAGACCCGACACCGCGATTGTGTAGACTGAGTCCGGCTGCGCTCCGGGTCCGATCAGGAGCGAATCGCCATCGGCGTAAAACGCGGCCGCGCCGGGCGTCAGGAATCGCGGCGCTCCACCGAGCGCCGAGATCAAGAACGTACCAAAACGCCCGCCGACGGTGCCGTTGAAAAGAAGGTTGCGGCGATCGGGACTCCATTGAAGCTCGTACGCAGCAGTGGCATTCTCGAGGATCGTGCGCGTCGTCGCGCCGCCGACGTCTTGCTCGACGATCGAATATGTGCATCCGCCGGTGCCACACTTGCGCGTCACATACGCGAGCTGTTTTTCGTCGGGAGAGATGGCCGGCACATTGACGCCGCCAGACACAGTGAGCTGCGTCTTCTGTCCGAGCGACGCGCGAACTG
>Ga0070684_100004492_pt1 | contig 10615 bp, 8 predicted proteins | sample KBSC723LmetaG_FD_65653 | JGI IMG/M metagenome (GOLD analysis project Ga0070684, IMG submission 65653) | Corn rhizosphere microbial communities from Kellogg Biological Station, Michigan, USA - KBS C7.2-3L metaG | ecosystem: Host-associated > Plants > Roots > Rhizosphere ...
AGGGGGCCGCTCAGGAACACGAGTTAGTGTCTTTTGAAGCGATGATGTTGCCCCATCTCGATGCCGCGCACAATTTGGCCAGATGGTTGATGCGCAACGAACAGGATGCGCAAGATGTGGTCCAAGAAGCATATCTGCGTGCGTTCAAATCTTTCGGTGGGTTCCATGGTTCCAATGGACGGGCATGGCTGCTCACTATTGTTAGGAATACCTCCTACACTCTGCTCAAAAAAAATCGGGCAGCCGATCTTACGACAACTTTCGATGAGGATATCCATGCTAGCGATCGACAATCCGTCAGCCCGGCAACGATTCTGGAGCACGCTGAAGACGCGGAATTAATTAAGAACGCGATGAATAATTTACCCGCGGAGTTCCGGGAGATTCTGACGCTGCGCCATCAGGAAGAGTTATCTTACCAGGAAATCGGTGAGATCCTGAAAATCCCAGTCGGCACGGTTATGTCGCGACTGGCTCGCGCCCGAGCGAAGCTGAGGGAATATTTAACCAGTCAAATGAGTCAGGAGAAATAAGGTGAACTGCGAAGAGATCAAAAATTTGATGGATGCTTATCTGGATGGCGAACTGGATCTTATAACCAGCCAGAAAGTCGAACAGCACTTGCGGGATTGCCCGAAGTGTGAGCAAGCGTATGAAGTGGAAACCGCGATGGCTCACGCGATTAGCCAGGCCGCACCTTATTACAAAGCGCCGCCAGAACTGCGTGAACGGATCCAATCTTCTTTGCGTAATGAGATCGGCGCAAAGGCCACGCGCAGTGGTATCCGAGGAAGTCAGGTAATGCGGACAAGAAAGCAGCCAGAGGCGCGAGCAACTCTTCTCGGGATGCCATGGAATTGGCTAGCTCTGGCGGCAGCTATCGCACTTGCAGCGATTGTTGCTTCTAGTTTCTTGCCCAGACTAAAACAACCGGGGCCTGATCAGTTCCTCGCGACGCAACTTATAGCTAGTCACGTCCGCTCGCTTATGGCGGATCATCTCACCGACGTCGCTTCTTCTGATCAGCATACTGTCAAACCCTGGCTGGACACGAAGCTCGATTTTGCAGCTCCCGTGGTGGATCTTTCCGGTGATGGTTTTCCCTTGATTGGCGGACGCCTTGATTACCTCGATAACCACTCGGCAGCAGCTCTGGTTTATCAAAGGCGCAAGCATTTTATTAACCTGTTTATCTGGCCGACGACACCCGCGGTTAGCAAAGAGCAAAAGATGGTGGAACGCGAGGGCTATCACCTGGTTCACTGGGCTGACGGCGACTTCACTTACTGGGCGGTATCCGACGTCAGTGTTGACGACTTGCAGAATTTCCAGCGAAGTTTCGAGCAACAAGTTCCGCCTCATTGAGTGAAAGGAATTGATCGACGCGGATGATACAACGCGCGGCAAGCTGGAGTTGGTGCGCTTTGAATATTAGGTCGCGTTCCAAGGCTTTCTTCAAATCTCGCTTATTCCATCTCGTTACTTAGAGAGGTTTTTGGGTAGATTCTAGTATCAATTTCTGGAAGCGCTGATCGTTCCGGAGCGGATCGAACATTGGATCGAGCCGGAGCAGCGCGGGAGTAAGCGGCACGTTTGAAGCCAATGGGCCTGTATACGGTATCGAGAGTACTTTGTGTAACGCGGCGATGGCGCGGTCGGGCTCGCCCATTTGCGCATACACGCGGGCAAGAATCTCAATCGGAGAGGGGCCGTCCACCGCGTCTTTTTCGATCGGGACCACGGTCATCGCCCGCTCCGACAGAGCCAACGCGGCGGCTTTGTCCCCGAGCCCCATATTGATGAGCGCGAGATCTCCAATGAGGACATAATTTTCCGGCTGTTCTTGGAGGAAAGGTTCCAGTTCGCTGCGCGCCTGTCGCCAACTTTCCTTTGCCGAGGCATGATCGCCGGCGACTTCTTGCGCCCACCCCAACCAAAAGCGCAGTTGACCATTGAAATAGCCCAACGCTGGATCAGGCATGGTTAATACTTCCTGTAGCCGAGAGATGATTTGTGCAGTGTGGTGCTCCAGGATCGCTTGGTAAACTTGCGTTCCAAAGGCGATGGTATCATCGGCGTTCGGATGCAGCGGGGCGAGAAGTGCAGCAGCCTGCGGAAGGTCGCCCTTCGCTTGTGCAATAGCCGCCTTTTGCGCAAGGGTGTCCACGTCGTCCGGTATAATATCGAGAACCTGATCTAGCTTTCGTAGCGCTTCGGCGAAGCGCCGCAGTACAGTGAAGGATGCTGCGTGTGCGGAGAGTAGGTTGACGTTGCGCGGGTCAAGCCGCTCCGCCTCGTTGAAGTAAGACTCGCTCCGGTCCCACTGGCCTCGCCGGCGCGCGACATAGGCCAGCGATTCAGGAATCTGGCTGCTATTCGGCAGGAACTGACGCGCTTGCTCAAAGTAACGCACGGCGGTGTCGTAATCCTTCAGGCAGGCGTAGTGGTAATACCCCTTGGCCAGCACGGCCTCGCCGAGATTGGGCTGAAGAGCGAGCGCGGTTTCGGCTGCGTCCCGCGCCTCTTCGCGGAGGGCGACCGTTGGTTGAAGATTTAGTGTAAGGTAGCCGAGCGCATCGACGTATGACAGCAGCGCCCAACTAAGGGCGAACTTTGGGTCCAATCGCACGGCTTCTCTGAGATATTTCTGTGCGCCAAGAGCGTCGGCCGGTGAGGGTCCCGTTTTCAGTGTATAAGCCAGACCACGCAGGTAGGCATCGTAAGCCTCAGGATTGTCTGTCGACCTGGCGGCGATCACTTGCTCTTCCCGACCGCTGAGATGTGCTTGCAACTGATCCGCTATAGCCTTGGCCATCTCACTCTCGACGGAAAAGATGTCGGTCAGCTTGCGATCAAAGGTCTCTGCCCAGAGATGGGAATCATCCGCGGCCCTGATCAATTGCACATTGACGCGCACCTGATCATTTGTTTTCTGGACGCTACCTTCCAGGAGATTGGCAACACCGAGTTGTTTCGCAATTTCAGAGAGTTTTTGAGATTTCTTTTTGTAACGCTGGGTGGACGTGCGCGAGATCACTTTGAGATCCGCGATCTTTGAGAGGCGAGTCAGAATCTCGTCCTGGATTCCATCAGCGAAGTAGGCGTTGGATTTATCCTCACTCAGGTTTTCGAATGGTAGAACGGCGATGGATTTTTCATTTGGTGATTGCGCTGGAGCGGCGAAGTAAAAGAAATAGGCAATCGCGCCAGCGAGCAGCGTCGCAGTAGCCAGCGTCAGTGGCGCGCCTAGCTTGTGACGTTTGATTGTTCTAGCGATGGCTTCGCCAAGCGCTTTGATCTTCGGCGCAGCCGCTTGCAATTCCAGTCTCCCCTTTAAGGAGCGGAGGTCTGCGAGCATTTCTGCGGTTGTCTGGTAACGCTCGTTCCTGTTTTTGCGCAAAGCCTTTTGCACAATCGATTGTAATTCGGTCGAAACACCTGGCGCCACGCTGGACAAAGGTGGTGGCTCCGTCGTCAGGATGGAGGCGATGCAATCGCTTGGCGTCTCGCCTTGGAACGGCGGGATCCCTCCAACCATCTCGTAGAGTACCACGCCCAGATTCCAAATATCCGAGCGCTCGTCCGTTGACTGGCCGCGCGTCTGCTCGGGAGACACGTAGCGCGCGGTACCCATCACCAGACCGGGGTGCGTTTGCAGCAGCATCGTCGTTGCGGGGTCATGCTGATCTGACGCCGGCTGTTGTTCGGTGAGTTTAGCAATCCCGAAGTCAAGCACCTTCACATATCCGTCCGGTCTGAGCATGATATTCTCCGGTTTGATGTCACGATGTACCACGCCGGCCTCGTGCGCGGCAGACAGTGCCGAGGCCACTTGCACGGCAACCTCCAGCGCGTCGTGGACATTCATTCTCCCATGCGCTAGCGATGCGCGCAGCGTCACACCTTTAATGAACTCCGTCGCAATGAAGTGCCGGTTTCCCTCCACGCCGATTTCGTAAACGGTCAGAATATTCGGATGATTCAGGGCCGAAGCGACGCGCGCTTCGCTTTTGAATCGGCTCAGTTGGATCTTGTCCGCCGTCAACTGCTCTGGGAGAAACTTGAGCGCGACTTCGCGCCCGAGTCGCTCGTCTCGCGCGAGATACACCTCGCCCATTCCGCCGACACCAATAAGAGACTCGACCCGGTAATGACCGATCGACTCTCCCACCATCGCGCCAAGCCTGGTGTCAACCAGAAGTTCGGGAGCAACCTCGAAGGCGGAAGATTCGATAAAACCCTTTGCGGGCTCATAACAGGCGATCAACGACTTTACTTCGCGGCCCAAGGCTTCATCGGCACGACAAGCTTCTTCGAGAAACGCCGCCCGGTCCTCGGGCGCACGTTCAACAGCTGACTGGAAGAGATCGTTGATCTGTTCCCAGCGTTCAGGTTTCATCGGGTTCTTTCCCGCTCAGCGCGCGGTAAAGCCAGGTCCTGGCCATCCTCCATTCCCGCCTCACCGTCCGGTCAGACAGTTTTAGGAATGCAGCTGTCTCCTTCTCGGTCAGGCCACCGAAATAGCGCAATTCAACAATTCGACTTTTACGCGGATCCTCCGCCGTCAATCTTTCCAGCGCTTCGTCCAGTGCCAGCAATTCTTCGGATCGCTTTTCGGTCACCAGCGCAGTGTCGTCCAAGGTTACTCTGAGCGCGCCACCGCCACGCTTAAGCGAGCAGCGTTCACGCGCATGATCAACCATGATCCGCCGCATCAGTTGCGCAGCGGCAGCCATGAAATGGGTGCGGTTCTGCCAGTTGCGCGTGGAATCATCAACCAGCTGCAGGTACGCCTCGTTTAAGAGTGCCGTGGTTTGCAGCGTATGACCAGTGCGTTCCCGGCTCATGTAATGATGCGCCAGCCGATGCAATTCGGGCTGGACCAGCGGGATCAGCTTATCGAGCGCGCCCTCGTCTCCGTCGCTCCAATGGGCGAGCAGTTGGGTGACTTCTTGCTGCGCGGCTGAGGGCGTCGTCATGTGGCCTGCCCGAGCCTCAAACTTTAGCACGCTCGCGGGTTTTTTACACCACGGCATACCATCAAAATGTGACGCCGTGGCCGGTTCTAAGCCCGATTTCCGCTTTACTAGATAGAAACAGCATGTGTGCCGACACAAAAAAACAGACGCGCTGGACAGATATCAGAACCGGAAAAGGAGGATTATGAAAGCGAGTGATTTGATCGAAGGCTCCCTTAACCAGTCGTCTTGGCAACGCGGTTTTCTTCAAAATGCTTCGGAGACGAAAGATTTCGAATCGGAGCCGAAGATTGTCGAATTAGCGTCTTTTGAAGAGACGATGCTGCCTCATCTTGACGCGGCGCACAACCTCGCAAGGTGGCTGCTTCGCAACGAACAGGACGCTCAGGACGTGGTCCAGGAAGCGTATTTGCGTGCATTCAAATCTTTTGATGGATTTTATGGCTCCAATGGTCGGGCCTGGCTGCTGACGATCGTGCGAAATACGTCCTACACGTTTCTAAAAAAGAACAAAGCTGTTGATGTCACCACACCTTTTGATGATGAGATCCATGCAATCGGCCATGAGTCGGCCAGTCCCGCAACGATTCTGGAGCATGTTGAAGACACAGAACTAATGAGGAATGCGATAGACAAATTACCGGCAGAGTTTCGGGAGATCCTAATCCTGCGGCACCAGGAAGGCCTTTCCTACAAGGAAATATCCGACATCGCGCAGCTTGCGCCTGGCACGGTTATGTCGCGACTGGCCCGCGCGCGTACGAAACTAAGGGAATATCTCGCGGCTGAGATCGGTAACGAGAGGTGAGATGGATGCCGACTTCAATTAGTTGCGGTTTCTGATGTTAGCGACAGCGAATTGCATACCTTTAAACAGCTTTTTGAAGGGCAAGTCCTGCATTGCTGATGACGGTCGTAACGTTCGTTACGGCATAAGGCGGCAGGTCCGGACAAGACGGCCCGCCCACGCTCTGCTGGCGTAAGATCGAGCTGTTTTGTGGAGCACTGGCGACTCCCGAGATCGCGTCTCTGCTTTCTGCAGTAAGCTCCACTGTTAACGCGGCCGGAATATAGCTCGCACCAAAACGGTATGAATAAGTGTAATAGAAAGGAAAAATGAAAACCTTTATTGTTTATGATTTAGACTCGAAAATGCCCGTTGCTGTAGGCGAACAAGTAAGCGCAGAAACTGCGCGATATTGCGCAAGCGAGATAACTGGGACTTTCCACGCAAATCTTTTCGCAGAAGAAATTGATTTAGAAAAAAAATTACGCTGTTATAGCCGGATCGGCAGGCTTTTTTTGAAAAGCTGGCGCTGAGTCTGCCGCCACAGCCCGCGATCAAAATCGGACCTGCGCCCATGCCTAGTGGATAGCGCAAGGATTGCGGATTGTGTGGAAGGCGGTGCCGACGCAGCGGCTGAGCACGGCGCAACGAAGCACGGGGTCCGGCAGATGATCACAGACAGATCAAAGCTCGATAAGGGTCGCAGTCGTTCCTGCAGTATCGCACGCCGCGACCTTAGATTTCCATTGTAGTGGCTAGCACGTTACGGCTGGGTGCGCCGTAATAAGCCGTCCCCCGGCGCCTATTCAACGACGTATGACATGTTGGTTGGATGGTCCCGCTTTCCAGGGAGACGTTTTGCAGCGGGAATATCTGCTCAGGAAAACAGTATGAATAATTGAAAGGACATCATCAAACATACATGAAAACAGACAACGGATTGAGCCGCAGGATACCAGCGAGTGGTGTTCACGATCACAAGCAGCCTCAATGGCGGTTAGCTCCGCTTTTGCCATTTTTGACATACCTAAACATGCGCACGCTGGCCTTACTAATGTTCGTCAGTTTCGCCGTTCTAAATACTACTCATGGGAACGACGGTGAAACGAAGCAGCAAGTTACCGGGAATATTGAAATTCAGCTAATCTCCAATCGGCAACATGACCTCGCGCAGGCTGCTACACCGCCGACTAACTGCACCACCTCGGCACCATCACTTCTATGGCAGTTCCTGAGCAAAATCGTAAATGGCTTCGCCCAAGCATTAAACGACCCTGCGTTGATCGAATATGCAGAGGAGCAGGGAGTAGATACCTCTGGCTTACCGGCAGCCCCATCCCAAGCCCCCGCCCATCAATCAAGGATGTCCTCGTCGTCTCCCGCGACCGACTAACACTAAACCACCAACATATGAAAACACGACTACACTCATCTTTATTGAAAACAGTTCTTCTGCTCGTATCACTTGCCTTGTCCATCGGAAGCTTGCCGACTTCCCAAGCTGGAACTAGTAATGCATTCTTTGTCGGCGCTGCGCATATCGGCGCGCCGCATCATCGTCAAGGTTCAGCCCAAGGCTATCTATTGGTCTACTCGGCAACCGACCCATTCGATGACGGTGGACTGGTATTTAATGCCCACAGCTCCTACTCGGTATACACACCTGACGGGAAGCTATTCAAGAACGTGGAAAATCATATCTCGCGGAGCGACGAAATTCCCGAGCTCGTAAGTTTACCGGTTGGCTCATACATCGTTGGAGCTAGATCAGAAAACAATGGGTACGTCCGGCTTCGCGTGGTGATAAAGCCAGGTCAGCGGACTATTCTGGCGTTAGACGAATAGGTTCAACACCCTTGCGAATTTGCCGGCTGTAAACATTTTTGGGAATAAAAGCGCGCCCAATTGGTAAGGAAAGGCATGAGGCAATCTGCCTTAACAACAAAATAAAACCAAAAACAAAATAAAACCCATATTGTTATGCAACCTGAAATCCATCACCTCCTGATGATTGCCGACATGGTGGGGCCAAAAGAATAAAGAAAATTCCAAACAAAGGAGAACATGAAATGAAAGAGAGAGTTAAACCTTCAAAAAGTTCCATTAGTCGCCGTTCCTTTTTAGGCAAATCGCTCGCCGTGGGAGCGGGAACCATCGGCGCGGGACTATTGGCCAATGCCCCCACCGCACTAGCGAGTGGCGGTCTTACAGCGGGAGACGAGGCTATTATTCGGTTGCTGGCGGCGGCGGAACTCATCGAAGCCGATTTGTGGCAGCAATACAACGAACTCGGCGGAATCCAAGACCCCGAAGTCCCCGGAGGAACCGGGAGTCCGGCCTATACCGCCGCCATTCAGGTCCTCGATGGGGACATGCCGCAATACATTCACGATAACACCGACGATGAGAACACCCACGCCGCGTTCCTTAACGCCTATCTGGAATCGAAGGGGGCCGAGCCCGTCAATCTGGATCAGTTTCGCACTCTGACGGGCAGCACCGCGACGGGAGTCAACCCAGACTTGGTCGGAAGACGGCTCACCAATCTGACGCAGCTTACCGTGGATACCAGTTTCTGGACGCGCTACCGCAGCGACTCGCTGAACCCCGACTTCGGCGACACCCTCCCGCAAGCCGTCCCAGGCCTGGCTGCTGGGCAATTTCCGGCGATTCCGCGAAACGATGGCGACCTCACTCCTCCGGACCACCTGCAAGCGATCGCCAACACGGCCGGCTTCCACTTCGCGTGGATCGAGCAGGCTGGCACCAGCGTATACGCCTCGCTCGCCCAGCGGGTGACCCACAACGAGGTGCTGCGAATTCTGCTCAGCATCGGCGGCACCGAGATTATGCACTTCCAGACGTGGCACGACAAAGCCGGCAATGCGCCTCCCTTGACCGATCCCACGAACGGTCTGGTCTTCCCCGACCTCAACGCCGACGGCGAACTGACCCAGACCAACCTGATCATGCCCGAGCCGACAATCTTCCTCAATCGTAGGTTCCCGATCTGCTCGATCATCCGTCCCACCGAGACCGATGGCGCCGCCGCGCGCGCGATCAACGGCTTTATCGCCGACGGACTGTTCATCGGTCAACCGCCGGCGTTCTTTGCTCTCCTAAACCAGTTGATAGAGGCAGCGGATCACGCCAGACACGGGAGATAAGCGACGATTCGCAGGGGGAGCAGCTAACGAAAAAACTTCGCCGTTCGGCACGCCGCGCTTCGGGCAGACGCCTGAGCGCGGCGTCTTTGCGAAGGCATCTGGCGAAAAACACCGAGTGAAACAATCAAACTGGGCACAACCCAGAACACGGTGGGAATAAAACTGCACCAAATCAGTAAAGAGAGATAGAACGAACTTAACACGAAACATCTAACCAAGGATTCAACATGTCTAACTACATTTCTCACGATCATGAACACGACGGAATTGATCGCCGCGGTTTCCTAAAATGCATGGCATGGGCCGGCACGGGAGTGCTTTGGACCATTAGCGGCGGTGTCCTTGTCTCAAAGACCCTCGCCGAAGTTGCAAAGACTGGATCGTCTTTACCTACGGCTACTGATCTCAGCTTTTTGCAGATCAGCGATAGCCATATCGGGTTTAACAAAGCGGCGAACAAGGATGTTACCGAGACATTCAAAATTGCTCTCGACCGCATCAACGCGATGCCTACTCCACCGTCTTTCCTTATTCACACCGGAGATATCACGCAATTGTCGAAACCCGAAGAGTTCGACACGTTCGACCAAATCCTTAAAAGCTGCCGAACCAAAGACGTCTTTTACGTGCCTGGTGAGCATGATGTGCTCAATGATGGAGGAAAGATGTACCGTGAGCGGTACCTGAAGAACGTCCAAGGCAAAGGTTCCGGTTGGTACAGCTTTAACAAAAACGGCGTTCATTTCATTGGATTAGTTAACGTGCTGGATCTCCAGGCCGGTGGTCTCGGCCAGCTCGGCGACGAGCAACTCGAATGGCTTGAAAACGACGTAAAAGGCCTCGGTGGCGACACTCCAATTGTAGTGTTCGCGCACATCCCGCTCTGGACCGTCTATCCCCAGTGGGGCTGGGGGACCAGCGATAGCGAACGCGCCTTGGGATATCTGAAGCGCTTCGGTTCGGTAACAGTTCTAAACGGTCACATCCACCAAGTCCTGCAAAAGGTGGAGGGCAACGTGACCTTTCACACGGCGATGTCCACGGCTTTTCCGCAGCCAGCACCCGGAACTGCGCCGTCGCCCGGTCCACTGACTGTGCCAGCTGAAAAGCTGCGAAGCATGCTGGGCCTAACAAGCGTTCAATACAAACAAGGCACAACCGCGCTGGCGGTCGTCGACACAACCCTTAGCTAGATCCATTCAGACTATAAAGACTCAAACCTATGAATACGTTGATTAGTAAAATTAAAATCGCAGCGGTGTTGTGTGGCATCAGTGGTTTTTCTGTCCTGGCGTTAGCGGGCGAGATGAAGGACACGGGCACCGATGGCGCCGGTCAAAACAAAATTGAGATCAAAGACTTCGCGTTTAATCCGCAGACCATTACGGTCAAGTCCGGTGAGAAGATCACCTGGATTAACCGCGACGAGGAACCGCACACAGTGGTAAGCGTCGAGAAGCAGTTCAAAAAGTCGCCCGCGCTCGATACGGACCAGGAATTCACGGTCGTCGCCGGTTCTCCGGGTACCTACAGCTATTTTTGCTCAGTTCATCCGAAGATGACAGGGACGATCGTAGTCAAGCAGTAGTCTTGAGCGATTGCGGTCCAGCTATCAGTTCCGAATGTGTTATGAACCTGTTGTTTGCGGCGGCCCCGAACCCTTTCGATGTGAAGGCTGCGTT
>Ga0070684_100004493_pt1 | contig 10615 bp, 8 predicted proteins | sample KBSC723LmetaG_FD_65653 | JGI IMG/M metagenome (GOLD analysis project Ga0070684, IMG submission 65653) | Corn rhizosphere microbial communities from Kellogg Biological Station, Michigan, USA - KBS C7.2-3L metaG | ecosystem: Host-associated > Plants > Roots > Rhizosphere ...
AATGGTTTACTTCGGCACTCATGTGCTGCCACTTGTCCGAGAAAAGGAGCGAGCGTTTAGTTATGCTGAACCCGTAGCGGGTTGACACCCTTTAAATCATTGCTTCCAGTCGACCGTGCTGCATTGTTACTAGCCAGTCGCTTAGCATAGAGAGTTATAGCTTTATATTTTCAAGTAATCACATTGCATCACAATGCTGCTCACTTGCTTGCTTGTTGGTTGTTGTACCGTTTTGAAACAAATAAAAAATAGAAACTATCAATTTAATTTCTAGACCTATTGACAACTCAAGCAATGACACATAGCGTACTATCTGGTTCATGTAGTAGCTGTACAAACTTATAACCGCAAGCCGCGACTGATCTCTGTTCCCGGGACCTTCCTGGATGCGACAGCAGCTCGCTTAAACCTTGTTTATTCAGAATGGTTAAAGCTATGCCATGAGCATAGTGAAAAAGGATTGCCTGTCTTCCAGGCGAGGAACTATGTCTATGGCTGCGTTAGAGTTAGTTGCAGCAGTTACAAAGCCCCACTGTGCGGCTGAAATCCAGAAGATTTCCAGAGCTGTCACTTGGCTGCAAATCAGATCAGATCTAATAGGCGATATTCCCGCAGCATGGCTCCGGGCGCATTTCCCCGGAAAACTTCTCTATACTCTACGAACTTTTCAGGCAGGCGGAAAGTTCGACAGGTCTGTAGAAGAACGCCGTAGCCGTCTCATTGCAGCAGCCAGAGAATACGATCTTATCGAGTTGGAATTTGATTCTGACATGCGTGATGACTTCCTGTCTGCCATTCCCGCCGGCAAGCGCATGATTGTATGGCACGGGGCAGCGTGCGACACCACGAAGCTTCAGTTCTATTTTCAGCAGATGATTGCGGCCTCCGCTTCCTATTATTGCTTGATCTCTTCAGCCTCCAGGAGCAGCGATGGGCTACAGCCAATATTGTTTCTCAAGGATTTGCGACGAAGAGATGTTGTCGCGTTTTGTGATGGCCCTGCAGGCCTTTGGAGCCGGCTGCTTTCTCCGCAGTTTGGTTCTCCTCTTTTATTCGGACAATTAGACACTTCATTACGGCAGTCTGGAGAGCCGAACATAGAGCAATTGATAACGGATTATGGATTCCCCGCCATTCATCCTGTACAGGAAATCTATGGAATGGTAGGTAACAGGATTTTCCAATCGCCATCACCAAGATTGCACAATGGCGCATTCAGATTGTTAAAGCATCCAGGCTTGTTTCTTCCTTTCCATGTGGAAGACTTCGCGGACTTCTGGCAAGGAATGGTGGAGTCAAGAAGGTTTGAGCAACTCGGAACACCTATTCAGGGTCTCGTTATTGTTTCACCCCACAAAAACGCAGCTGCAGCCGTGGCGGATGAGAACGATCTCATGGTCCGCAAGGCAGAGGCGAGCAATGTGTTTGTGCATAGAGAACGCAGGTGGTATGCCGAAACTACCGATCCAGAAAGCATTTCCGCTATCAGACACGCGTGTCCGTTGAACGCCGCCGTTATCGGATGTGGCGGCGCAGGACGTGCGGTAGCTGCCGCCCTTCAGCAGACCGGATCCAAAGTGACACTTGTAAACCGTGGACTGCGCCGGGGGGAGTACGCCGGCAATCTTCTGGGATTGCCATTTATTCCTTTGCCTGAGTTCCGTGCGCACGGTTTTGATCTGATTGTAAATGCTACGCCAGTAGGTAAAGAGAATGACGAGTTCCCATTTGTTATTGACACGTTGGCTAATGGCACATTGGTTGTCGACCTGGCCTATGGTGCGCGGCCTACACCACTTGTTTCTGCGGTACTTGCCCGCGGAGGCAAAGCAGTTGATGGTTATGACGTTTTGCTGACCCAGGTACGCAAGCAATTTCAAATTATGACGGGGTTGGAAATGCCTGCAGTCATTAGCCGCGAAACTGTGCTGCCCACCAGCGCTACAAGCTTTGTTTCGCCAGAAACAGTTTTGGCGACCGGAGGGGCAACTGAGGCATGCGAATACAGCTTCTAGGCGCCGAACGGAAATAAGTGCAATTCGGTAGATAGGCAGGTGAATGAACATGAAATTGTCGACATCTGTTGAAGCAAAGCAATCCAAACAGGAGTTGATCGCAAATGCACGCTATCTTGCTCAACATCACTTTGCTGCCCGTGCATCCAGCTATGATCGCGAAGCTGCATTCCCGGCGGAAGATTTTGCTGACCTTCACAGCGCCGGACTGCTGAGCGTTGCCATTCCGCCGGAATACGGCGGAATGGGACTGGGGCCACATCGAGCTGATGTATACACGCTCTGGTCTATCACCAAAGAATTCGCCAAAGTTGATCTTTCCCTGGCGCGCTGCTGGGAAGGACATTGCAATTCCATGGTGTTGATTGATGGAATCTCCAATGACGAGCAAAAAAGGCGCTGGTTCAGCGGCGTTGTTGAGCGAGGCGAAACATGGGTTGCCTGGAGTGGCGAGCCGCAGGCGCGCGCATCCACAGAAAAAATAACCTTTGGCACCACAACCACGAAAGTTGATGGGGGCTACGTTGTAAATGGAAAAAAAGCCTTTGCCACCAGCGCCGGCGGAGCGCACTGGGCCATTCTGCTGGTGAGCACTGCGGGACCGGGCGGCGGACGGCATAACTCCGGGAACCAGGATTCAGTGCTGCTGCTCGCATGCGATCTTTCTCAGCCATCAGTCTCCATAGACCGGTCATGGTGGGACCCGATTGGAATGAGGGCCACTGCAAGCCACGTCATTCAATTCACTCAAACATTCATTCCAGATGAAAACCTTATTGGCCGTTCAGGGCAATATCTGGCGGATGGCTGGCAAACATGTTTCATCCCACACTATGCCGCCACCTTCATGGGGGCGGCAGAAGCTGCCTATGAATTTTCTCTTGGATATATAAGGTCGCAAAACAAGACAGCAGACCCGTACATTCAGCACCACATTGGGCAAAGCGCCATCAATGTGGAAACCGGAAATTTATGGCTGCGTCACGTAGCCAATCTCTGGGAAACCGGACAACATGCAGATGCGCAGTTAGCTGGCAGCCGTGCTCGCCACGCAATCGAACATCTGGCAGAAGATACCGTGAAGCGGGGCATTCGCGCTTGCGGAGCGCGCAGTTTGAACCGTCCCAGCCTGCTTGAACGTATCTATCGGGATCTTTCCTTCTACGTTCGTCATGATAACGATGATCATCTACTGGCGACTATTGGCCGGTCAGTGTTAGGACAACAACATGATCCATCTTTCTTCAAGCCATAGGACCTTACGAACCATGCAGAATCGCACTGAAAATGCAAGGTTTTCCATGGCTCAACGGCATATGAAGTTCCTGGCGATCATCATGCTGCTGCCCGCAATGACTGCCATGCAGAAGCAGCAGGACCATACTGTCTCTGTCCTGTACGCAGGTTCTCTGGCTACCGTCATGGAAAACGGGGTAGGCCCGGCATTCGAAAAAGCCACAGGGTACAACTACCAAGGAGAGGCCCAAGGTTCCTTGGGGGGCGCGCAAATGATCCATGATCATTTGCGTACGCCGGACGTCTTTATCAGTGCTGACCCGCTTGTAAACACAAACATTCTGATGGGACCCCAGAATGGCAATGCAGTGAAGTGGTTTACCGTTGTGGCTTCCTCGCAGCTGGTGCTTGCTTACAATCCTCACAGTAAGTTTGCTGCAAAATTTCAAGATGCTGCTGCAAATAAGATCCGCTGGTATGAAGTACTCGAAACTCCCGGCGTGAAGTTTGGCCGCGGCGATCCCAGTATAGATCCCAAAGGATACCGCACGCTTTTTCTATTTAACCTGGCGGGCAAGCATTATCACCGCGCCGATATACCCAGATTGTTGGGCGATCCGATGAATCCGGAGCAGGTTTTTCCGGAGGTAGTGTTGCTGGCGCGGATAGAATCCGGACAATTTGATGCAGGGATCTTCTACAAGCACGAAATCCTTGCTCATCATTTGCCTTATATCGAATTCCCGCCGGAAATCAGTCTGGGCGATCCCCGCTTTGCAGATCTGTATGCGCAGGAGAGTTACACCACACCCTCAAAACAGCGCGTCACCGGCGCTCCGATTCTTTTCACCATCACGATTCCAGAAGCCGCACAGCACCGGGACGCTGCTACAGCTTTCGTTCGTTTTCTGCTCTCGTCAGAAGAACTTTTGAAGCAATTTGGGTTCGGCACTGTGGAACATCGCACGGCTGGCGATCCGGCACAAATCCCGCCTGAGGTGCGTCCTCTGGTATCAGGAGTTTTCAAACCATGAAGCGACGTCCTAATGCTACGTTGTTCATTTTCGGATTGCTCGGTGGATTTCTGTTGCTCGATTTAGTGCTTCCGATTGCCAGCTTGTTCTTCGGCCCTGACTGGCCGGGTTGGCTGGAAGCCTTACGGCAACCTGCCGCTCTCCAGGCCCTGACCGTTTCAATTGAAGCGTCGGCTATTTCAATGCTGATTATGCTCTTTCTGGGAGTCCCTTTGGGCTATCTGCTTGCACGTGGGCACCTGCCCCTCAAACATATGTGGATCAGCCTGGTATTTCTTCCAATGGTAGTGCCTGACCTGGCCGCCGGAATTCTTTTGCTCAAGACTTTTGGGCCGTATGGAATGATCGGTCAACCGCTGAATGCAACCGGAATTTCTTTGACCAACAATCTTATCGGTATTGTGCTTGCGCAACTATTTGTTGCGGCGCCATTCGCTATTATTTCTGCGCTCGCGGGTTTCGCCAGTGTGGACCCCAAACTTGAATTGGCTGCAGCCACTCTGGGAGACGCTCGGTGGCACATCTTCCGCAGAATTTCACTTCCTCTGGCATGGCCAAGCATAGCGGCAGGGCTCACGCTGGCATGGATTCGCGCCATGGGTGAGTTTGGCTCGACTCTCATCGTGGCTTATAACCCCCATTCTTTACCGGTTTACATGTGGATCAAATTCGAATCAGACGGTCTCAATGGAGCATTACCAGCGGCATTTTGCCTGGTGCTGCTGGCGGTTGCCGCGGTTTTGACTTCGATGCTCTTCAGTCGCGTGGCCGGTTTTGCTGATGTTGTAACGCCATTTGGGAAAACTGCTACGGCGGACAGGTATTGATCATGGCTACTCCCGTTTCATTTCCGAAATCTGCAGGGAACGGTTCACTGAACGTGGATGTGAAAAAGCGGTACGCCGGCGGCACACATTCAACCTTCCAACTTGAGGTGGCATTTACTGCGCAACCTGGTGTGACGATCCTACTGGGGCACTCCGGCGCAGGCAAGACAACGCTTCTGCGCTCTATCGCCGGGCTATGTCATCCTGAAAGAGGAAGCATCACGGTTGGACAGCAAATACTTTTTGATAGCGATAAGAAAATCCAGATTGAGCCTGCCAGACGCAAGGTGGCGTTTGTATTCCAGGATCTCGCGCTCTTTCCGCACCTCACTGTGTATGAGAACGTCTCTTATGGATTAAGAAAGCTGCAAACAGCAGAGCGGGAGCGTAGGGTGGCTGAAGTTCTGGAATCATTCCAGATCGCAAAGCTGCGGAAGCGGCTACCTCGCGAAATTTCAGGCGGTGAACAGCAAAGAGTCGCATTGGCGCGTTCTCTGGTAACCGAACCATCAGTATTGTTGCTGGACGAACCACTGTCTTCTCTTGATGGAAACACAAAGGCTGGAATCATCGATGACTTGCACACCTGGAACCAGAAACGCCGAATCCCCATCCTTTATGTGACCCACAATCATGAAGAGGTCCTTGCTCTGGGAGAGCGGGTCCTATCGCTGGAACACGGACGGATTATTTCAGAAGGTGCTCCCATTGAGGTTCTGAGCACACCCCCGCGTCCATCCATGGTACAGATCGCTGGCTTTGAAAACCTGTTTGATGCGGAAGTAGTTGGTGAAAAGCACGGCATGACGGTGTGCCGGCTGGCAGACACTTCCCTGGACATTCATGTTCCCCTCGCACGCGTAGCGCCAGGTTCGCCCATTCACCTGGGCATTAGAGCTGATGAAGTCCTCTTGAGCATGGCAGAGCCGAAGATACTGAGTGCCTGCAATGTGATTCATGGCCGAATCAGGCAAGTGAAGTCTTCAGGGCAAAAAATCGAACTGCGGATTGATTGCGGTGTGGAATTTCGTGTGCATCTGCCCTTGGGTCAGCTTGAGCTTCTGAGCCTCAAGGATCATAGCGCAACCTGGCTGATCATCAGGCCGCAGTCGTGCCACTTGATTCGCATGACACGCCTACGTGCCTCGCAAAGATTATTTGTTTTTATTTGCAACCGCAATACCAGCCGCTCTCCGATGGCGGCAGCCATCTGCAACAGAGAAATCGCACGCCGGCTGAGGATACCGCAAGAGACATTGCATTCCATCGGGACCCACGCAGTGAGCGCAGGCCTCACCGCCACACCGGGCGCACCGATGGCAGCGGAGGCGCGAGAAGCACTTGAACTCATGAATGTAGACGCTCCTGTTCACGGCGCGCAAAACCTTACGCCTGAACTGGCAGCCAAAGCGGAATTCATTTTTTGCATGACGGAAGCGCAACGCCAGGCTGTGATGAGGATGTTCCCAGCCTCAGCGCCTAAAACATTTTGCCTTCAACCCGGCGTGGATATCGACGATCCGCACGGTCAAGGCGTAGAAGGTTTTGCACAATTAGGACGAAGCGTGCAACAAGTGATCCATACGCTCGTCGACACATTGGTTGTATCTGAAACAACAGAGTCTGCTTGAAATGCAGATTTCTCAAAAAACAAAACTAGTAAGAGCAGAAAAAACGGTTGCGCAAAAATCGAAGGGAGCACTGCTGGCACATGACGGGAAGCAATCCTGTGGTGAAAAAAGCTAATCAAGTACCCCTAGTGCTCACTTCGTTTGCATTCAGAGAAGAATACTTCTCTGAACTGGATGGGATGATTGCTTCTGCCAGACGGCATCACCCCAATTGGTTCATTGTGGCCGGCAAAGGACCTGTGCCGGGATTTGAATCGCCCACCTTGGATGTTGAGTCACCTACCGGAAAACATCAGTGGAGTCCGCCGGTTTCACTGCACCTCGATGGCACCATAAATGACTGGCGCAAGATCACAAAAATGAAGGCCTGGTGGATCGCAAAGGTGTGGCAAAGTTTTGGGCACCTCACGGGTGACTTCAGACGGCTTTTATGGATTGATGCAGACGCCCGAATCAATGATCCATTAGACATTGAGATTGCTTTGGAGAGTGAAATACTCGCCGGAGCAAAATGGAGAGACGGCCGCTATCTTGGCTATAACACGATTAGCAGCGCTCTGCTCTTATTTCAGGGGGCAAGCCGGGGGACCATTGAAACCATATTGAATCAATGGTCTGACATCTGTTTGACTCACATTCAGAACCTGCCTGATCCTCCACTGGTTCCCTGGGGTGACTGCGATCAGGAAGTACTCAATCTGATTTTGAAGCGCCGCCCTAGATCCAACGGCTATTACATTCTGATCTGTCTGGATTCCGGCAGATACTGTTTTTTTACAGACAAGGGCGGAGTATCTCGGCCGGGATCCGTTGTAGACCAATGGGCGATGGCCAGGGAAACAGGAGTAGCTTAAGTATGCATGGGCCAGATTCTAATCGCCCAAAGTTTCGCAGCATGGCGCAAAGGTGATTTTTCAAACGCGGGAGTAACCTCACGATGGCAAAAACGGAGAGCTTTCTGGCAAAACCTACACTGGCTGCCTGGGAGCAAGAGAAACAGGCGGCTTTTCGTATTGAAGCTTTGACCAGCATCCGTCCACAGAGGATTTTGGAGATAGGAGTCTCTGTCGGCAGTTGGGCTGCCCTTGCGCGCCAGTGTTGTGAGCGACCAGATTGCTTATCAGATCAATCTAGATGGAAAGTACATATTGAAAGAATTGTTCCCCTTGGAGTACGGATGCAGGCCATGCCTTCTGTTCATGACTGCATCGTCCCCGCTGATGAGAAAGAGCTGCTATCTATTGTGAGGGAAGGAGCAGATCTGATCATCTTGGATGACATTCTGGGGCATTGGTCAAAGGCGATTGCTGTGGAGATACTCGATACTGCGATCGAGGCTGCTGAATACGTTCTTGTCAGCAATGAAGTTGCTGCGGACGATGGCAGTCGCGGTCAAGACCACTCTTCATGCTGGACATTTGGCGAGCTTCTCAATCGCAATCTGATACGGTTCTGCGCTTGCAATGAACCCGCTGAGATGGACTGTGGATTATTTTTGTTGTCTGCAAATGATCCAAAGGCATTGCGAACTCGGTCTTTTGCAGCCGATGTTTTCAGAGTGCATTGCAATGATCTCCTTAAGCTAGGCGCTGAATCCGTATGCGGCCCCGGCTCTTCTCTTTCCCAAACAGATGAGATCAGGCGCTCGTTGCCGGTGCTTATTGAATCCGGTATCCGCCGACAGACACAAAAGAAGGCTTCGATTTGGTCCATTGGCATCTTTTCTGGACCAAGTCTTGCTGACCTCAAGCCGACCAATGAAACTGATAGGCCAGTTCTTTCCGCTGGGGATGTCACTGATATCCCCGCGCAGTTTGTTGCCGACCCCTTCATGATTCAGACCGGCGGTGTCTGGTACATGTTCTTTGAAGTCATGAATTCCTCACGAGATATGGGTGAGATAGGCATGGCCATTAGCAGAGATGGTCTGAAGTGGGAATACCAGCAGATCGTCCTGCGTGAGCCTTTTCATCTTTCCTATCCGTATGTGTTCCAGTGCAATGGAGAATACTTCATGATCCCGGAGAGTTTTGAAGCCGGATCCATGAGGCTGTACAAGGCCGATGCATTCCCGCTGAAGTGGACATATGTGGCAACTTTGCTGGAAGGCCCCTGGGTAGATTCATCTATTTTCAATTTTGACGGTCAATGGTGGATGTTCTCCACTCCCGTAATTCCGCACCATCAGGTGCTCGAGCTGTTTTATGCGGACGCAATTACAGGCCCGTGGCATCGGCATCCTATGAGTCCTCTGGTCAGCGGCAATAATCGTATGGCGCGGTGCGGAGGAAGAGTGATTCTTCTGAACGAAAGGCCGGTGCGGTTCACTCAAGACTGTTTCCCGTTTTATGGCACCAGCGTCCGGGCGTTTGAAGTTTCTCTCCTTACCACCTCAGCCTATGAAGAAAACGAACTGCCATTCAGTCCTCTTCTGACGGCAGGGCAGGAACCGTGGCGGCGCGAGGGGATGCACCATATTGATCCACATTATGTAAATGGCCGTTGGCTGGCGTGCGTGGATGGATGGCATTTTGAAACCAGTGACGGCGAAAGTGAAAGCCATGAGAAGGGCAGGAACTATGAGTAGAATAGACAAACTTCCAGCTGTTGTTACTTCCTTTGCTTATAGAGAAGAATACTTCTCAGAGCTTGGCGGGATGCTTGCGACCGTGCAAAAACATCATCCTGCCTGGCATGTCGTCTCTGGAAAAGGGCCCGCATCTGGCTTTAAGTCTCCAACATTTGAGGTCGCTTCCCCGCAACATAACCTTCAATGGATCCTGCCTGTCTCTTTTCAACTCGACGGCACCGAAAAAGATTGGCACAGAATTGTATTCATGAAGGGCTGGTGGATGGCCCAGGTATGGCATCAGTTAAGCACATTCGCTCCATCCGATATCAGGCGAATCATTTGGCTCGATGCAGACGGCAGGCTGAACGGTCCATTGGATATAGAACTCGATCCGGAGGCGGAGATCATTGCCAGTCCATGGTGGACAGATCCTGGCACTCCAGAGCACGAGCACCACATCTGTAGTGGATTGCTCATCTTTCAAGGTCGCAGTGGCGGCCCCGTGGAAAAAGTGATTGATGCTTGGGCAGCGGACTGCCTTGCCCGTATTACGCTCCCGCTTATGCCCTCTGCGTTTCTACCCGGTCCAGAGGGCGACCAATGCCTGCTCACAAAAATTGTGAAGAACAATTCTGGTGAGCAGGAAGACTATGGAGTACTCAAGCTCAGCTACGAAAAATATTGTGGTGTCCCTGATAACAAGACCAACGAGTGCAAGCCCGGCGCTCTGGTGCATCAATGGATGATGAACAAAAAAATGAGAAGGCCTGAAGATCGTGGCAAGGATTGGCCTCCACCAGAAGAGGCGAGACGGAATCCCCCCGTCGGCGACAGAGGTGCGTTGGAAAACAGATGATCAGCACAGACGTGGCATGGCAGCATCAACGCTTCGCTTGAAAGGGAGAGCACAAATTGAATCCTGCAGGGAAAACAGCAGCCGTAATTTCTGGGGATGCAAACCGTAGTTTTTATGACAACCCTGCAACAGTTGAATATTTTGGAACGTTTAAGAAGGAACTGTTCAAGGCCGAGGCCGTGATTCTCGACTCCCTGAAGGAAGAGATACAAGACCAGCCAATACTGGAGATTGGCATTGGAGGCGGAAGGATCACAGAATCTCTCCGGCTTCTCAGTGCCGATTACACCGGCGTAGATTACTCAGAAAAAATGGTCGAGTTCTGCCGCCAAAGATTTGGGGACCTGCTTCTATTCGTATGTGATGCTCGCAACATGCCATGCTTTGGAGCCGAGCAGTTTAAAACGGTTATGTTTGGTTATAACGGCATAGATGAAGTTGGCT
>Ga0070684_100004499_pt1 | contig 10611 bp, 22 predicted proteins | sample KBSC723LmetaG_FD_65653 | JGI IMG/M metagenome (GOLD analysis project Ga0070684, IMG submission 65653) | Corn rhizosphere microbial communities from Kellogg Biological Station, Michigan, USA - KBS C7.2-3L metaG | ecosystem: Host-associated > Plants > Roots > Rhizosphere ...
AAACAGAATAAATAAGGCTATGTGGTGGAAACAAACTCAATTAGATAGAATTGAAAATAGACTGATTTTAATGAATGTAAAACTAACAGAAATCCAAGAAAGGGAGAAAAAACTAATGACTTCACAAGAAAACCTAACAGCCGCTGTTGCTACTCTTGCTGCTGCCGTTGATGCTGCTGTTGCCAAGATTCAGGAAGAGGCACAGGTTATTGCCAAGGAAGCTGCCGATCTAGCTGCTGCCCTTGCCGCTGCTAATACTGCTTCGAACACTGCTGTCATTGATAGTGCTGTATCAAACATCAGCGCAATGACCGACAAGATTTCGGCTGCTGTTGCTGCTGTAGCAAACACTTAATATATGCTCCTATCGTCTAACGTTCAGGACGCCACTTTCTCAGGGTGGAAACTCGGGGTGAGCACCCGATAGGAGTGCCATATATGAAAAACACTGAAATAACAAAAGGACAGTGGAAAGGTTGGGAACAACACGAAAATGGTACCTATAAAAAAGATTTTGGTAACATAAGAATCCTTTCAAAACATGGTTATTTTTATGTTCTTAAAGGACATGAATTTAAAGGATGTTTTGACACACTAAAAGAAGCTTTAAATGACAAACAAAAGAGGTGAAGATGGTTGGCTTTGGTTTGGTGTTGGTGAAGGCAATCATATAGATGCAAACGGTCATATAGATATGGTTGTTTGTTGTCCTTATATTCCAGAAGCATTTGAAGCACTTCGAAATATAGAACCTATACTTTCAACCACGGATTATCGCTCTACGGAGAGGAAAGTCCGGTCTGCAAATAAGACGCTAGTGGCTAACAGCCATCCAGGGTGACCTGAGAATTAGAGCAACAGAAACGATCCTATTAAGTTAGGCTGAAACGGGCAATCTTTAGCGGCAGCAATCCCAAGTTCGCCAATGTGTACTTATTCACGTTACGGTAATGGTAGGGAGCAAAGAAACATATAGCAATATATGTTCAAGTCAAATGATAGTCATAGCATTACGTTTGGTAGGTAATGTTAACAGAAACCGGCTTATAGTGGTTGAAAGAATTTTTCTAAATCGACATGACGAAAACCTTCGCTTCCTTGTGCGATCAGAACCTCTTTGATAATTGCGTGAATATTGTTTTTCCAATTCAGTAAAAAACTGTGTGTTCGAGGAAGTTCTGGCACCAAGTCATCATATTTCCAGATGAAGTCCTGGAGAATGTGTGTGTTAGGTCGATAGTAGATCACGTCAAGAATGATAAGTTGATGTTGACGTATAAGCATGAGGTATATTTATTGATCCCGTAGCTCAAATGGACAGAGCACCCGGCTACGAACCGGGAGGTTTTGAGGGTTCGAGTCCTTCCGGGATCGCCAATTTTTTAGTTATGAAAAAACTTTATAGAATATACTGTATAAAATGTAATATAAGATCAGTTTTTTTGTATCCTGGTCCACACATTTTTATCACAGAAGGAAAAGAAACTGATATTCCACAAACCCGGCTAGTCGAAGCACAAGAACGTGATGATTTTTTTGCTTATTGTAAAGTTCCGGGATATTGTGATACATGTGGTTGGGAATATTCTCAACAAGTTTTTTATTAGGGAATTAGGCTAGTGATAAACCGTCTGGCTCTGAACCAGATTTCGAAGGTTTGATTCCTTCATTCCCCACCACTCACTCACTATTAATAGGAGCACGTCATGGAACAGCCAATAACAATTATACCAAAAATAGTTAAGTGGGGAATTAGACGGGGTACCGTGAAAATTCTCGCTTCAGGTGCTCTCGATATGCGGATTGAAGCATATGGAGGTGGTTCAAATCGTTCTAACAACTCAGGACCAACAGGAAAGAAAGCTACTCGTTTTTATCCGGGACGTGCTCTAAGAAAGAAACTAGGAAAGCACGGTCTTCGAAAGTTTAACCCCTTATTTAAGGCACATTGACATGGAAGTATGGGTTGGAGCCGTTGCACGACAAATTGCAGCACAAGCTCCTAAGAAAAGTAAAGTAAAGAAAACTGATTTAGAGTACTATTTAACTGTCTCTTGTGAACGCCTCGCTAAAAAAATCAAAAACTTTAATTCACAAGAATTTCGAGAATATGTAGAAAAAGTGAGAAACAGTTCTTGACTTTCGAAGAGAGATAGTGTATAAATATAGACGATGAAACTACCTAGAAAGTTAAAATAACTGAAAGGAGGGTGCCATGTAAACCCCTAAGAAGGTTTATGTAGATAACACAACGAAACCTAAAGATGTTATAATAGAGTATTAAAATCGTATCGGCAGTTTATCAAGTTGGAGGTTTGCCGACCAACAGTTGGTTTAAGGGGGTTCCAATGGAAAAACCCCCACTAAATTCGAAAGGAAACACAGCTATGACGAAGTAACCTAAAACAGGAGAAACATGTCATGGCTGAAATAGTCAAAAAGGCTAAAGGTGGCAAGAAGAACCGCAAGTACGGACGTAACGAAAAGTCCTGCCAGCGTTATAAGCTTTCCCACCGTCGTGAGCACAACAAGGCTCGCAAACTGAAGAAGCATCTTATCCGTTTCGTTTCTGATAAGGTGGCACAGAATGCTCTGGATCGTTGCATTGCGATTATTCGGAGCTAGAAGCAGCGGTTTTGTTGGATTACCGACTTAACAAAAAATCCTCGGTGTAGGGTTCGTCCCTTCCGGTTATAAGGTACCGGGTCATGAAAAAACCTTTTAGGGAAGTTGGTTTAGGGTTATACCAAGGGACGCTGGTTGCGACCTCAAAACCCCAAAAATTTTATGAGAGAACAATGACACCTGAAGATGCTCTCCTAGTACATGAACTTTTGAACGGATTGCTATTGATGGCAGCATTAGCGTCTTTAGGTGTAGTCATTTTCTTTCTGATCGTAGCTGTTCATTTTTCAATCAAGTTTGGAAAATGGATATTGAGAAATTTGGTCCTGTAGCTCAATGGAATAGAGCAAGCGGTTTCTACCCGTTAGGTTGAGGGTTCGAATCCTTCCAGGACTGCCAATTTTAGGAGCATTAGTTTGACGACCAAAGAAGCAACTAATAATTCTATTTGTCGGCATCGCAATATGGTTTGCAATCACTTACGCAATCATACTCGGTGTCATAAATAGGAGGCTGGAATGCTCGTGAAATCATGGGAAACAATATAGGAGGCCGAGTTGATACTATTTTATGACAACAAAAAATGGGTGCCTCAATGGACGCAGCCCGCATGGTTCCTAATAGGGGTTGCCAACGGCGCCGCAGCGTTCTTTTTGTTCAAGACAATCGGCTGGATATAGAGGAGGCTAGAATGTTCATCAAAGACACGATTTAGTGAATGTTTGTTCTCAAAAAGACGAAAATCTAAGGAGCATTTCGAGTGACATTAGAAATTGTTACTTCATGGAAAACTTTATTCCAACTTGCTCATGCTGAAGGTCGTGCTCGCATCGAATATCAAAAAAACCCTCATGAAGCAAATGCTATTATTTTAAGGGATGCTATAAGAGCATGTGAAGACTATAGACAAATGTGTATCAAAGCTGACAGAATGATCGACTTCCCGGAATTATAAAAAATGAAAAAAGTTTCTGTTGAACTATCACATACTGAATTGACTTTTTTGATATTAGCTCTTTCTAAAGAAATGGTTACAATGGGTGATTACATTACGATTAATAATAACACCAAAAGAATTATAGAACTGAACGAAATTCGTGAACGGTGTTGGCAAGAAAATTATGGTTCCGTAGTTCAATGAGAGAACATATTCGTCCTAAGAATGAGGTTGGGGGTTCGAGTCCTCCCGGAATCACCATAAATAGGAAACGATGAAGGAAAGAGTACCGTGGTAACTTATGAAGATTATGATAAGCTTTGTAGTAAGTTTCGAGAATCAAATAATACACCGGAAAATGTGTCTTCAACTTATGAAATCACTGAGGCAGAACGCCGACTGATTTGGTTGTCGTTAGCTGCTTCGAAGGCTCAATTGAAGGAATACGACCCAAAGAAGGGTTTGAATCAATAAGGAAGATTAACTGGTCGGGGATCAGGCACGTCTGCTAAACGTTGCGTACCAAAAGGTATGAGAATCGTGCTCTCAGTCTTCCGCCAAACAAGAAAGGAAATATTATGAAGTTTGTTGTTGCGTTGCTTGCCACTTCGATGTTTGTCCTTCCAGCTTTTGCTGATGGGATTCTTGATATCGACAAGCTTAGTCAAGACCTTACTACACTTCAAAAGCAAATTGCTGAACTAACATCAAAGCCTGTTTGGAATAAGCAAGCAATGAATAAACAAATTGATGAAACAAATTTTGTTGTTACCGGCAAGAAAGCAATGACCCGGATTAATCCTGAAAACGGCAAGCCCGAACATGGTGTCCAAAATAGTACAGGTTCAGCAACTTTAATTGACCGAGAACATGGTATTTTTTTGTCAGCGTCTCATGTTGGTGAACTAGACGATCTTACTCTTGCTACATTAAAGGTGGGTGGAACGAAGACAGAAGAAACTGATTATGAAATTTCTAACAGGTTCAAGATATTGGCTCCTATTCATGACTTGGCGTTGTTGCATACTGAAGACAAACTTCCAACAAACATAACTGCATCTAAATTGGCATGTAATGATCCAGAACGTGGTGACACAGTTTATGCAGTAGGCAACCCTCTCGGCATTTATGGAACAGTTACCAAAGGAATTGTAACTACACGGCTATACAATGCCCTACATGAGAACGTGAATACAAAAGTAATGGGAACTGATGCTGCTGTCGAACACGGTGCTTCAGGAGGTGCTGTCTATAATGAAAAAGGTGAAATTGTTGGGGTTGTTTCAGCAATGCATGGTAGTCAGACCGCAGGAGTTTTTATTCCAGTTTCAACAATTCAAGCTTTTCTTGTGGCAGCATCTAGAAAAACCGGATTAGACCCTAAGAATTTTATAGCACAACCATGTGATAATCAGTTTACACAATCACAACACATGAAACTTGTTGATCCTGAAGAACTTCCAAAGAAACCGGAACCAGAAAAGAAGAAGGAAGAAAATAAGTAAAATGATTTTTACAGGTTATGACTGTAATAAAATAACAGAACGACTTTTCATCGGGGCACAAGTTTGCTCCGATGAACATTTTCAACAAATAAAAGATTGGGGGGTAACTCATATCATCGACGCTCAACAGGAACGTGATGATACAGCTTTTGAACCAAAGAACACGCAAGGACTTACTATTCTCTGGAACCCAACTCAGGATGATGGTGTTCACCCAAAACCAGTTCTTTGGGTACAAAATGCTGTTGAGTTTGCTATGTCAGCTTTAGCACACCCTGGAAATATTATTTTGACACATTGTGCGGCAGGAGTAAACCTTGGACCTTCTTTGGGTTATGCAGTTCTTCGAGCACAAGGTTTCTCAAAAGAACATGCCGAGTTCATCATTCGATCAAATAGACCACAAGTATGTTTGGCTTATAAGGATGATGTTGATTTGGCACTTGTACAATTAGGATGGACTAAATAAATACAGATATAAAATGCGGGTATGGTGCTAGTGGTAACACAGGAGCCTTCCAAGCTTAAGTTGCGGGTTCGATTCCCGCTGCCCGCTCCAGTTCTTTCAAAAACTTTTCAGCCCACATATCCCCACAGTTGTTTAGAATAGCCGACATGTTTTGTTCATGTCGGTTTAATCGTTCTTCAAGTGGCATTTCGAGGGCTTGTTTGATAGCGGCGGCAACTGCATCGATGTCATATGGGTTGACCATGACAGAACCTTTTAGTTCAAAGGCTGCTCCAGCAAACTTTGAAAGAACGAGTACTCCAGGATCGATTGAACGTTGAGCTACTACATACTCCTTGGCAACAAGGTTCATTCCGTCACGCAAAGGAGTAACAAGACCAACATGTGCCTCTCGATATATTTTTATCAGGTTTGAACGAGAGTAGGACTTATGTGTATAGCGAACGACATTTCCTGATATATCACCATGTTTACTGTTAATCTCTCCAACCAAGTGGGAAAGGTTACGACTAAGGTTTTTGTATTCAGTGATATGTGTTCGAGAAGGTGGAGCAATCTGAATATAAGTTACTTTGTCGTGCCAGTCTTTGTTTGTCTCATAGAACAGTTCAAAGGCTTTCATCCGTCGTAGAAGTCCTTTGGTGTAGTCAAGACGATCAACACCGATGATGACTTTACGGTCGTATGTGTTTAATAAACTTTTTCCATTGAACTTCATATTTACATCAATAGAAACCGGAAACACTCCAATAACACTATCACAAAGCATATGAATCATATCAAGATAACGACGAAAGTTAGTAGCATCGGTTCCGGTCTGAAACCCAATTAAATCATATTCCAACAAACAAGTGATCACTTCTTTGTGAGCGGGCATCATTTCAACGACTTCGGCAACTGGAAAAGGAATATGATGAAAGTATCCAATTTTGTTTTTGATACCTCTTTGACGCAGGATATGAGCCAACGGAATTAGATGGTAATCATGTACCCAAATAATATCGTCATTGTTGATGATTTTTAGGAGTTCATCAGCAAACTTCACATTGACACGATAATATGACTGAAGCTCGTGTCTTTTGAACTCGGTCAGGTCGTTTCGATAATGAAAAAGCGGCCAAATGACCTGATTGGCAAAACCGTTATAGTATTCTTCATATTCAGTTTGAGATAGGTCCATTGTTACGTAATTTGAGTTATTTTTGGTTATTGTTTGAATATTGTTTTCATCTGAAATATTTCCTGACCAACCGAACCAAACTGTTGGAACTTTGTTTACAATGGGTGCTAGAACGACTTCAAGTCCTCCAGCCCTAATAGGGGAACCAGGAACTGAAACTCTATTTGATACGAGGATAAGTCTTTTTTGCATATAAATATAATAGCATACCTTAGGGATATGTAAAGGAGAAAAATAAAAATGATAGGAACTATTCTTTTAGTATTTGCTTTTGTGTTTGCTGTTATTGCTACCTTGGGAGTTGCTATTCCAAGAATCCACTTTGGTTGGCTGGCGATTTCTTTCTGGATTCTGTCCATTCTACTTGGTGGTGCTCACGCTATAACTGCTTTCCACTAAAATGTTTGATTTATCCACCGAAAATTTGATTGGACTTGGTATCATTTTTTTGGTAGCAGTTTTGATCTTAGCTTATATTGTTGGATAAAAACAGTTCTTGACAAACCCTGGTGGCGGGGTTATAATACACCATAGCGAAATTTATTGGGGCTTCGTTCAATGGTAGGACGGCAGACTTTGAATCTGCCTATGTGGGTTCGATTCCTACAGCCCTAACCAAAATTTTAAGGCAGTAGTCAGCGGAGACAGGCATTGCTCATAACGATGCACAGAAGAGTTCGAACCTCTTAACTGCTACCAAATTATGGGGTTGCTATCATCCTAGTGATAGCTGGAAGTCAAGGTTTCTTGCACCCCACCAGGATTTTTAGAATGAATAAAGAAAATAAATGTGTGTTTTGTGTTACGGTGTTTTTATTGGTAGTTGCTGTGTCTTTGTTAACTTTTTCATACCTAGCAAGCACAGGTGTTGTTACTCATGATGGTAATGTTTGGTTTTACAAAGACTACTGGTTAGCATGGGTTTCCTTTCTTTCCCTTGTTGGAGGATGTACTTCATTAGTAGCCGGTGTTATATGGGGATCGGTCTATGTTTGGGATAGTTGTATAACTCCTCCAAAGAAAGAAAAACAATGTGCGGATGTTTAAGAGGACTAGAATCAAAAGAATATAATCTGCGTCCTGAGAAAAGAGAGGCAGATCATCGTTTGTGGGAAGTAATTCGTTATTATGAAGAAATGGGAAAATTCTTTCATAATGCACTTCAACAAAAAATACGATTAAATGAATATATAAAACAAAACTATTCACGCTAGGTATACTCGACGGCAATGAGTGGGGCGTCTGTGAAACGTTCAGAATGGGTTCAACTCCCATGCCTAGTACCAAATTTTGGATGCCTACAGCAAATCAAAAAACTTGACTCTTAATCAAGCAAAGGTGCATCCAGTCACAAATTTTGTAAAATGATAAATAATTGAAACAGGAGAAAGAAAAATGGTTAAGGAAACAGGTCTAAGTCGTCGTAACGTTCTAATGAGTTCGGTTGGTGCTGCAAGTATCGCAGCATTCGGTCTTGTTGGTTGCGACAGTAATACAACAGTTCAAGGTATTCTTGATTGGGTAAAGACCAATTGCGGATTTGCTACTACTGCTCAAGCGGTTGTTCAAGTTATTCTGACGGTTGTTTCAACCTTTAATGCTGCTGCTGGTGCTGCTGCTTCAGTTGCTGTTGGTGTTGCTGATCAAGTTGAAAAAGCAATTTGTGATGCAGTTACTGCAAAGGTTGCTCAACTAAAGGATAGCGGAAAACTTGCTGCTACTCATGAAGTCTCAGTTGTTGTTAACGGTGTTACTGTAACTGGAACTCTTGTAAAGTAATTAAAGGGAAATATTGGCTTTAGCACCAGCAGTGCGGTGGGACCTTATAAGTCCTAATTAGCGCCAGATGGGCGTCAACGGATCGGGGCAGCACCGATGAGGCCAACCAAAAAAACTAAAAAGTCGGGGAATTTTGGTTCTCCGACTTTTCTATTCACCTGTCACAAAAAACTTGACAACTCCATCTTGATCTAATAGAATGGATATATCATGAAATCAACTCTTAAATCTTCTAAAAACGAAAAAATAAAATTTCCTTGTTTGATGAGATGGAATATTCCTGATTATAATATGATAATTCTGGTAGAATCTCAAAGCCTAGGTTACGGAAAGGGGACTGTAGTTTACTCCAACGATCCGAATCATAGAGTTGGTAATTGTAATCTAGAGTGGAAAATGGATAATTTTGAATATTTTCATGGTTCTGTTTTCTTAGAAAATGATTGATGTTTGATTATCAGTTAAAATTTCAGAGAATGAGAGAAGTCGGGGCACTTACTACAAGGTGTCTCAACTTATTAGACCAGTTTATTGAACCAGGAATAACAACCGAAGACATAAACTTTTTGGTTCAAGAATTTCAAACAGAAAATGAACTGGAAAACCCTCAGTTCGGATATAAGTTTTCTGACTCAAAACATAGCTTCCCTGCATACTGTTGTACTTCTGTTAATGAGCGGTTATGTCATGAGATACCTTCAGAAGACGTTAAACTAAAAGAAGGTGATATTGTTTCTGTTGATATAACATTCAAGAAAAATGGTTACCTCGGAGACGCCTGTCGAACATATGCAGTTGGGAAAATTTCTAAGGAAGCCGAAAACCTTATTCACGTTGCTCAAAACGCTTTACAGGTCGGACTTCAACAATGTGCTCCCTACGCATTAATCAGGAACATTGGTAGGTACATCGAAGAATATGTGAACCATAACAAAATGTGGGTTGTTGGAAACTTCACAGGTCATGGTATTAGTACAAATTTTCATGAAGGACCAACCATCCCCCATGTTTTTTCCGAAGATATTCAGTTTAAACTACCAATGCACTCAGGAATGACTTTTACCATTGAACCTATCATCACTCTGAAGAAAACTCGACATCGAGTGTTAAACGATAATTGGACCGTCAAAGGAAAACAGTTAGCTGCACAATTTGAAGCTACTATTGGAATTAACGAAACAGGATATGAGGTATTTTGTCGATGATTTTTTTGTGGTTGCTTGGTTATAGATGTAATGTTTGGTGTAAAAAATGTGAAAAACTTAATAGAAAATGTCCTGGTCCTAGTTATTTTGAAAATTTTTGGAACTGGTTGTGGAGAAAAGTAAAATGAAAAGAGTTACGTTCAAACTATCAAGTGATGAAAGATATCGGCTGCGTCGTCTGAAGCCACTTCCAGGTCAGGCTTTCAAGTTTTGGGAAACTGTTGCTGAAACCAGAGGCATCGATCCGGCTTCTATCATGTGGATCGACGGAGAATATTCAGGTTTGCCGGTAGGACACAAGCATCACTGGTGTTATCCGGTTCCGCTTGTTTGTAAGGTCGATCCAAGTACAGTAGAGATTTGAAATGGCTAGAAAAGAATATCTCGAAGTCCTTGTTCAATTAAGAGACGTTGAAAGAAAGCTTGAAAATTACGAAGTTACCATTATGACTAAGATTGCTGATTGGGCTAATGATTGGAATATTTCGTTTGAAGCAACCGTCGACCTCGAAAAAAGATTGGGGATGAAGTGATAAAAAATCTTCAAGAAGAGTTTGATAACGTCGTTCGCTCCATGGAAATTTGGCGAAACGAAGACCACTCTGATATTACGATGATTTCACGAAACAATGTTATTACCATCCTTGAAGGTATCAAAAGATTAAAAGAAGATAGAGACGATTTTAAACAGAACTGGAAAAAATAAACGAGTAAATACTTTTATCTTTAACACTAAAAGAGGGTTTTCATGAGCGATGACAGTAGAAGTAACTTACGAAAACTATCAGAAAAGCCTGAAAATTACTCGACTGATTGATGCTAAGTTAAACAAGATTTGGGAAGATACTAAGTACCATTCCGATCTTCAATTTGTTTTGGATCATCCAGCTTTTAAAGAACTCGTTGAAATG
>Ga0070684_100004503_pt1 | contig 10609 bp, 9 predicted proteins | sample KBSC723LmetaG_FD_65653 | JGI IMG/M metagenome (GOLD analysis project Ga0070684, IMG submission 65653) | Corn rhizosphere microbial communities from Kellogg Biological Station, Michigan, USA - KBS C7.2-3L metaG | ecosystem: Host-associated > Plants > Roots > Rhizosphere ...
GGCGCGAACTGCAGCGAATTCTTGTTGCCGGGCGTCGTGGTGACCTGCTTCGTGACCGCGGGGTCCGTCGCGAACTCGTCGAACGCGTACGAGAAGACGTTGGTCTGGCCCGCGACGTTCGACGTGACCACGACCTGCTTTCCGTCGGGGCTCAACGCCTGGACTCCGACGTCGACGCCGATCGGCACCATGCTGAGACGTGTGCGAATCCCGTCGAACACGATGCGAACGTTCTTCGGCTCGGCGCGACTACGGGCGGCCGAGTCGGGACGCATTGAGTCGGTCGGTGCGCGATTCGGTGTGGGCGACGGTGTTGTCGTGCGACCGGGCGTCTGGTCGCGGAAGAGCGCCGTGAACTGATCCTCACGGAACTTCGGCACGAACGGCAGGAGATCGATCCGTGCGAGGCTCCCTGGCTCGACACGCATGCCGGTGTCGAGCAGCAGGAAGGAACCGTCGCCGCTCCACGAGATGGTCGACGCGCGCGTGTTCGAGAGCCAGCTCACCTGTCGCGCGCCGCCTCCGGCCGCAGGAACGACATACGCGTTCATGAACAGCTTCGGACCGCCGGACAGATAGGCGACCCAACGTCCGTCGGGCGACCACGCGATCGGGCGATCGAGGAAGAAGGGCGGCCGGCCGAAGATGCCCTGCGCGAGCACGCGAACCTGCTTCGAGTCCACCGACACGACGCACAGCTCCTTTCCATCGCGAAGGAACGCGACCTGTTTACCGTCAGGCGAGAATCGCGGCGAGACACTGTGCACGCGTCCCTCCGTGAGCGGCGTCTCCTTGTTGGTCGCGAAGTCGTACAGGTAGAGATTCCACGCGCCATCGCGGTTCGCGGTGTACACGAGGCGCCGGCTGTCGCCGGACCACTCCGGCTGCGCTTCGGCTGCCGTCGTCTGCGTGATGCGCGTGGCGTCACCGCCGTCGGCGGCGCTGGCGGCGAACACCTCGCCGCGCGCGATGAACGCGAGCTTCTTGCCGTCCGGCGAGACGGCGAGATTGGTGAAGCCCTGCGTCAGTGCCAGGTGCTCGGTGCCGCCGCCGATCGCGGCACCGCGAACCGTGATCGGTACCTCCTTCGCCGAGCGACTGGCGACGTCGTAGGTCCAGATCCCGAAGTCGCGCTCGAAGGCGATGGTCTTTCCGTTCGCGCTCATCGTCGGCCACATGACGCGTCCGTCGCGGAACGACGTGAGCGCCTGCGCATCGCCCTTTACAGGCTTCATCCAGAGGTTCTGCGGGCCGGTGCGATCCGACACGAAGTACAGCGAGCCGCCGTCGGCGCTCCACATGGGCCACTGCTGCTTGGCGCCGCGCTGCGTGAGCGGCTCGTATCGTGGGGCCGCGGAACCGTCGCCACGGACGATCCAGAGCTCGCTCTCGTCGAGATGCGAGCGCCCCTTGCGCCACCATTGGGAGAGACCGAAGCCTCGGGCGACGATGGCCACGGCGTCGCCGTTAGGCGCAGGCGCCGCCATGAACTCGCTGGCGTACCGGTCGGCGGCGACGGGCATGGGCGTCCCGCCGTCACCCTTCACGCGATACACGTCGGTCATGCTCGAGATGTCGTGGGTCCCGGTGGTGAAATAGATCCAGCGGCCATCCTTCGACCAACCGTCCAGCTCCTCGGTGCCATCGTCGAAGGTGAGGCGCCGGAGCGAGCCGTCGGCGAGCGTGAGAATCCAGATGTCCTGGCTTCCGGCGCGGTTCGACATGAACGCGAGCCGGGTGCCGTCGGGCGAGTACATCGGGCGACCGTCGTCTGCCGGATTCGCGACCAGCAGGCGGGCTTCGCCGCCGCGCGCCGGGACGACCCAGATGTCGCCCGCGTGCACGAACGCGATCTCATCCCCGTTAGGCGAGATGCCCGGCTCGGCGAACGAGAGCTTCGGGCTTCCGGCCGCGGGACGAGCCGGCTCCTGGGAGTGGGCGCTGACGGAAACCGCCAGCGTCAGGGACGCGAGGGCGAACGAACGAGAGATGCCGTGCATGGCTGCCGGTGGGTAAGAGTGCCGGGATGATGAGCCGGTGCCGTCGCTGCCGCTAGCCGTTGAGGCAGTCGCGGGATGCGACTGCCGGCTACTCATCTACTCAGCACGTTCCGCGCGTAATCGCGAACGGACGTGAGCTGCACCGGTATGCTGCGAAGTGTGTGTTCCATCGGGATCTCGTCGCCGCTCGCGTAGTCGAGCATCAAGCCGGCAAACGACTTCTGGAGCGAGTCGGGCGCGGCGGCGAACTGGGTCCGGAGCGTACTCTCGGGAACGTGCTGCACCTCGAACGGCGCGCCCGCGACCTCCTCGAATATGCGCACGGCCTCGAGAGGGCTGACGGCGTTAGGTCCGCCGAGCTCGATCGTGGAGTTTCCAGCGTCTCGGCTCCGCACGGCGCGCACCGCGAACTCCGCCACGTCGCCAAGGGAGATGAAGCTGATCCGCTGCTTCCCGGCGCCGTACACCGTCGCCTTTCGGTTGTTGAAGTCGAAGCCGAGATGCGGGCTTAGCCACACTTCCATGAAGTAGCTCGGCCGCAGAATCGTGTAAGACATGCCGCTCTCGCGAATTCGTTGCTCGACGGCGCGCTTGGCGTGCGTAAGCGGGCCGCTGTCATCGAGGTTCGCGGAGTACGAGACGTACACAAAATGCTCGACACCAGCCGCGCGGGCGGCGTCAACGAGGTTGAGCTGCCCGGCTTCGTCCGTCGCCTCAATACTATCGCCGGGTTGGCGCGAGCGAGTCGTGGTGATGGTGGTGACAACGGTTCCAACGCCACGGCAGGCGGCGTCGAGCGAGTGACGATCGCGCACGTCGCCCAAGACCGTTTCAACGCCAACGGCCTGGAGGCGTTCCACGGCCGCGTGGTCCGACGTCGCACGCACGAGCCCGCGTACGGACTCTCCCGCCCCGGCCAGGCGCCTGCAGATCTCTCCGCCCAGGAACCCGGTTGCACCGGCGATCAAGATCATGCTGCCTCCATTGATCAAGACTCGTGGCGGCTTCGCGCAGCGAGCTTAACGGGTGCGCCGCATTCGGGTCTCGCCACCTCAATGGCGGAATTCGATCTTATGTCGCGAAGGGTAGGGGCGCCAGAGCGCCACACTCCGTCTGCCCAGGCGCCGGGCGCCGCTCGCGAGCATTCGGCGGCTTCGTGATTGTGACGTTAGGTGTCCTCGCCCGCGGTCGCCCATGCTCGCTTGACCTGAGGACGTGAGGACGCTGGTGTGGCGGCCTCGTCGCCACCGCACCAGCGTAACCGGCCCGAGGGCCGAACTCTATTGCGCGGTCGTGCGCCTAACGGCCCGCGGGTGTAGGCGCGGTCTTCGGCATCAGAACGGCGTCAATGATGTGAATCACCCCGTTGGACGCCTGGACGTCCGCCGTAACCACGTTCACGCCGTTCACGTACACCTTGCCGCCGCGCACCACGATGTCGAGCGGAAGCCCGTTGACCGTCGTCGGCGTGGCGCCGTTCGACTTGATGATGTCGGCGGCCATGACCTTCCCGCTAACGAGGTGGTAGGTCAGGATCCCGGTGAGCTGCTCCTTGTCGGCCAGCAGTGTCGTCACCGTGCCCGATGGGAGCTTGGCGAACGCGGCGTCGGTTGGTGCGAAGACCGTGAACGGACCGGGGCCCGACAGGGTTTCGACGAGACCCGCCGCCTTGACTGCCGCGACGAGGGTGTTGAAGCTGCCTGCCTCGACAGCGACCTGCACGATGTTCTTCATTGGCTTCTTGTCGTTATGGGTGGCTTGCTGCGCCGACGCGATTGTCGGTACGGTGAAGACGGCCGCCGCGGCGGCGACCATCCAGATGTTGGCGGTGCGTTGCATTACCATGGCCTCGAATCGAATGCGTTAGGCGCGACTAGCCCCGCGCCGTGCGCGCCGGGGCGAACCACCGCCGCTGAATGCCCTGCCACTGCATGGCTTGGTAGATCGCGGACAGACCGACGAGCACGTAGACCGTGCGAGCCAACGGCGACATCGAACCGAACAGGGTTGCCACCAGGTCGATGCCGGCAGTGCCGACGAAACCCCAGTTGAGGCCGCCAACCACGAGGAGAATGGCGGCGACTACGTCCAGCTTCTTCATTGCTACCTCTGAATTGAGTTGCCTACCGTGCTGCACTTTGTCAAAGCTTTGTCCAAGTACTATCCCACGATAGCCACCGTTTGTCAAGCGTGCGACTAAGCCAATCTTTGACAAAAGATGGACAGAGTGCGATCTTCCACCATGGACGACACGCTCCCCAAACACCCCATCGCCATCGCCTCCGAGCGATCCGGACTGTCCCAGGACCTCCTCAGGATCTGGGAACGCCGGTACCGGGCGGTCGAGCCCGGCCGCGGACCTGGCGGTCACCGCGCATACTCCGACGCCGACATCACGCGCCTCCGCCTGCTCAACGCGGTCACGTCAGCCGGTCGCAGCATCGGGCAGGTCGCCGGCCTCTCGACCGACGAGCTCACCCGCATGGCGCAGGACGACACCGCGGCCCGCGCCGAACGCGACAAAGGCGCCGCCGCAGCGGCATCTCGGAACGAGCGATCCGAGGCCGCCCACATCGTGAAGCTGGCGCTCGCGTCGACGGCGCGACTCGATGCGCCAGACCTCGAGCACGACCTGCGACGCGCGATCGCGCAGCTGGGGATCACGTCGTTCATAGAAGACGTGGCGTCCCCCATCCTCCGGCGCATCGGCGAGGAATGGCACGCCGGGCGCCTGACCATCGCGCACGAGCACCTCGCGTCGTCGATCATCCACGACATCGTGGCCGAGTCGATGCGCGCCATCGCGCGCGGCGCCGGCGAACCGACGGTGCTCGTCGCGACACTTACCGGCGAACGGCATGCGATCGGCGCTACGCTCGTTGCCGCCACCGCGGCGAGCGAGGGCTGGCGCGTGCTTTACCTCGGCGCCGACCTGCCGGCGAGGGACATCGCCGCGGCCGCGATCGCAACCAAGGCGCGCGCCATCGCGCTGAGCGTGATTTACGTCCAGGACCGCGCGCGCACGGTAGGCGAGCTTAGCGCGCTTCGTGCCCTCCTCTCGCCGTCCGTTTCGATCGTCGTCGGAGGCGCAGGTGCGGCGGGCATGGAGGACGAACTCGGACAGATCGGGATTCGCGTTGGAGCGAGCCTGCGAGATCTGCGCGGCATGCTGGCCAGGGCAGCTGACGTGGTCGACCAGGACGCCGCGTGATGCCTAACGACAGCACGACGCGGCCCGTGCGTCCGGCGCCGACGCGTTCGTCCGTCGGCACGCGCATCATCCTCGTCACCGGGGCCAGTGGCTACGTGGGCGGTCGGCTCGTTCGCGCACTCGAGGAACGGTGCGAGCGCGTTCGATGTCTCGCCCGGCGCCCGCAGGACATCGCGCCGCGCGTGTCACCGGACATCGAGGTCGTGGGCGGGGACGTGCAGGACGCACCCTCGCTGGCACGTGCACTCGACGGCGTTGACACCGCATTCTATCTGGTTCACGGGATGGGGTCGCGAAGCGACTTTCAGGGCGAAGACCGCCGCGGCGCCACCAACTTCGCACTGGCGGCGCGTGCTGCTGGCGTGCGTCGCATCGTCTATCTCGGCGGACTCGGCACGGCGACGGATCTCTCCCCGCACCTCGCCAGTCGGCACGAGGTGGGCAGGATTCTCCGCGAATCCGGCGTCACGACCATCGAGCTTCGCGCCTCGATCATCCTTGGATCGGGAAGCCTGTCGTTCGAGATGATCCGCGCGCTCGTCGAGCGGCTTCCCGTTCTGGTAACACCACGGTGGGTACGGCAGCTCACGCAGCCGATCGCGATTGAGGATGTGATCGCGTACCTCGTCGCTTCACCGGACACCGCTGTCGCTGGGAGTGAGGTCATCGAGATAGGCGGACCGGAACGGGTCTCCTATCTCGATCTGCTCCGGGAGCACGCGCGACAGCGTGGTCTCAAGCGTCTCATCGTCCGTGTCCCTGTGCTCACCCCCTGGTTGTCGAGCCTCTGGCTCGGGCTCGTAACGCCCGTGTACGCGCGCGTCGGTCGCAAGCTGATCGACAGCCTGCGCAACGAAACCGTCGTGACGTCGTCGCGCGCTCGCGAGCTGTTCCCAACGATTGTGCCGAGGGGCATGCGCGAGGCGCTCGCGCGAGCCCGCGCGAATGAGGACCGCGAGCTCGCCGAGACGCGGTGGACGGACGCACGGTCGTCGTTAGGGCCGACGGCGCCGTGGGGCGGAGCGCATGCCGGATCGAGGCTCGTCGATTCGCGCGCGCTGCCGGTTGCCGCGACATCGCACGCCTCGTTCGCCGCGATCACGCGCATTGGCGGGGAGGCGGGCTGGTATTATGCGAACTGGCTCTGGCGCGTGCGTGGCGCGCTCGACCTCATCGTCGGGGGAGCGGGTATGCGACGTTCGCGTCGCGACCCCGGCGCGTTACTGCCGGGCGATCCGCTCGACTTCTGGCGTGTGGAGGCGGTGGAAAGCGATCGGCTCGTACGCCTTCGTGCGGAGATGAAGGTGCCGGGGCGAGCCTGGCTCCAGTTCGAGGTGTTGGGTGAGGGCGATCATAGCGTCATTCGGCAGACGGCGCTGTTCGAGCCGCGCGGGCTGGCGGGGTTGGCGTACTGGTACGCGCTGTACCCGCTCCACAGTCTCATCTTCGCCGGCATGCTCCGCGGGATCGCGACGGAGGCGGAGCGTTAGGCGACCTGCAACATGTCATCGCCGTTGCCCATGCGCGTGTACGTTATCGCAAGGCCAATCGTCAGCAGCTCCTGACGAGTTCCGGAACGCGACAAGAGCGGAGTACCTCAGCGGCATCAGCTCGATCGTCGCGCGCGCGTGAGCGCCCGGTCGAACGCCGACGCGAACGCCTGCTTGTCCTTTGCCGAGTATGGTCGCGGGCCACCTGTCTCGACGCCCGCACCGCGGAGCGCGTCCGCGAAGTCGCGAACGCTCAGTCGTTCACCGACGGTCTCCGCCGTGTGCTCGTAGCCACGCGGGTCGATCACCACGATCCGTGCGGCGACGAGAATCGCGGCGAGCGGAATATCTGCGGTGATGACGACGTCACCCGGCGCCGCGTTCGCGGCAATGTAGCGATCCGCGGCGTCCGGCCCGCCTTCCACTCGCACGGCGCTGATCGTCGCGTGGCCCGCCGGGATCGGTACGCGCTGGTTCGCAACGACGAGGGTTTCGATCGCGAGTCGGTGCGCAGCGCGAAACACAACGTCTTTCACGTCTCGCGGGGTGGCGTCAGCATCGAGCCAGATTCGCATCAACGGTAGCTCGTTACCCGAGCCGCCAGCGGAGCCCGCCGATCGATGTGTCGAGGGAGCGTACCATGCACGTCATGAACGTAGCCAAGTCAGGAGGGATGTTGACCCGGTGATGCGCGACCCGAACCGGCATCTACTCGCGTGGCCGCGCTCGAGGTAGTACCGTAATGGTGCAGCATCGCCCGAAGCAGGGCTGTTCGCGCCGGCGACAAGGAGGAACCGATGGTTGCCACGAACACCAGCTTCACCCGGCAGCAGGCTCCGTGCGGCCGGTTCGTAGATGGCGCGACCTACCAGGACCGCGATGAGGAAACGATCCTCACCCTGGAGGTCGACTTTGCCTGCGGATGCAGAACGATCCGCCACGAGTATCACGACGGGAGCGTGAGTCAAAAGACCATCCGCCACGACGGGCACGTCCTGGTGGATGAGATGCTCTCAGCCGAGTAGCCGCGGACGTTCGTGGCGGCGACGCATGACGTGCTGATCGTGGGCGGCGGCGGAGCCGGCCTACGGGCCGCCATCGCCATCGCCGAAACCAACCCTCGGCTCCGAGTCGCGGTTCTCTCCAAGGTCTATCCGATGCGCAGTCACACCGTGTCCGCCGAAGGCGGCGCGGCCGGTGTGGCGCGCGCGGATGACAGCCTCGACGAGCACGCCTACGACACGATCTCGGGCGGCGACTGGATGTCCGACCAGGACGCCGTCGAAGCGTTCGTGAAGGAAGCCCCACAGGAGCTGATGCGCCTCGAGCACTGGGGGTGCCCCTGGAGCCGCGAGAGCGACGGGCACATCGCCGTGCGTCCATTCGGCGGGATGAAGAAGATGCGCACGTGGTTCGCGGCGGACAAAACCGGCTTCCACCTGCTGCACACGCTCTTCCAGACATCGCTCAAATACACGAGCGTCGTTCGGTACGACGAATGGTTCGCGACCAGGCTCCTCGTCGACGATGGTCGGGTCCAGGGGGTCGTCGCGATCGAGCTCATGTCGGGCAAGGTGGAGGCGATCACGGCGAGCGCGGTCATCATCTGCACCGGTGGGTGCGGGCGTGTCTTCCCGTTCACGACCAACGCGGCGATCAAGACCGGCGATGGGATGGCGCTGGCGTACCGCGCGGGTGCGCCGCTCAAGGATATGGAATTCATCCAGTACCATCCCACCGGGCTTCCATTCACGGGCATCCTCATCACCGAGGCTGCGCGCGCCGAAGGCGGGTACCTGATCAACAAGGACGGCTACCGCTACCTCCAGGACTACGACCTCGGCAAGCCGGAACCGAAGCCGGTGCTCCGGAGCATGGAGCTCGGGCCGCGCGACCGGCTTTCGCAGGCGTTCATGCAGGAAGTCGCCCAGGGCCGAACGATCGCTACGGAATACGGCCCGGTCGTGCACCTCGATCTGCGACACCTGGGGAAGAAGGTCATCACCACGAAGCTTCCACTCGTGCGGGAGCTCTGCCTCAAGTACGAGGCGCGTGATCCGATCACGGATCTCATTCCGGTGCGCCCGGTCGTGCATTACATGATGGGCGGCATCCATACGGACATGGACGGTGCGACGCCGATCGCCGGGCTCTATGCGGCTGGAGAAGCGGCGTGCGTCAGCATCAACGGAGCGAATCGACTCGGGTCCAACTCGCTCACCGAGCTGCTCGTGTTCGGCGCCCGCGCCGGGCGCGCGGCGGCGGAGTTCGCGTCAACGGCGAACGACGACGGAGCGACCGTCGCCGCCCAGACGAAAGACGAGCAGCGTCGACTCGACGATGGCTTCCTCCGCCGGGAAGGCGGCCGCGAGCGACTCGCGACGCTCCGCGTCGAGATGCAGAAGACCATGGAGGGGTGCGCAGGCATCTACCGAACGGGTGACGCGCTCGCCAAAGGCGACGACACGTTAGCTGTGCTGCAGGAACGGGTCTGCCAGGTGGCGCTGGACGATCACAGCCGGACGTTCAACACGGAGCGCATAACGGCGCTCGAGTTTTCGTTCATGCTCGACGTGGCGCAGGCGATCGTCGCGTCGGCGCTCAAGCGAGAGGAGTCACGCGGCGCGCACCAGCGCACCGATTTCCCCAGGCGCGACGACCAGCGGTTTCTCGCGCACTCGCTGGCCCACCGCGCCGATGACGGCGCGTGCCGCATCGAGTACAAGCCGGTCGCGATCACCCGCTGGCCCCCGGCCGAGCGAGTCTACGGGAGGTAGAAGCGATGGCGGACATGATCACCATCCAGGTAGCGCGCTACCGCCCTGAGGAAGAAGGCGTCCAGACGCTGCAGGAGTACGAGGTGCCGTGTCCCAAGGACTGGGTCGTGCTCGATGGGCTGAACTACATCAAGGATCGACTGGACGGGTCGCTGTCGTTTCGCTGGTCGTGCCGCATGGGCGTGTGCGGCAGCTGCGGGATGACCGTGAACGGCGAGCCGAAGCTCACCTGCGAGACGTTCCTGTCCGAGTATGCCGGTGGCTCCGTCCGCGTCGAGCCGCTCAGGAATTTCCCCGTCATCCGCGATCTCGTCGTGGAGATCGGCGATTTCATGCGGAAGCTCGTTAGGGTGAAGCCGTGGATCGTCCGTGACCATGAGAAGCCGGTATCTGAGGGTGAGTATCTGCAGACGCCCGACCAGCTCGACGAGTTCAAGCAGTTCAGCATGTGCATCAACTGTATGCTGTGCTACTCGGCCTGTCCCATCTATGGCTTGGAGCCGGCGTTCATCGGGCCGGCGGCAATCGCGCTCGCCCAGCGCTACAATCTCGACTCGCGTGACGAAGGGAGCCACGAGCGGCTCGAGGTCCTGTCGGAGCACGACGGAATCTGGGGGTGCACGTTCGTGGGCGAATGCACGCAGGTGTGCCCGAAGCATGTCGACCCGGCGGGCGCGATCCAGCGCTACAAGCTCACGGCAGCGCTCGAGGGGCTCAAGTCGTTTGTCCTGCCGAGGAGCGCGCGATGAGCGATCACTCCATAGCTGAGCGTTCCACCTACACGGAATACCATCCGCGATGGCTCCGTCGCCGGCCGTCGACGTACTGGTGGCTGGAGCGGCGAGCGTATCTCTCGTTCATCACGAGAGAACTGAGCAGCATCTTCATCGCGTGGTTCGTGGTGTACCTGCTGTTGTTCGTTCGAGCGGTGAGCCTCGGCCACGCGCGCTACCTGGAATTCGTGGTGTGGAGTCGTCACCCCGTGGTGATGGTCCTCAACGTCGTCACGCTCTTCTTCGTGGTGTTCCACGCCGTGACGTGGTTCAACCTGGCGCCGAAGGCGATGGTTGTACATCTGCGGGGCAAGCGACTCCCGGCATCGCTGATCAGCGCGTCGAACTACGGCGCGTG
>Ga0070684_100004513_pt1 | contig 10599 bp, 5 predicted proteins | sample KBSC723LmetaG_FD_65653 | JGI IMG/M metagenome (GOLD analysis project Ga0070684, IMG submission 65653) | Corn rhizosphere microbial communities from Kellogg Biological Station, Michigan, USA - KBS C7.2-3L metaG | ecosystem: Host-associated > Plants > Roots > Rhizosphere ...
CGCAGCGCCTGCGGGAAGCGCCGCCGGGCCCACCGGCCCGGCGGCTGCGAAACGGCGCCCCCGCCCGCCTCCGGTACTGAATGAAGGCCCCTTCCCGCAGGGGCCCCTGGCCCCGCTTCCCCCAGCCCCGCGGCCGCAGGCCGCCGGGGCGCTTCCCGCAGGCGACCGGCCGCAGGCCGGTCGCCGCTTCCCGCTCACCGTTCCATCGGAAAGTACGCGTTCCGCACGTACTGCATCACCATGCGCTGCGTGTTGAAGAACGAGCCGTTGAGCGCAATCGCATAGCGCATGACTTTCGCGAATTCGAGCGGGGCGTTGTAGAAGAGCGGCAGGATCACCTGCTCGAGCTTCGTGTACAGGTCGTCCGCTTCCACGCTCGACTCGGGGGTGTCCGGTCCGGGACCGCCAATGGACCACCCGGTGACGCCTTCGATGTGACCCTCGATCCACCAGCCATCGAGCACGCTGAAGGACGGGACGGCGTTGAGCGCCGCTTTCATGCCGCTCGTGCCCGAGGCTTCGAGCGGCTTCATCGGGTTGTTGAGCCAGACGTCCACGCCCGACGTGAGCAGCCGCGCCAGGTCCATCTCGTAGTTCTCGAGATAGAGCACGCGCACGACGCCATCGAGCTCGTGCGCGGCATCCACGATGTGATGGATGAGCTGCTTGCCGCCTTCATCCCGGGGGTGCGCCTTCCCCCCGTAGAGGATCTGCAGTCTGCCGCCCGCCTGCGCGATGGCGCGCAGGCGATCGAGATCCGTGAAGATGAGATCCGCGCGCTTGTACGGTGTCGCGCGCCGCGCGAAGCCAATGGTGAGCACGGCGGGGTCGAGCGCGGCGCCGGTGCGGCGCCGCACTTCCTCCAGCAGCGCGGCCTTGGACCGGGCATGGGCGTCGCGGACCTTCTCGAGCGGAATGGTGATGGCATAGCGCAGGTACATGCTGTCGCGCCGCCACTCGGGAAAGTGTTCGTCGAACAGGTTGCCCATGGACTCCGATGTCCACGTGCGCGCATGCACGCCGTTGGTGATGGAGTCAATGCGGTAGGTGGGAAACATGCCCTGCGAGATCTCGCGGTGCCGCATGGCGACGCCGTTCACGTAGCGCGAGAGTCTGAGCGCCAGGAGGGTCATGTTGAGCGAACCGCTCTCGTCCAGGCAGTTCGCGAGGCGGAGGAGCCCCACGCGCCGTTCGCCCAGCACGGAGAGCACCTGCGCCTCGGGAAAGCGGTCGTGTCCCGCGGGGACAGGCGTATGCGTCGTGAAGACGCAGCGCTGGCGGATGGCTTCGATGTCCGCGTCGGTCAGATCGCCGTCGGCGCGTCCGGCGAGATGGCGTTCGAGCAGCGTGAGCGTAAGCAGCGCGGCGTGTCCCTCGTTGATGTGATAACGCAGGACGTTGTCATCGCAGCCGACGAGTTGCAGCATCGCCGCGCCGCCCATGCCGAGCACGATCTCCTGACAGAGGCGGTAGTGCGCGTCGCCGCCATACAGGGTGTCGGTGAGGGTGCGGTCCCACTCGGAATTCTCGGGAAGATCCGTGTCGAGCAGGAACACCGGAACCACGTGTCCGTTCTGTCCGTGCACCGTGTAGCGCCAGGCACGCACATAGACCGTCCGTCCGTTGATGGCGATGCAGCAGCGCGGTTCGAGCGCCGTGAGGAGGTCTTCCGGGTTCCACGCCACGGGCGACTCGATCTGCTGCCCGGATTCGTCAATGTGCTGGTGAAAGTATCCCTTGCGGTGCAGCAGGGTGACCGCGACCATGGGGACGCCCAGGTCCGCGGCGGATCGCAGCGTGTCCCCGGCCAGCACACCCAATCCGCCACTGTAGGTCGGGATGCGCTGCTCGAGGCAGATTTCCATGGAGAAGTACGCAACTGTTTCTTGAGGCAGATCGAGCATTCCTGAATCGGTTCAGTGTTCAGACGAGCAGGCGGGCGGTGCCGGCAACTGGCATATGGGCAACAATCCGGCCCGGGGAATGGGATCGTGCGGGGGTGGAACGGGGATGACCGCCGCTGCGCGTCGCGAAACGCGGCTCGGCGCGGCCGGGAGATAATCTGGCGCATCGCGCGCGCACAGTAAATCTAGCCTGTTTCACTCGCCGCGGTGGTGTCGCCGAGCGTATCCAGAGCGGTCGCCATGCGGCGTGTCCAGCTCGGGAACCGGTCGGGTGACACACCGGGCACGTTGACCGGTTCGACTTCGCCCGTGAGGTCGTCCAGCGAGAGACCGACGAGCAATGCGGGCGTGCGGCGGAGAAAGCGGTGCACCGCGATGCGCAGCGGTTCGCCGCCGTGCTCCACGGCGGCGGCGTCCGGAATCACGCCGTCGGCCGCGAGCCGCTCCGCGAGTCCGGCGCGCTCTCTGGCGCGCGCGGTGCGTGCGGCCTGCGCGGCGACATCGTTCTCGAAGAGGCCGAGTTGTTGGCGCAGCTCGAGGTCGCGCCCGCGCCACCATCCTTCCAGCGGCGCCATGTCGTGCGTATCCGCCGTCGTGAGCGAGAGCGGTTCGTACGACGCGGCGGCGCGGAAGGTGCCGTCCGGTTCATGCTGGAAGAGCATCACGCGCGACGACAGAATCCCCCACGATTTCAGCGTGCCGGGAACCTCCGGCGGAATGGTGCCGAGGTCCTCACCCACGATCACGGCGCGCTGTCTGGTGCTCTCGAGCGCGAGAATGCCCAGGAGGTCGCGCACGGGGAAGCGCACGTACGCGCCGCGGCCGCCGGCCATGCCGCGCGGAATCCAGAACTGGCGGAAGAGGCCGAGCACGTGATCCACGCGGAGCGCACCGCTGTGGCGCAGCGCCGAGCGGATGACGGTGATGAAGTAATCGTAGCGATCGTCGTGCAGGCGGCGCGGGTCAATGGGCGGAATGCCCCAGTTCTGTCCGTCCGCGGCGTAGTCGTCGGGTGGCGCACCGAGCGAGACGCCGTCGAGGAAGAGATGCTGGTGCGCCCAGACATCGGCGCCGTCATCCGCGCTGCCAATGGCGAGGTCCTGATACAGCCCGACGGACAATCCGGCATCGGCGCCGCGCTGCGCGGCGCGGGCGAGCTGCCGATCGAGCTCGAACTGGATCCACTGGTGGAAGTGGATCGCATCAGCATGCGCGGCGGCGAAGGCGGCGACGTCGGGCGACGCGGGATCGCGGAAGCCCGCAGGCCAGTTGCGCCAGGTCACGAGCGCGCCGTGTTCCGCGCTGAGGTGTTCCTCGAGCGCGCGGTGCGTGGCGACGCGCGCGAGCGGCGGACCTTCGCGCTGCACGTAGTGCGCGTAGGCGACGCCGCGTACGGTGTCGCGGCCGAGGTGCCGTGCCGCGAACGTCCGGTAGAGACTGTCGAGTATGGGGCGCGCGAGCGCGGCGATGCGCTCGTACTGCACACTGCCGCTCGCGCGCAGAGCGGCCAGCTCGGCGCGCATGCGGGGCGTGGCGAGCTGCGCGCGCGCATCGACGGATTCGGTGAGCTCGGGGATGGCCTCGATGTCGAGATAGAGCGGATTGCGATAGATGCGACTCAGCGGGCGATAGGGCGAGATGTCATGGCCGGTGTTGCGCAGCGCGTGCAACGGGTTCACGCCAACGAACGCGGCGCCCTGCCGCGCGCTCCATTCCGCGAGCGTCGCGAGGTCGCCGAACGAGCCCACGCCGAAGTCGCGCGCGCCGCGCAGGGAGTAGAGGTTCGCGATGATGCCGAATGCGCGCTGGTCGGGGACCGGGCACGAGGACGGCGTGACGATGAGCCGCTGTTCGAACTCGGCGGCGCGGACCTGCAGACGCACGTCGTAGTAGCCGTACGGGAGGTCGCGCGGAAGCTCGATCGTCGCCACGTGCTCGGCGTCCGGTGTGGCGACGGCGTCCCGTTTCGTGAGCGCCCCGCTCTCGTCGCGCAGCGTGAGGGTACAGGCGACGCGTTCGGCCGCGCGGAACGACACGCTGGTTGCCCCGTGCTGCACCACGCGCACCGGATCGAGCACACGGCTCGCCTCCTGCGCGCGCAGTGCGTCCAGCGCCTGTCGCGCGGCGGCATCGCTGGACACGTCGAACCCCATGGCGGCGAGGATTGCGGCGCGGGTCTCGTCGGTCGTGACGCGCGGCTCGCCGCCGGTGAGCGGGACGTAGGCGTCGAGAATCCCGCAATGCGCCGCGAGCGCGGTGAGCGCGGTCATGCCCATCGCCAGCGGCGTCCGGGCACTGCGCTCAGTGGCTGCGCCCCGGGGTGAGCACCACGCCGCCCAGCGGAGGAAGCACCAGCCGCATGCTCTGCGGATAGCCGTGGAACGGCGCATCCTCGGTGTGCACTTCGGCGAGCGTCCGCACCTCGCTCCCGCCAAATCGCATGGCGTCGCTGGAGAGCAGTTCCACGTACGTCCCCGCCTGCGGCGCGCCAATGCGATAGTCCTCGCGCGGCACGGGCGTGAGGTTGAGCGCTACCACCACGTGCTCCTCCCCCGCGCGCCGCACCCAGGACAGCACGGAATTCGCGCGGTCCTCCACATCGATCCACTGGAAGCCCGCCGGCACGGCGTCGTCGCGCCAGAGCGGTGGCTGCGCATGATACAGCGCGCCCAGCTCGGTGAGGAACCGCGAGAACCCCGCGCGCATGGGATCGCCGAGCAGCCGCCAGTCGAGGCTCACGTCGTGATTCCACTCGTCCCACGGCGCGAGCTCCGTGCCCATGAAGAGCAGCTTCTTCCCCGGCCGCGTGTACAGGTAGAGGAGCAGCAGCCTGAGGTTCGCGAACTTCTGCCAGACGTCGCCCGGCATCCGGTCGAGCAGCGACCGCTTCATGTGCACGACTTCATCGTGCGACAGTGGCATGATGAAGTGTTCGCTGTACTCGTACAGCATGGCGAAGGTGAGGTCGTTGTGGTGGAAGGACCGGTGGATGGGATCGAGCGCGAAGTACTGGAGCGTGTCATGCATCCACCCCATGTTCCACTTGAACGTGAAGCCCAGTCCGCCGTCCGCCACGGGTTTCGTGACACCGGGCCACGCCGTGGACTCCTCGGCCACGGTGATGGCACCCGGTGATTCCGTGGCCACCGTGACGTTCATCGCGCGGAGAAAATCGATCGCGTCGAGGTTTTCCCGCCCGCCGTAGCGATTGCGCAGCCATTCACCGGGCCGCCGGCTGTAATCCAGATAGAGCATGGACGCCACCGCATCCACCCGCAGCCCGTCGAGGTGGAACTCCTCCAGCCAGTACACCGCGTTGGCGATGAGATAGTTGCGCACCTCGTTGCGACCGTAGTTGAAGATCAGCGTCCCCCAGTCGGGGTGCTCGCCGAGTCGCGGGTCTTCATGCTCGAAGAGTGCGGTGCCGTCGAAGCGGCGGAGCGCGAAATCGTCGCGCGGGAAGTGCGCGGGTACCCAGTCGAGCAGCACGCCGATGCCGGCCTGGTGACAGGTGTCCACGAAGAAGCGGAAGTCATCGGGCGTGCCGTAGCGCGCGGTGGGCGCGTAGTAGCCGGTCACCTGGTAGCCCCAGGATCCCGTGAATGGGTGCTCCATGATGGGGAGCAGTTCGATGTGCGTGAAGCCCAGCTCCTTGACGTGCTGTACGAGCCGCGGCGCGATCTCCCGATAGGTGAGCGGCCGGTTGTGCTCTTCGGGCACGCGCGCCCACGAGCCCAGGTGCGTCTCGTAAATGAGCATCGGCTCGCGCACCGGATCCCGGTGCGCGCGCGCGGTGCGCCATGCGTCGTCACCCCAGTCATACATTCCGGACGACACCACGCGCGAGGCCGTGTCGGGCGGCAGCTCCATGGCGAACGCGAAGGGATCGGTCTTGACGCGCAACGCGTGCGCAGGCGTCAGGATCTCGTACTTGTACAACGCGCCGGGACGGACGCCCGGCACGAACAGCTCGAACACGCCGGACGCGCCGAGTGAGCGCATGGGGAAGACGCGGCCGTCCCAGGCGTTGAAGTCGCCGATCACGCTCACGCGCCGCGCGTTCGGCGCCCACACTGCGAACGAGGTACCCGTCACGCCATCCATGGTGCGGGCGTGCGCGCCGAGTGCCTGATAGACGCGGCGGTGCGTGCCCTCATTGAAGAGATGCAGATCGAGCTCGCCTACCGTGGGCAGGAAGCGATACGGATCATCGCGCTCCACGGCGGCGCCGTTCGCGAAGTGCAGGCGCAGCCGGTAGTGCAGCGGGAGCGTGGCGCCCGGCAGAAACACGGCGAACACGCCCGCCGCGACGGGCTCCATGGGCGCCGTGTCGCCATTCGACAGGATGCACTCCGCGGCCACGGCATCGGGATGCATCGCGCGCACGATCGCGCCGCCGGCTCCGTTGACAGTGGCGGCATGCGCACCGAGCACGTGATGCGGATCCGTGTGCTCGCCGGCGATGAGGCGCGTGACGTCGGCGTGTGGCACGAGCGGTCCAGTCATGGCGACGGCTCCTCCGTGGGGACCGGTCGTCCCGGCTCGAGCGGCAGATAGTTCAGCAGCACGAGAGAGAACGGTGCAAGAATCACGCGCCGCACGCCGTGCGCGGTGTGCGCACCCACCGCTGTATTCACCACTTCCAGCCAGTGCCCCGGCTTCGTGAGCTCCGGCAAGGCGAACAACTGCTTCACTTCCTGCGCATTGACGAGGAGCAGGAGCGTGTTTCCCCGCACCGGTCGCCCGCGCCCATCAATCTCGTCCGACGCTTCGCCATGGATGAGCATGCCCAGCGTGTGCGCGCCGCGAGCGCCCCAGTCCGCGTCGGTCATCTCCGTGCCATCCGGGCGCAGCCAGGCGAGATCCTTCTCTTCCCCGAGCCCTGTGGCCTTGCCGCGAAAGAAGTTCCGGCGGCGCAGCACGGGGTTGTCCCGGCGAATGGCCATCACCTGACGGGTGAACCGCAGGAGATGCTGCTGGCGCTCGTCCAGATCCCAGTGCACCCAGCTCGTCTCGTTGTCCTGCGTGTACGCGTTGTTGTTGCCGTGCTGGGTGCGCCCCATCTCGTCACCGTGCAGGAGCATGGGGACGCCCTGCGAGAAGGCGAGGGTCGCGAGGAAGTCGCGCTTGATGCGCTCGCGTCGCATGATGGTGCGCGGCTCGGTCGTGGGTCCCTCCACGCCCCAGTTGCGGCTGTCGTTCGCATCGGTGCCGTCCCGGTTTCCTTCCCCGTTGGCCTCGTTGCGCTTGCGCTCGTAGCTCACGAGGTCCTGCAGGGTGAACCCATCATGCGCGGTCACGAAATTGATGCTCGCGTACGGCCGGCGGTCGCTCCACTGGTAGATGTCGCTGCTCCCCGAGAGGCGCGACGCAAAGTCGGCGACCTTGCCATCTTCGCCCCGCCAGAAGCGGCGCACGTCGTCGCGATAGCGCCCGTTCCACTCCGCCCAGCCAATGGGGAAGTTCCCCACCTGGTATCCGCCCGGCCCCACATCCCACGGCTCGGCGATGAGCTTGACGCGCGAGAGAATGGGATCCTGGTGAATGATGTCGAAGAACGTGCCGAGCTTGTTCATCTCGTACAGCTCGCGCGCGAGCGCGGGGGCGAGATCGAAGCGGAACCCGTCCACGTGCATCTCGGTCACCCAGTAGCGCAGCGAGTCCATGATGAGCTGGATGGTGCGCGGGTGCTGCATGTTGAGCGAGTTGCCGGTGCCCGTGAAGTCGGTGTACAGGCGCGGATTGTCCGGATCGAGCCGGTAGTATGCCGCGTTGTCGATGCCGCGCAGCGACAGCGTGGGCCCGAGGTGGTTGCCCTCGGCCGTATGGTTGTACACGACGTCGAGAATCACCTCCATGCCCGCGGCGTGCAGCGTCTTCACCATGGACTTGAATTCGCTCACCTGCTGGCCGAGGCCGCCGCTCGCGTAGCGCGCATCCGGCGCGAAGAAGCCGATGGAATTGTAGCCCCAGTAGTTCGTGAGCTTCGCCTCGGCCAGCCTCCGGTCCACCGCGAAGTGATGGACGGGAAGCAGCTCCACTGCGGTGACGCCGAGTGACAGGAGGTGCTCGATGATGGGATCCGACGCGAGCCCCAGATACGTGCCGCGCAGATGCGGCAGCACATCGGGATGCAGCTTCGAGATGCCCTTCACGTGACACTCGTAGATCACGGTGCGATGCCAGGGGACGCGCGGCGCGCGATCGTCGCTCCAGGTGAACGCCGAATCCACGACGACGCACTTCGGCATGGCGCCCGCGCTGTCCGTCTGGCTGATCGCGAGATCCTCGCGCGGGCTGTGCACGTCGTACGCATATAGCGCGTCGCTCCAGGCGATCGTCCCGCTGATGGCCTTGGCGTACGGATCGATGAGCAACTGCGCGGGGTTGAAGCGCTGGCCCCGCTCGGGTTCATACGGCCCGTGCACGCGATAGCCGTAGAGCTGACCCGGCCGCACGTCAGGCAGGTAGCAGTGCCAGATCTGATCGTTTCGCTCGGTGAGCGGAATGCGCGCCGACTCCGCGCCGTCGGCGGGGTGCGCGAACAGGCAGAGATCCACGCCCGTGGCGTTCTCGGAGAAGATGGCGAAGTTGACACCCACGCCATCCCAGGAGGCGCCAAGTGGACATGGCTCGCCCGGCCAGACACGCACGCTAGCGATCCTCGAGTCGATAGAGGACACCACTCCACGGCAGGAGCGTGACGCGCCGTCCACCGCCGCGCCGGCGGCGTGTGATGCGCGGCGTGTCGCTCGGCCCGCCGTAGCGGGCGTTCCGCGTGGAGAAGCGCAGCCGCCATGTGCCCTGCCCTTCGTCGGGCATGGCCACATCGAGCGGATCGCCGGTGAAGTTGAAGAGCGCGAGGAGCGTGCGCGCCGACGCCGGTGTGAGCTCCACGGCGAGCCACGAGCCGTCATCGTCGCACCAGGCACGCGGCGCCGCGACGCCCGGGCGCAGTGCGGGCTCGGCGCGCCGGAGCGCCAGCAGATCGCGATAGAGTGCGAGCAGGCTGCGTCCGGATGGCGTCTCGCACGCGCGGCGATCGAGGCGCGAGCACGTCATCGCGTCCGGATCCTGCGGATCGTAATCGTCGCCCTGCCACCCTTCCGCGCGATACAGCCGCGCCCGTCCCTCGCGCACCGCCTGGGCCAGGGCCGTGCCCTGATGGTCCGTGAAGAAGCGGAAGGGCGTCGTCTCGCCGTATTCCTCACCCATGAAGAGCAGCGGCACCGCCGGCGCGAGCAGCAGCACCGCCGCCGCCAGCTTGCACTGCTCGAACGTCGCGAGCGATGCGAGCCGCTCGCCCAGCGGCCGGTTGCCCACGATATCGTGATTCTGCACGTAGAACACGAAGCGGTCAGCGGCGACGTCGGGACAGGGGACACTGACGCGCTCCCCATCGCGCGAGCACATGGCGGAGCGCCGCTCGATTGCCTGCACGACCTGCGTGACACCGGCGCCGCGATGCCGCGGATCGAAGAGGGCCACGTGCATGCCGCGCGAAAAATCATCGCTCCACATGGCGTGCAGGTCGTGGCCGCCCGCGTCGCAGGATCGCACAAGCACCGGATCCATGACATCGCTCTCGGCGATGAGGTGGATGCGGCGCTCGAGCGCCGCGCTCCGCTCGCGCACCGCGTCCGACAGCTCGGCCAGGATGTGGCGAGCACTCTCGTCGCGGATCATCACCGCGGCGTCCAGACGCAGCGCATCCACGCCGTAGTCCGTGATCCACGAGAGCGCATTGTCCACCACGAAGCTCCGCACCTCCGCGCAATCGGGCCCGTCCAGATTGAAGGCGTCGCCCCAGGGCGAACGGTGCCGCGTCGAAAGGTACGGGCCGAACGCCTCCAGGTGATTCCCCTCGGGTCCCACGTGGTTGTAGACCACATCGAGCACCACGGCGATCGAGCGCGCATGCGCGGCGTTCACGAGGCGGCGCAAACCCGCCGGACCGCCATAGACTTCGCACGGTGCAAAGAGCGCGACACCATCGTAGCCCCAGTTGCGCGTGCCGGGGAACGCGGCGACGGGCATGAGCTCGATGGCGCTGACGCCGAGGTGCGCGAGCGCGTCGAGATGCTCGATCACGCTGTCGAACGTGCCCGCCGTGGTGAACGTGCCGACGTGCAACTCGTAGATCACGTAGTCGCGCAGCGCGAGTCCGCGCCATCCGCTACCGCTGTCGTCGAACATGCCGGGATCCACCACGCGCGAGGCACCGTTCACCCCATGCGGCTGCCACCGGCTGCGCGGATCCGGGAGCGGGGGGCCGCCGTCCAGGGAGAAGGCGTAATCGCTTTCGGCCGCAACGCCCGGGATGATTCCCGTGAAGACGCCGGTATCATCACGGGCGAGCGCGGCGCGCCGGGGCGCGCCTTCGCCGTAGCAGAGGACATCGAGCGTCGCGGCACGTGGTGCCCAGACCGAGAACGTCGTGGCGCCATCGGCACGAACATGCGCGCCGCGCGCGGGGTGAGTACGCGTGGCTGACCTTACGCCAGACATGGCGGCTGGGGCTGGGGCTGGGGCTGGGACTGCGGGAAGCAGCGGCCCGTTGGGCCGCCTGCGGGAAGCGGTCGCCTGCGGCGCCCTGGGGGAAGCGGCCGACCGCCTGCGGCGGCGGCCTGCGGGAAGCGCCGCTGGGCCCACCGGCCCGGCGGCTGGGGAACGGCGCCCCCGTCCGCCTCCGGTA
>Ga0070684_100004514_pt1 | contig 10598 bp, 9 predicted proteins | sample KBSC723LmetaG_FD_65653 | JGI IMG/M metagenome (GOLD analysis project Ga0070684, IMG submission 65653) | Corn rhizosphere microbial communities from Kellogg Biological Station, Michigan, USA - KBS C7.2-3L metaG | ecosystem: Host-associated > Plants > Roots > Rhizosphere ...
CGGTGAGGGGTACGCGACCCTCTACGACACCAACCTCAAGCCCAAGACCGCGTACACCACCCTGCAGCAGAGCCTGGCGCTCGCGGCACACGGGGCGCCGCTGCGTCCGGATACACGCGACTGACCGTACACACGACCACCGGTTCGGGATTTGTCCCTGGGGAGGTTTCCGTGCAAGATCGTCATGAATCTCAACTGAGCACGTCCGCTGATCCACAACGGGAGAAAGGCGCGTTTGACGCGGCCGCTCGCGTATCGCGTCGCGCGCTTCTCGGAACAGGGGCAGTCGCGCTTGCCGGGTTGTCTTTGGGCGTCGGCGAACCGGCGTTCGCGGCGTCGACAAGCTCGGGAAAACGACGTGGCGAGGTTGCGTTCGGGCCGGTGATTGTGGCGGACCCCGGAGCGGGGGCGTCCTACGCACGCGCCGTGCGACTCGGGGGTTCAAGCTCTCTGCTGGCGACATTCCAGCAGTTCGGTGCCGGGACGTCGGGGTTCCCGATCTTCCGTAGCGACGACGACGGCCACACCTGGTATCGGCAGAGCAACGTGCCCAGCGACGCCGCGGGGCTGTGGCTGCAGCCGTTCCTGTATGAGCTGCCGCGCGCCTTCGCTGGTCTTCCGAAGGGCGCGGTGTTGTGTGCGGGCAATTCGCTGGGGAACTTCTCGAGCACGAAGATCCAGCTGTACGCGAGCCTCGACGGCGGTGTCACCTGGGACTTCCTGAGCACGGTGGCGGAGGGTGGCCCGCCGATCCCGGAGAACGGCAACACGCCGGTGTGGGAGCCGTTCCTGCTGCTGCATGATGACCGGCTCATCTGTTACTACTCCGACCAGCGAGACCCGAACTACGGGCAGAAGCTGGCGCATCAGACCAGCCGAGACCTGCGCACCTGGGGACCGGTCGTCGACGATGCCGTGGGTACGGACTACAGTCAGCGCCCCGGTATGACCACCGTCGCGCAGGTGCATCACAGCTTGTGGATCATGACCCACGAGGCCGGCGGCAACTCAGGAGACAATTTCTACGCCGTCCATTACAAGCTGGCGAGGGATCCGGAGTCGTTCGGGCCGGCCCCTGACGTCGTGCTCCACGACCAGGACGGCTACATCCCTTCGGCCGCGCCGGTCGTGTCGTGGTCGGACTCCGGCGACCCGATGGGGACGATCGTGGTCACGGCAAACAGCGACCAGGACTTCTTCATCAACCGTGACCTCGGTGACCCCGACAAGTGGATCCGCATGTCCTCGACGATCCCGGGAGGCTACAGCCGGTTCACCATCCCGCTCGCGAGCACGGGATCGTGGCACCGACCCGGCCTCGTCTTCGTTGTGACTGGCCCGTACTACGCCGAAAACGGTCCTATACAGGCTGGCGTGGTCCAGCTGGCCTGACAGCGACCTCGCTTCAGGTGGTGTGACCGGCGCTGGCCATCTCAGCCGTGCTGTGGGCTTGGATCTCAGGAGAAGGAGAGTCACTGAACTGGGTCACGACGGTGCGGACGTGTTCCTGAGCCTGTTCGGCGAGCCCGTCGTAGACGGCGACGAAAACCTCTCGCGCGTCCGCACGGGGCCAATGGGCAGGCATCAGCTCGATCGGCAGCTGTGGATCGATGATGGGGAAATGCCGGTAGGCATCCATGATTTCGGTGCGGGCGTGCACCGCCGCGGCACCCGAGACCTTTCCGGCACGGATACGGGGCAGCAGTGGCTTCCAGCGCTGGATGAAGGTGTTGTAGCGCCGGGCGATGGCGGCGATGTCCCAGGCGTCGATCGGGTTGCGGTTGGTCTGGGTCGCGAGTTCCACATGGCGGGCCCGGAACATGGTCATGGCGCCCAGGGTTACCGCCGTCAGCCGGTCCTCCACCGTCGGGTTCGGCGCGTCGGGGGAGACCCAGAGTGCGTCGTATAGGGGTGCGTACCCCAACCATCGCAGTTGGCCCCGCAGAGCCCGTCGTTGGCTGCGCTCCTCTTGCGGGAACGAGAAGGACACGAGGGTCCAGAACCCATCCCAAGGGTCAGCCCGAGTGGCGAACCCCGCGATCCAGGCACCGCCCGCGGCCAGGTTGCCGATGGCGGCTGGCGTCAGGCGGTAGGAGCTGTAGCGACCGTCCCGGCTGCTCTCCAGTACTCCCCGCCGGGACAGCCGGCTGATTGCGGTGCGTGCGGCGCTGCTGCCTATCCCGGCTTCGCCGAGCAGGGCGACGATCGACGCGGACGGTAGCCAGGCGTGTGTGCGCAAGGTGTAGTCGGTCACGAGCGTCACGGCCAGGCTCTGCGCCGTACTGCCGCTCTGCTGGCGCGGCAGGCGCACAGTAGCGGCGTCGTCGGGAAAGACGTCCTCAATGTCGTACGGGCTGACCACGGCACTGCTCCGGCGTCGAGGTTGGACATGGACCGACGGCGCTTTGGTCGGCGCGGCGCCGGCCATGATTATCCGCTCCCCATGATTATGCGTGGCTCCGAGTGAGCCTGGTGCATCTTGTCGGCCAGTCGTAACCACCGAAGGACATCGATTGACACTTACGTGTCCCGCGTGCACGATAGATGACACGTAACAGGGGTCGCCAGGCACGTCGACAGCTCCGATGGCGCGACGACCGGCGAAACCCCGAGCCATATGCCGCCGCTGCGCCGGTGGCCTCGTCCAGGTCACCGACGACTCGGCGGCTCGTGGCACCTCTCTGCCCGTCCTTAAGAGGAGGAAGCACCCATGAACGAAGCTCCAGACCCTCCCCAGGGCCGCAGGCGCCGTCTCACGCTGCTCATCGGCGGGGCCTGCGCCGTCATCGTCGCCGCGGCCGGGGTGGCGCTGACCACCCCCGCGCACGCGGCGACGCAGATCTGCTCGAACCAGAGCGGTAACAACGGCGGCATGTACTACCAGATGTGGTCTGCTGGCCAAGGGTCCGCGTGCATCACGCTGAATTCGAGCAACAGCTACTCCAGCTCGTGGAGTGGCATCGGCGACTTCGTCGCCGGCGTCGGCTGGAACCCCGGCAGCACCCAGTCGATCAGCTACAACGGCAGCCTCAACGCAAATGGCGGCACCAACCTGGTGTCGCTGTACGGCTGGTCGACCAACCCGCTCGTCGAGTACTACGTCATCGACAACTACGTGGGCTCGCCGAACTACGCCGGTCAGAACATGGGCACGATGACCAGTGATGGTGGCACGTACACCATCATCAAGCACCAGCAGGTCAACCAGCCCTCGATCCAGGGCACCACGACCTTCTGGCAGTACCTGGCGATCCGGACCTCGCCGCGCAGCAGCGGGACGATCACCTTCCAGAACTTCGTCAACGCGTGGGCCAGCAAGGGCATGAACCTGGGTTCGATGAACTACCAGATCATGGCGACCGAGGCGTGGGGCGGCGGCAGCGGCAACTCCAACATCACGGTCAACCACGGCGGCAGCAGCGGCGGTGGTACCCCCACCCCGACCCCCACGAGCGGTGGCGGCGGTGGTGGCGGTGGCTGCACCGCGACGCTGTCGGCCGGGACGGTCGGGAACAACTGGTACAACCTCAACGTCTCGGTCTCCGGCTCCAACAACTGGACCGTGACGGTGAACATGGTGGCCCCCGCGGTCGTCTACTCCACGTGGAACACCAGCGCCAGCTGGCCCAGCCAGTACGTGATGGTGGCCAAACCCAATGGCAGTGGCAACAACTGGGGCTTCACTGTCGCGACCAACGGCCAATGGACGTGGCCATCGGTTTCCTGTAGTTCGAGTTAGCACTGAAGCAACCCGTGGTGGCGCGGCGGCCGACGGTCGCCGCGCCACCGCGCTTCAAGCCCAACGGCGTCCACAGTGGACGCAGTCGGATCTGAACCTGCGAGGTCGATGCTGACGGTGGCCAAGCGTGAGCCGGAACGACCGGCGGTGGAGGGTGTCGACTGCGAGCTGGTCGACCAGTCGGTGGACCAGGCCCACACGCCTGGGTTGCGGCTGACCGAGGACGGTGGTCTGCAGCGACTGGCCAAGCGGGTTCTGGAGTCGGTGCTGGAAGGTGAGATCACCGATCACCTGGGCTATGACAAGCGCGACCGGGCAGGTAAGAACGGAGACAACTCCCGCAACGGCACCCGCGGTAAGACGGTGCTCACCGAGGTCGGGCCGGTGCACGTCGCGGTGCCGCAGGACCGGGATGGCAAGTTTGAGCCGCAGATCGTCAAGAAGCGTCAGCGGTGGCTGTCCGGCGTCGAGGACATGCTGATCTCATTGTCCACCAAGGGTTTGAGCACCGGAGAGATCTCAGCGTACCTGGCCGGTAGGTATGGCACGGAGGTCTCTCGGCAGACGATCTCGACGATCACCGACAAGGTGGTCGAGGCCATGGCGGAGTGGCAGAACCGGCCGCTGGAGCCGGTCTACCCGGTGATCTTCCTGGACGCGGTCCACGTGAGGGTCCGGGAGCGGAAGGCCGCCAACCGACCCATCTACGTGGCCCTGGGCGTGACGATGGAAGGCAGCCGGGACGTCCTCGGCCTGTGGGCCGGCGACGGATGTGACGGTACGAAGTTCTGGCTGCGCGTGCTGACCGAACTCAAGAACCGCGGCGTCGCAGACGTGTGCATGGTGGTCTGCGACGGCCTCACGGGCCTGCCCGAAGCGATCGAGGCGATCTGGCCGTAGGCTGTTCGTCGACAGGATCAGCGGCGTCGTCGCGATCGACCGGCCGTTGCTTGGGAATCCAGGTCGAACCCCATGCGCTGCAACAGGATGGACAGGCCACGTTGTGAGTAGCGCACGTGGAACTGCCGCGCGATCAGGTCGGCGATGCGGGCCAGGGTCCACCGCTGATCCTCGACGAACCCGTGTGCGGCCGGTCCCTCTTCCAGCGCCGCGGCCAGCTTTTCGAGCTGGAGCTGCGACAGGCGGCAGTTCGAGCCTGACGGACCTTTCGAGACCAGTCCTGCTTCCCTGTCGGACAGCCATCGCCGCCGCCACACGTACACGGCGTTGCGCGACACCTGTAGCAGTCTGGCGATCTGCGCCACCGGCATGTCCCGGGCGAACAGCGCGGCTGCCTGCAAACGGACCGCTTCACGTCCAGCACGACCGTCGGCCGTCAGCCCACCACCATCGGGATAGCGACGTTGCCTGGAGCGGTGCGCGGACGTCACTGTCAACCTTTCACGGCTCCCGTGAGGCCGCCGACGATCCGGCGCTGGAACAGGCTGAAGAACACCAACGCGGGGATCATCGACAGGGACGTGAACGCCAGGACTTTGGCGGTGTCGACCGAGTACTGCGACGCGAAGGCCTGCACGCCGAGGGGCAGTGTGAAGGTCGATTCCCGGTTGAGGATGAACAGCGGCAGTAGATAGCTGTTCCAGCTGGCGATGAAGGTGAGGATGGCGACGGTGATGACGCCCGGCATGGACAGCGGCAACACCATCCGCCAGAAGAAGCCCAGTCGGCTGCAGCCGTCGATCGACGCCGCCTCCTGGATCTCGTCCGGGATGGCTCGCAGGAACGGGACCAGGATGATGATCGTCGTCGAGATGCCGAACCCGATCTGCGGGAGGATCACCCCGGGCAGCGTGTTCATCAATCCGACGGTCCTGACCAGGATGTACAGCGGCGTGATCGCCACCGTCAGCGGGAACATCAGGCCGGCGGCGAACAGCGCGTACATCGCCCCTCGGCCACGGAAGCGGTAGCGGGCGAGGATGTAACTCGTCATGAGGCCGAGGGTGACCACGCCGGCTGTGGTACATACGGCAATGACGGTGGAGTTGAGCACCTCCTGCCAGAACACCCCGCCGCGCAGGACACCGAGGTAGTTGCCGACCCTCCAGGGGTTTGGCCACCCGGCCGGGTCGGTGGTGATCTGAGCGTTGGTGCGGAAGCCACCGAGGATGATGTAGACGACGGGTGCCAGCATCGCGCCGATGAGCAGCACCGCGACGAAGTACACAGACGGGCTGCCCCAGGCGAGTCGCCGGTTGGTTCGGGTCGCCCTGCGCGTGGCGACTGTCGTAGCGGCCATCAGCCCATCCCTCCGGTGATCGCGCCCTCGGTGTCCCGGCGCAGGACGAAGCGTTGGTAGACAAGGGCGGCGGCGAGCGAGATGAGGAAGAGGACCACGGCGACCGCGTTGCCGTACCCGTACTCCCCGGCGTTGCGCCCGTTGGCGACCATGTACGTGGCCATCGTCGACGTCCCCGCGGTCGACGCGACGTACTGACCCCAGATGATGTAGACAAGGTCGAACAGCTGCAGGGCGCCGATCATCGAGAGAAAGGCCCAGATCCGGATCGTCGGGCCGAGCAGCGGCAGCGTGATGCGACGCTGGATCTGCCAGTACGACGCGCCGTCGATCGCCGCGGCCTCCGTCAGCTCGTCGGGAATGCCCTGCAGCCCCGCGAGGAAGAGGATGACGGCGAAGCCGATGTACTTCCAGGTGAGGATGCCCATCAGCGTCCAGATCGCCAGGCCCGGGTTTGCCAGCCAGTCGGTGCGCAGCCAACCCAGCCCGATGTGCTCGAGGAGCGAGTTGACGGCGCCGTCGCCTTGCAGCATCAGGCTCCAGCCGGTACCGACGACCACCTCGGAGATCACGTAGGGGATGAAGACCAGCACCCGGATGAGGGTCTGTCCCCGCATCTTCCGGTTGAGCAGCAGGGCGAGCAGGACGGCGACCGGTCCTTGGATCACCAGCGACAGCACGACGATCGCGGCGTTGTGCCACAGTGCGTCGAGGAATGCACCGTCCTGGAAGATGAGCAGGTAGTTGCGGAGGCCGACGAAGTCCTTGGGCGGGCCGTACCCCTGCCAGCTGAAGAAGCCGTAGTACGCCGCCACGGCAACGGGGAGGATGACGAAGAAGAGGTACACGATCAGGGTCGGCCCCGTCATCAGCGCGATCTCCAGCCGGGCGGGCCACCCGATGCCTTTGCGCGAACGGCGCCGGGTCGGGGGCGGCGCGACAAGCGCGCCGCCCCCGACCGTCGTCAGACCCGTCGACGGGTCCTGTGCGAGCTGTGCGCTCGTCTGGTTCGAGTCAGTCATGACGTGCGGGTTTCTAGGCCTTCTTGGCCGCGTTCTTGACCGCGTCGACAATGCCCTGGGCGTCGCCCTTGCCGGCCAGCAGGTTCACCACCGCGGTGTTGAGGGCGTTGCCGACGTTCAGTCCGTAGTTCGTGTCGAGCCACTGCGAGACGTACGGGGCCTTGCCGTAGGCCGCGAGCACCGACTTCAGGTACGGCTCGGTCACCGCGCCCTGCGCCTCGCTGTTGATCGGGGGCGATTGGAAGGCTTTGTAGTATGCCTCCTGCACGCTCGTCGTCGTGAGGTAGTTGAGGAAGGCGGTGCACTCGGCCTTCGGAGCCTTTACCGAGCAGGAGAACCCTCCGACGCCGCCGAGCATGGCGCCGGGTTCACCCGCGCCGCCCTGGGTGTTGGGGAAGGGGAACCAGTCCAGGTCCGGTAGTGGCTTCTGGTCCGGCGTCAAGGAGCCGATGACACCCGGGTCCCAGGCGCCCATGAGCTCCATCGCCGCCTTGTGATTGGCCACAAGACCGGCCGAGCTCCCCGCACCCTGCTGCGACGACGTCGTCAGGAAGCCGTCGTTGAACGGCTTGGTCGCGGCGAAGCTCTGCACGTCCTGACCGGCCTTCAGCCAGCAGGGGTCGTCGAATTTCAGCGTGTTGGCCGTCTCGGTGATCGTGTTCGAGGTGCACTCACGCAGCGCGAAGAAGTCGTAGTAGAACGCGGCCGGCCAGGCGTCCTTGGCCCCGAGGGCGATCGGCTGAATGCCCGCGGCCTTCAGCTTGGCGATGTCGTCCTGGAGATCGGCCAGGGTCGTCGGCGTCTGGGTGATGCCAGCCTTGGCGAACAGGTCCTTGCTGTAGAAGAAACCACCCGGCACGACTCCCATCGGCATCGCGTAGACCTTGCCGCCCAGCGTCTCTGCCTTGAACGACCCCGCCGTAACGACCTGCTTGGTCGCGTCCGTGACCGAGCCCGTGATATCCATCAGCTGGCCCGCCTTGACCATCGCGGCCATCTTGCCGCCGCCACGCTGAAGGAAGATGTCGGGGGCGTCGCCCGAGTTCAGGGCGGTCTGGAGCTTGCCGTCGAGATCCTCGTTCTGGATCTCCTGAATCTTGATCGTCACGTTCGGATGGGCGGCCTGGAAGTCGGCCACGGTCTTCTCCCAGAAGGTCTTGCCATCGCCCTGCGTAGCGTTGTTCCAGAAGGTCATCGTGACCTTGCCGCCGCTATTGCCCGCACCCGAGCCACCCTGCCCGCAGGCGGCGACTCCCAGGACGCCCGCCGCTAGGACGAGCGACGCGGCCAGTAGCTTTCTCGCCCTCATAATCTGCCCTCCCTGCCGAGTTGAGTTCGCAAGCATCAGCGACCGGCAACCGGTCGTCCCATCCGAGGCCGTCACGGGAGGTCGCGTCGCCATCGCCTCCTCGCAGACGCAAACGCAGACGTGGGGCCGGAATGTCCGGCGGCTACACCCGGCCCTGCTCCTCGTGTCGACAGGCACTGGTCGGGTCTCCGGCTCGCCGCCGGTCGCGATCGATCTCAGACGGGCTATCGATCACTGAGAATTGCAGGCGAGGGCGAAAACTGCAAGGCCCCGTTCGGAAACTTTCTGGATGGCCGCGACGCCGAGCGGCATGTTGCTACCGGCGGGGGATTGCCGCGTCCCGGCTCAGTCCTCGCAGGTAGGGTGCGGTACGGCCGGATCCGGTCGGGTCGACATGGAGCGCGAGGTCGCCGACGCGAACCGTCCGAGACGCAGGTCGACGGCCCGACTTGGTGCTACACGGCCGCTGCTTCACCGGTTTTGGATCGAAAAGGCTCGCAAAACTTTCGGCTGATGGTCTACCGCCGGGCAGGTGCCGCGGTGCTGGCCCGTACGACAAGTTCTGTGGCCAGCTCCAGCCGTCGGGGTTGCGGGACGGTGCCCTGGGCCAGGTCGAGGGCCATCCGGGCGGCGGCCGCTCCCATCTCGCTGAGCGGCTGACGGACCGTGGTCAGCGGCGGCACCAGCCACTGATCCAGCGGTTGATAATCGTCGAAGCCCACCACGCTCAGATCGCGCGGTACGCGCAGATCGGCTTGGCTCACTGCGTGGTAGACACCGATAGCCATGCCGTCGTTGAAGGCGAAGATCGCCGTTGGCGGATCGGCGAGCCGGAGCAGCTCGTTGGTGTGGGTCAGGCCATCCGCGATCTCGAACGTTCCTTCCCGGATCAGTGCCGGATCGACCGGAACTCCAGCGGCGTCCAGCGCCGCCCGGTACCCGTCCAGCCGCGCCCGACTGGACAACGCCCACTTCGGACCGGTGATCACGGCGATGCGGCGGTGACCCAGCTCGAGCAGATGGCGAGTGGCTGACAGACCGCCGATCCAGTTGGTCGAGCCGACCGAGGGCACCTCGTCGTTGGGCACCCCGTTCGGGTCGAGGACCACCAGCGGGATGCCGGCGCCGGCCAACTGAGCCCGTTGCTCGGCTGACAGGTCGGAGAACACCGGGATGACTCCGGTCGGGCGGCGGCTCAGCACGCCCTCCAGCCACCCGCGACCCGGAGTCTGCCTACCCTGCGACTCCGACACCACAACGGCCAGGTCCTGCTCGGCGGCGATGCGCTGCACGCCTTTGAGGATCTCGACCGGGTGGATGCCAGCCAGCTGGTGGAAGACCAGTTCGAGGATAGGGAACAGCTTCGGAGCCTTCCGGGTCGACCGGTACCCGTGCTCGTGCAGCACCTTCTGCACGTGCGCGCGGGTTTCGGCGGCGACCGTCGTGCGACCGTTGAGTACCTTCGACACGGTCGGCGGCGATACGCCAGCCAGCCGCGCGATCTCGGCGATGGTGGTCGGTCGCACGGCACCCTGCACGTCTGCACCGCTGCTCGGCGTCATGATCCGCAGTCTAGCCTCCGGCTGGCCCAGCTGCTCCAGAAACTTTCGGGCGTGGCGACGCGGCCGTCCGATACGCATCCGCCAGATGAGTCAGAAAGAGCGACAACTCGCCCTCACTTTGCTCTAGTATGCCTGGAAAGTTGCCGGGCATCGTCGTTGCTATTTCCGGGCCGCTCTGCGATCGTAAGTTTCCGCGTGCCTGAGGCTGGCGCCCGACCTGCCCAGTCGGGTCGCGTAGGCCGTCGGGCAGAAAACCGAAGTGGAGTCGATGGCGTGGACATGTCATCACCAGACCCGACGACATCGGCTTGGTGTGCGTCGGCTCGTGGCGGCACGCGTCCTGGTCGCCGCGGGAATCGTTGCGGCGTGGGTCGTGACTAGACCGGCAGCAGCCGATGCCCCATGGCTCACCGTGTCCAGCGGCTACGCATCGTTCGCCGTGCCAGCGGACTACCTCCAGAAGACCATGGGCGACGTTTCGCTCGTGGTGGTCGAGGGAGACTTCGGACCGTCCTTCAACCGATCGGAACTCGGTCTCACCCTTTTCGGCAACACTTGGACGGCGGTGATCGGCCCGCTGACGCCGGGGTCTTACCGCTACCGGTTCAGAGGCGATGACACCAAGGTCGTCAAGGATCCCACGAATCCCACGAGCGTGACCTCGGATCCGACCTGGAGCAGCTTCTTCATCCCGGGTGATTCGGCC
>Ga0070684_100004515_pt1 | contig 10598 bp, 7 predicted proteins | sample KBSC723LmetaG_FD_65653 | JGI IMG/M metagenome (GOLD analysis project Ga0070684, IMG submission 65653) | Corn rhizosphere microbial communities from Kellogg Biological Station, Michigan, USA - KBS C7.2-3L metaG | ecosystem: Host-associated > Plants > Roots > Rhizosphere ...
AAAAGCGGCGGCGCCGACCGCCTGCCCGGGAAGTGGCGCGGACCAGTAGGACTCGCGATGCTCGCCACCGAGCATCGCCCCACTGACAGAACGCCGTGGCTCACCCGCTCGCCAGGAGTGCAGGGGCTCCAGGTGCAGAGTTTTCGTCAGCAAGGCCGGATCCAGGCTCGGATGGCGCACGCGTAACGACATCGAATAATTGAACGCGCTGCCCGGCACGACCTGACTCACTCTGCTCGAGGTCATCTCTCTACCCCTTCCGATGGACCAAGGTGTCTTTGAATCTTAGCCCAACCCTCCGCACAGAAGTCGTCAATAAAACTGAGTTCTTACAAGGCTCTGCCGTCGCTCGCTCGCGTGACAAGCCAAGATCGCGCCCCAGATTGGCCAGGCCTTCGTTCATGCTGCCCTGCGCAAGAGCGCTCGCGCGCCACGAGCGGCCTTCTCTCACCGCCACAAGATGTCGGCGTCGTTCAAGCGCAACAACCCGACTGCCGCTAGTCTGGCCCGTCGCGCTGCGGTGAGTCTTAAATTTGACAAGTGATCAATTGCGCTTTCTGATGGCGGCAGGGCCAAGGCACAACGACAGGGTAGACAGCTCAAGGTGAGCGCAGGGGCAGAGCCAGTCGGCACCATCGAGGTCGCGCTGAATCACACGGCGCGGTTGCTTGAACGCAACCCGGCGCTCGCGGTCGAGCAGGCCGCGGAAATCCTGAAAGTGGCGCCCGGCCACGCCCCTGCGATGATGATGTACGGTCTTGCGCTGGGCGCTACCGGTCGCGGCGAGGATGCGGTAAACGCCTTGCGCCGCGCGGTCCAGCTGAATTCCGACCTTCCGGGAGCCTGGCGAGCGCTAGGCGATCACCTCGCCGCCATCGGTGACTCGGAGGGAGCGGATGCGGCGTATACACGGCACGTCAAGGCCTCGACCCGCGACCCCGGCCTGTTGCGGCCTGCCGCAGCGCTTTGCGAGAACAATATCCCTCTGGCCGAGACACTGCTGCGCTCCCACCTGCAGCAGAACCCGACGGATGTCGCCGCGATTCGCATGCTGGCGGAAGTGGCGGCACGGCTGGGGCGATATGTCGATGCCGAGAATCTGCTCGCCCGGTGTCTCGAGCTTTCGCCGAGCTTCGCCACGGCGCGCACTCAATACGCGAGCTTGCTGAATCGGCAGAACCGTGCCAGCGAGGCGCTTCAGCAGATTGCACCGCTGCTCGCCGCGGAACCTGACAATCCGCACTACCGGAACCTCAAAGCGACGTTCCTCGTCGGGATCGGCGAATACCAACAGGCCATCGATCTGTACCGGGGAATTCTCACGGAATACCCCCACCAGGCAAAGGTATGGGTGACCCTGGGTCACGTGCAGAAGACGGCCGGGCGCCAGGAAGCGGCCATCCAGGCTTATCGCCGTGCGCTCGAGCTCGAGCCCGGCATGGGGGAGGCGTATTTCAGCCTCGCCAATCTCAAGACATTCCGCTTCGAGCCGCGCGATGTCGCTGCAATGCAGGCGGCCCTCGAGCCCGCGCCGGCCGCAGCGGCGGTCGAGAACCAACTCCACCTGCATTTCGCGCTCGGCAAGGCGTACGAGGACGAAGCGCGGTATGAGGTCTCATTCGAACACTACGCAGAGGGAAACCGGCTGCGGCGGAGCCAGATGAGCTACAGCGCGGAGGAGAATTCGCGTTTCGTGCGGCGCTCGCGCGAGCGTTACACGAGGGAGTTCTTCGCCGAGCGGCAAGACGTAGGTTGCCAGTCGCCCGATCCCATATTCATCGTCGGATTGCCCCGTGCCGGCTCCACTCTCGTAGACCAGATTCTGTCGAGCCACTCCCTCGTGGAGGGCACGATGGAGTTGCACGATATGATCTCGCTGGCGCGCAGCCTCGAGTCGCGCGGGCAACATGACGGGCCGGGGCAATATCTAGACGTCGTTGGAACATTGACTCCCGAGCGCCTGCGCGCAATCGGCGAGCAGTATCTCGAGAGAACGCGTGTGCAACGCAAGACATCCGCGCCGTTCTTCATCGACAAGATGCCGAACAACTTCCGGCACATCGGCCTGATCCACCTGGTATTGCCGCGCGCGCGGATCATCGATGCGCGGCGGCATCCGCTGGGCAGTTGCTTCTCGGCTTTCAAACAACATTTCGCCCGCGGCCAGACCTTCAGCTACAGCCTCGAGGACCTCGGGCGCTACTACGCGGACTACGTCGAGCTCATGGCCCACTTCGATGACGTACTGCCCGGCAGAGTGCATCGCATCCATTACGAGGCGCTCGTGGACGATACCGAGGTTGAAGTGCGGCGGCTGCTCGATTATTGCGGCCTGAGCTTCGAGCCGCAGTGCCTGCGCTTCTACGAGAACAAGCGAGCAGTGCGCACCGCCAGCTCGGAACAGGTGCGCCAGCCCATTTTCCGGGAAGGCCTGGATCAGTGGCGTCACTACGAGCCCTGGCTGCAGCCGTTGAAAGACGCGCTGGGGCCCGTGCTCGCCGCTTATCCGGGGATACCGGCGGATCGAGCGAGGAACGACCGGGTTCCTTGAGAACCAAGTACAACACGGGGAGGCATCATGCAGCGCAGTCCATCGAGAAAGCTTGTCGCAGCCGCGGTGGTGGCCGCGATCCACTCGGCCCAGGCGCAAGAGGTGGCGGAGAGCAACACGGGACTGTCGGAAGTCGTGGTCACTGCGTCCAAGCGCGCGGAGAACCTGCAGGACGTGCCCATCAGCGTCACCGCGCTCGACACGCAAAAGCTCGAGCAACAGAACATCCAGAAGTTCACCGACTATGCGCAGGCGCTTCCGGAAGTCTCGTTCCAGACGTTGCAGCCGGGATTCGCGCGCACGTTCATGCGAGGCATCGCCAGCGACAACAATCCCAACCACTCCGGTCCGCTGCCCAGTGTCGGAACCTACCTCGACGAGCAGCCGATTACGACGATCCAGGGTCCGCTCGACCTGCACATGTACGACATCCAGCGTGTCGAGGTGCTGCCGGGACCGCAGGGAACACTGTACGGCGCGAGCTCCGAAGCGGGCACCATCCGCATCATCACCAACAAGCCGGATCCGAAGGCGTTCAAGGCCGGCTACGACATCCAGGGGAATACCATAAAAAACGGAACCGTCGGCGCCGTCGCCGAGGGGTTCGTCAACATTCCGCTGGCGCCCAACGCTGCCGTGCGCCTCGTCGGTTGGTACGAGCGCGACTCGGGCTACCTGGACAATGTCCGCGGCACACTCACCTACCCGCCGGTCCCGGGCGGTCCCCCGTCCACCAATTGCGGCGGCGTGAGCCCCACCTGCAACGTTCTGGACAACCATGCGGTGGCGGGTGACCACTACAACCCCAGCGACACCTACGGCGCCCGCGCGGCCCTGAAGGTCGATCTCAACGATAGTTGGACCATCACGCCGGTCATCATCGCGCAGAAGACCAAGTGGAGTGGCATCTTCGCCCAGGAAGACTGGCGGGATCTCGCCGACGGCAGCCCGGTGCCGAGCAGCCTGTCCGTCAAGCACTTCTATCCGGAAGGCGGCTCGGATGGCTGGGTGGATGCGGCATTGACGGTGGAAGGCAAGATCGGCGACTTCTTCGACATAACCTATGCCGGGGCGTTCCTGAAGAGGACCGACCACACGCAATCGGACTACTCGGACTACTCGCTGGCCTACGATGCGTATGCGACCTACTGGCCGAACAATCCGACGCAGATCATCCTGGGCACCGACCGCTACCAGATGTTCAGCAACGAGGTACGGATCGCGACACCACAGAAATACCCGGTGCGCTTCGTCGGCGGTCTCTTCCAACAGCGCCAGCAACACAACATCGAGCAGAACTACACTATCAACGCGCTGGATCCGATCTTCTGGGTCGGCGCGGGCACCAACTACCAGTGGCAGGGTACGTGGTGGCTGACGGAACAACAGCGCGTCAACCGCGACTTCGCGGTGTTCGGCGAGCTGAACGTGGATCTCGGCTCCCACTTCACGCTCACGACCGGCATCCGGCGCTTCCACTACAAGAATACCCTCGAGGGGTTCTACGGCTTCGGCCTGAACGCCTTCAACACCAACCCGGGCCTCGTGCCGCTGCCGGGACTGCTCGACGTGCTGGCGGCGGAGGGCGTCGATCCCTCCTCGGGACAACAGATTTGCTTCAACAACACGCCGTTCCACGGCGCCCCCTGCGAGGACCTGGACAAGCGCAGCGACGGCTCGGGCTGGACTCCGAAGTTCAACCTGGCGTACAAGATCGACGCCGATCGGATGATCTACGTGACCTACTCCAAGGGCTTCCGGCCCGGCGGCGTCAACCGCATCGGCGCGGCCGCTCCCTACTCGGCGGACTTCCTGAAGAATTACGAGTTTGGATGGAAGACGAGCTGGCTGGACAATCACCTGCGTTTCAACGGCGCGGTGTTCTACGAGAAGTGGGACAACTTCCAGTTCTCATTCCTCGGCCCCAACTCGGTCACGATCGTGGCGAATGCCGGCCAGGCCAAGGTAAAGGGGGTGGAATCCGAGCTCGAGTGGGCCGTCAACAGGGGGCTGACGCTCACGGCGGGAGCCGCTTACATCGATGCCTACCTGTCGCAGAACTACTGCGGCGCGTTGAATCCCGACGGGAGCCCGGTGACATCCAACCCATGTCCGCCGGACGTCCACCATCCCGACCCCTTCTCGCCTCTCGCGCCTGCCGGACAACAGTTGCCGACCACCCCGAAATTCAAGGGCAGTCTCGGTGCGCGCTACACGTGGTCGCTCCCCATGGACTATCAGGCCTATGTGCAAGGCAACTTCGTGTACCAGAGCGCGGTCTGGGCGGATCTGCGTACCATCGAGCGCAACATCCTCGGCCAGCAGGGCTCCTACGGGCTGACCAACTTGTCGGTGGGAGTGTCGAAGGACAATTGGACGGCAGAGCTGCTCGTGAAGAACGCGTTTGACGTGCGGGCGAGCCAGTACCGTTACGCCGAGTGTACGCAGGCCACCTGCGGACCGATCGCCGTGTACAACGGCATCGCGCCGCCGCGGCTCATCGGGCTGCAGTGGAGCCAGCGCTTCAACGGTCAGTAGCAAGGATCGGGCTCGTGAGCGCGCAGGGAGCGCGCGCTACGAGCTGCACGCGGGGCGGTCACTATCCACTATTGGGGATGGGCTGTCGGACGCAAATGCGGCAGATTAGGGGGCTCTCCTGAGGAGCTCTTCTTGAGTAGCGAAGCGACCGCCACCATCAGCCCGGCCCAGGCGGCGGGCAGAACCACTTTCTCGATTCTCGCGGCCATCAGCTTCTGCCACATGCTCAACGACATGATGCAGTCGCTGCTGCCGGCGCTGTATCCGATGCTCAAGAGCTCGTATGCCCTGAGCTTCGGGGAAATCGGGCTGTTGACCTTCACCTACCAGATCACGGCCTCCCTGCTGCAGCCGATCATCGGCATGTTTACGGATCGCTCGCCGCGCCCTTATTCGCTATCGGTGGGCATGGGGTTCACGCTCGTGGGGCTGCTTTTGCTCGCCTATGCCGCGAATTTCTGGCTGCTGATGCTGGCCGCCGCCCTGGTCGGGACCGGCTCCTCTGTATTCCATCCCGAGTCCTCGCGGGTTGCGCGCATGGCGTCGGGCGGTCGGCATGGGCTGGCGCAGTCGGTGTTCCAGGTCGGCGGTAACGTGGGCTCGGCCGTTGGGCCTCTTCTGGCTGCCTTCATCGTGCTGCCCCGCGGGCAGTCGAGCGTCGCCTGGTTCTCGTGCGCGGCAATGCTGGGGATGTTCGTGCTCTTCAATGTCGGACACTGGTACAAGCTGCACGGGTTGGCGCGCCTGAAACCTCGGGCGGCCGCTTCCGGGAAAGCCGCCCCGGGACCGCGCTCCAAGGAAGTCAGAGTCGTCATCGGAGTGCTCCTGGCGCTGATTTTCTCGAAGTACTTTTACCTGGCGAGCCTGACGAGCTATTACACGTTCTATCTGATTAGCCGCTTCGGCGTGTCAGTGAAGAGTGCGCAGCTACACCTGTTCATCTTCCTTGCCGCTGTAGCCGTCGGGACGATCGTGGGCGGTCCGCTCGGCGACCGTTTCGGGCGCAAGTACGTCATCTGGGCCTCGATCCTTGGCGTGCTGCCATTCACGCTCATCCTGCCGCACGCGGATCTCTTTTGGACCAGCGTACTGACGGTGCCGATAGGGCTGATTCTGGCGTCAGCCTTCCCCGCCATCGTCGTTTATGCGCAAGAGCTCATGCCCGGGCGGACGGGGACGGTTGCGGGGCTGTTCTTCGGGTTCGCGTTTGGGATGGGCGGTGTCGGAGCCGCCGTACTGGGCAAGCTAGCGGACGCCTTCGGCATCAACGCCGTGTATCAGATGTGCGCCTTTCTGCCGCTCATCGGACTGCTCGCCGCCTTCCTGCCCGCTACCGCGTCTCCGCTGCCGAGGCCTGCCGTTCCTTCTGGTTCGTGACCAGCACATCCGCCTGCAGCTTGGTCCCCAGCGGCGAGAGCTGGTGCGGCACGCAGGTAGCGACGAGGTCGACGTTACGCGTGGTGAACAAGGGCAGGACCGTCTTCTTGAATTGCTCCAGCAGCTCGCACTTTCCGGCTGCGTTGATCCCCGACTCGCGGTAAGGCAGTTTCACCGTCTTCCACTGCGCCTGCACCATGTGCGAGACATCAGACTCCGTGGAGGGCGCTGGCGTGAGCACGCTCATTTTGATCCTCACACCCGGGAACGGATTCGGTCGATCCGGGGGGCCGGAGCACGGCATCTCATACACCTTGAGGTCATCCTTGCGAGCGCCGAGCTGCAGGAGCATTTCCCGGACCTCGTCTCTCAGACCATCACAGGAGTAAAGCGAGGTGAAGCCCATGTAGGTGAACTGCACCTCCTTGGGGGTCCATACAGCCAGCTCCTTCGGCGCCGCCTCACTACCTTGCTGCCCCCGCTCGTCCGCCGCCCAGGCGGGAGCGCTCAGCAGAACGCCGATGGCCATGACCGCAGCGGTAGCGGTCCGTAGCGGCGTTCCGGGCCCAGCGGACCCATGGGCCGGCTTACTGGGAGTCGATCTGAACATGGCAGCACCTCCGGAATTACGTATAAAAACGCACCAAGCGCAACACACGTTGACATGGGTGCTTGAGCCTGGCTGCCTTCGGGCACAGACGGCCCACACCTTTAGACGCTGGGGAACAGAACCTGTTCCGCCAGACTAGAATACCAGTCCTGGCAGTCTCGCCGCCTCACCTCGCGCAACACCTGGAACCCACATGAAGTTACTTTCGCACCATCTGCTCGACGAGCTGACACAGCGCGCGACGGCGAGTCCCCGGGCGCGCGCTCACCACAATATTCACGAGTCGGCCAGCGACGTAGTGCAGCGGTTCATTGTCGTCGCGAATCGCAATTCGTATTTCCGGCCGCATCGGCATCTCACCAAGTCAGAGCTCGCCATGGTGTTGCGGGGGCGTGTTCATGTGCTCACGTTCGATGAGCACGGTAGTGTGTTGGAGCGGCATTCGGCAGGTGTGGATACAGCCAGTATGGCCTACGAGACGCCGCGCGGCACGTGGCACACGCTGACGGCGGACACGGATGGGACCGCGTTTTTCGAGGTAAAGGAAGGGCCGTACGATCCGGCCACGGCCTCGGAGTTTGCTTCGTGGGCGCCTGCGGAAGGGGACCCGGGGGCGCCGGGTTTTCTGGAGTGGATCAAGCGGGCGCAGCCGGGAGATAAGGCGCCCCGGTGAGCCTCGCGCGCCGAAGCCACGACGGCTCGCCGTCACGCTCGATGTGTTGGCTCGGGCGGCACCGGGCCCCGCCCCGCCGCGTCCGCGCGAGTTTTTCCCCGGCGCGCTTTGTTCGCTCAGCCCTGCAGGAACTTGTTGATCTCCGGCGTCGTGATGGCGCTGTCGAGGAAGCCGAAGGTGCCGGTATCTTTTACCTCGCGGGCGGCGGCGACCAGGCCTGTCATAGCCGCGCGATAGAGCGATGTCGCAAGACTGATTCGCCGGACGCCGGCGGCGGCCAACTCCGCCACGGTGAATGACTTGCCTCGGATGCCGACCATGAAGTTGACTGGCTTCGAGACGGCTGAGCAGACTGCCCGGATAGCGGCCAGGTCGGGCAAGCCGGGAGCGAACAACACGTCGGCCCCGGCTTTCTCAAAGGCTTGCAGGCGGCGGATGGTGTCGTCGAGATCGGGCTTGCCGCGAAGATAGTTTTCGGAGCGGGCCGTCAGAGTGAAGGGGAATGGCAGGCCGCGTGCGATTTCGGACGCGGCGGCGACGCGCTCGACGGCGAGGCTGAAGTCAAATAGCGGGTTATCTTTGTCGCCGCTGGCGTCTTCGATCGAGCAGCCTGCCAGACCGGTGGTTTCGGCGGCCAGGCGGATGGTTTCTGCAACGGCCTGGGGTGAGTCGCCGAAGCCTTTCTCGAGGTCCGCTGAGACGGGGCAATCGGTGCTCGCAACGATGGCTCGCGCGTGAGTGAGCGCTTCGTCGCGTGTTACTTTGCCGTCTATGCGGCCTAACGTGGCGGCGCAGGCGCCACTTGATGTTGCCAAGGCGCGGAAGCCCAGGCCGGTCAGGATGCGGGCGGAGCCGCCGTCCCAGGCGTTTGCTATGACGAATACACCGGGGGCCTGGTGCAGTGAGCGAAAGCGGGTAGCTTTTTCCTGTTGGGTAGTCATGGGGGCGCCTCCTGTGGTTCAGGTGCCTGTCGTCGCGGTGGCACTGCGCGCGAGAGCGCCGGCGCGGAAGGCGCGGTTGACTCCCGACAGCAGGGCTAACAGTGACGCGGTGATGATGTTCGAATGGCGGCCGACGCCGAAGAATACGGCGCCGCTGGCGGTCGACACTTCGACGTAGGCAACTGCCAACGCATCACTGCCCGCACCGCATGAATGCTCGTCATAACCGACGACATCGATCGGCAAGCCCAGCGCGCGCACTGCCGCATCGATCGGGCCGGTGCCGGTGCCATGCAGGATGACGGGCGCGCCGCCCTCCTGAAGCTGGAGGGTCATCCTCTCGCGGTCGGCTCCATCGCCCGACGTGATCAGTTGGTGTGAGCGATAGGCGATCTGTCCGTCGGCGAACAGGTATTCGGCCTCGAACAGCTCCCACAGCTCGCGGGAGCTGAGCTCTTTTCCGGTCGTATCGGCAGCCGACTGTACGACCCTGCTGAACTCGATCTGCAGACGCCGGGGCAATACGAGCTGGTAGTCGCGCTCGAGAAGATAGGCCACCCCGCCTTTGCCGGACTGGCTGTTGACGCGGATGATCGATTCGTAGGAGCGCCCCAGGTCAGAGGGGTCGATCGGCAGATACGGGACTTCCCAGGCGCCGTTTGGATCCAGCGCCGCGAGGCCTTTCTTGATCGCGTCCTGGTGGGAGCCGGAGAACGCTGTGAATACCAGGTCGCCTGCATAGGGGTGCCGGGGGTGGATCGGCAGTTGTGTGCAGGCCTCCGCGCAATGCGCTATGGAATTGATGTTGGAGAAGTCGAGCTTCGGATCGACCCCCTGTGTGTACAGATTCATTGCGAGGGTCACGATATCGACATTCCCGGTGCGCTCGCCGTTGCCAAACAACGTGCCCTCCACCCGCTCCGCTCCCGCCATCATCGCAAGCTCCGCTGCCGCGACACCAGTGCCCCGATCGTTGTGCGGATGCAGGCTGATGATGACGCTGTCCCTGCGGGCAACATGGCGCGAGAACCATTCGATCTGGTCGGCGTAAATGTTGGGGGTGGCCATTTCCACCGTGGCCGGGAGATTCAGGATGACCTTGCGCTCAGGGGTCGGGCGCCAGATGTTGGTCACTGCGTCGCAGATCTCCACTGCGAAATCGAGCTCGGTGCCCGTGAAGCTCTCCGGGCTGTACTGGAATATCCAGTCCGTCCCGCGGGCGTCCGCGGCGAGCTGCCTGATGAGCTCGGCGCCCTTCACGGCGATATCTACGATACCTGCCCGGTCGAGCTTGAACACGACACGGCGCTGCAGGGTGGATGTCGAGTTGTAGAGATGCACGATTGCACGACGCACACCGCGCAGACTCTCGAACGTCCGCGTGATGAGGTCGGCGCGCGCCTGGGTCAGTACCTGTACGGTGACGTCGTCGGGAATCAGCTCACCCTCGATCAACTCCCGGGTGAAGTTGAAATCGGTCTGTGAAGCCGACGGAAATCCAATCTCGATCTCCTTGAAACCGATCTTCAGGAGCTGCTTGAACATCCGCATCTTGCGCGCGGAGTCCATGGGCTCGATGAGGGCCTGGTTCCCGTCGCGCAGGTCGACGCTGCACCACGTCGGCGGGGCGGTCAGGGTCCGCCCGGGCCAGGTGCGGTCGGGCAGGTCGATGGGTGCAAACGGCCGGTATTTGTCCGATGGCCTGTATTTATCGGATTTGGGCAACATGGTCACATCTCACACGCGGAAGTCTTCTGGAGAGCCACGGATAATCGCGAAATCCGTCACATGGGAGTGCGGATACTTCGATCACCTTGGGAGTCCGGTCTTGTTGGCGCCGACCGTTGGCGCGTGGGTTTAGTGCGCCTGGCGGCGCAGAAGCGCGAGTGCAAGCAACAGCGGCGCGAG
>Ga0070684_100004517_pt1 | contig 10593 bp, 9 predicted proteins | sample KBSC723LmetaG_FD_65653 | JGI IMG/M metagenome (GOLD analysis project Ga0070684, IMG submission 65653) | Corn rhizosphere microbial communities from Kellogg Biological Station, Michigan, USA - KBS C7.2-3L metaG | ecosystem: Host-associated > Plants > Roots > Rhizosphere ...
AAATTAATTCTGCATGAAGAATACGTAACAACTTTTCACATTCCAAACTCGTGTACCATCTGTATTAAAAATTTCTATCTCACATACAGTAAAGAAGGGAAGATTGAAACACTGCAAGGCAATTGGGATGGCAAAATCATGAATACAGGAATGGATTGCAGCACCGGACCTATAACACTGTCCCGCATCAAAGAATCTGCGTTTAAAGAAATTCCGGAAGTAGCAGTTGATACGGGAACTATTCGCCTTGATTTTTATGATAATGCTACAATTGATGGTGATTCCATAACAGTGCTGGTCAACAAAAATGTAGTGGTATCGCGACAATTGTTATCAGCGAAGCCAATTACTACATTTGTCACAGTTGATTTGGGAAATACTTTTTTTGAAATTGAGATGGTTGCTGATAACCTTGGAACGATTCCGCCGAACACAGCGCTTTTAATTATTACTGCAGGTACTAAAAAATATCAACTGTTTTTGACATCTACCAAAACAAAATCTGCAATGATCCGTATTGTTTATGATAAGGATAAACATTCATTTCTTTAAACGTAGCGAAAGATTTACAACTCTTCCATCAATGGGTGCCCACAACGGTTTGAACTGAGGATTGATTAGACTTCCCTCAAACAATGTTTCGTGTTTTGATTGGCGATAGTCGAGTAAATTTTCACAATTTAAAACGAGATTTATGTGTGGTGTCATATTGTATCCAACCATTGCTGCAATAAATAAATAACCTGGGGTGTTTGAAGCGTTATCTCTGTATTGTGATCCGGTATAGGAGCCTTCCAGGCCAAATCTGAATTTTTCTGTGAAATTTCTTGCTATTACCGTTGCAAAACGATTCTTTGGAGTTAAAGGAACAAACTGGTTTTGTTGTAAATATTTTCTTTCGGCAATCGTAAATGTATAGCCTGCATAAATTTCCCATTCATGTATTACCCACTGCACATAAGTATCAAAACCTTTGCTGACAATTGGTTTGTCTTCATTCATAAAAACCACGGTGCCAAACGGCAGTTCATTAGCAATGATAGGTGTACTTAATTGGGTTAGGAAAAACGCCTGGTTAATGAACAATGAATTACCATCGCCATATTCAGTTTTATAATTCACTTCTGCATTAAATCCATATGATTTTTCCGCTTTGACACTGTCACCTATGGGTGACAGTTGCTCAATGTCATAATCCACATTTTGCGACGCCAGGACGTTTGGAGTTTTATAACCCATTCCAAAACCGAAGCGACAGGCCCAGATTGCATTAAACCGATGAAATAATGCAACACGTGGTAAAAAAAAGTTACCGTAATCAAAATGGTGATCCAACCGTAATCCTGTTTCCAAAATATCATTCTCCTTAAACCGATATGTATTCTGTAAAAAGCCACCCACCGTTTTATTACTGAAATTATTTAGCAATACAGGATCTGAGGGTTTTATTGTAAAGTCATCGCCGGTAAAATTAAATCCTCCAACCCAGTCCGATTTGTCAGATGTAACTAAGGCTGAAATCTCTGAGAAATAATCAAGTTCTTTTCCATGGAAGAAATGAAAATTACTTTGTATCGTTCTGTCAAAATTACTAGCACTGGCTTTTATGATTGCTTTCAATCGACCCGAGAGATTACTTTCGATTGTGACTTCGCCGGTGTTTCTATCCGTTTTATTCGTTTCGAAATACTGATGAGAAGAATTAGGGCTTCCATCAAGAACCAACACATCTCCGCCACTACGTTTTTCAAAGGTGCCCGTGTATCCGGCAATGATGGTGGTTTTCTCTGAAGGATAAAAAAATAATCTCGGGTGAACAATGAATGTGTTCAGTTTTGGCACATCACTAAGTCCATCCTTATTAACGTCTGAGAAATTTTGATACGTGTATCCACTGAAAAAGGTATAACCAACATGTTTGTACCGCCGGGACATATAAGCATTAATGTCAGATTCTTTAAGCGTGGTTTGATTGAGTGTTAGGATATATTCGCCTTTGGTGGTTGGCCTTTTCGAAATAAGATTTACCAGGCCACCAATGGCACCACCACCATATAAGGTCGATGCTGAACCCTTCACCAATTCAATTTGCCTCAGATCCAATGGAGGAATGGTAAGCACTCCAAAATTTCCCGAGAACCCTTCAAACAATGGCATTCCATCGCGAAGGATCTGCGTATATCTTCCTTCCAATCCCTGGATCCGAACATTGGCATTTCCTGAAACGGCAGATGATTGTTGAATCTGAATGCCACTGATATCACCTAAAATACTTGCAATGTTTGCAGGACGAATGACATTCTCTTCATCCATTTCTTCCTTTCCTAACACTTCCACTTTTAATGGCGAATTTTCAATGCGTTGGTTATTGCGGGTGGTAGCAATAATTGTAACGTCCTCCATTACCACTGTTTGTCTTTCCAATAATAGTATATGTATGCTTGTGTCGGCCAGTTGAAGAGACGCCTGTTTAGAAACGTATCCTACGGCCGAGAGGTGAACAGAATAATTTCCTTCACTCAAACCTGTGAAGGTTACGAGTCCATTACTGTCGGTTGTTTTTCCTTCATTATTAATGATTACTGAAACTTTGGAAATGGTTTCATTTGTGCTGCTATCTTTTACCTGGATGCGCAATGTATTTTGGGAGAAAGCAGCAAGGGAAATCAACATTATCCCCAAAAACCACACATGTTTTTTCATACCTGTCAAATTTGACTCATTATTTGAAAATGAAAGCGTTCCATGGGTTATTAACAGCAATTTTATTTTATTGTGAATTACGGTGCATTCCCGTGGATAAAATTTAGTTCATTCTTTTTCAACACTTTAAGTAACCAAAGCGGTGCATTGATCGTACAATGGCATTTCTTTTTAGTAACTATATAAAATGAGCCGCCAGGAAAACAAACTGCATTCAAACAAACTAAAACAAAAGGAGCTGCCATCATTGAAAAAATTTCCTGCTAAGAAAACTGCGTCGAAAACTTCCAAAACCAAGAATATAATTGTTGATGCAAAGGCAAGAAAAGAGTATTCAAGTATTCTTGAAATCATCAAACGAAAAATTCCGGATGCTCCAAAAACAAAGATGCCGGCCAATTTGCGTCCAATGTTAACGACGCTGGTTGATGAACCATTTACCGATAATGAATGGCAATTTGAATTAAAGCTGGATGGCTATAGAACGTTGGCTTACTTGAAGTCGGGACAGGTGGATTTACGTTCCAGGAAAAACAATGCATTCAATAAACAATTCGACAACATACAGAAAGCTTTAATGGGTTGGAATATTGATGCGGTAATTGACGGTGAGGTTGTGGTATTGAACGATGAAGGCGTTCCCGATTTCAACAAAATACAATTGTGGGATACACAAAGACAAGGCCATCTTGTTTATTATGTTTTTGATTTGTTGTGGATCGATGGTCTCAATATTATGAATGAGCCATTGCACTTGCGAAGAGAAATATTAAAACAATTAATGCCTGAATCGGGCACTATCCGGTACAGCGACCATATTGACGATATCGGAAATGAGTTTTTTGAGATTGCCAGGAAGAATAATCTTGAAGGCATTATCGCCAAGAAAAAAGACTCAGTTTACATCCCTGATTCGCGTGCAAAAACCTGGTTGAAAATAAAGGTCGAAGAGCGACATGAAGCTGTTATCTGCGGTTATACCCGAAAAAGAGATACGGATAGAATATTCAGCTCTTTAATCCTGGGCATTTATGAAGAAGGAAAATTAAAGTTCATAGGGCAAACAGGCACCGGTTTTACAGAATTATTGCAGGACCAGCTGATGCAAAAAATGAAACCACTCATTACTAAAAAACTCCCCTTCGACAAAAAACCAGCAATTCCGGGTAGTGATGTTGTTTGGCTCAAACCATTTTTAGTTTGCGAGGTAAAATATTCGGAACTGACCAATGAAGGTTTAATGCGTCATGCATCTTTCCAGGGTTTAAGGGAAGATAAGGCTGCATTTGAACTGAATGCTGAAAAAGCACTGGATACGGAGGAAATTATCGAAGAAGTTAAAGAAGAAGATACAAATTTGATTGATACAAAAAAAGAGTCGCAACTAATAAAAGTTGATGGACATGATCTTAAACTTACCAACCTTAAAAAAATTTATTGGCCAAAAGAAAGAATAACAAAGGGTGAGATGTTGAAATATTATTACAACATCTCAGAATATATTTTGCCATACATGAAGGACCGACCCCAATCCTTAAATCGTTTTCCCAATGGCATTAACGGAGATAGTTTCTACCATAAGAACATGGCGGGTAAAGTAGACAAGTGGGTTAAAACCTTTAAGCGCTTCAGCGAATCTGCTGCAGAGCCCAAAGACTTTTTAATCTGTGCAGATACTGCCTCGTTGATTTATATGGCCAATCTTGGTTGTATTGAAATGAATCCATGGCATTCACGAGTACAAACACCATTATATCCTGACTGGAGTGTCATCGATTTGGATCCCGGGGACATTTCATTTGAAAAAGTGATTGAAACGGCACAAGCAGTGCGAGAGGTGTTAGATAGTTTACAAATTCCTTCTTTTCCAAAAACCTCGGGTTCAACAGGTATTCATATTTACATTCCACTGGGAGCAAAATATAACTATGAACAATCAAAACAGTTAGCCGAATTGATTGCCAATTTGGTACATGAAGAACTACCCTCTTTTACAAGCCTTATCCGTGACCCCAGGAAACGACAGGATAAAATTTATATTGATTATTTACAAAACCGGCCTATTCAAACCATTTGTGCTCCTTATTCTATTCGACCAAAACCAGGAGCTACAGTGTCTGCGCCTCTTCATTGGGATGAAGTAAAAAAGGGACTAAAAATCTCCGATTTTCACATGAAAAACATTATGGAACGGGTAAAAGCTGAAGGTGATTTATTTAACGGTATCCTTGAAAAAGGGATTGACCTCAATAAAATTCTAAAGGGTTTATCAAGTTTAATTTAAGTCGATCTTTTCCCCTGATTTAAAATAAGCAGCAGGCTCATCTTTTTTTATTGAATAGCTCCATTCAGGCTCAGGTAAAGTTGCATGCATATGTTCGAAAACCTGAGATAAGTTACGCATATCAATGTAATGGCCACAATCACATAAAATAAAATGCGCCTGTTCTTGAGGTGAAAGATGTTGAATTGATGTCATGAATAAACAGGTACAATACTTGTTCCTTTACCTGTAGTTGAAGGTTACAAACTTGAAACGATTTATAAACAGGTTTATTCACAACTTTGAAATTAAATTTCATTTATGGCAAGTTTCCAGGAAGTAATAAATTCAGGTAAACCAGTACTGGTTGATTTTTCAGCGGAATGGTGCGGGCCTTGTAAAATGATGGCGCCAATTTTAAAAGAAGCAAAAGATAAATTAGGGGACAAAGCCACAATTATAAAAATAGATGTTGACCGCAATCGTGAAGCTGCTGAACATTTTCAAATACAGGGTGTACCTACTTTGATTTTATTTAAAAACGGGCAAGTGAAATGGAGACAATCAGGAGTAGTGCCTGCAAATACGCTGGTAGAAGTCATTCACCAGTATGCCAGTTAAATTTGCCTAATCCCCGCCTTGAGAAAAGGCATGGTGGGAAGTGTAGAAATAATTTTTATTTCATCGCCGATAGTAGATTCATTATCCAGGAATTTGAAAATCTTATCTATCGGATTTTTTTCAAAAAGATCAGTAAACAGTTGTTTCCCTGGTACCCTTCCCTCTTCTAATACTTTCAGCAATACACTATCATAAAAATTAAAACGTTTTGGGGTGCTCGTTATAAAGGGCCTACCTGTTTGTACCAACGCATCTACAATTGCTTTTGAATGCTTTTGAATGAAATTAAAGGTATAACCGCTTGACCCCTTCGTTTGTCCTCCGGCCGTACCAATATGGATAATATTGTTGTGATGTGAAGAGAATTTAAAATCGGTCATTGGGATTACACCAAATTCCTTTTCAACTACTTGGTACGAAGTAATGTTCAAAATGTCTTTAATATAGTGTTGAAGCCCTTCGTCGTATTGATCCTGTTGAAGTAGTTCTCCTGAAAATAAAGTGTATTCAATCAAAGCCCTCCTTTGATCAAATGGAAGCACGTAACAAAATGCAGTTCCGTAATCCTGGTTGATTCTGAAATCCATTAGTGTTGCAACGCTTTCTTCGAAACAATCATCCGCAGTTTCAACTACCCAGCCTTTAAAGTGCTGAAGTAGCCACGATTCATTTTTATGGAGCGTGGGCTTTTCAAAAAGAATACTGTTGAAAACATAATCGGCATAAATCGCCTGATCGTTTACAATCACACCTGTCCGTGTTTCACTGAAGATGCGATCTACCTTCTCGAAAAGGATATCGATGTTACCATGTTGACGAATTTTGTTAAAACAATATTCATAAAAATCAATTCCACGCACCATCTTATAGAAATAAGGTGCAATCTCCAGCTGCCGCGAAAAACTTTGTCCATAAAACAAAAGGTGGTCCCATTGCCTGTAAACGACGGGTTCAAACAATCCGTCGCTCTTTTGCCAGAAGCACCAGGTTCTGTCGTTGGCATGCTTTGGATCCTTGTCAACCAGGAGAATTTTTTTATCTGCAAATTTTCCTGATTGGATGATGTGGATGATAAGACTTAACCCCGAACAACCTGCACCGCAAATAATATAATCGTATTTGGAAGACACACGCAACACTAAATTGATTTCAAATCCATAAAGGATGGCTGGTAATGGTTAACACCATCTGGTGATAAATATGTCAACTGAAACCAACAGCATAAAAATCGAATTCTGAAAGTAATTCTTAAACCTACGCTTCCCCACCTAGCGACAAAGGCCTCTCAGGTGCATAACCAACTTTCTTTGCTGCCATTAACTTTTTATCGTTCCGAACTTTTTGCCAATACTTTTTATGTACCATCAGCATTCCGAAACTTTCTCCATCATATTTATCCAAATGCTTGTGATGCATCTTATGTGCCCACCTAATGGCACGTACATAAGTATTTTTGCTGCGGCTGAACCATTTAAAACGCTGGTGAATAATCACATCATGCACCAGGAAATAAGCGGCACCATAAGCCATAATTCCAAAGCCTATTGCCTGCATCCACCAAACATGTTCGGTTGTACCAAATAAAATCAGCAACATACTGGGCACAGCAAAAATGACAAAGAACCAATCATTCTTCTCAAAAAAACCTGGCTCCTTTTGATGATGATCCTTATGGAGGTACCAAAGCAATCCATGCATCACGTATTTATGAGTAAGCCATGTTACACCTTCCATGACAAAAAATGTTGCAAGAAAAATCGGTATAAAAAATATCCACGTCATCACTTACTATTTGGTTTGTAATTCAAAGAAGAACAAATTTTTCACCTCTCACCATTCACCATTTCTGACCCATACTTCGCCTTCCACCATTTTTCAATTTGCGGAAAGGCTATCTTAAACCATGCTGTAAATTTTCCAGGTGTTGTTTCTATTTCGTATTTGATCTGGTCCATTCTTTCATAATAAAACGCCGATACTTCATGGGGATCCGGCAAAATTTTTCTTTCATATTGCCCGGCAAAAACATGATCGAGTTCGTGCTCAACTAAATTATTTTCAACCTGGGCTCTATAAATGAAAGAAAATATTTCAACTAATTCCGTTGTAAAACCCATTTCTTCCTGGAGCCGTCTTTGTGCAGCAACCATTAATTCTTCACCCGGCATAGGGTGACTGCAACATGCATTTGTCCAGAGATGAGCGCCATGGTATTTTTCTGATGCCCTTTGCTGTAATAACATTTTTCCATTGCTATCGAAAATAAAAACACTGAAGGCCCGGTGAAGCAAGCCCTTTTGATGTGCTTCCATTTTTTCCATGACACCGATTGGTTCGTCTCTTTCATTTACCAATACAACCTGATCTTTCTTCATAATTTATTTGCTGTTGCCTAACTTAAGAACTGGTAGATTCAAATTTCAGCCAACCTCTTGAAGCTCTTCAACCTCTGGAACGTCTTGAATTTCTCTAAATCAAACCTAAACCATTTTTCAAACTTGCCCTGAATATGATACACAATTTGTAGTGGTTGGCAATACGAATTCTTCTTTGAAGAATATGGTGGGGCTGCGTACTTTTTATTTTTCGGAACAACGAATAATAATATTTATAAGCAACATACACACCAAATTTCGATTTAATTGGAAGTTTCAGTATGCCCTGGTAAGCCTTTTTAAAATCTTCTTCGATATCATTTTCAATTTGAAACTTGTCTCTTTGTGTAAAATTATGAAAATCGCAACCCGGGAAATAAAGACGCGACAAATCATGAAAATCTGCTTTGATATCCCTTAGAAAATTTATTTTTTGAAACGCTGCACCGAGGGCCTGTGCGTAAGGCTTCAACGATGAATATAAATGCCTATTGCCTTCGCAGAATACATAAAGGCACATCAAACCCACAACTTCTGCAGACCCGTAAATGTATTCTTCATAACCTTGCCTGTCATAGCCGCTTTGTATAAGGTCGGATTCCATACTTCTGAAAAAAGCATGGATCAGTTCATGATCTATTTGATATTGATTAACTGTTTGCTGAAAACTGTTTAAGATCGGGTTAATACTGATTCCCCTGCCAATGGCAACAAACGTTTCTTTCTTAAATTCTTCAAGTAAGTCAGCTTTATCAAAATCGTGAAAGGTATCCACTATTTCATCTGCAAAACGAACAAAACCATAAATATTAAAAATGGGCTTTTGCAGATCTTTATGTAATAATTTAATTGCCGAAGAGAACGAGGTACTGTAACGTATTGTTACAATCCTACTACATTCCTGGGTTACATCACGGAACAAATCGATGGTCATGCGTCAGTTGTTGAAATATTTCAAAACTTGTTTTGATACCACTTCACCACTGATCAGGCTGGGTGGTACGCCCGGACCTGGAACAGTGAACTGGCCTGTATAAAAAAGGTTTTTCACTTTTTTGCTTTGGCAGGAAGGCTTCAGGATGGCCGTTTGTTGAAGCACATTGGCCAAACCATATGCATTCCCTTTATACGAATTGTATTCACTGACAAAATCAGAAACCGAAAAGGTTTTTTTGAAAATAACAGCATCTCCAATTGATTGATTTGTGTGCATCTCCAGTCGCTTAATGATCTTTTTGAAATATTGTTCTCTTAATTCTTCGGAATCGTTTTTCAGTCCGGAGGCTACAGGAACCAAAATCACAAGATTTTCATAACCATCCGGAGCTACTGTGTTGTCTGTTTTGGAACAAACACTTAAATAAAATAAAGGTTCACCTGGCCATTTGGGATCGCTATAAATTTCAGTTGCATGTTGTGCAAATGGCACATCAAAAAATAACGAGTGATGCAACACGCCATCTAGTTTTTTATTGAGCCCGATATAATAAAGTAAACAGGAAGGCGCTAATAGTTTTTTATCCCAATATTTCTCTGAATAACTGCGATATGCTTTGGGTAATAAGTTGAATTCGGTGAAATAATAATCAGCGCCACTGATGATCACGTCGGCAGAAAATTCACCTTTATCAGTAATTAATTTTTTGGCTGCATCATTTTGAATAACGATCTCTTTGGCGTCGTGGTCAAAAATAAATTGAGCTCCCTGCTCTTCGGCCACCTGTTGCATTGCTTTTACTACTGCATACATGCCGCCCTCAGGATACCAGGTACCACCCACCATATCTGCATAATTCATTAGGCTATACAGCGCTGGAGTATTTTGCGGAAGTGCACCTAAAAACAACACAGGAAATTCCATGATTTGCCTCAAACGTTCGTCCTTAAAATATTTGGCAACATGAGAACGAACAGAAGTAAACACATCGAGCTTAAAAATATTTTTTACTATTTTCCAATCCAGGAACTCTGTAAATGATTGGCCTGGTTTGTACACTAAGTCCTGGATCCCTATCTTATATTTAACAAAAGCCTCCTGTAAATACTGATCTAGTTTTTCCGAACTGCCTTCTTCAATGGTTTCGAATAAATTTTTTAATTCATTGTAATCTGCAGGGATATCAGTAAAACCATTTTCCCAGTAAACACGATACGAAGGATCTAACCGCACAAGTGAATAATAATCTGAAACCTTTTTCCCAAACTGTTCAAAAAATCGCTCGAATACGTCGGGCATCCAATACCAGCTTGGTCCCATATCAAATGTGAATCCTTCGGCTATTAATTGCTTTGCTCTTCCACCTGCAGTTTTGTTTTTTTCAATAACGGTAACATTCCACCCTGCTTTAGCCATAAAAGCCGCAGCAGACAAACCTGCAAAGCCAGCACCAATGATGATTACTTTTTTAGTCAACGGTCTAATTGTTTTTGCAGGTTTTTTTTGGCGAAATGTATACGGCTTTTGATTGTACCTAAAGGTTCGTTCAATGCAAAAGCTATTTCGTGGTATTTATAACCCTGCAAATAGAGAATACAAGCGGTTTTAAAAATTGAGGGCAAGCTGTGTATGGCTGCATCAATTTCTTTTAGTTTGATCGAAATGTCAGAAGAAGACACATAAGACGGTTGAGA
>Ga0070684_100004522_pt1 | contig 10592 bp, 8 predicted proteins | sample KBSC723LmetaG_FD_65653 | JGI IMG/M metagenome (GOLD analysis project Ga0070684, IMG submission 65653) | Corn rhizosphere microbial communities from Kellogg Biological Station, Michigan, USA - KBS C7.2-3L metaG | ecosystem: Host-associated > Plants > Roots > Rhizosphere ...
GCGCCCGCCGTGGTTGCGAGAAGGGATGCGCGGCAGCAACTGCTCCAGCACCTCGGCCAGGTCGCCTATCAGCGCGACATCGACCTTGATATTTTTGTTGATCTCCGCTGGATCGATTTCAATATGAATCTTCTTCGCTTTGAGCCCGTAGGTGCTCGGAGTGCCAATCACACGATCGTCAAACCGCATGCCGCACGCGATGAGCAGGTCGGCCTCCTGAATGGCATGGTTGACCCACGACTCGCCATGCATGCCCATCATGCCCAGGTTCAGGGGATGCGAAGCCGGGAAGCCGCCGAGCCCCAGCAGCGTAAGAGCCACCGGAATCTGCGCGCGCTCGACGAGAGAGCGCAATTGTTCCATGGCTCCCGATTGGATCACGCCATGGCCTGCGAGAATTACGGGGCGCGTCGCATTGCGAATAAGATCCGCCGCCTGCGCGAGCCCGGAATCTTCCACGAGCAGCATGGGATGGGGGCGATATGCCGCGGGCTTCGCCGCATCGAAGTCGAACAGCGCGGTGGCCTGCTGCGCATCCTTTGTAATGTCGACGAGCACAGGGCCGGGCCGGCCCGACCGCGCTATCTGAAAGGCCTGGCGCAACGCCGGCGCCAGGTCCTCGGCGCGGTTCACGAGGAAGTTGTGCTTGGTCACCGGCAGAGTGACGCCGGTGATGTCCACTTCCTGAAAGGCATCGGTGCCCAGCACCTTGCTCGATACCTGCCCCGTAACGCAGACCATGGGAATGGAGTCGAGCATGGCGGTGGCGATACCTGTGACGAGATTCGTTGCGCCGGGCCCGCTGGTGGCCACCGCAACGCCCACCTTGCCGGTAGCGCGTGCGTAGCCGTCTGCCATGTGTGCCGCGCCCTGCTCGTGGCGCACCAGGATGTGACGAATGGGAAACTTCCGCAGTGCGTCATACGCCGGCAGGATGGCGCCGCCCGGATAACCGAACACGTCGGTAACACCTTCGCCCACCAGCGTGGCCCAAAGAATCTCAGAGCCCGTAAGACGTGCGGGCGCAGTCAGTGGATCGTTGGGGGAAGGCGATTCGGCGTTGCGGTTCATGTTGGCTCCTTCTGCCGGGTTGGCTTCGAGCTTACTTCGCTCGCAGCCATCCAGCTCCATCGTGCTGCTTTTCAAATTTGTCCAGTTCGTCCGCGTGCCGCAGGGTGAGCCCGATATCATCGAGCCCCTCAAGCAGGCAGTAGCGGCGGAACGGATCCACTTCAAAGGTTGCGCTGAATCCCTGGCCGTCCGTGACGGTCTGGTCTTCGAGCGAGACGGTGAGTTTATAGCCCGGAATGGTTTGCGCCTTCTCGAGAAGCACGTTCACCTGCTCCTCGCTCAACCGGGCGAGAACGATTCCGTTCTTGCCGGCGTTGGAAAAGAAGATATCGGCGAAGGTAGGAGCGATCACGCAACGGAAGCCGAAGTCGCTGAGCGCCCACGCGGCATGCTCGCGGCTCGAGCCGCAGCCGAAGTTCTTGCCGGCAATCAGGATCTGCGCGCCGCGATAGCGAGGATCGTTGAGCACGAATTCCGGAACCGGATCGCCCTGCGGTGTCTGGCGCCAGTCGAAGAAGAGAAAGTCGCCGTAGCCGGTGCGCTCGATGCGCTTGAGAAACTGCTTGGGGATGATCTGGTCCGTATCGATATTGGTGCGGCCCAGCGGCGCAACGAGGGACGTGAGTGTCTTAAACGGTTCCATCAGGCTGTGACCTCCTCACGGACAGGCTCGGTTGTGGGCCAGTTTCGAATGTCGACGAAATGGCCGGCGATTGCGGCAGCGGCGGCCATTTCAGGGCTGACCAGATGCGTGCGACCTCCGCGGCCCTGGCGGCCTTCGAAGTTGCGGTTGCTGGTGGACGCGCAGCGCTCGCCCGGCGCAAGAATGTCGGGATTCATGCCCAGGCACATGGAGCAGCCCGGCTCCCGCCAGTCAAAGCCGGCGTCTTTGAAGATGCGGTCGAGGCCTTCCTGCTCTGCCTGCGCCTTCACTTGCTGCGAGCCGGGGACCACCATCGCGTTCACGTGGGATGAGACTTTGTGTCCCGCGGCAATCTTCGCCGCGGCGCGTAGGTCTTCGATGCGGCCGTTCGTGCATGAACCAATGAACACGCGATCGATCGAAACATCTTCGAGCTTCGTACCGGGCGTCAGCGCCATGTATTCGAGGGCGCGCTCATACGATTTCCGGTCGGGTTCGTTGTCCACCTTCGCCGGGTCAGGCACTGTCGCGGTCACCGGCGCCACCATGCCAGGGCTCGTGCCCCAGCTTACGAACGGCACTAGCGTGGATGCATCGATGGTCAACTCGCGATCGAACTTCGCGCCGGGATCGGTGGGCAGCTTGCTCCATTCAGCCACTGCACGCTCCCAGGCTTCACCCTTCGGCGAGAATCGGCGGCCCTTGAGATAGGCATAGGTGGTTTCGTCGGGAGCGATCATGCCCGCGCGCGCGCCGGCTTCGATGCTCATGTTGCAGATGGTCATGCGGCCTTCCATCGAAAGCGAGCGAATGGCCGATCCTGCGTACTCGATCACGCAACCCGTGGCTCCGTCGGTGCCGATTTTGCCGATGATGGCGAGAATAATGTCCTTGGCAGTGACGCCCGTGGGCAGTGCGCCTTCAACAGAAATGCGGAACGTCTTCGGAGTGGACTGCGGCAGCGTCTGCGTCGCCAGCACGTGCTCCACTTCGCTGGTACCGATGCCGAAGGCCAGCGCGCCAAACGCGCCGTGCGTCGAAGTGTGCGAGTCGCCGCACACGATCGTCATGCCTGGCTTGGTGATGCCCAGTTCCGGTCCGATGACGTGGACGATGCCTTGTTCGCGGGAATTCACATCGTAAAGTTCGATGCCGAATTCAGCGCAGTTCTGGCGCAGCGTGGAGATCTGTTTGGCGGCGATCTGGTCCACGATGTTCAGCCGGCCTTCAATCGTGGTGGGAACGTTGTGGTCCACCGTGGCGATGCTGCGATCGGGGCGGCGCACTTTGCGCCCGGCGAGCCGAAGCCCCTCGAACGCCTGCGGGGAAGTGACCTCGTGCAGCAGTTGCAGGTCGATGTAGAGCAGTGTGGGTTCGCCTTTCGGCTCCGCCACGACGTGCTGCTCCCACACCTTTTCAAACAGTGTTTTTGCAGTACCCATTTTGACCTCGTAATCTCTTTCCTAAACCAGGGTGTCGCGCTTCGCGAGGATGTTTCGCAGTGTCTCGCGTACCTGCGCGCCCATGGCGGTTGTCGACAGCAGGTTGTACCCCTGCGGATTGGTGCCGCGAATCAGGTCGGCAGTTCGGCCGCCGTTTTCGAGCACTGTGCGCACCGCGGTCCTGATCGCCATCGCTTCCGTTTCCAGGCCCGCCGTCAGCCGCAGAATCATCGCGCTGGTTAGAATCGCGCCCAGCGGATTCGCCAGACCCTTGCCGGCGATATCCGGTGCCGATCCGTGCACTGGCTCATACAGATCGACTTTGCCGCCGATGGTTGCCGACGGCAGCATGCCAAGCGATCCCGTGATTACCGCCGACTCGTCCGACAGAATGTCGCCGAACAGATTCTCCGTGAGCACCACGTCGTAGTTGCGCGGCTGGTTCATCAGGTGCATGGCCATCGCGTCCACGTACTGGTGTTCGAGAGTGACGTCAGGGAACTCTGCTGCGATTTCCGTTACGGTGGCGCGCCAGAGCTGGGAAACTTCCAGCACGTTGGCCTTGTCCACGCTGGTGAGCTTCTTGCGCCGGCCCTGCGCCAGCTTGAATGCAATGCGTGCCACGCGCGCTACTTCGTCCCGCGTGTAGCGCATCGTATTCCAGCTCTCGCCCTTCTCGCGATCCCATGCGCGCGGCTGGCCGAAGTAGAGACCGCCGAGCAACTCGCGGACAAACATAATGTCCGCGCCCTCCACGACCTCTGCCCGCAGCGGACTGTTCACGGCGAGTTCCTTGAATGCGAACGCAGGCCGCAGATTGGCGAATCCGCCGAGCGCGGCGCGAAGCTGCAGCAGGCCGGCCTCGGGGCGCTTATCCGGGGGAAGGGAATTGAACTCGTTGCCGCCCACCGCGCCGAGCAGTACCGAATTGCTGGCCAGGGCTTCGTTCAGTGTGTCCGCAGGAAGTGGGGTGCCGTCCTGCACAATCGCCACGCCACCGATGCGGCGTTCTGTAAACGTGAACTCGTGCCCGCCCAACTCGGCTACATCTTTGAGCACAGCGACGGCTTCGTTCGTGACCTCAGGGCCAATACCGTCGCCCGCGACAACCAGGATCTTCAGTTTCATTCTGCTCCCGTAAAAAGTGGTAGAGGTTTCAGTGACACACAAAAGTGAAACTCAGTTCACTTCCTGCACCGGCATGTGCCGCCGCGCGCGAATCTCGTCCGGCAGGATTCCGATCAAATCCTGGTCGTAGATGTTCTTTTTGCGGTCTGCCAGCGCCACAAACCGGTAATACGTGTGCTGCAGTTCTTCGCGATCGAGCGAGAAGCCGAGCTCTTCCAACCTGTGCCGCAGAGCCGCGCGCCCGGAATGCTTGCCCAGCACGAGATTCGTCTTTGAAACACCAACGAGTGCCGGCGTCATGATCTCGTAGCACAGCGGATTGGCCAGCATGCCGTGCTGGTGGATCCCCGACTCATGCGCAAATGCGTTCGCGCCCACAATCGCCTTGTTCGGCGATGGCTTGAACGTGATGATGTTTCCCAGCACCTGGCTCGTGGGATACAACTGGTCGAGCTTGATGCCGGTCGTGACGCCGTAGTGGTCGGCGCGTACATAGAGTGCCGCGGCGATCTCCTCCACCGCCGCGTTACCCGCGCGCTCGCCGATGCCGTTGATGGTGCACTCCACCTGCCGCGCACCGGCCTCGATGGCAGCGAGCGAGTTGGCCACCGCGAGCCCCAGGTCATCGTGGCAGTGCGACGAGAGAATGATGCCCTGGGCATCGACCGCTGGAATCTGCTCGCGCACATCGCGGAACATCCGGCCGTATTCCGCCGGAGTGGTGTAGCCGACGGTATCCGGCATGTTGATTGTGGTCGCACCTGCCTCGATGGCCACGCGCACCATTTCGACAAGAAATCCACGATCCGATCGGGTTGCATCTTCCGGCGAAAACTCCACATCATCCACCAGCGATCGTGCCAGCCGCACCGACTCCGCAACCCGGTCGAGAGCTTCCTGACGGCCGATCTTCAGCTTGTATTCGAGGTGCAGGTCGCTCGAGGCGAGGAACACGTGGATGCGCGGCCGCTCGGAAAACTGAACGGCGCGGGCGGCCATTTCAATGTCTTCCTTCTTGGCGCGCGCCAGCGAGGCGATCTTCGGACGCCGAATGGCCTGCGTAATCGTGGCGATCGCGGCGAAATCGCCCTCCGACGCCATGGCAAAACCGGCCTCGATAATATCCACGCCCAGGTCCTCAAGGGCATGCGCCATCGTCAGCTTTTCCTGCGTCGTCATGCTGCAGCCGGGGGATTGCTCGCCATCGCGCAGGGTGGTGTCGAAAATCGCTACGTGGTTTGTTGTCATATCACTCACCTGGTGAGGGGAAAACCTTGTTCGAACACTTCTAGTTTCGCCCATCTCAGGCATATAAGGCAAAGTTATTATTGTTCTGAGTCCGATTAGGATTGCTTATAGTGGCTATAGGCAAAAGGAAAACAGGCAACAGGCAACAGGAACAGCGAATTGCGATCGGGGGCTTGAGTGGAACTCAGTCAACTGGAAACCTTTCTTGCCGTAGCCGAAGAGCGCAGTTTCTCCCGCGCCGCCACCCGCCTTCACCGCACCCAACCCGCGGTGAGCCAGGTCATTCGCAAGCTCGAAGAGAACGTCGGCGAGGCGCTCTTCGATCGCGCGGCACGCGATGGGTCGCTGACCCCCGCTGGTGAGCTCCTGCGCGAGTATGCTCTGCGTCTTATGGCTCTGCGCCGCGAGGCCGCCAGTGCGCTGCGAGAACTCAAGAGCCTCGAGCGTGGACGGCTGCACCTTGCCGCGAACGAATATACGTGCACCTACCTTCTTCCAGTGATCGACGCTTTTCGCCGCGAATACCCGCAGGTTACGGTGACAGTTCAAAGAATGCTGGCTTCGCGCATTCCCAACGAGCTGAACCTGCGCACGTTCGAAATGGGTATGATCTCGTTTCGTCCGGATCCGGAGCAGTTCCGCACCATCGCGGTGTATGGAGACTCGCTCGTCCTGGTGGTGAGCCCGCAACATCCGCTGGCGGGCGCGGGCCGTGTTTCGATCACCGAGCTAGGCGGTGAAAGTTTCATCGCGCATAATGTGGCATCGCCCCTGCGGCGCAGAGTCATCGAAACCTTCCAGCGCTGCCGCACTCCGCTGCACATGGACATCGAACTGCCGACTATCGAAGCCATTAAGCGGTTCGTAGCCATGGGCAACGGTGTCGCCCTGGTTCCTCATCTGACTGCGGCCCGCGAACTCGAGACCGGCGAACTGGTCGCGGTTTCGGTGACGGAACTCGAGATGAAGCGCGTGCTGCGCCTCATCCATCGCCGCCAGGGAACGCTCTCTTATGCGGCGACAGCATTCCTGCAAAGCGTTCGGGCTCTGGCGCGCCGCAAGGGGCCGCCGTTCTACTACCATGTGGAAAAGCCAAGCTGATCTGGCTCGTGCCCATCCAGTTCTGCCACCCCGCACGGGCCCGCTCATTTATGCTATTCACGAAGACACCGTTCAGAATCGTCCGCGTCTAAGGCTTAGATCATTCTCGTCACCAGCCCCAAAGGGTGGGCCGGTTCTGGGCATTTACAATGCTTAGAGCGGAGCCCGGCGCGACCGGTGCACCGGAATGACAAGCTGGTTGCCAGCCGGGACGGTTGCGCAGTCGTGAGGTTCAGGACCGAATGAAGAAGATCGTATTCGCACTCTTCCTGCTGGCCGTGTGTGCGGCCGCGGGTAGCGCTCAGGAAAGTCGCCAGGATGTGAGCATCAGCGGCTTTGGCTTGATCGAACCTTTTGTTGCCTCTTCCACAAACGTGCAGGTCCACTCCAACACTGCACTGGGCGCGCTGGCGAGCTACCGTTTTATGCTCACACCCAACAGCGCACTTGAGGTGAACTACGGCATCACCTACCAGAACACTCTGCGCTACATCGTGGGGAATACCAACGTCACGCCGATTCTCACGCGTACGCAGGAGATGTCGGGCGCCTACGTCCGCAGTTTTACGTTTCGCAAATACAACCCGTTCGTGGAAGCCGGTCCGACCGGCCTGATTTTCCTTCCCATCCGCAACTCCGGAACCGGGTCAATCGACGCCAAGCAGCAGACCAGCATCGGCGGCCTTTACGGCGCTGGTATTGCGTACGAAATCAGCCCGAGCTTCGATATCCGCGCTGAGTATCGCGGAATCGTCACCAAGGTGCCGAACTTCGGCCTGGGAGCCGGCAACACGACCCAGAACCTTACCACCAACAAGTGGTTTAATATCTTCGAGCCCACGGTCGGCGTGGCCTACCACTTCTAATCAAGGCATCAGAGCTTCGATCAACAGGGATGGCGTCCGCCATCCCTGTTCTCGTTTTCCGGCTCTCGATGCACTCGCCGCTCGCGCTACACTTTTTGAGCAAACCACTCCGGGGGCAGGAAACGATGGCCCATCGCGGGTTCGACGAACAGGTGCAGGCTCTCGAACTGCTCCGCGACCGCCCTGCGGATACGGAGATGCTCGCGAAGCTCAGGAAGGCATTGGCGGACCGCAGCAATTTTGTGGTGGCAAAGGCCGCCGAGATTGCGGAAGAAAAGAGAGCCGCCGAACTTCTGCCCGAATTGATGGCCGCGTTTGAACGTTTCTTCGCCAACCCGATCAAGTCCGATCCTCAGTGCTGGGCCAAGAATGCGGCGAGCCGCGCCCTGGCCAGTTTGGGATGTACAGATAAGGACGTGTTCCTGCGCGGCCTGCACTTTCGCCAGATGGAGCCTGTGTGGGGCGGCCGGTCCGATTCCGCGGGAACGCTTCGCGCCACCTGTGCGCACGCGCTGCTCGGCTGCGACGCGTTGCCTGACCAGGAAGTTCTCCTGATCCTCACCGACCTGCTGGCCGATCCGGAAAAGCAGGTACGGACCGAAGCGGTTCGCGCGATCGCGCGCATCGGCACCATAGCTCTTCCGGTGTTGCGTCTTCGCGCCCTGATCCCCGGTGAAGAGCCCGAGGTGCTTGGGACCTGTTTTCATGCGCTGTTGGAGCTCGACGCCTCGACATCCATCGCATTCGTTGCGCGATTCCTCGAAACCGGCAACGATGTCTCTTCCGAGGCCGCCTTTGCACTGGCTGAGACCCGCAGTCCGGACGCGCTCAACGCGCTTTTGTCCACCTGCGGAAGCGCCGACTCTGCGGATCCGTGGTTTGCCGAGGTATTGGTCAATGCCATCGCCATGACTCGCTTGCCCGCCGCAGCCACTCACCTTATCGAGTTGATTGCGAATGAAGACCGGGAAGCTCCCACAGCGATCGAGGCGCTAAGCCGGCAGTTCCCCGACGCGGAAACTCGGGCCCGCCTCACCAGGGCTGTCGAAGCGACTGGCAGTCCCCGGCTCGCAGCCAAGTTACGGGAGCAATTGGCATAGCAAGTGGTTGAATCTGGCGCGGAATCCAAATTGAACCTGTACTCGCTGGAAAGCAAAACATGCGTGTCCGCCATCATTTGACGGCAAAGGTGCTTTGTGTTCCCATGAGTGCGGAAAAATTGCTATTTTTTGGGGGACCAATGCGACCTGGAGAAACCATGTTTGCTCTCTTGCTTCTTTCCGGAACCATGCTTTGCGGCTGTAGCAGCGGCAGTTCGGATACAGGAACTAATCCACCACCACCTCAAACCACGACAGCCACTCCGACCATCGCCAGCGCTTCGGCGCAGAACTCTGCTGTGATCGTCACTCTTGCAGACACAACCTCCGGGGCGAAGATCTACTACACGCTGGATGGAACCGCTCCCACGACTTCGTCGCAGATCTACGAGGCTCCCATTCTTGTTGCGTCCAATCTGACGGTCAAGGCCATGGCGGTCGCAGTGGGCGACGCGAACAGCAACATTGCGTCCCAGTCATTTTCAGCCAACATCGCTCCGGGAACGCTCGTCTGGAGCGACGAATTCAGCAATTCAGGATCCGCTCCCGCCCAGCCCAACGCTTCCACCTGGACGTATGACGTTGGCACCAACTGCTGCGGAAACAACGAACTGGAAACCTACTGCGCCTGGGGGTCGACAACTGCGCCTTGTGACCCAGGTAATCCCAATGCCTATGTGGGCACAGACGGCTACCTGCACATCGTGGCCCAGAACCCGTCTTCGAAGGTCTACACCTCAGCGCGGCTTAAATCGCAGGGCATGTTCAGTTTCATGTATGGGCGCATTGAGGCGCGCATGAAGGTGCCGGAATCGCAGGGGATGTGGCCTGCGTTCTGGCTGCTCGGCAACAATATCGCCACCGTGAATTGGCCCACATGCGGAGAGACCGACATCATGGAGCATATCGACGGAAGCAATCCCCCTCCTGCCGCCGGCGAGCCGCCGTACGGCAGTGATTGGATCGCGGGTTCGCTCCACGGGGTTAACTACAACACCGGAATGAAATGGAGTCCCAAGGATTTTTCCGCCGCAGATTGGCATATCTATGGCGCCATTTGGACTAAGGGTCAAATCCAGTTCTATGTTGACGATCCGGCGAACGTCTATGCAACTTACACCCCGGGAAGCGTGATCGGGGGCATTTGGCCCTTTGATCAGGGCCCGCAGTTCATCATCCTTAATCTTGCGGTTGGCGGAGACTGGCCCGGCAACCCCGATTCCACCACGGTGTTTCCCGGCGACATGACCGTAGACTGGGTTCGCATCTACACCAACTGAACCTACTCCATCGCGAACTATCCACGGGCGCTGCGCTCCTTGAGCCGGCGCCCGTTGCGCTGTCTGACGTGCTACCATCCCGTTTCGGAGAACATCATGCTGCCAATGCGCACACCTCTGTTTTGCCTTTCTCTTTTTGTCCTCACCCCATTTGTGTCGGCCCAGCCCAGTGGTGTCATGCCCGCGGTGACCTCGCCGGATGGCGCGTTGACCATGAAGCTGGTTGCTGGGAATCGTCTTCAGTACACCGTGGAGTTTCGCGGCAAGGCCGTGTTGGATCATTCGCTGATCGGACTCAAACTGCAGGGACAAGCGCCTCTCGGTCCCGGCATGCAGCCGAAGAGCACAAAGCCGGGTCAGGCGGACGAAAATTACACAATCCCAGTGGGCAAAACAAGCTCTGTGCGCGATCATTACAACGCTCAGCGAGTCGAGCTGCAGGACGCGAAAGGGCGTGGCATGTCTGTCGAAATGCGCGCCTACGATGACGGAATCGCCTTTCGCATGATTGTTTCCGCTCAGTCCGGGCTCAAGCATCTGGCCCTGGAGCGCGAGCTCACTGAATTCAACTTCAGCAAGGATGCCATTACCTACCCTCTGATTCTTGATGGATTCCAGAGCTCCTATGAAGATGAGTATCAAATCCGCAACGTGAGCGGACTGCACAAGGAATGGCTCATCGGACTGCCGTTCCTGGCGAATGTACCGGGAGT